>Ga0316207_10000027_pt1 | contig 333569 bp, 262 predicted proteins | sample 6weekpyrite_MG_FD_204943 | JGI IMG/M metagenome (GOLD analysis project Ga0316207, IMG submission 204943) | Microbial mat bacterial communities from mineral coupon in-situ incubated in ocean water Damariscotta River, Maine, United States -... | ecosystem: Environmental > Aquatic > Marine >... | reverse complement strand
TGGTTCAAGTCGATATCGAATAAATACCATATCTGAACGCCATTCATCCGAATGATGAATTTCTCGTATTCTATGATACCCCTCAAACCATTTTTGCGCCGATAAGCGCATCGTCTGCAACGCATCAATCGATTGAAAGCCGAGCAAATCCTCTGACTCATATCTTTCTAACGCATTGAACTGAAGATTCAGGGATTCATAAAGATCTGCAATGGTTGCTTCTTGAGCGGGGATGATATTCTTGTCAAATGATCCAAAGCGATTAGCAAGGTAAATTCGGAAATCTGAAATCATTTGATTCCATAAATGCCGCGTTTGAATTATGGTTTTAAATATATCATTATTGATCGTATTAAGATGCTGCTCTTCTTCAACTTCAGTTAACGCAACTAAAATAGCGTTGTTAAACTCCACTCGGTTAGGTCGTAATACTTGATTGCCAATGACAAGTGACGGAAATAGTTTTCCATTATCAAATCGAGTTTTCATTAGATACTTAGCACCTATTTCAAACTCTTCCAAATCTTTAGACAATACTTGCAGATTAGACGATAAATTACTGCTTTGAATCAGTTCCCTATCGATCAAACTAAGATTAATTTTAACAGCGTGTTGCACTTTTTGAATCGTGCTTGTTTGCAATGAAACACGCGTGGGATCCAGCAAAAAGGCATTTAAATTTTGATATGCATCGAACACATCAACTTGTAAGGTTTCAATTTGTTCGGATAATTGATTACGTAAATCCAGATTTACGATAGTTTTTTGACTAGTACCAATAATGTTCTGATAGGCGATAAACACAACGGTCGCTACCAATGTTGACATGAAGAGAGCAAGCATGACAAACCTTGCTCGCAAGCTGTATGTGAAGTTCAAATTCACAATATATTCACCACTATAAGAAGCAACAACGCAAGCGACTATACGCCGATGTATTTCTCTTTTCCACCAACATTTTATTGAATTTTATGCCCATTAAATGACTAACTTAATACATTAAGGCGTTTGTTAAATCACACAATCCACATTCCGTGATAAAAAATTGATATTTTTGTGATCTAACTGACACAGTTATTGAATATAATACAGTCTAATATAACATTTATGGTAGTGACACATACACCAAAACCAATTTAGAGAGTGAGCTAAAATGACTAATTTTAAACAAATCATAAATTACCGATTTGGGATAATTGTGCTTATTACGTTATTGTTTTTAAGTTTTAGTTTGACTTCAAATAGTCCAACAACGAAATTTGGAATAAATAACAAATCATACGCTGTTGTAACGTTAGCCAACGACTGCTCTCGATGTATGGAACATTCATTCGAAAACTTACCAGGCGTACATGATGTCATAGTCGGGCATGCTAATGGCCAAATGGAAAAATTCAATTCTCATGAAGTATCTTCTGACAAAAATAGCCAAATTGACGCAATTCAAATCGCCTATAATCCAAACGTCATTTCGTTTGAACGGTTATTAGATGTGTATTGGGAGCAGATTGATACACCAATTACAACCAGTTTAATTTCTAATCGAGATGAGCAGAATCGCTCAATAATTTTTTACCATAATGCAGAGCAAAAACAGATTGCAGAAACCTCCCGACAAAAATATGGAAGAAACGAACAAAATATTATCCCTATAAAACCAGCCGTTGAGTTTTTTGTGGCGCAGGATCATTATCAAAATTATGCTAGTGATAATCAAAGCCGGTTTAATTTATATCGACCCAGATCTGACCAAGATCATCTAATCAACAAGAAATGGACAAATGAAAGTGGCTTCGCATTTGTTAAAACGAGTGAAAAAAACATGAACAAATCAACCTATATTAAACCGTCAGATGACGAATTACGACAGAAATTGACACCACTGCAATATGAGGTTACTCAAGAAGACGGTACAGAACGTCCCTATAAAAATGAATATTGGGATAACCACGCAGAGGGTATTTATGTTGATATTGTGTCCGGGGAACCCTTGTTTAGTTCTACCGATAAATTCGACTCCGGTACAGGTTGGCCAAGCTTTACCAAACCCATCGATGGAAGCAACATTGTTGAAAAAACAGATCGCAAATTTTTTATGACCCGCACAGAAGTACGAAGCCCAATTGGTGACTCCCATCTTGGGCACCTTTTTAATGATGGCCCAGCACCAACAGGAAAGCGTTATTGCATTAATAGTGCCTCATTAAAATTCGTACCAAAATCCGACCTCACCAAAAAGGGATATGAAAATTTGGTTAAATTATTTAAATAATTTGATACTTTCGATTGGTCTAGTTTGTCCAATTAATACGAGGACAAACTAGCCCTAAAAACTCTCCAGTCAACAATCTTCCCATAATTTTACAATTCAATTGGTTATGCTATATTGCTACAAACTCTCGGTAAGTTCGTAATAAATCGAATTATGAGCTTCCCAATGAATATTTTATCAAATTAATCTGCCCTGTTATCGTGTTTAGTTACAAGGAATGTAATCATGACAACGCCACACCTATCTCTTAGTTTTAAAGAAACAATGTCTGGTAATTTTGCACTTGATGTAAATGATTATTCTGCTGGCGCCGAAAAAGGTCGTGCAGAAGCGACAGAATTATCCATGCATGCGAAGGTGGAAATTGGTGATTTACACCAATTCATACATGATCCAGAACACCCAGGAAAATTATCAGGCGAGGTCGATTTTCCTCTTTTGGGCGCAAACATAGTTTCGCAACACGGTGTCTTTAATTTATTTAAACCAGTTAAAGACAGCGATGAAACCCATATGATTTATGAAATGAGCTTCCAAGTCGACAATGAAGACTATTATCTTGCAGGTCATAAAATTGTTAAAGATGATCCTGGTTTTGATCTTTGGTCAGATACGACAACGCTTTATACCAATTTACATAAAGGTAAAGATAAAACCTTTCCAATCATAGGATCAGGAATTCTAAACCTGGGGATTAAAGAATTACTCGCTTTGGTATCTACAATAGATGTACCAAACGCAACGTCTGCATCCGACAAGGCCTCAGCTATTTCATCATTTGGTCAATTTTTCTTGGGTGAATTGTGGAATGCTTATGGCGCCAGCAAGCTTAATCAAGAACAAGAAACTAAAACGGAATTAAATGATGATAATATCGATTTTGATGTTGTCGTTATCGGCAGTGGATTTGGCGGTGCAGTGAGCGCATGTCGCTTGGCACAAAAAGGCTATTCCGTTTGCATTCTTGAAAGAGGACATCATTGGCAAACAGAAGATTATCCCCGCGCACCAGATGATAATTGGTGGTGGGATAAAGACAATCCAGAGAAAAAAAATGGCTGGATCGACTTACAACTTTATGATGACATGGGTGTTGCTCAGGGTGCTGGTGTCGGAGGTGGCTCATTAATTTATGCCAATATTTTTATTGACGCTAAGCCCTTTGTATTTGAATCTGGTTGGCCAAAAGAAATCAATTACACTGAATTAACCCCCTATTACGAAAAAACGGAAAAAATGATTAATCCGCAAAAAATTCCGGATAATCAGTTAACTCAGCGCGCTAAGCTAATGAAAGATGCAGCAGAGAAAATTCAAGAATCTGCCCGTTATACTAAACTCGACCTTGCGGTGAGTTTTTCACAAGAATGGAACTATCAATTACCCGATCCATTTAATGAATCACATTCAAAAACATATATCAATGCTCAAGGTATTGAGCAAGGTACCTGTGTGCATTGTGGCAATTGTGACATTGGTTGCCAGGTAAAAGCCAAAAACACCCTTGATTTAAATTATATCCCTCTGGCCGAACAACATGGTGCAATAGTAAAACCATTGCATTTGGTTAATAAAATCTCGCCACTATCCAACGATGCTTATCGCATTAACTATTCTATAATTGATTCGAAAAATAACACACTCAATCACGATAGCATCAATGCGAAACGCGTCATTCTTGCGGCAGGCACGATGGGAACAAATGAATTATTGTTACGCTGTCGAGATGAATTTAAAACGCTACCAAAATTAAGTCCCATGTTAGGTAAAAATTGGAGTAGCAACGGAGATTTCTTAACACCTGCAGTTTATCCCGAAAAAGATGTGTCTCCAACTCGAGGTCCGACCATCAGTTCCGCAATTGATTTTTTAGATGGATCTAAAGAGGGAAATCGTTTTTTTGTCGAAGATGGTGGTTTTCCAGATGTTTTGGGCAATGCGCTTGGGGAAATTAATGGGAAAAACAAGTTTGGCTTATTTGCAAATAGTTTATCCATGGCTATTCGCGATCGAAATCCGCTTTCTTGTATTATGCCCTGGTTCGGACAAGCAGTGGATGCAGCGGATGGCGAACTCTCTTTGTGTCGATCATGGTTACCACCATTTCGTAAAAAAATGAATTTGAGCTGGAATATAAACCGCTCAGAATCTGCTGTTCAAGCAATGGTTGATATGCATAAAGAACTCAGTGAAGCCACTGGTGGAACACCTCTCGTTCCACCCAGTTGGAAGTATATGAAAGATTTAGTCACACCTCACCCATTGGGCGGTTGCAAAATGGGTAACGATAAAAATGATGGTGTGGTAAATCACAAAGGTGAGGTCTTTGATTATCCTGGATTGTATGTTGCTGATGGTTCGATAATTCCAGTTGCCATTGGGTTAAATCCATCTAAAACAATCGCCGCTTTAGCAGAACGTATTGCTGACTTAATAGAAAAATAATTCACAGTTTCTCAACTATGAATGCCCAATTAAAAGAAGAAATCATTCCTTTTGCTGCAAGAGATGGCAAGAAACTGAATCTTATCCATGTCCTCGGTCCAAAACCACCAAGCAAAGGGCCGGTGATATTGGTACATGGTGCTGGGGTCAGAGCAAATATTTTCCGTGCACCCGTGCATACCAGTATTGTAGATGCATTGATTAACGATGGCTTTGATGTTTGGCTAGAAAATTGGCGCGCAAGTGTGGATTTCACACCTTGTGCCTGGACACTGGACGACGCTGCATTATACGACCATCCTGCTGCGGTAGACACAGTGTTAGAAAAAACCGGTGCGACATCGATGAAAGCGATTATCCATTGCCAAGGCTCAACCAGTTTTGCAATGTCTGCTGTGGCTGGTTTGTTGCCTAACGTCGATACCATTGTTTCCAATGCAGTATCATTGCACCCAATCGTTTCATCTTTTTCTCGGTTTAAACTCAATTACATTTCACCGCTCGTGAAACTAATGACAAATTATCTCAATCCACATTGGGGTGTGGATGCACCAAATTTAAGAGCAAAATTTTTACTCGCATTCGTTAAATTAACACACCACGAATGCGACAATAATGTCTGTCGTTTTGCCAGTTTTATTTATGGTACCGGATTCCCAACCATGTGGTTGCATGAGAACTTGAATGATGAAACACATGAATGGCTAAAAGAAGAGTTTAAAGCTGTACCAATGAGCTTTTTTAAACAAATCACACAGTGCGTTAACGCTGGGCACTTAACAAGTGTAAAACAATTTCCCGAGTTACCCAATAATTTTATTAGGGATGAACCTAAGACAGATGCACGATTCGCATTTTTTGCAGGCGAGAACAATTTGTGTTTTTTGCCGAAAAGCCAAAAGCTCACGTTTCAGTTCTTTAATCAATTTAGGACAAATTTTCACAAATTTCATTTATTGCAAAACTATAGTCACCTAGATGTATTCATGGGTAAAAACGCTGCCACCGATGTATTTCCCAAAATCTTGGCAGAATTAAATACCCCCAACAACTGTTTTCATTAATACTTAGGAGGTTTTAATGTTTTTTATTCCGAAACGCGTAAAAGCAACAACAGGAAGACATGCATTGGTTGATGGTATTCCTTTTAAGCTTCCAGTTACTTGTGTTGAATCACCAGTTTTAATGGCTGCCTTCTCAATTAACGCAGATAAAGCGAATGATCTCTTACCCCATGAAGTTCACCCTTTTAGATTGTTTAACAGCAGGGCTATACTTGTCGTAACAGTGATCAACTACCTTGACACCAATATTGGCAAATACATTGAATACAGTCTTGCGATTGCATGCACTCACGGCGCTAATCCAGCACCAAAAATGTTACCGGCTCTCATGCAAAAAACTTTTGGTACAGGGCAATATGTTTTAGATTTGCCTGTTTCAACCGAGGTGTCTGTAAAAGGTGGAAAAGGAATTTGGGGTATGCCAAAACATATTGGTAATTTAAATTTTCGCATAACCGAGGAGAAAGTCACAAGTCAATATGATCTCGACAATCAATTAGTCACATATATTGAAATCGATCGACCCAATAAATTTTCAATTCCATTACAGATGGGTAGCTCAAATTATTGTGCATTTCGAGGGATGTTGATGAAGTCTAATATCCACTTTAAAGGCAATGTCCATTTTAGTATGGGCAAAAATGCGCGAGCGAAATTTATTATCGGCGATCATCCCAGAGCAGATATTTATCGTAATCTTGAAGTCTCTGAATCACCACTTTTTTCTGCATTTATTCCCAATGCGATAGGAACTTTAGATGATCACTTTGAAAACTGGTTTTTACATGAAGAAAATAAACCAACACAACAACCTGAAGGATTAGAGAGCATTATTGATCTAGGATTAAAAGAAGATTGGCCAGCGGCCCCAAGTGCTGACGTTAACGAAGAAGATAAAAGTAAAGCTGCTTAATTAAGCAGCTTTACACCTATCCCTCAGTTGCTCACTTTCTCTAGTCACATCTTTAACCTATCATCCTAAAAAAATCAGTTACTTATTAATAAACTTTAGAAATAAGGTTTTTTGTCGTTATGGTACATACCAAAACGTGTAAACACGCATAAATGTAACTATGACTAATCAACTGAATAAACAAGAACTGCAAGACAAATTGCATAAAATCCGACAAAAATTCCATTCTCAATTGGAATTAAAAATTAATACTTTGTTGGAACAATGGAAGCAATTTCAAACAAGTAAAAATGTTGATCTCATTAATGGCCATGCGCTACAGATTACTGCGCACAATATTGCAGGTTCAGGCGGTACATTCGGTACAGTTTCTCTAAGCCAAGTTGCAAAAAATATCGAATCCCAATTGGACTCCATTGTTAAAGAAAAACGCCATCCAGATTCCAGTGAAATAGAAAAGCTCGATCAATTAATTCAAAGTTTAAGTCAATTATCTCATTCAAATATCAATAATGTAACCACACAAGCAGATTTTGAAAATCCAACATTAAAACAAAACAATAATGAGCACATGATATATCTGGTTGATGATGACATGTTATTATCCGAATGTTTGCGATTGGAAATTCAACATCATGGTTATCAAATTGTTAATTTTAACAATTTATCTGACTTCAGAGCTGCATGTCTTCAGCTTGCGCCAACCATTGTGATTGTTGACATGATGTTTATTGAAGGCGATTTAGCAGGTGCAAATGAAATAAAATCACTGAAAGAGAAATATGACTTTAATTTTGAGACAATTTTTATTTCAAGTAAAACTGACTTAAATTCTAGACTAGCGGCGGTTCGAGTCGGAGGAAAATACTATTTATCTAAACCATTAAGTGTTCCAAATATTGTATCTACTTTGGACGAAATCACAGGGAAATTTGAAGAGCCAGACTACCGCGTACTCATAGTAGATGATGATGAATATATATTGGAGTTTCATTCAATTGTACTTTCCCAATATGGTGTAGTCATTGAAACAGAATCGAAACCACAAAATATTTTTGAAAAATTAGATCAGTTTAATCCCGAAGTATTGTTGCTGGATATCAACATGCCGGATTGTAATGGATTCGAATTAGCAAAAGCAATTCGACAACATCAAAAGTATTTTCATTTGCATATTATTTTTGTTTCAACAGAAACAGAAATTGACAAAAAATTACAAGCATTTGACTTTGGCGGAGATGATTTTATATCGAAACCAATTCAACCGGAATATTTAAGCAAATTAATCCAGTCAAGATTAAAACGCTCAAGAGCATTAATTGATTTGGATCGTGATTTCAATCGTAAATTTCGCGAGGCGGAATATCTTAAAATTTCAATTGATCAGCATAATATCGTTAGTATTGCTGATGTGTCTGGAAATATTACCTATACAAACGATAAATTTTGTGAAATTAGTGGTTATTCCAGTCAAGAGTTGCTCGGTAAGAATCACAACATCGTTAATTCAGGCGTACATGATGAATTGTTTTTCACTCAAATGTGGCATCAAATCAGTGAAGGGCAAGTTTGGCATGGTGAAATTTGTAATCGAAACAAATCAGGCGAACTTTACTGGGTCGATTCTACAATCGTCCCATTCTTAGATGAAAACAATTTACCAATCCAATACATTTCTGTACGAAACGATATAACTCAAATTAAAAGCGCGCAACTTGACGCAAAAAATAAACAACAACTTCTTGAGTCACAACAAGAATGCTTATTGCAAATTAGTAAAGATAATCGGCTTTTAACAATGGGATTACCCAAGGCACTAGAGTATGCTTTATCTCTCATTTCACAAACCCTGAATGTACGATCTAGTATCTGGCTATATGATGATAAAAATGAGTATATCAATTGCCAATACTTTTCATCCAATGACCCAAAATCTACAAAACCAGAGATAAAACTATTTAAAAATACATTAGTCGATTTTTTTCAATATATTGAAACACAATTCATTATTGTCACTGATAATCCACATAAAGACCAAGTAACTAAATTTTTATATGAAACCTATTATGCATCTCTTGATATTCAATCTGCAATGATTTTAACAATCATATGTAATGGTAAAATTGAAGGCTTTTTATTTCTAGAACGATGCAACAAACCAAGTGAAAACTGGAATACAGAAGAACGCAATTTTGCTCGTTCGGTTTGTGATATTCTGGCAATTCGATTTTCTCAAGCTAATACAATAGCTGCAACAAAAAAGCTTGAACAAAATGAAAAGCGCTTGCGACTAAGCCAATATTACGCAAATATCGGCACATGGGATTGGCATTTAAAAACCAACGAAATTGTTGGATCTGATCGTATTGGCCCATTATTTGGGTGCAATTCTAATTCTTCAAAAATGGGTATAGACAAGTTTATGCAATGTATCCATGACGACGACAGAAAGGGTGTTAAAGAGGAAATTGAAAATTGTTTGAAAAATAAAATAAACACATCCTTTGAGCATCGTGTCAAAGATGAAAATGGAAATGATCGATGGTTACAACAAAAAATTAGTGTGATTTGCGATGAGAATCAAGAGACAACTCAAGTCTTAGGTGTCGTTCAGGATATTCATGAACAAAAAACTTTGTCCGAGAATATTTCAAAAAATAACGCGTTGCTTGATATCATTCGCCACGGTATTACTCAATTTGTTGTATCCTATTCAAGCAAAGATATCTCAAATTATTTACTACCAAAATTGATGGAATTAACTCATTGTCGTTTTGGTTTTATTGGAAAAATAAATATTAAAGAAAATCAACATAAAATACTGGAAATTCAATCTTGTTCTGATTTCAATGCTCTTGAAAAGTGGCAAGAATATTTTTGTGACAATTCACAACCATCTCAATTTAGAGAATTCAATTCTTTGATTGGAAATGTATTTGATCAAGGCGAAGTTATTATATGTAATCAACCTATGAACGATATTCGTCTTCAATCTTTTGATTCAAAAAATATACCTTTTAATAACTTCCTGGGAATTCCAATATATTATGGTGATGACTTAGTTGGAATGTATGGTTTAGCTGATTCTGAACAACCGTTTAGCTCTCAATCCATCGAATTTCTACAACCATTCACACTAACCTATGGAGTTATTATCAATGCAAATGAGCTGGCTCAAATTGAGTTGCAACATCGAATTGCATTGGAAAACTCCACGATTGAAGCAAAAAAAGCCAATCAAGCGAAGTCAGTTTTCCTATCTAATATGAGTCATGAGCTACGAACACCATTAAATGCCATACTAGGTTTTACGCAATTATTGGAATTTGGCGATGACTCAAATCCTTTAAACGAAGATCAATTAGATTCTATTGTAGAAATTAAAGTCGCAAGTGAACATTTGCTGGCGCTAATCAATGAAGTACTTGACCTGTCAAAAATCGAATCGGGCCAGATAGAACTGCTTAAGGAAACGATTGATATCACTCAATTATTTCAACAATGTGAAAATATGCTTAGTAGCGTTGCGGGCAGTAAAACAATTAATCTCGAGTTCGAAAAAACCGAACAAAAAATATTTACAGATGCAAAAAGACTGAAACAAATTTTGATTAATCTCATCACAAATGCGATCAAATACAATAAGGAAAACGGTGATGTTATCGTATCTGCAACTAATTTAGGAAATGCAATTCGATTTCGCATAAAAGATACCGGCATCGGAATTCCTTCTGATCGAATGCATGAGTTATTTTCATCTTTTCATCGATTATCAGCAGAAAATAGTAATATTGAAGGCACTGGCATTGGATTGGTGATATCACAAAAGTTAGTTAATTTTCTGGGTGGAAACATTGAAGTGGAAAGCCAAGAAAATGTAGGCAGCGTGTTTTATTTTGATTTACCATTGTCTACACAATCTATGATTACTGAAAATGATTCTATAGAGGAAGTTATTCCACAATCCATTATTAAAAACCAGATTCTTTACATTGATCAAAGCTCTTCCAATCTACTTTTAATGTCAAACCTACTTTCTAGGCGACCAAGTTTTGGATTGTTAACATCGCATTCAACTGACATGGGTTTAATTATGATTCCCGAAAGCGATATTGATTTGATTATTTTGAATGTTGATGGAAAAACAGATTTTGGCGAGGGTTTCATTCAAAAATTAGCTGCGATTTCGACTATAAAAATTCCTGTTGTCGCATTGAGTAGCGACCTTTCCCAAGCTCTGATCGGAAACTGTATTCGCGCTGGAGCAGATTATTTTATTTCTAAACCAGTCGATATTAATGAACTCTTTTCAGTAATAGATCGCAGTTTGTCTGATAAGTAAAAATTAGGCGTAGGTTTTTGTCAATTTTCGCGCATCCCTGTTGTAACGCCATATATTGCCTTCGGTTAAATGCACTCCCCCAATCCATCGATTCAAACTTTGCACTTGAAGCCAATCACTCCAGTTATGTAAAATTTGTTTTGCGAGATAGGTAAGATTAATTTTTACCGATTGAGATACAATAATTTCATTAATTTCACCACTGTCATTTTCTTGCAATGCCGATTCGTTTTCAAGAACACTTTCGGTTAGCAACGCACTTTCACTGTTCATCATAAAATCAATTTTATCAAATAATAATGCACGACTCATGAAGGGCAATGCTTCTTTGCTTTGAACATATAAAAAAATGTCTTCTTTACTATTTTGTTTTTTCTGTACTGCTTGTAATATCAAATATTCTGTTTGATTTAGTCCATTTGCTTGCGAGGGAAATTCTTTTAATAAACGTGCTATCGCATCTTTAATAAATGGCATTGATGACATATCTGCTTGATAAAATGTTAAAAGTGAATTTGGATTGGATGCAGTTAGGGCTTGCCAAAAGTGCGAACATACTGCAAATTGCGCCGTTGTAATTTCTGTTTTCTGGCTAAATAACTGCTGAATATGCGGATCTGGTAAAGATGCTATGTTTACAATACCTTGAATTGTTCGCTTATTTTTTGGAAATATAACACTAATAATCAGTGATCCTAGTTTATGACGATTAAACCAGGTTAATAGTTGAGTAAATTGTAATTGAGCATGCAGATTCTGGTCAAACCAAAGAACAACTTCGTTATACGTGTTTACTTTATATAACACCTGGTTTCGTTTAAAAAAACTCGCGTATACCTTTTTAACATCCATTTGGTATTGTTTTGCAAAATAGGCTGCGCGAAGCTTGGATAGCTGCGTCAAATTTTCGTTTACAATTGGTCCCTCAAAGAGCGCATCTTGCCAAGCCAAAAAATCACCTTCCATCCCAGCATTCTTCAAACGTTGTGAGGTTTCTTCATCACTGGTGATGTGAAGAATTTTATTGTTGCTTGACACAGGTATGCTCATAATTATTCCGCAATTTGAAAATACACAATATCAATATATGCAATATCTACGCTCTAATCTAAAGATGAAAAATAAAGTTGATTGAAATTCTATTTGAGTGAAGAAAAGCATTGTGCAATTGTCTTGTTCTTTCGGTTTGAGCGCGTCTGGACTAGTCCGCGTTTTTCATATTCAGAAAATCCCTTGTGGGATCAATTCTCTGCGCGATATTTTCGCGATCCTGTGATAAATGTGGGCTAGCGATAAATGTCATGGACGGGTATAATGCGGCACCGAATTCGGGTTGTATTATTTCTGCCACTCTCAACTGGCGATTTTTAACACAGAACACTTTACTAATTGGTTTTAAGGGGATTTAGCGAGAAATTTATGGCAAAAGAAGAAAACATCGAAATGGACGGCACTGTAGTCGATACATTACCGAATACCATGTTTCGTGTTGAACTAGATAATGGTCATGTTGTTACAGCACACATTTCAGGAAAAATGCGTAAAAATTATATCCGAATTTTGACGGGTGACAAAGTAACAGTACAACTGACACCCTATGATTTAACCAAAGGTCGAATCGTTTATCGCGCTAAATAATCCTCATTATTTTGGCAAAAAAAAGCCGGAATTATATCCGGCTAATATCAATTTGCTTTGGACCAGAAAGCAATTTTATTATTTCATAACTTAGTGAGTAATTTTGTCCGACTCAAACTCATAGGTTAGTTCATCATTTAGCTCATCAATTAGTACTCGCCCCCCATCTGCTAACTCACCAAATAACAGTTCATTTGCAAGGGATTTTTTCACATTTTCCTGTATCAATCGAGCCATGGGACGCGCACCCATTTGCTTGTCATACCCATGGAGTGCCAACCATTTTTTAGCCGAAGGTGAGACTTCCATTACGACACCTTTGCTTTCCAGCTGCACTTCCAGTTCAATCAACAGTTTGTCTACTACATGAGCAATTGTATCAGAATTTAGTGGTGCAAAATTAATAACTGCGTCTAATCGATTACGAAATTCAGGACTAAATGTACGTTTGATAACTTCTGAAGTATCCGTACTGTGATCTTGCTCGGTAAAACCCATCGAACTTCTGGTAATTTGTTCTGCACCAGAATTTGTCGTCATGACTAATATCACATTACGGAAATCCGTCTTACGCCCATTCGTGTCCGTTAACGTACCATGATCCATGACCTGCAATAGTAAATTGAATACATCAGGATGTGCTTTTTCAATCTCATCTAACAGCAATACGGCATGTGGACTTTTATGGATAGCTTCAGTTAATAAGCCACCTTGGTCAAAACCAACATACCCAGGAGGTGCACCTATCAATCGAGACACGGTATGTCTTTCCATGTACTCTGACATGTCAAACCTGACTAATTCAATTCCCATGCTATGGGCTAACTGTTTTGTGACTTCCGTTTTACCAACACCTGTGGGACCGGCAAACAGGAAGGACCCAATCGGTTTATTTTCTTCCCTTAAGCCAGACCGAGATAACTTAATCGCATTGGATAAGGTTGAAATCGCTTCATCTTGTCCAAATACAACCATTTTCAGATTTCTATCTAAGTTGCGTAACAATTCAGTATCTGATCGAGACACCGACTTCGGTGGAATGCGAGCAATCTTAGAAACAATAAATTCGATATCACTCACACTAATGGTTTTCTTTCGCTTTGAAGGGGGAAGAATTCTTTGCGAGGCACCTGCCTCATCAATCACATCAATTGCCTTGTCTGGTAATTGACGGTCGGTTATGTACCGTGCAGACAACTCGGCTGCAGTTTGAAGAGCTTGCCTGGTATATTTTACTTCATGATGTTCTTCAAAACGGGATTTTAAACCATTGAGTATTTGAACAGTTTCAGCAACTGTCGGTTCATTAACATCGATTTTCTGAAAACGACGTGCCAATGCGCGATCTTTTTCAAATATACCTCGATATTCTTGATAGGTTGTTGAGCCGATACATTTCAGCTCACCAGAAGCTAACATAGGTTTTATCAAGTTTGATGCATCCATAACACCGCCAGATGCCGATCCAGCACCGATGATGGTATGGATCTCATCGATAAATAACATTGCACCATCTTCTTTTTGTAACTGTTGAAGTAATGCTTTAAGACGTTTTTCAAAATCGCCTCGGTATTTAGTTCCAGCGAGTAGAGCACCTAAATCTAATGCATAGACTGTGGCCCCACTTAATACTTCAGGCACTTCCTGATCAACTATTTTTTTAGCTAATCCTTCTGCAATTGCTGTTTTACCAACGCCTGCTTCTCCAACCAGTAACGGATTATTTTTACGTCGTCGACAAAGTATTTGAACGGTTCGTTCTACTTCAGATTTTCTACCAATTAAAGGGTCGATTTTGCCGATTCTAGCAAGCTCGTTTAAATTTGTTGCATAACTTTCTAACGGGCTTTTTGTTGAAGAATCGCTTGCAAGATCGTCTTCATTGGGTTGTACGGAACCAGGCACTTCATCATCACCGTGCACTTTTGAAATTCCGTGTGAAATATAATTGACGACGTCTAAGCGTGTTACATTCTGTTTGTTTAGGAAGTAAACCGCCTGTGACTCTTGCTCACTAAATATAGCAACAAGTACATTTGCGCCTGTGACTTCTTTTTTTCCAGACGACTGCACTTGAAAAACCGCTCTTTGTAGCACGCGCTGAAATCCAAGTGTTGGTTGCGTTTCTCTTTCATCATCCCTTATTAATTGGGGTGTTGTTTCATCCACGAATTGTGATAAATCTACTTTTAATTGTTCTATATCTGCACCACACGCTCTTAAAACCGAAGCAGCAGCAGGATTATCTAACAATGCTAGTAATAAATGTTCCACGGTTACAAACTCGTGTTTTTTATCACGGGCATCTTTAAAAGCGTTGTTTAATGTATGTTCGAGTTCTTTACTAATCATAACGTTTTGCCTAAAACTTGGGATTACACAATCTCCATTTCACATAATAGTGGATGCTGGTTTTGTTTCGCATATCCATCTACGAGTGCAACCTTTGTTTCAGCAATCTCCTTTGTAAATATTCCGCAAACACCTTTTCCTTGTGTATGAACTTGCAACATAACTTGCGTTGCTTTCTCCTGATTCATGCGGAAAAACTTTTCCAAAACAAGAACTACAAATTCCATCGGTGTGTAGTCATCATTGATCAGAACCACTTTGTACATGCTCGGCTTTTTTAACTTGGGCTTCGCTTCTTGTACTTCAAGGCCTGTATCGCTGTTACTGTATTGATCGTCACTCATGGGTAATTATTTAGATAAATTTAATTAAGATTTGTAAAGCTTATTTGCACCGATAAACAATTGATTCTCTAAAGATTATCTTTTAATCACATTGATTATCCTGCAACCCAAAATCAATAAATTGGAAAAGCGATACTTTGTCCCTAAGTTGTTATATTGTCATAAGTTTGACAATAATTTTACGGCTAAAGTCACTTCTCTTATTAATATTCACTGATTGTCTTATTATAAGAGACCAATGCAATGAATAACACATTTCAAACTTCAGTTTATTTAACTTTCTAAGTTATATTGGGTGTGATATTTCAGAATTCAATCATTTTGTAATATTCAATTTTTCAGCCAGTTTGATCAGGGAATTTTCGTTACAGCTATTCTATCGATCATTTCATTAGCATTTTTCACTGCTGCAAATTGCTGCTTGTGAGTATGTAAGCCAATTATAGGAATCCAATTTACTCTGACAAATAACAGGTTTAATGCCTTTTTTTGACAGATTCTTGACGTTCTCAACAGGTTTTAAGGTAATTTTAAAAAAAACATTAGTTTCAATCTAATTTTCCTTGACTGAACAAAATTCTGTATATAAATTTTTCTAGGACGGGATACGTTGAGTTACGGCTTGTTCGTTAAAAAAAATAATTTATTCATACGGAATACTCAATGTTGGAGCGCATTGCTGTTGTGGGGATTGCGATAAACGCATTAGCTGGGCAATGTGCATTTTTATGAAGTAAAAATAAAGGAGGACAAGAACCATGGCTATAGGAACTGTAAAGTGGTTCAATAATGCAAAGGGATACGGATTTATATCACCTGAGGATGGCGATAGTGATGTATTTGCTCATTTTTCTGCAATTGATATGGATGGTTACAAAACACTAAAACAAGGGCAGAAAGTCGAATTTGATTTGATTAATGGGCCGCGTGGATTACAGGCGACAAAAATAAGTTTCGGAGATCTGGAAATCGCGTAATACATTCGCCATATTAACCCTTATATCAAGGGTTAATATGGCTTCAAATCACAATTCCTCGCTACATTCTTTTAATAATTTCATCCCCAAATTCCGAACATGACACTTGATTTGCATCAGACATCAACCGCGCTAAATCATATGTGACATTTTGTGATGAAATTGCGCCTGAAATACCATTTATAATATTATCCGCCGCTTCCGTCCAACCAATGTGACGCAACATCATTTCTGCAGATAAAATGATGGATCCAGGATTGACTTGATTCTTACCAGCATAGGTTGGTGCGGTACCATGCGTCGCTTCAAATATTGCCGTTGTATCTGATAAATTGGCGCCGGGTGCAATTCCAATTCCACCAACTTGAGCAGCTAACGCATCAGAAATATAATCTCCATTTAAATTTAATGTTGCTACAACACTGTATTCTTCAGGCCGTAATAAAATTTGTTGTAAAAAATTATCAGCAATCACATCTTTAACAATAATTTGCTTACCGGATTTGGGATTTTTCATTTCCAACCAAGGTCCATCATCCAACAAGGTTGCAGCAAATTCTTCTTTTGCTAATGCGTAACCCCAGGCTTTAAAACTACCTTCGGTAAACTTCATAATATTACCCTTATGAACTAATGTTACCGAGTCTCGATCATTATCGATAGCATACTGTATCGCTTTGCGTACAAGTCTTTCAGTTCCCTCTCGCGAAACAGGTTTAACACCAATACCTGATGTTTCTGGAAAACGAATTTTTTGCACACCCATCTCGTTTTGTAAAAAAGTGATGAGCTTTTTCACTTCTGGTGTTCCTTCTTCCCATTCAATTCCAGCATAAATGTCTTCGGAATTCTCGCGAAAAATTACCATATCAGTTTTTTCTGGCTCGCGTACTGGGCTTGGTGTTCCTTTAAAATAACGCACTGGACGCTGACATACATATAAATCGAGTTCTTGTCGTAAAGCGACATTGAGAGACCGGATACCGCCGCCTATTGGTGTCGTAAGCGGCCCCTTAATACTGACAACAAACTCTTTTGCAGCATCCAGTGTTTCAGCCGGCAACCAAGTATCTTTGTCATATTGATTTGTCGCTTTTTCACCTGCAAAAATCTCCATCCAAACGATGGATTTATTGTCGCCATAGGCTTTTTTTACAGCTGCATCTACTACTGTTTTCATCACCGGAGTAACATCAATTCCAATCCCATCGCCTTCAATGTAAGGAATGATTGGATGTGCTGGAACATCTAAGGAATTGTCGGCATTAATAGTTATTTTTTCACCAGTTGAGGGAATATTGATATGGTTGTAGCTCATAAATGCTCCTGTTAGCAAGATTCAAATTTTTCTGGATTTTAACTGGCTTATTCTCTGAAGGAAACTATTTAGCGGCTAAATTGGTTTTTGCCGAAAATCGAATCGTGCAATGAAATGTGAAAATGGGTTATTTATGTAAATAGACGACTTTTGGTGCGCCGGTTACCATCGCGCCTGGTTTACCAGTGTAAAATCCCTGAGAATAGTCAATACCAATTTCGCGTAGTATATTGAAAGTTTTATTATCTTCCACAAACTCTGCAACGGTTTTTTTACCTAACGCATGAGCAACATCATTCATGGCCACTACTATGGCTTTTCTAACGGGGTCTTTACTCAAATTGCGTACAAAGGAACCATCCAGTTTGACAAAATCTACTGGCAAATCTTTTAAATAGGTAAATGATGAATATCCCGCGCCAAAATCATCTAACGCAGTTTTAAAACCAAAATTTTGCAGCGTACTGAGGAATGTTGCTGCTTGATTTAAATTACTGATTGCACCAGATTCGGTCACTTCAAAAATAACATTTTTAGGTGAGATATTATTTCGCGTTGCTTCTTCTTTTATTAAATCAAGCGAAAAATTATTTCCTATTGTTTTGGCAGATAAATTGATGGATATTCCCGGTACTTCGTTTTTCGGAAATTGTGATAATAATTTAAAACTGTGTCGAATAATCCAATGATCTAGCTCCACTGACAATCCAAATCGCTCAGCAGAAGGCAAAAACCCAGAAGGCATGATTAATTTTTGTCCCTGACCATTTAATCTGACTAAGATTTCATTACTTAATGTTTCGCCCGTTAAGATACTGACGATGGGTTGTGACACTAAAACGAATTCATCATGCTCAATTGCGGATTTTATTCGTCTCGACCAACCCATGTCGGCTGACATAATTTCAACATTTTCTTGGTCTTTAGAAACGTATACATGAACGTTATTACGTCCCCCAAGTTTCGCTATGTGGCAGGCTAAATCCGCACGAGACAACAAATCTTCTTTTTTAGTCACAAACTCATCTAACATCGCCACACCGACAGAACAACCGATATCTACGCCCTTCCCTTGATAACGAAAAATATAATCCGCAAGCTGTTTTCGATAAGCTTCCGCTGTTAAATTTGCTTGATTCTCATCAACATCATAAACCAATATCGCGAACTCATCTCCGCCCAATCGTGTCACTAAATCAGTGCCACGCGCACGTTTTTCAAGGATTCGCGTCACTTCTTGCAATACATTATCACCGGCCAAATGGCCTAACGTATCATTGACAAACTTGAAATTATCTAAATCGATATAAAGTAATGCAATTGCTTGTGATTCGCCTCGAGAAGCACGGTCAACAATTCTTTCTAGCTCATCCATTAAGAAGTGTCTGTTGTACAAACCGGTTAGGGAGTCTCGCTCAGCTAATTGGGTCAATCGATCAATCATCGCTTTACGATCACTAATGTCAGACACTAGCGCTGTAAACAAAATTTCGCCTTCGATATTTATTTGCCCAAGTCGTAATGACATTGGAAATAACTTACCATTTTTGCACTGCCCCAAGACTTCTTGTTCCCCGTGAGTGGGATTAGCATCATAGGTATTAACCAGCTTAGATAAATGTTGTTGATTGGCAATGCCAACATATGCTGGAACAACATTGGAAACATCCAAACCTATCATTTCTTCTTTTTCGTATCCAAAAAGTGTTTCAGCAGCATGATTAACTGTTTCAATTCGACCATCCACACTGATAGTCATAATTCCTTCACCCGTATTATCCAAAATACTTTGTAAACGCAGCTGGCGAGAATGCACTTGTGATTGCATATGAGAAAATGCGTTCACCAGCATTCGTGTTTCTTTGACATTTGATCCTAGTTGAGGAATATAACTTTCCCCTTTCCCTTCTGCTTCAAGCGCATTTGCAACCTGAACGATTGGTTTTCGAATAAGGTATTCAAAAACAAAATATCCGCTAAAAATTAATAAGGAAGAAAGTATTGCTGCTACCCAAATATAATTCGATAAGGTATCGGATGTTATGGCAAATTCACTCATTCCTTGTTGTGAATGCGCATTAATACGATTTTGAATCAAATAAACTTGCGACCATGCTACATCAATGACTGGATCAACTTTTTCTTTCAAAATGAGCTTATCTGCTCGCCAACTTTCAGATAAATAAATATCCGCTGCTTGTTTAAAATAAATCTCATATTGCTCATGTAAAATTTGTATTCGTTGCAACGCGTCGTTTTCCACAAATCCCAGTTTTTGTTCTTTATTTAGCAAATCAAGTTGTTTAAATAAATTTTGTAATACCTCAGAATACAATAATCGATCTTTTTGGATTATATTCATAGTTTTTTTAGGTGGCCCAAATGCGCCTAACCGATTTGCAACAAAAACCCTAACCGAACTGACAAGCTGGGACCACACATATCGAACATCACGATACAATGCTAAAACTTCTTCATGTTGCGGATTTTTTTTAGTTTCATTAATACCTTCATCAATTGCCGAAATAATTAGACCAGAAATTTCCTGATTAAGTGGTTGCAAGCGATTCAGCATAATGGGCATGGCAGGATATTTTCGTTCAAAATCACTTTGTAACTCAATGAGCGCTTGAGCATGAATCGTTAGAGTACTCATGGCATCGGAGAGTTTTAACGCTGGCTCGTAGAATTCAGGATTTTGACGTACAACTGGTAGGCTTATTAGCTTTGATATTTGATGCGCTAATTGTGTCAAGCGGATGTTGATTGCTTCTGGCTGTTCACCATCATCATATAATGTTGATTGGTAGTTGGCTACACCAAGTAGATGAAGACTATCGGACAATGCATTAACGGCAATGCCAAGTTCGCGTATATCTTTACTGAGTTTATGGCTAGATTGAACAGTTTGTTGGGCAGCATTATCTGTGTATACCGCCAAGGCGAGATACGCAGTAAAAAAAACTGCTACTATCAGCATAAATCGCTTTCGCAAGCTGATCATTAAGTAGTCGCCCCTGAATTTATTCTAATATTAACTAGTATAGCCATCAAATATCTGTACAACACAAAATCATTCGTAAAAAATGCGTCAATTAACATAGTAAAATTGCTTAAAATAAATAAACTTCAGATTGTTATGACGCTTTGTTAAGACAATCCACTATATTATCAATAATTTGAATTTGTTATACTCCCCCTCAACTTCCGATAGCATATTATTTTTTTAATTTCGATAGCATTAAATCGGCATGCAAATTAAACCAAGTTTTTCAAATCAACCTATATCCCTTAATAATCAAAACATTACGTTAGGTATTTCAGGTGGTGTTGACTCGTCAGTTAGTGCCCACTTATTGAAAAAATCCGATTATCAGGTTAATGCAGTGTTTATGAAAAACTGGGTTGATCTAGAAGGTAATGGCGATTGCCCAATTGAGTCAGATTTAACGGATGCAAAGCAGGTGTGTAAAAACCTTGATATCCCATTCAACGCCATTAACTTTGCACCTGAATATTGGGATCACGTATTTGAGCATTTTTTGTCTGAATATCGACTTGGACGTACACCAAATCCTGATATCTTATGTAACAAAGAAGTCAAATTTAAATTATTTTTAAACTATGCAATTGACCACGGTGCTGACTGCATAGCAACAGGGCATTATGCACGCATTCACCAAACAGAAAATGGATTTCAGTTATTAAAAGCGAAGGATTTGAGTAAAGACCAAAGCTATTTTCTTTACACGCTAAATCAACACCAATTATCTAAAAGTATTTTTCCACTTGGCGACTTACTCAAAACTGATGTAAGACTAATCGCCAAAGAAAATAATATTATTACCCACAATAAAAAAGATAGTACCGGCATTTGTTTTATCGGCGAACGCAATTTCCAAGATTTCCTAAGTCAGTTTATTCCCACAAAAACGGGTGAAATCCAAACGGCTGATGGAAAAGTATTGGGTGAGCACCAAGGCGTTATGTATTACACTTTGGGACAACGCAAAGGCTTGGGCATTGGTGGTAAACAACAATCTCTTGATGAGCCTTGGTTTGTTGTTGGAAAAAACATATCAGAAAATATATTGATTGTTGAACAGGGACATAATCATCCTTTATTATTGAGTGATTCACTTGTCGCAAATGACTTGCATTGGATTAGCGGTGAAATGCCCGAGTTACCCTATTCCTGTACAGCAAAAACACGCTATCGACAAAATGATGTTAAATGTATTATTACTGATCAAGCTCAAAATGGATTAACCGTAAAATTTGAAAATAACCAACGGGCGATGACACCAGGGCAATCGATTGTGTTTTACAATGGGGATGTCTGTCTTGGTGGCGGAATAATAAATAAAGTGGCAAATATACTTTTTCACTAATTTAAAACCTAGAAAAATCAAAAGATCCTAAATATGATAACAGAAGAAAACTTAATTCCATTAGCAGGAATGTTTCAAGCTGGTTACCTGATTTACGATATTGCTCATACTGGGCAAACGAATGATAGCGCCTTTAAAACCAGTTTAAATAGCATTTTAATAACAGACGCAAAAAGTACAGCAGAAGTCTATCATGACCGTATGGGTGTCAGTTATGGATTAGAATTATTAATCAACATCTTTTCGAAAGAAAATAAACAACGAGATATGGAAATCGCAAGATATGTACTTGGAATAGTCCATTTAGAAAAAAAAATGCGTAAAACAAAATTGCTTGATACAACGGTTTCAGCGGGAATTGAACGGGCAAAAACACAAGCAGAAATTTTTGGCGATGTTTGCCACGAAAATGTCATTGCTAATTTAGCAGAAGTCTATGCTGAGAGTATTAGCACCCTATCCCCCAAGATTATGGTTAATGGTGAACAAGTTTATTTAACTGATAAATTTTATGCAAATAAAATACGAGCGTTATTACTCGCATTAATGCGATCTACGATTCTTTGGTTACAAAAAGGCGGATCTCGATGGCAATTAATTTTACAACGAGAAAAAATTATTAAATCCGCCCGACAATTAAAAACCGAACTCAGTTATGAAAGCTAAGTGCTTTTCGTTGCTCATACAGCAAATGTCGGGTACACAATTTCAATCCACACCTAAGCGACGATTATGATACGCTAACTTATCCAAGAAAATATGCTAGCGCTTCCATGATAGAAATCCCCGGATATAAAATACTCAATCCCATTGGTCACGGTGGAATGGCCACGGTATATCTTGCAAACCAGGAATCTGTTGGTCGTAAAGTCGCCATAAAAGTCATGGCAGCCTCCCTTGCTGCCGATCCCAATTTTCATGAACGTTTTGTAAAAGAAGCACGAATGGGTAGCTTGTCGCACCCAAATATCATCATTGTATACGACGCGGACATTGTAAACGGTCAAAATTATATCGTGATGGAATATGTTTCCGGTGGCAACCTTGATAAATTAATAAAGAATCATCTAAGCATAAAACGTACGATTGAAATTATTTCTCAAATAGCCAGTGCATTAAATTATGCCTATGAACAAGGCTACATTCACCGCGATGTTAAACCAGAAAATATATTAATTCGTCAAGATGGCACTGCTGTTTTAACAGATTTCGGCATCGCAAAAGCCATAAGTTCGGGCACTCAATTAACTACTGTGGGTAGCACCATTGGCAGCCCAAACTACATGAGCCCAGAACAAGCTCGAGGTTTGGCATTAGATGGTAGATCTGATTTATATAGCTTGGGAATTGTATTATTTGAAGCGTTAACTGGGAAAAAGCCTTTCGATGCGCCAGACACTTTCGTCATTGGATTAAAACATATTAATGATCCAATTCCACAACTACCGTCTCACTTATTTTTATTCCAACCAATAATAGACAAGTTGTTAGCAAAAAGCGCAGACGATCGTTTTGAAAATGGGCAACAATTAATCCAAGCATTCACAGAAATAAACGCTGAAAATATTGATCCTAAACCGATTGTTAAGTCCGTTGTTCATCCGAAAAATTTTCATGAAGCACCAACGCAATTAAAAGATAACTTTCATTCAATAGACACCATAAATGCAAGCTCAATTGAGACGATGGTGTCTAATGCACACGAAACTGAAACCCGTGTGATAGAAAATGAAACCCAACAACGGGAAATCTCACAAGACGCCACTAGAGTGTTAAGTGATGAGAATATAACATATAAAAATCTTCCGGTAGACGAAACAATCGTCTTACCAGCAAGTGAAATTTCTAAAAAAAACCATTCAATTTTTTTAAAAGTCAGCATCCTATTGCTTTGTGTAGTATCAGCGAGCAGCATTTTTTATTATGTGAATGAACTTGAAGATACGATACCTCCCATTGATGGCCAAACGTCTTCTATTGACTCTGTTTCAGACAAGATAATCGACAAACCTTCGGAAAAAAGCCCATTAACAATTAAAACCGAAAATGCACCCGTACAAACAACATTGCCATCTAAAACTAAAGCACCAGAATCTGAAGAATTATCCGTTAGTTCAGAACCAGAAATAACTCAAATTCAAATGTGGTTGGAAAAAGCAGATGAACTAATTCAGAAAAAAAGATTTACAAGCCCAAAAAATGAAAATGCATATGTCTATCTAAGCAAGGTATTGAATGAAGATAGAAACAACCAACAAGCGTTAGAAGGCCTATCTACAATACTTAATTTTTATTATATAGCCGCGAAAAAAAGATTTGAACAAAAAAGTTTTCAAAACGCGTTGGCAATGATAAATAGAGGTTTAAAAGTAAAAAGCGATGATTCCAAACTACTTGCGCTTAAAGATAAAATACAGGTATCACAAAATCGAAGCACCCTCTCAAAAATCTTTTTTCAACCAGATCAAAAGTTCATAAAACTAACTGGCATTCACAAAAGTAATAACAAAACTGAGAGAAATAAATATGCTCGAATAGACTTAAGCAATAAAATTTATAACGAGCTTTATGGCCAATGTATAAAAAATAATTCTGTTTTCACTTCATCAAACTGTACTGCATTATATGAACGAGTTTTAAAACAAATAAGCTTTCCTTTATTTGATTTCAGCAATAGTCAGATAGCAAATGACGATCCTACTCGAATAGTATTTAAAGCAGAAGTATTAAAAAAACTAATTGAAAACTTTATTAATCCAATTAACGACAATCTAATATTTTCGGAAACGACTGAGGAAAATTATTCCACTCGAATTTCACAACTGGCTAATTATCAATTGCTAAAACCAATTGCAGACATCCTTAATATACCAACACTTTCCGTCGCAGATAACGATTACTTACTTGCACAAAAATTTGCAGCATCTAATTCACCAAATATTACAATTGATGAATTCACAAAAAATGTAAAAAAACGGTATCCGGAGCAAACATTTTACTTAAAACCAATAATAAACCACGATAGTTATGAAATTACACCTTTTGCTGCAACATTGAGGAAATCACTCCAAAATAAATTACCAACAAATTCACATTTAAAAGCAAACATTACAATACATAGCGAAATATTAAATTCCAATGATAATAAAACAAAACTCATTTTTTACTTTATCAATAACAATCATAAAATCTTAGACATATCGTATCATTGGATTAACACAAATCAACTGACTAAAAAACGAAATACGCCATTGCTATCAAACGATGCTATATTTCCAAAAAAAGAATTTGAAGGTAATTTCTCATTTAATTCCGACTTACTGTTAGGCGAACAAAATAATAATGCAGAGTTAAAAATCGGGAATTCAGCATCCCTCAAAGTTAAACTTGATAAAGCAGGATTTTATTTTATTGCAGTACACGTTCTCAATCAAAAAGAACAATATTCCTATTTGTTACCACTGAGCGAGGAAGATGTTCCATTTATTCAATCAGTTTCAAATAAAAATACACAAAAATTTCTCCATCTCGGGTCTTTCACTATTACTCCACCGGCTGGTGTAGAAATACTACAACTCATTGCGTCGAATGTGAATTTATTAAAGTTTTTACCAAACTATGAGTTGAATAAAACCCAGAAAAAACACATCATTCTTGGCAGTGAAAATAATATAAAACGAGGTATTGAGCTTGTCAGAGAAAACGCCAATCAAATAACAGAAACGTCTCACACGCCTAACGCGAGCTGGTTTGAAAAGTTATTGGTAACATCGATAATTCAAAAATAAATGCTAACACTTCAGGTGCAACCTGAACAGTTACGATACAGGTTTACATGGCAATGCCGGATGTGTTTAAGCTCTTTAGATAGCCTGTCGAATATGCTTGATTAATTCCGGTCCTTCATAAATTAATCCCGTATAGACTTGCACGAGACTCGCCCCAGCATTCATTTTTTCCTGTGCATCCTCAGCACTCATAATACCACCCGCAGCAATTATTGGTATTTCATCATCTAAATGGACTTTCAATTGCGAGATGATATCAGTGGACTTTTTTGTCAAAGGCGCACCACTCAATCCACCAGATTCATTGCAGTGTTCGCTGTCTTGCACTTGGTTTCGATCTATTGTGGTATTTGTGGCAATAACACCATCCATGTTTAAGTCTCGTAATATTTGTGCAATCACACCCACTTCTTCATGATGTAAATCCGGTGCAATTTTAACGACCAGTGGTATATATTTTTGATATTTATCTGCCAAAACTGATTGTTCTTTTTTTAGTGCCTTCAATAATGGCGCGAATGCGAAACCTTGTTGGAGATTTCGCAAATTTTTTGTATTTGGCGATGATATATTTATTGTCACATAACTCGCATGAGGATAGACCTTGCGTAAACAAATTAAGTAATCATCAATCGCATTCTCAATTGGCGTTGCGGCATTCTTACCAATGTTGATTCCCAGTACACCAGTAAAGCCACTCGTTTTTACCTTATCAACTAAATAATCAACCCCTTTATTATTGAATCCCATTCGATTAATAATTGCTTTATGTTTTTTTAGTCGAAATAAACGAGGTGTTGGATTACCCGCTTGCGGCAGTGGTGTTACGGTACCTATTTCAATAAAACCAAATCCCAATGCGGCAAGCGGTTGAATAAAATCACCGTTTTTATCCAACCCTGCAGCAAGGCCAACAACGGATGGAAAGTTAATGTTCATTACTGTTTTTGACGTACCAACAACATCTGAACTGTAATATTTTAGCAATCCAGTTTTATAAGCCATATCTAAACATTTCAACCCAAAATCATGGGCGAATTCAGCATCAAGCTTGAATAATAGCGGTCTTAAAAAACGATATATCATTAACTAGACTTCCATCCCGAAATACTTTTAATTTTTATGTAGAATTTTATTATTGTAGGTTACTCAATTAATTTTGATTAAAGAGTAAAATCGATTGAAAACTCAAACCAATATCAAACAATTCTGGTAAAATTTACGAAATTGCGTTTTTTTAATTGGAGTCAAGCAAGGAAAACGTTTAAGCCTCAACAATTTCTGCTTTTTCAATTACGACATCTTCTTCAGGTACATCTTGATGACCGGATCGCATTGTGGTTGGTGTGATTTTAATTTTTTCCACAATATCCATACCATCTACCACTTTGCCAAAAACGCAATATCCCCAACCACTTGGAGTTGATGCCGTGTAATCTAAGAATTTATTATCCTTAACATTAATAAAAAATTGTGCCGATGCGGAATGGGGATCATTCGTTCTTGCCATAGCTAACGTACCATTCTCATTTGAAACACCATTGTCAGCTTCGTTTTCAATGGTAGAGCGAGTTTCTTTTTGAATCATACCCGGTTCAAATCCACCACCTTGGATCATGAAATTATTAATAACACGATGGAAGATAGTACCGTCATAATGGCCATCTTTAACGTATTGCTCAAAGTTCTCAACAGTTTTTGGGGCTTTGTCATGAAATAACTCTATTGTCATTTCACCAAAATTAGTTGTTAACTTAATCATAAACTTTCCTCATTGTGTACATAGATTATAAAAATAAAATTAATTTGTGTTAAATGAAATACTATTTTGCGATTTGGCTAACATCTCTAACCGCACCTCGAGATGCACTGGTAGTTAAAGCAGCATACGCTTTTAATGCAGCACTAACCTGCCGTTGTCGATTAACTGGCTGCCATTTACTGTGACTATTTTCCATGTTCTGACGTCTCGTCTCCAATTCTTCATCCGATATGTCTAATCGAATGCTACGATTAGGAATGTCTATTTCAATTTTGTCCCCTTCGTTAACGAGACCAATTGCACCACCCTCTGCAGCTTCAGGTGACACATGCCCAATAGATAAACCCGATGTTCCACCCGAAAAGCGACCATCTGTAATTAAAGCACATGCTTTTCCTAAACCTTTAGATTTAAGATAACTGGTGGGATATAACATTTCTTGCATTCCTGGGCCACCACGAGGTCCTTCATAGCGAATGACAACGATATCACCCGCCTTAATTTTATCTTGTAGGATTGCTTCAACCGCATCATCTTGACTCTCAAAAATTCGGGAAGGACCGGAAAATACCAATATACTATCGTCAACGCCAGCCGTTTTGACGACACAGCCATCGATTGCGATGTTGCCATATAACACCGCTAAACCACCATCTTTACTGTATGCGTGATTGATATTTCGAATACAACCACTTTCCCTATCGCGATCCACAGACCAACGTTTTTCTTGACTGAAGGCTTCTGTGGTCCGCACATTTCCCGGTGCAGCAGAATAAAATTGTTCGGTGGTTTGGTCACTCGAGTCTACAATGTCCCATTTTTTAAGGGCAGCGGTTAATGACTCACTGTGCACCGTGGGGACTTCGTTATGTAACAAACCAGCGCGATTCAACTCACCCAGCAATCCCATAACGCCACCTGCTCGATGCACGTCTTCCATATGAAACAATTGTGTACTTGGGGCAACTTTACAGAGCTGTGGGATTTTCCGAGATAAGCGATCAATGTCGTCCATGGTAAAATCGACTTCCCCCTCTTGTGCTGCAGCTAAGAGATGCAAAATCGTATTTGTCGAGCCACCCATTGCGATATCTAAACACATGGCATTTTCAAATGCAGATTTGTTCGCAATAGAACGAGGCAAAACGGAATAATCATCATTCTCATAATGCTGTTTGGCCAAACCGACAATACGCTCGCCGGCTTGCAAAAATAGCGATTTTCTATCGGCATGAGTCGCAAGCAAACTACCATTTCCTGGTAAGGATAAGCCTAATGCCTCTGTTAAACAATTCATTGAATTTGCCGTAAACATACCTGAACACGACCCACAAGTCGGACAGGCTGATCTCTCATATTCCAATGTAGTAGCGTCATCAACGCCAGGTGTCACAGCCATCACCATTGCGTCAACCAAATCCAAATGTTTTACACCAGTCGGTGACTGTAATTTTCCAGACTCCATTGGCCCACCAGATACAAAAATTGTTGGAATATTAAGCCTTAACGCCGCGTTTAACATGCCTGGTGTGATTTTGTCACAATTTGAAATACAAACTAAGGCATCAGCACAATGTGCATTAACCATATATTCAACCGCGTCGGTGATTATTTCTCGGGACGGTAAACTATAAAGCATGCCTGAATGTCCCATGGCAATACCATCATCCACCGCAATGGTATTAAATTCTTTCGCAACACCACCGCTTTTCTCAATTTGTCTCGCAACCAGTTGACCTAAATCCTTTAAATGAACATGCCCAGGTACAAATTGGGTAAATGAATTGGCAATTGCGATAATGGGTTTTTCAAAATCACCGTCAGTCATTCCTGTTGCGCGCCATAATGCTCGCGCACCTGCCATATTTTTCCCTTGGGTAGTTGTTTTTGACCGATATTTAGGCACTGCGAATTCCTCAATTTAACGTTTAATTGATCGATATACTAATTTAGTGAGACTCAGATTAGAACACATATCAAATTGATTCAGAAGATGATTATGCTACATCAAATCTGAATTTGAATCAGATTATCTAAAACCTTTTCAATATCCAAATGACATCTAACTCAAGGAAAATTTGGACAATTCTGAGCCATTTATGCTGTCGAGTTAGACAATATTAGGATTCAACACAATTATGCCCCGATTGAGCCCGATTTCATGTACGACATCCAATAAATGGTCAAGGATTTCACCGCTTTGCCGATAATTTTTCAACACCTTACAGAGTGATAATACCCATTATTATCCCAACTAAATTCCGGTGAATCGGTTTTGTTAAATTAGATGAAATCAAAATCAAGTACTGTCATCGTTGTAGCAGCGTCAATTGTTTTCATATCAATTTTGTTGCTAACCATCATTTCCTATCACAATATTGGAAAGAACAGCGATCATTTGGAAAGTCTCAGTCGGGAAAGACTGGAAAAATCTCTTATTTTTACTATGAGGGATGCCATCATACACCGTGCGCTTTTCCTCTCCCGCATGCTGGAATCAGAAGATCCATTTGAACGAGATTCTTTTAATTTGCAATATCACCAGCAAGCCGAGCGATTTATGTTAGCTCGAGATGAATTTGTTACGATTTCAGAACACAATAAACAAATGTGGATCAATATTCGAGACTCCATCAATCGAAATTATTATTTACAAAATCAAATTGCGTCTTTGATATTAGACGACAAAGAAGAACAAGCTAAAAAACTCATTATTAGTAAGCTGTTCAGATATCAAGTGACTGTTTTGAATAGCCTTACCAATATTCTTCAAAAAGAAGAAAAAGAAGTAGATAAATTACTCGAAGATGCAAATATTAAAAACCTCGAAATACAAAAATATGTTACCGGTTTTGGATTGTTAATCATATTAATTGGCATTGTCATCACTCGATTTGCAGTCAAACTTATCACTCAATCTGAGCGTAATGTCACTTCACAAGCGAATCGAATACGCACGTTATACGAAATCACATCAATGCCAATTAGTTTAAATGAGCAAATTGATAAAATGCTTGAAATGGAAACATTTGTTTTGGGAATGGAAATTGGCAAAGTCACTTGCGTTGATAAAATCAAGAATGAAAGCATATTCGAGCATGTGTACTCAAAATCCGATCTATATATCCAAAAGAATCAAAAGGTGGATTTTGATAAAACCTTTTGCAAAATTGTATTTGATCTTGCCGAGCCTTTGTCAATAGATCAAACTTCAAAATCAATTTATCACTCTAGCCCCTGCTTTCAATATTCCCGTCAAGAATCCTATCTAGGGCAACGTATTTGGGTTAAAGGAAAACTGTATGGCACACTAAGTTTTTCTAGTTCTAAACCACGAAAAATTCCGTTTTCAAGCACAGATAAAGATCTTATCAAACTCATGGCAAGTTGGGTGAGTGTGACCTTAGAACGCCAATTGGTGGCAGAAGAAATGCGTGAAGCAAAAGTAATTGCGGAACAAGCGAACAGTGAAAAATCTCGCTTTTTAGCTAACATGAGTCATGAAATTCGTACGCCTTTAACCGCAATCATTGGATTTACAGAAAGCCTTCGTGATCAAAATCACACATCTGAAGAACGAGAGCAATGGACCAACTCAATAATCCGTAACGGTCATCATTTACATCAAATAATTAATGACATTTTAGATTTATCTAAAATTGAAGCCGGACAACTGAATGTTGAAACATTTAACGTTTCTCCATATCAAATTCTTGAAGAAGTTAAAACCCTGGTTAGTGGACAAGCGAAAGAAAAAAATATTCGATTTGATTTTAACGTAACGTTGCCTTTTCCAAAAACCATTGAAACGGATCCAACCCGTTTAAAACAAATTTTATTAAATTTGTGCACAAATGGCATTAAATTTACTCGAGAAGGTGAAGTTCTAATTTCCGCCAAATGTGTGCCTGAAAGAAATATATTGGTAATCGAAGTGAGTGATACGGGAATCGGAATGGATGCAGCCGAATTGCAGCGCATCTTCAAACCATTTTCACAAGCTGACACGTCCACAACACGAAAATACGGTGGCACGGGATTGGGATTAACAATATCACAACAACTTGCACAAAAATTGGGTGGGAGTCTAATTTGTCGTAGTAATAAGTATATCGGTAGTCAATTTGTTGTAACGATAAGTACTGGGCCACTAGATGACACGAATTTGTGTGATAGCAAATCTCAACTTCAATCAGCAGAAACCAAATTAGTTCAAAAAGAAGAATTCCACAAGTTATCAGGCAAAGTGCTATTAGCAGAAGACAATAAGGACAATCAAAGTTTAATTAGTTTAATTGTAAAACGTTTCGGATTAAGCATTGACGTTGTTGATAATGGCCAATTAGCGGTTGAAAGTGCTGTATCAAGCCATTTTGATCTAATTTTGATGGACATGCAAATGCCAGTTATGGGTGGAGTTGAAGCCATTACTTGGTTACGACAAATGGGAGTCATAACGCCCATTGTTGCATTAACTGCAAATGCGCTCGCATCAGATAAACAAGCGTGTTTAGATGCAGGAGCCGAAGAATATGCTACCAAACCTATAGACGTAAATAATTTTTATCAAATCATTTCCAAATACCTTGAAAAACAAGATGAAAAAGTAGAAACAGTGGGTGACGACAAATTTGATGAAGATTTCGATAATTTGAAAAATAAGTTTATCGATAACTTACCGGATATGTTAGAAGACCTACAAAGTGCTTGTGAGAATTTACAATGGGATGCAATTCAATCGGTTTCCCATGTTCTTAAGGGTATGGGTGGGAGTTTTGGTCATCCAGAAATTACCACCTTATCAGAGAAATTAAATAACGATGCGAGAGATAAACTGACTGATAATATTGATAATGAATTACATGAATTGAAACAAGCATGTCATTCCATAATTGAAAAGTATAATAACAATTCACGCAGTGCGTAAAGCGGAATTTATCAGAGTTTCATTCCATTTTTACGAGAAATATCTAAAATGAAGAACTTACTTTCGAACAATCGCAGAAACAATATTTCCTTTATCGCGATATTCCACAGATGAAAAACAGAGTTTGTTAGCCACCGCAATTCCACGACCATGACTGTCTAACATTCTTTCTGGTGCAAAATCCATATAAGGGCGCCAATCAAACCCCTCCCCTTCGTCGGTAATGACAAAATTAATTTCATCTTCGGTATTTATAACTTCCAGTGTAGCAACGCGATCCATGTATAAAGGCATTTGCATGCGCTTGAAAAGTTCTTTCTCCCAGGATCCAGTTGCTTTAAGTTCAGACTTCAAATCGTAATGAATGCCAAGGTTGCCATGTTCAATAGAGTTAATTAACAATTCCGACAATCCAGTGACCATGTCATTTGGATTAGGACAAACATTTGCGACGAGTATAGCCAATGAATTTGCTTCGATGATGGATTTAAATTTAAACGTTGCATTTGTTAATAATTTAACCGAGTTATCCCTAGATGACAGTGCCTCGTGCAAAGCACGCTGCTGCATTCTCTCACGTAGTGCTGTTTTAACAACGGTTAGAATCAATTCTTCGTTAAACGGTTTTGTCAGATAGTGATAAGCGCCCGCTTCTAGGCCCTCTAATAAATCTTCTGGCTCAGCTTTCGCTGTTTGCATAATGACCGGAATTCGTTTTAATAATGGATGCTCACGGATTTTTTCCAATACTTGAATCCCATCCATATTTGGCATCATCCAATCTAATAATATGACATCATAGCGTTCTGGATTTTCTTCAAGCATTTTCCAAGCAACTTCACCACTGTCTGCCGTTTCAAGAATATGTGGTTCTTCAAATTGAGCCATATGATGCATAATGAGTTCTAAATTGAGTGGGGTATCATCAACCGCAAGAATTACAGGTTTTTCAGCCATAGCGTTCACAAAATATCCGTATTAAATTAATAAAAAGAATTGAATAATAAATTACAAAAATCCTTGCTTAATTCTCGACACAAATGCCCGAAATCTTTAGCGAGCGTAAATTCTATTCTTTTTACAACAGAATCCGGTTTAATTAATGTTTCCTATTTATGGTTCTTCAGATACCCTAATAACATCCGATGCTTATAGAAATTTGATATAAAATTACCTCATGGAAACAAAAACAAAATATTTGGAGTTTACGTTTGCCTGAAATTAAAGATCACGAACAATTTATCCAGTGGTTTCGACATTCGTCTCCGTACATAAATACCCATAGAGGTAAAACCTTCGTTATTTTGTTTGATGGAAAAGTAATCAATAGTGATTTATTCCCTGAAATCATTCACGATTTCGCATTGCTAAACAGCTTGGGAATCAAACTGGTGTTAATTTTTGACGCTTGTAAAAATATTGATTCGGCATTGGAAGCAGCAAATATAAAAACACAGAAAATTAATGACTTACGCATTACCTCCATTAATGCGTTAGAAATAATTAAACAAACCATCGGTAGTATCAAACTAAAAATAGAAGCCATGCTATCTATGGGCGTGATAAATTCTCCCATGTCCGGCGCTTTATTGAATGTGGTAAGCGGGAACTTTATTACCGCCAAACCCATCGGTGTACAAAATGGAACTGATTTTTTATATACCGGAGAAGTGCGTCGCGTTGATAGCCAAAATATTTGTAAACAATTAGATAGTGGTGCAATCGTATTATTACCCGCCATTGGATATTCCCCATCGGGAGAAATTTTTAATTTGACAGCACAAGATGTCACAAAAAAAACGGCAACATCAATTGCTGCAGATAAAGTCATTTATATGACAGAATTTGGGCCGCTTAAAAATGAAAAGAATGAAATGGTCCATCAAATCACACTGGCAGAAGCCAAAGATTTGAGCAAAAATAGTAACGGGAAAAATCACCCCGTTTTAATCACCGCAACTGAAGTCTGCCATTCTGGAATCAAACGAGTACATTTGATTGACGTGAATCAAAAAGGTGCTTTGTTACTGGAATTGTTTTCTCGAAACGGTGTCGGTACACTCATAAGCCAAGAAAGTTATGACGCAATACGAAATGCAACAATAGAAGACGTTGGCGGTATATTAGAACTCATTGAACCTTTAGAGTCCCAAGGAATATTAGTAAAACGCTCCCGTGAAAAACTTGAGGCCGAAATTCATCATTTTACTGTGATGGAACGCGATGGAATGATAATCGCCTGCGCAGCATTGTATCCCAATAAAAGCTATAAAACAGCAGAACTCGCTTGTTTGGCAGTTCACCCAAATTACCAAAATGAGTCTCGAGGTAGCGAATTATTAGATATTCTCGAATCACAAGCAAAACAAACAAAAATGAACTCGCTTTTTATCCTAACCACAAAATCCGAACACTGGTTTGTTGAACGAGGATTTACCAAATCAGTCTTGAGTGAGTTACCGGATGAAAAAAAGAAATTTTACAACTATCAACGCGGCTCAAAAGCGTTTATTAAAACCATGGATTAAATCCCTTTAATGAAGCAAGTTTCAACTCTTTTTCATTTTTTAATTGGCAAAACCATCAGCCTGTTTATTCTACTTGCACTTTATTCTCTTAGTCACTCCGTTTACGCAAAATATGATCCCACATTAGATTGGTTAACGCTTGAAACAGATTATTTTATTTTCCACTACGAAAAAAACCTAACATCTTTAGCTGCAGAATTTGTAAACCAAGCAGACGCTATTCATAAAGAAGTTAGCGAATTTTCACAATGGTCACCCAAGGCGAAAACCCATGTCATACTCTCCGATCAATCCGATCTCGCAAATGGAAACGCAACACCGTTACCCAGAAATCGCATTGAAATTTATATGTCTGCACCCGCAGAAATTGCAAGCTTAGAGGATTATTCAGATTGGAAAAATCTAGTATTCAAGCATGAGTACGTTCACATTACACATTTAGATAAAGCCCATGATTTCCCATTGGATATGCGTAGTATATTGGGTCGATACTGGTTGTTTTTTCCAAATACATTTTTGCCCGCCTGGATTACTGAAGGCATTGCAACCTATATAGAAACAGATAATGAGATAGGCATAGGTCGAGGACAAAGCAGTTATTTTCGCGCACTCATGCGCAATGAAGTAACGAGGGGCATCCGAGATTTAAAACATGTTAATAATCCACAACTAGATTGGCCTTCAGGCGCGACTCGCTATCTTTATGGCGTTTACTTTTTTAAATTTCTTGAAGAAAAATATGGAAAAGAGTCTATTCAAAATTTTATCGACGCTTACTCCCGATTTCCGATTCCCTATTTTATCAGCACGGTTTTTAAAACAGTTTATGGAAAATCACTGCACACACTTTGGATTGAATTTGATGCATATTTGCACAATGAGTTCGATGAAGAAATTATTAATTATTCCGAATCAGATAATAAAATTACGAGTCTTAGCCGTTCTGGATATTTTTCAGGATTTTCAAAAATTCATGACGGCAATATTCTTTACATTAAAAATGACCGAACAAACGTTAAATCATTACAATCACTAAATCCCAATACGGGCGAGGATCAAGTGATTTTAACTCTAAAGGGACAAGAAGGTGTGTTTGGGCAAACGTTTGATGTCCACAATACCTCAGGTATTCTAATGCCTAAATTGGATTTAATTGGCAATACAGAATTGATTTTTGATTTGTACGTCATAAATTCAAAAAATAAAACTGAATCGAAAATCACATCCAACCAAAGGTTCATAAAAGCAGTGTGGACTAAAGACGGCGAAAATATCATTGCGCTTAAGAATGAAAAATCAAAACACAGTCTGATTAGGTTGGAAAAAAATGGAAAATACATCGAAGATCTCTGGACTGGAAATACAAGCACTGTCATCAGCGCAATTGACTATTCTCCCACAGAAGACAAATTAATTGCCTCTATTTTTCGACCTGGTTTGGGATGGAATATTGAATTGTTTGATATCAATACACTTAGCTGGAAAGCAGTGACACGTAACAAATCCATAGAATCTCATCCACAATTTCTTCCAGATGGTAAATCAATAATATATGTGGCAGATTATTTTCGCGTTTACAATATTTTTGAATTAAACCTGGAAAACAAACAACTCAAAAAACTCACACAAACTAATTCCGCGATTTTGTTTCCGCAATTTGATGCAGCGCAAAATAAACTGTATTTTGCACACTTGGACTTGAATGGATTTGAATTAGCGTCTCAAGATTATGAGAGTAACACCTCCATAATCAAGGCAAATATTTTTAATGAAAAGTTTGTTGAAACGCCATCTTCCACATTCCAACTCGCTACTGAAAATACGCCAACCGCTTATAACGGATTGAAATATCTTCGCCCTACTTTTTGGCAGCCATTTTTTTTCATAGACTCCAATCAAACTTCCATTGGATTAATTACAACAGCGAGTGACCCACTTTTCTGGCACAATTATATATTAGTCGGTGCGTATGATTTTAAAAATAGTTCTCCTATATGGGATTTAACTTACGTGTACCAGCGTTTCAAGCCTAATTTAATTCTTTCCTATTCTCACAATAATTTTTATTCCAATAAAATCAATAATACGACGGAAATTAAAAAAGAAACCGATTATTCACTGATAGTCGAACTTCCTTTTATAAAAGTAAAAAATCAATGGAAGATATTTACCGCAGCACGGAGATTAGAAACAGAAAAATGGGACAAGCTCTCAACCGGAAATAAGCGAACTGCATCTATAAACGAACATTTGGGATATTTAGGGTTAAGTTACAAATCAACATTGAATACAAGTTTTGCAGCGACTCAACACTCTGGAATATTTGCATCATTTGCCATGGAACATGAAAACTTTACCGAAATTAATCCACATAAAGGTCGGTTAATTAATGAATTTGCGATGTATTCGCCACCAATTTTGAAAAGTGTATTTGAACTAGATCTAACGGTAATATTATCGGGCGGCGAAACAGAAATGTTGACTTTGGGTGGAAGTGATGAAGAATTTATTAGCTCCCCTAATTACATGAAAAGAAACTATTCGTTAAAAGGATATTCCGTAAAATTTGCTCAGACAAATTTGCAAAAACTGGATCTAGCAGCTCACATTCCAATTGCATTTCCCCAAGCAAGCATCATGGCACCGCCACTCGGTATTGATAAAATGATTTTGAAATTATTTACACAAACCGCAAGAGTTGGCTCATTCCATCACATAAATGATAATGACTGGTTCAATAGTATTGGAGCAGAAATAAAAATTTCCGCTAATTTTGGATATGGGCGATTTCCATTTTCCATTATAGGCGGATATGCAAGGGGATTAAATCGTTTTGGAGAAAATTCCTTTTACGCAGCTACTCGACTTACGTTTTAACAACGTAACGACAAAACACAAACTTGTTATGTTTAGTTAACCAAAAAACAAACTTTGAAAAAATGTTGGAGATATAATTTGCATTATATTTGCGACATATAAAAGGCCAAGCAATAATGCAACACAAAAATAACACTTATTTCTATACGACTCAGGTTTTGCGTCAGAAAAGTATAACTTCTCTTTATAATCCTTTACCACAATACGATCTGAATGAAAGAGTGTAATTGCCATATTTACGACCTCTATAAAATTTAACAGTAAAACTACTGTAGCGTAAAATGACAAACGTTAATGTGCTGGAATTAACATTTTCCGGATTATCTAAATAAAAAAAACGAAAATACTGAAAACTTCATCACAGTTTTTTCAATTTTGACTCCTCCAAATAAAATTATCCTTTTTGCTTTAATGCGGCCGTTCTTAGTCTTAAGGCATTTAATCGAATAAAACCTTCGGCGTCAGCTTGATTATATGCACCTGCATCGTCTTCAAACGTTGCGATATTTTCATCAAATAAACTATCACTCGCGGATTCTCGCCCGACAACAGTGACATTTCCTTTATAAAGTTTCAATCGAACACGACCATTTACTGTGACTTGTGATGCATTTATCATTTCTTGCAACATTTTTCTTTCTGGAGACCACCAATAACCATTGTAAATCAAACTGGCATAACGAGGCATAAGCTCATCTTTTAAGTGCGCGGCCTCTCGATCAAGGGTTATGGATTCAATTGCTCGGTGGGCTTTTAACATAATTGTACCAGCTGGCGTTTCGTAACATCCTCGAGCTTTCATTCCGACATATCGATTTTCTACAATATCAACTCGCCCGATCCCGTGTTTACCACCAATATCGTTTAAATTTTCCATCACTTGTGCTGGTGTTTTCGATAATCCATCAATGCCAATGACATCGCCATTTTTAAAATCTATTTCAATGTATTGCGCATCATCTGGGGCATTTTCTGGTGATGCTGTCCACAACCACATACTGTCTTCGGGTTCATTCCAAGGATTTTCTAAAATTCCACCTTCGTATGAAATGTGCAATGAATTTGCATCCATGGAATACGGCGATTTTTCACCGTGTTTTTTTTCTATTGTGATGCCGTGTTTTTTTGCATAGGAAAGTAATTTTTCTCTGGAATTTAGATCCCACTCACGCCATGGCGCAATCACATGCACGTCTGGTTTTAATCCATAGTAACCGAGCTCGAATCTGACTTGATCATTACCTTTACCCGTTGCTCCATGGGATACCGCATCGGCATTTGTTTCAATCGCTATTTCAATTTGCCGTTTTGATATTAAGGGACGTGCAATCGAAGTACCTAACAGATATTCTCCCTCATAAATAGTGTTTGCCCGAAACATTGGAAAAACAAAATCTTTTGCAAATTCTTCGCGCAAGTCGTCAATATATATTTCAGAAACACCCGCTGCTTCCGCTTTTTTTCTTGCGGGCTCAACTTCTTCACCTTGACCAATATCAGCCGTAAACGTGACAACCTCACATTGATATTGGTCCTGTAACCATTTCAATATAATCGATGTATCCAGACCACCTGAATAGGCTAAAACGACTTTTTTAATGTTACTCATTTGTGTTTCTCTAACCTTTGGATTTTTTCGGCATGTAGATGTCTGTGCAACTACCATCTGCAACTTCTGCAGCAAAATTTATGGTTTCAGACAAGGTTGGATGTGGATGAATTGTCAATCCAAGATCATGCATATCTGCATTCATTTCCAACGCTAGTACCGCTTCTGCAATTAACTCTCCTGCATTCGTTCCAACGATACCTGCACCAATAATTTTATGATTTTCGTCAAATAATACTTTTGTTAACCCTTCATCACGACCGATGGAAAGGGAACGTCCACTCGCTGCCCATGGGAACGCACCTTTTTCATAAGTGATGCCCTCTGCTTTACACTGCTCTTCCGTTTTACCCATCCAGGCAACTTCGGGATCTGTATAGGCCACTGAAGGAATCGTTCGAGCATCAAAATAGGATTTCATACCAGCAATGACTTCTGCCGCGACTTTACCTTCATGCGTCGCTTTGTGAGCCAACATGGGTTGACCGACGACATCACCAATTGCATATATGTGATCAACATTTGTTTTTTGCTGATTATTTACATTAATGAATCCATTATCTTCAATTTTGACACCAGCTTTATCCGCATCAATTAACAGACCATTAGGTGAACGTCCGATGGACACCAGAACACGGTCAAAGGTATCTTCACTCGGTGCTTTTTTACCTTCAAAACTGCAAACCAATCCATTATCAGCAGGGGTAATTGCAGTAACTTTTGTATTTAAATAAATATTTTCATAACGTTTTTTAATTCGACGCTCCAATGGTCGTACAATGTCTCGATCAACACCTGGAATTAATCCAGGCGATAGTTCTACAATTGTGACGTTTGAACCCAACGCGTCATATACTGTCGCCATTTCCAATCCAATGATGCCCCCGCCCACTACGAGCAATCGCTTTGGTACGTCTTCTAATTCCAATGCATCTGTGGAATCCATCACTCTAGGATCTTGCCAGGGAATAAAAGGTAATTTAGTCACACGCGACCCAGCTGCAATAATGCAATTGTCAAATCCGACGATGGTTTGCTTACCATCGTCGGATTCCACGTTAATTGTATTAGCTGAAGTAAACTTACCGTAACCATGAACAATTTGAACCTTACGTTGTTTTGCAAGTTGTTTTAAACCGCCAGTTAATCGACTAACGACTTTATCTTTGTGTGCCTTTAATGCAGCGATATCAATATTTGGCTCACCAAAATTGACACCAATATCTTTGAATTCACTGGCTTCATTTATCACTTCTGCGGTATGTAATAGTGCCTTTGAGGGAATACAACCTACATTTAAACAAACGCCACCGATACTTTCGTAACGTTCAATAAGAACGACTTTTTTGCCAAGGTCAGCTGCACGAAAAGCAGCGGTATAACCACCAGGCCCTGAGCCAAGAACAACAACTTCCGCTTGAATGTCAACATTGCCGCTGAATTTTTCAGCTTGGATTGGTACAGGTTTAGATTCTTCAACGCCGGACGTTGCAGTTGGCTCTGAATTATTTGTGGCGGCTTCAACGGATGTTTCCACGATAAGAATCAAACTGTCTTTTGCTACTGAATCACCGACCGAGACGTTAACGGTTTTTACTTTGCCGGAACTGGGTGACGGAATTTCCATTGACGCTTTGTCTGATTCCACTGAAATTAACGAATCTTCTTCATTAATCACATCCCCTTCCTTAACTAATACTTCAATGACTTCAACACTGTCAAAGTCACCAATATCAGGTACTTTTACCTCAACCTCACGACTCATAATCTCTCTCCGTTTAGAGTAACAAGCGGCGCGTATCTGATAGTACACGACTTAAAAATGCAGTAAACCGTGCACCATCTGCTCCATCAATGACACGATGATCATAGGATAATGATAAGGGTAGTATAAGCCGGGGAACAAATTCTTTGCCATTCCATACGGGTTGCATTTTTGAACGAGAAACACCCAATATTGCAACATCTGGGGAATTTACGATTGGTGTGAATTTAGTTCCCCCGATACCACCTAAACTAGAAATGGTAATACATCCGCCCTGCATGTCCGATGGTTTCAATTTTTTATCGCGGGCTTTTTTACTAATTTCCCCCAATTCTGCAGCTAGATCTACCAATGTTTTTCTATCCACGTCACGCACGACTGGCACAACCAATCCATCAGGTGTATCAACCGCAATACCGACATTGAAATAATGTTTAAATATCAAGTTCTCACCGGTTGCATCCAGTGAGCTATTAAATCGTGGAAATTCTTTTAATGCGGAAACAATGGCTTTCATGAGAAAAACCAGCATGGTAATTTTCACGCCTTTCTCTTTATATTCTTCTACCATGGATTTTCGAAAGCTTTCAAGATCGGTAATATCAGCTTCATCAAATTGTGTAACATGGGGCACTGTCACCCAGTTACGATGTAAGAATTGACCCGTTAATTTATTTATTTTTGTTAACGGTTTAACATCAACTTCTCCCCATAAGGAAAAATCTATTTCGGGCATAGGAGTGATACCCAAGCTTCCACCGCCACCCTGCGATAATGCACGTTTTACAAAACCTTTTACATCATCGTGAGTAATTCGTTTTTTACGACCAGATCCTTCAACTTTTCCTAAATCCACTCCCAATTCACGGGCAAACTTTCGAATGGAAGGACTTGCATAAGCTTTTGAAAAACTGACTTCGTCAATATTTGCGGTTGGAGACACTTTGGATTTTTCTACGGCTTTTGGTGTTGTGTTATTTATGGGTGTTTCTGTTTTAGGGGGAGAGGTTGGTTTTGCGGATACTGGTTGAGTTGCAGTAGCGGGCTTTTCTTCCACTTTCGGCTTGTCGTTAGCCAGTTCTCCATTTAGCTCCAATTTTAATATAGCACTGCCTTTAGAGACTGAATCACCCATATTCACCAATAATTCTTTGACAATACCTGAATCCGGTGAAGGAATTTCCATAGCCGCTTTGTCAGATTCTACTGATATGAGCGAATCTTCTTGTTGTATGCTATCCCCGGGGGATACCAACACTTCAATAACTTCAACATGATCAAAATCGCCAATATCAGGCACAATTATTTCTTTTAACATAACAGGTTTCTCAACTAAGTTTTATGCAAATAACGGGTTAGGTTTCTCTGCATCAATACCATATTTTTCGATAGCTTCTGCTACTTTGCCTTTTGGAAGCTGGCCTTCATCTGCTAATGCTTTTAATGCGGCGACAACGACATGATAACAATTGACTTCAAAATGTTTACGCAACTGTTGCCGTGTATCGCTGCGACCAAATCCATCTGTGCCTAGTACTTCGTAACGCATGGGTACCCATTTACGAATTTGATCGGCGTAATTTTTAATATAATCGGTAGCGGCAATGACAGGTCCACGTCTTCCTTTTAGACTACTTTCGACATAACTCACTTTTTCATCTTCTAATGGATGTAAACGATTCCAACGATCTATTTCCTGTGCCTCTCGAGTCAGTTCATTAAAGCTGGTAACACTCCAGATATCTGCATCACAGCTCCAATCTTTTTCTAACAAGTCTGCTGCTGCAATCACTTCACGCAATATTGTTCCTGAACCCATTAATTGCACTTTACGTTTTTTCTTGCCACCTGATTTAAATAGATACATTCCTTTAATAATGCCATCCTCAGCACCCTTTGGCATTGCAGGATGGCTATAATTTTCGTTCATGGCGGTAATGTAATAAAACACATTTTCCTGTTCAGCATACATACGACGTAAACCATCATGGATAATGACGGCCATTTCATATCCAAATGTTGGATCGTAACTAATACAACTGGGGATTGTATTGGACATGATTAAACTGTGCCCATCTTGGTGTTGAAGTCCCTCACCAGCTAATGTTGTGCGTCCTGCGGTACCGCCAATTAAAAATCCACGTGCTTGCATATCACCTGCTGCCCAGGCTAAATCGCCAATACGTTGAAATCCAAACATGGAGTAGTAAATGTAGAATGGAATCATGTTAACGCCATGGGCACTATAAGATGTCGCTGCAGCGATCCACGAGGACATTGAACCCGCTTCATTTATTCCTTCTTCAAGTATTTGACCGCTTTTATCCTCTTTGTAATACATGATTTCATCTTTATCTTGCGGCGTATACAGTTGACCAACAGATGAATAAATTCCAAGTTGTCGGAACATGCCTTCCATACCAAATGTTCTCGCTTCGTCTGGCACAATTGGTACGACATTTTTACCCATTTTTTTATCGCGACATAAAATTGTCAACATTCGGACATATGCCATAGTTGTTGACATTTCTCTATCGCCGCTACCCGCTAATATAGGTTCAAATATGGATAGATCCGGTATTTCCAACGGTGCAGCCAAATTACTACGAGCAGGTAAATACCCGCCCAGTTCTTGACGCATTTTGTGCATGTATTTCATTTCTTCACTGTCTTCAGCAGGTTTATAATATTTACCTGCTGCAGCATCTTCTTCACTCAACGGAATATTAAACCGATCACGAAACGCAATCATGTCACTTGACTGAAGTTTTTTCTGTGAGTGAGTACGATTTTGCGCTTCTCCCGCTGCTCCCATTCCGTAGCCTTTTACGGTTTGCGCTAATATTACTGTCGGTTGTCCCTGATGATTGGCAGCCTGATGATAGGCAGCATAAACTTTGTAGGGATCATGTCCGCCACGATTTAATCGCCATATATCTTCATCAGACATTTTGGATACCATTGCTTTTAATTCCGGATATTTTCCAAAAAAATGTTCACGAACATACGCACCATCTTTCGATTTGTAATTTTGCAAATCGCCATCAACCGCTTCCATCATGCGTTGTTGCAGTAATCCATCTTTATCTTTTGCAAATAATGGATCCCAATAACTGCCCCATAATACTTTTATCACATTCCAACCAGCACCACGAAAACTGGCTTCCAGTTCTTGAACAATTTTTCCATTGCCTCTCACTGGGCCATCTAAACGCTGCAAATTACAATTTACAACCCAAACAAGGTTGTCTAATTTTTCTCTAGCAGCAAGGGATATTGCACCTAAGGTTTCAGGTTCATCTGTTTCACCATCACCCACAAAACTCCATATTTTTCGCTTTCGAGTATCAGCTAATCCACGGTCTTGTAAATATTTCATGAATCGCGCTTGGTAGATGGACATGATTGGCCCCAGCCCCATAGAGACGGTTGGGAATTGCCAAAAATCTGGCATTAACCAAGGATGGGGATACGATGATAGGCCATTGCCATCGACTTCTTGTCGAAAATGATCTAATTGATCTTCGGTTAATCTGCCTTCAAGATAGGCCCGTGCGTAAGTTCCCGGAGATGCATGACCTTGAGAAAATATCAAATCACCACCGTGCTCGTGGCTAGGCGCATGCCAAAAATGATTGTAGCCAATATCATATAATGTTGCTGCAGATGCGAATGTTGCAATGTGGCCACCCAATTCAGAACTAAAACGATTTGCTTTAACAACCATCGCCATTGCATTCCAACGAATGTAGGTTCGAATTCTATCTTCAATTTCAGGATCACCGGGGATGTGGGCTTCATGATGTGGTGGTATCGTATTGACATATGCGGTATTTGCTGAATATGGCAAATTTGCGCCTGAGCGCCTTGCTTTGTCTATCAATTGTTCTAAAAGATAATGTGCTCTATCGACACCTTCATTTTCAATGACGGATTCTAATGCATCAATCCATTCTTGTGTTTCTATACTGTCGATATCAGACAACATCACTTGTTGAGACATATTCCAACTCCGCTTGATTTTACAACGACATTTAATGTGATTAACTACAAGCAATCTATAATGAAAGTTTCGATCCAAAAGGTCAATTGATTTAGCAATTATTTGCCAGACAAATAATATTAATAATAATATCATATACTTAGAGATGAAGAATAATTTCAAGCATTCCCGTAATTTCACAAAACTGTGACAATTTCACTATCAGTTCGGCATTTGACTACAAAAACTATCCATTATGGACGTTTAATCACCTATGCGACTAACAAACACCTAATTTCAAACCAATATCTACCTGCCTAATAATTTTATTAGTAAGAATATCAAATAGATATAAACTCATTTGCTCTTTAGCCTCATTGCCAAAAATTGCTATCAATGGTAAATATTTTAATGTGCTAGAATGCCTGGCACAGCTTAGCGAAACATGGAAAATTCTCTTTTGCAGTATTTAGAAATAACTCAACCTGACGATTGGCATGTACATTTGCGTGACAATCCCAACTTATCTCTTTTTGTTCAACACACTGCAAAACAGTTTCACCGCGTCATTGTAATGCCAAATCTCATCATTCCCATTTCGACGGTGGAAATGGCTGAAGCCTATCGGTCACGAATTTTAGAATGCCTAAAAGACAATAATGACCTCCAACCACTAATGACGCTATATTTAACTGATAATACAACATCAGAGGAAATACGACTCGCAAAAAAATCAGCATTTGTTAAAGCGGTAAAACTTTACCCAGCTGGTGCAACAACAAACTCTGATTGCGGTGTAACGAATATTGAAAATGTTTATGATTGCCTATCTGTAATGGAGGAAGTTGATTTACCTTTGTTAGTACACGGTGAAGTTACAACGTCAGAGGTCGATGTATTTGACCGAGAAGCGGTTTTTATCGATACAGTATTAAACCCTTTGATCCAAAGATTTCCAAACCTGCGCGTTGTATTGGAGCATATTACAACAAAACAGGGTGTACAATTTGTTTTGGAATCTTCCAATAATGTCGCTGGAACAATCACACCTCATCACTTACTACTCAATCGGAATGATATTTTTCAGGGAGGAATCAATCCCCATCATTATTGTTTACCCATACTAAAACGGGAAGAGCATCGAAATGCACTATTGAGTGCAGCGACTGGCGATACTGGAAAATTTTTCCTTGGAACAGACAGTGCGCCTCACCCTCAATCTAAAAAAGAATCTTCATGTGGTTGTGCGGGAATATACTCAGCACATGCTGCAATTGAATTGTATGCAGAAGCATTCGAAAGTGTTAATGCGCTGGATAAACTAGAAGGCTTTGCTTCGTTTTATGGCGCAGATTTTTATAAACTACCACGTAACAAAACTAAAATTAAAATTCTCAAACAAGATTGGCAAGTACCATCACAATTCCAAATAAGTAACGATATTGTAATACCCTTTAAAGCTGAAAAAATGCTGCATTGGAAACTAGACACCTAGAAATTATGGCAAAACCTGAACTCCATTTAGACTTAGCAACTCGATTCCGTGGTTATCTACCGGTAGTTATCGATATCGAAACCGGGGGATTTAATTCGACCACAGATGCCCTTCTTGAAATTGCAGCTGTTACTGTAAAAATGGATTCGTCTGGAAATTTTTCCAGTGATAAAACGGTACATGCGCATGTTGAACCGTTTTCTGGCGCAAACATCGAAGCAGAAGCGATAAAATTTAATGGCATTGATCCCAATCATCCTTTCAGAGATGCTGTATCTGAGCTCGAAGCATTACAAAAAATATTCAAAACAGTTAGACAAGCGTTAAAAGAGTCTCGTTGCAAACGAGCGATTTTAGTGGGACACAATGCGTTTTTCGACTTGGGATTTTTAAATGCAGCAATCGAAAGAACCAACATCAAACGTAATCCGTTTCACCCGTTTAGCACTTTTGACACGGTTACCCTATGTGGATTAGCGTACGGACAAACTGTGTTAGCACGTGCCGCTAAAGCAGCGAATATGGAATGGGATCAAAATGAAGCACATTCAGCGTTATATGATGCTGAACAAACGGCGATTCTATTCTGTAAGATATTGAACATTTGGAACGAACATGCTCCTAAATTAATTCAAACAATAGTAATGAGCAATGACAAATAGTTAGAGAGCTTATTGCATTCGTAGCAATTTCAATCGCAAAAAGGAAAGTTTACGCACCATAAACATTCCGGTGTACCCTCTAAACATTTTTCACTTCTTCTGTTGGTTTGTAACGATATTTCGCTAATGGAAGAATAATTTTAATCATGAAACCACCTAAATCATTAGATCTCCCCATTTCAATTCTTCCCTTATAATGATCGACCGCATCTTTCACTATTGCCAGTCCTAATCCATGACCTATAGTCGACTCATCAATTCTTACACCTCGTTTTAATAATTCACTAATTTTATCTTCTGCTACACCAGGCCCATCATCTTCAACACAAAATGAAATTTCATCAGACACCATTATTGTGAAACGAACCATGACTTTAGCAAATTTGCAGGCGTTTTCCAGAATATTCCCCACAAGCTCCATCATATCTTCACGATCAAGTGAGCAACTAATGTTTTCAGGAATATTAATATCCATTGCTAAATCTTTACTGCGGTACACGCTTTCCAGCGTTGAAATCAAGGGCTCTATATCTTTTGTCAAATCAAAATACTTTCCTGGCTCAGATATACCAGCCAATCGCGCTCGCTTAAGTTCTCTATCGACTAATTGTCGCATATTATCGGTTTGAGTTAATAAGCTGTGATTCAATTCTTCAAATTGTTTTAAATCATTACTTGTTGCGACATTTTTTAGCACGGATAAGGGCGCTTTTAATGCATGCGCCAAATTGCCTAATGCATTTCTTGATCGACTAATGCGTTGACTCAGTAACGACACTAACCGATTTATTTCCCTCACCATTGGTTTTAATTCAGCGGGCACATCTTCATGCAATTCACTGACTTCGCCTCGTCGCATTGCGACTAATTGTTTTTTTGCAGCTTCTAATGGTTTTAATCCACGCTGCACCGTTTCCACTTGAAGATACAATAAAATAAGCAACGCTGAGAGCGAGATTGAGGCATAGTTTATTTGCAGATCTGAAATATCTTGCTCTGTGTCGGTGATATCATGAGCTACATGAATATTAATAATCTGGCCCCTCTTTTTAAATTTAATCCCAAAAATAGTGAGGGGTTGATGCAAAGGACCCAGCAAGTGATGAATGTTCTCTTCACCCAAATTCATATCAAAATGATCAATCTCAAGATCAGCATCCCATAAAGAGCGGGATCGCAAGGTATTTTCTGGGCCATCGATTCGATAATAAAGTCCAGAAAAAGGACGATGATAGACATCAGAAATTGCAGCAAATGGCAAAGAAATTTTTCCAGAATTCACAACAACGAGTGCTGCAATTAAACTATCAGCATCATGTCGAAGTTGATCAATTAATATTTCTTCGGTGAGGTGGCGTAAAGTGTAATTAACGATTGCCCATTGCAATAAAAAAAGTATTACTAGAGAAGAGCCAAGCCCAATACCTAAGCGAGCCTGAATCGACCTCATCGGATAAAACCACGTAATTCACGAACGGAGATTTTAACTGGATAAATCAATCCAGCTAAAAGATTTGGAAAACAAGCGAATGGAAAATAAAGAACTTCCTTGGGTTCAGGTTGGACCCGCGTCAAAAATATATCCTTGACCTCTTCTTGTTTGTATTTTTTCCTGCCCGAGCTTTTGACGTAGACGTTTAACATACACCTCAATAACATTACTGTCTTTTTCAGAGTCATAGTCGTATACGTGTTCGGTTAGTCGTGTTTTAGACAGTATCTTTCCAGGGTTCAACATAAAATAACGCAACAAGCGAAATTCAGTTCCAGTAAGTTCAAAAATTGAGCCAGATTTGTCCGTGACTGTTTGATGATCTTCATCGAGTACTAATCCAGCAACTTCGTGGACTGAAGTGGCTTCACCGCTTCGTCGACGAATGATTGCGTTTAAACGCGCTACTAATTCTTCTACATGAAATGGTTTGGCCAAATAGTCATCAGCACCTGTTTGAAACCCGGCAACCTTTTCATTCCAAGCGTCTCGCGCTGTTAAGATGATAACAGGAACCTTGTTATTCTTTTCACGCCAATGTTGTAATACTTCCATTCCAGGTCTATCGGGTAAACCCAAGTCTAAGATTACCGCATCATAGGGTTCTTCGTCGCCAAGGAATTCACCATCAATTCCATTATTTGCAATATCCACAGCAAATCCAGCAGATTTAAGATCTTTTTTTAACGGAACACTTAACGCTTCGTCATCTTCAACCATCAAAATCCGCATATTATTCTTCCTCTCTCACCCTAGATATCAAGTCACCATTAACCGCATCATAAAATAATTCCCAAATAACCCCGTCATGATCAAGCACATTTACTGAGTATACATATCCGCCAGAATTAGAAGGATCTAATTCTGCCTCAATAACTCGGCCATCATGTAATGATAATGCTTTTTCAATGATTGTTTCGAGGGGTAATACAGAAAGGGAAAAGTCTCTTTGTAGCTTATTGTCGTGATACGCAAATACATTTGCGGAAAATATCAGCAAAATAATAAAAAAGATTAGATTAAAATTTCTACTCATTTTATATCCATGCTCAATTTTTGCTGATTTTTTGTTTAAATGCACTGTTCATACGTTATATAACCACAATTGAATGAATTCTAGTTGAAAAGATTACAAATTTCTATGATAGCAATAAAGTGATCACAGTATATGTCTATAGTTATCAGCCATATATTAAGCAAACAATAGGATTCTTTCCATTCCAATACTAAATTTAGTGAAATAAATCACAAAAATAACAACAAAAATTAGGTCAATTAATTAGCTAAAAACCGATATTTGTCTTTAGTCAAATTCTACCAAGTGCTTTTTCAAAAAAGGAAAAAAAGTGGACTAGCCCGCATTTCTCACAGGATCACAAATTAATCGCGCAGAGAATTTATCCTTCACTGGATTTTCTGACTGAGCGGAATACAGACTGTATTTCCAAAGGAAGAAAATTCTGTGAGAGATCAAGAATCAAGTGTGAATCCGTGAATCCTGTGAGAAATGCGGGCTAGTAATTTAAACGTTCTTTGTTAGTATAAGCGCAGGCCCCGGTAGCTCAGCTGGATAGAGCAATCCCCTCCTAAGGGATAGGTCGGACGTTCGAATCGTCTCCGGGGCGCCAGATTTCTAACATGCTTAACACTGCCAGACATTAATTCTGTGTTTTATTAACACCATCAGCAGCTTGATCAAAAAGTGCTTCTATTAATTGAAGCGCATTGGCCTCATTAACTGGTGGACTAAGTAAGTTTCCTTGTAAACCATCACAATTTAACTCCACTAATTTTTCACAGGTATCATCCGTTTCTACGCCTTCTGCGATAACACCTAACTCTAGATTATGCGCCAGATCGATAATCGATCTCACTATGGATGCATCACTTTTTTGTTCAGCCATAAAAAACACAAAGGAGCGATCAATTTTCAAAAGACTTATTGGCAATTGTTGTAAGTAGGTCATAGATGAAAATCCCGTTCCAAAATCATCCATGGCAAATTTCACACCCATGCGACTCAAGCTATCTAACGTATGTTGAATTTTGGTTGATTCAGTCATGACGGACCGTTCTGTTAATTCAAGTATCAAATTACTGGATTCCAACTGATATTTCGTTAATAAGTCTTGTATGACATGCACAATATTTTCATGTAGATCCCAGGAAGTCACATTGACTGAAATATAAATATCTTTTGATATATGTTGCCACGACTTACAAGCATGTAATGCTTTGTCGATTACCCAATGTGTTATTTTTCGTATTAAACCAGTTTGCTCTGCTGTTTGAATAAACGCATCTGGGTAAATGGTGCCTAACCGAGGATGCTCCCATCGTAACAACGCTTCAAATCCCAAAATTTTATTTTTTGTAACCGAATACATCGGTTGTAACTCAATAAATAATTCGTTTTTATCAACTGCAATGCGTAAATCAGATAACAACGATAGCTTATGAACATTGTGAGCATTTTTTTCCGACTCATAAATATCAAAATTAGTATTTGAATTCTTTGCACTATACATAGCAATATCTGCATGCTTCATCAACGTTACACTGGAATGACCATGTTTAGGATACAATGAAATACCAATACTCGCGCCCAGATATAAATTATGGTCATCGATTCGATAGACTTCTTCCAGTGTATTGCAAATATTTTTTGCAATATGTTCGATATTTTCTTCTTCAATGTCCGCTATAATAACCGCAAACTCATCACCACCTAACCTCGCAACAAAATCGGTTTTGCGCAACAGTTTTTTTAAACGTGAAGCAACTTCAACTAATAATGCATCACCAAAAGAATGGCCTAATGTATCATTTACTTCTTTAAATCGATTTAGATCCAATATCAGCAAAGCAAATTCACCATCTGATAACCGAGAAATTTTCACCAAATCTGTCATTCTTTCTATTAATAAATTGCGATTTGGTAAAAGCGTTAATGCATCGTGTGTGGCTGTGTGAACCAACTCAGCTTGGCGTGATTTGATTTGTTTTTGCATGTAATCAAATGCATTAACAAACTCAACCATCTCCGTGTCTTTTATTGCGGGTAATAGCTCGCCAATATTCTCGTCTGCATTTGCACGAAGGGCTTTTGATATTAACGCGATAGGTTTTAATAATGCTCGATCCAATATTATGTAACAAAATATAATAATCAAAAATATAAATCCTGATAAAATCCAGAGTGCATAGGACAAATTATCCCTAGATTGTTGCTTAAACTTGACATCATTCATCGAGGATTGATACAGATTTTTATCAATTGAATCTAACTGAGAGTATATCTGATCTAACAAGGGATAAACTTCATGGATTATGATGGGAACATCTGATCTCCATTCATTTGTTTCTTCGATTTCTATAATTTTTTCAAATCCCATATGCCAACGCGGCAATTGAGTTTTAATTATTTCAATGCTTTCCTGAGTTTGTAGATCAGCATCATATTTTTCAACTAATATAATTAATCTATCCAATTGTTGAAGCATATTTTGATAAATATCTTCAATCCCATTCACTTGCATATCAAACGAATCAACAAACAAAGATCCCATGCGATTCACTATGTAAATTCGATAAATCGCAATATTTCGTCGCCAGCTGTCTCTGAGATCAACCAAGGCATTCATAATTTCAGGAATTGACTCTTCCTCACCGCGTTGTTCTTCAATTGCTCTCGTTAACGAACTTGCAATAATTTCGTTTGCATCCAGCATTGGGCTGTTTGCTTGCTGCAAAACGGGATACATACTATTTGCATCAAGCCTTAGTAACATCAACTTGGTCGCACGAAATTGAAGCGTGATAAGAGCTTCCTCAAACTCTTTTGTCGTTTTTTCTAGATGATTGCTTTTAATCCAATCATTTGCTGCCAAGTCGTAAATATTGTTAAGAGCACGTCCTATGTGTTGATCAAAGCGAGTTTGATGAATATCAGCAGGTTCAATTAAATACAGATCCAAATCACGGGAAGCGAACTCAACGTTACGCCTCAAATCGTCCTTAATTTTACTCACAGGTAAGCGCTGCTCAATGCCATCAAACAAAGCTTGATTTGTGTCAGTAATGTATTGATTAACTAATATGATGAGTATTATGACAAAACACATGGAAGTAACTGCGACAAATAAATACCTTGTGCGCAAGCTCTTAAACCATGGTTTCAATATCGTCATTGTGTTATCTCAGACTACGCTAATTGGGAGAAATTGAAACTGCAACATTATTATTTTCATACTGCAGGCAAATAAAGAGAAAGATAGTTTTGAACCACCCATTGCACTGTATTCTTCGTGTATTTTTTCTGAGTAAAAAAATAGTCATTAAAATGACTTTTAAGATCCATCTTAAACATGTTTCTGGGCAAAATACAAACATAATATTATGTTCTTGATTTTATAAACGAAGGAATTAATTTTTTATTAAAATCTTAAATTAAACGCACTACTATAATTTAATCAATTAATAATATAATAAATTACTACTTTATATTTTCGTTAGGAATTCTCTTATATGGCTTAACACTGCGTCTGTAGAATCGGGCGATAAAATCTCACCCGCTAACACATGACTTTGAGATCCTTTACTATTTTTAATTTCAATTAAGGATTTTGTCTGAGAGGCGATTTCATTGTATTTTTTTTCTATCCAATCAGGATCCACAACTTGATCTTGTTTTGAGTACATAACTAAGACTGGTAACGTTAACTGTGAAAATGACTGGTCTCTCACGACTTTAATGGTTCCCATCAACGGAAAAAGCGCTTCGCTAGGATAGCGAGTTGTCCAAAATTTTTCTTGTAATTCGTTCTGTGCAGTAAATTGGTACTGCTTTCCCATAATAAATGGCATATACACTTTTGCCCACGGCTTCAATAGCCACTCTGACGCTTTGTTTTTAAGTCCATAATTTGGAGAAATTAAAATCAATCCAGCTAACTCGGTAAATTGTTTTTGAAATGCTAACCAACTTGCCAATGTTGCTCCAGTTGAAGTGCCGACAACTATTACTTTTTCACCTAAACGTTTACCGATTTCGAATGCTTCTACCGTATCATTAATTAATCTATCAATCGTTATTTCTAACATTGCATCATCTGAGCGGCCATGACCAATAAAACGAGTTAAAAAAACGTTCGCTTTCATTTCACTCCCAAGGGTTTCTACCACTGGTGATATTTCCTGACGAGATGCGGAAAATCCATGTAGGTAAATAATGGAGTATTGGGTTTTTTGTTTTGTGTTGTTATCAAACCAAAGGATTTTTTTTTCAGCGCCAGACGTAATGTCAGTGTATTTTTTTTCTAAATTCGTTAAATAACTATCTAAATCAGCCGGTAAAGTTGGCATTTTAATCTGATAAGTTAAATCCAAAACGGGGCCCGATAAAATGGTGACAAATAGTATTAATAAACTAAGAGAGACTGTTTTCAAACCATAATCCTTAGACAGGATAATAACCTAACTAGATATTGAAGGCCTAATACTATATTTGTCATGTGACAAAAATAACATTTTGATCATTATGTAAAAAAGTATTGAACACAATAAATGCCATATAAAATGCGTTCCGTAGTTCCAGTTATCACAGTAATTCATATCAATTGACCGAAAAAATATTGCGCAAATATAAATAATATTACACTTAACTAAGTTAACTCGAAATGCTAATTTTTGATGCCAAACGACTACGGTAAAAGAAAATAAAAATAATACGCTGGGTAAATAAAATATACTTCCATTTAACATGTCTCTGGATAAAAAGAAAATGGTAGCAAATTGAATTAAGGTGAATGCGAATAATATTAGTGCTGTTTTTTGTTTTGAAAGATTGAGTAAATCGATGGAAAAACAATATATGTACAAGAATATAAAACCCAGAATTGGGATAACATCAAATAACTGGGTCCAATTTAATGGGAAGGCGTGCCAGCTCATACTGCCAAATCCAATCATCGGTATTAACAATACTAAAACTCTGTTTCGCAAAATGTAAAAAGGCTTTTTCGTTTTGTATTGCTGATAAAGTAAGATGCCACAAACAAAAAATGCTAAATTACTAAGTAAATTCAAAGGCTCATCAAACATACCTGAGGTAATACGTTCACAATACAAATCGATCAATTTACCATTTCCACGTTTTTACAAAAGCTAAAAATATCATTCAATAAAAAGAATTTTTTTAATAAACTCAATATATTCACATGCCATTCATACTTACTCTTCTAAAATTACCTCTAGTCTATTATGGAATTCACTCAATTACTTGAGTTATCTAAAAAATAGGCTAATTTTTATTGTATAGAGATTGGGAATCAAATTCCTAAATAACAAAAACAATACTCTTAACGCTGCAAATCACAACAAAAACAGATTTGACAAATATGCAGCGGATAAATGTGGGCAGGGTTATATATCTAGAAGCTATGATTACCTCTTTACACTCATTTGATTCTGTTACGATCATTTGTTCGACGGTAGTTATTATGTATCTCTATGACTAAGAATTCATCGTGGTTCTTTATCTCCCCCCACAAATTTAAAAAAAATTGGTTCGTTTAACAACGAGAAACTGTCCTTAAATCGTGGGAAGAAGGATAAATAGAGATGAAAAACATTAGTTGTATCCGTTATGATTATTTTCAAAAACCATTCAAATTAGTAACCGAACTCATTGGTATTTTTCTGTTATTTGGCATTATCACCGCTTGCACAGAGCCAACATCTACAGAAGCACCTAACAAACCGACTTCGTCTATCAATGCTAATTCGTCTATTAATACTAGAGCAAATGTTCTCGCTGCCAATGAACCCAATGGCGTAATTACCAGCCCTGATGAAAATATCAACATCATGGTGGGAGACAGTGTCAATTTCGCAGCAACGGGAACAGATCCCAACGGAGCGGTTCCACTCAGCTACGTTTGGCAATTTGATGGTTTTACACCTAATCAAATGGTGCAAAATCCCGGCTTGATTACGATTGATCAAGCAGGCACCTATCGTGTTAAGTTGATTGTTAAAAATCGCTCCGGTCTGGCGGACTCTACCCCCGCTGAACGCATAATCACAGTCAACTCAAACGAAGTTAGCTCGACTGCTCCTATCGCTGTTATCGATACTCCCACTAGCGATATGTCAATTCTAGTTGGTGAATCAATTTTTTTTAGCGGCTCGGGATTTTCACCAATAAACAATGGACCACTCACTTTTACATGGGATTTTGACGGCGCGAGGCCCAATTCCACTGAACAAACACCCGGTAATGTCAGATTCCAGCGCTCAGGTAATTTTACGATTAGTTTAAGTGCATCAGATCGTTCAGGACTTCACAACACAAACTTTGCCTCAATCAATGTAAATGTATTGAGTATTGGTGCAGAAAATGTCTCACCCAGTGGATTAATCGTTTCGCCGCCAGGTGATATTTCAATTCGCGTTGGTGAAAGCGTATTTTTTAACGGCGCCGCTTTCGATTTAGACGGCAATACACCACTGAGTTATTTTTGGAATTTTTCCGGTGCTGCACCAGATAGTACACAAACAACACCTGGCAATGTGACATTTTTTGCTCCGGGCATCTACCCTGTCACAATGATTGTAACCGACTCATTGGGTATGCCTGATCCAAACCCACCTGTAAGATTGATAACTGTTGCAGAAAACAATCTTAATCTCGATTCTCCGCTTGAAACGGTAATAATGTCACCCCCGACAGATATTACAGTTAATTTGGGTGAATCAATAGAATTTCTGGGTGAAGGTGCAACAAATGGTGCAATTGGACCATTACGCTACCTTTGGGATTTTGATGGATTCGCTCCAACATCAGTAGAACAAAATCCCGGACTCATCCCTGCGACTCAACCAGGTCGATTTAAAATTCGTTTAACGATTGCAGATGCAAGCGGTGACATAATTTCAAAACGAGTCCAACGAAAAATACGCGTTATCGATCCAAATGCATTGATTGCCATTATGTTAACACCGGTTTCGGATCAAACTGTCAACCTAGGTGATTCACTCTCATTCGAGGCCGGCGCTGTTGATCCGCTAGCAGGAACCGCTTTTGAGTATCACTGGCGTTTTGATGGAGCTGCTGCGGACATTGTAACAACATCACCCATCATAGATAATGTTGTATTTCAACGCGCTGGAAAATTTACTGTTTCGTTGAATGTTATGGATTTAACCACTGGTCGACGATCTAGATCTGTAAAAAGAGAAATCAGCGTGATGGATCCCAATGCACTAACAGGTCGAATTATTTTACCAGCCGCCACACAAAACATTAATCCTGGCGAAACGATTGCTCTTATTGCCGAAGTAATCGATCCACAAAATAGTCCTAACCTTCAATTCAGTTGGACCTTAGATGGAATCGAATTTTCTACTTCATTGGATCCGGGTCCCATTGGATTTAATACACCCGGTCGTTATGAAGTCTCTTTCACAGTAATGGACTTAATTGACGGTAGACGTTCACATGGTAGCAGTATTCGCGTAAAAGTGATGGATCCCAATGCGCTTCAAGTATCCATTGATTCACCAACCCATGATAAACTATTACTCTTGGGAGAAAGCATTAACCTTACCTCATCGATCATAGATCCATTGGCCAGCCCAACGTTGCAATTTCACTGGGAATTTGATCACAGTCGTACTTTACCCGATTTATTCGATCAAAATCCTGGCATAGTGACATTTGCTAGCCCTGGAAAATTTGAAATTGAATTAAAGGTTAGTGATCCAGGTACTGGTAGACGCGCAGAATCGGATGAAATAAAAGTACTTGTTTCACCTCAAACGTTGCTGCCTGGAGCAAGTTCTCCGGTTCCGCCACCATTTCCAAATCCGTTTCCTAATCCAGCACCAAATCCTATACCGAATCCGGTGCCAAACCCCATTCCAAATCCAGGTCCGTTGTCACCGCTGTCTGGTTTCATCACCTCACCAGCGAGCGATATTGTCATTCCCGCAGGGTCTACTGTTAATTTCACAGCAACTGCTGTTAGTTCAGCAGGCAATGAACCAATCAGTTATAAATGGTTATTTTCCGGTGCAGCACCTAACTCAACCGTACAAAATCCAGGTAATATAACTTTTTTTAATCCTGGTATTTATGTTGTGACACTTGTCGTGTCCGACAGAACTGGCGTAATCGACACTAGCCCTCCAAGCGTAACGATTATCGTCAATTAACCTCAGCTCTCCTCCGGCGTTGTCGTTAACAAAGCATTCCCGCTTTGTTAACGGCACAAATCAATGCTAATGACTCACTACCCTTCATCCTGTCATGACATTTGTGTTTCTAAAAAGACGATGAAAACCCTTTTCTTGGAATACCATTCAACCTAGAAAAATCAGTTGAACACGAATTTAGAGTGCAAGATATTGATCTGCTAGTGCTTTGAAAAAATCTTAGTTTCACCCATAGGTTAAACGGGCATTTTTTGAAAGTGCTAGCAGATCAAGAGCTTGTGCTATAAATCGTTTTCAACTGCTTTTTCTAGGTTCAATTACTCATTAAAAAATAATTTTTTTGTTGACCTTTATGCTCAAGTGTTGTTTTATTTAATTATTTACTAATACGCTAATTTAGATCGATAAAATTTATAAAAATATTAGCTAGCTTTATTTATAAACACTGGAACTATCAGCTTAGTCAGATAAATAGGATAAGTAACAAATTGGTTAAAATTACTATGAATAAATCATTTTATTGAATTTATTTGCAACAACACTATTATCTGTTTAGTTAATACTGCAAAAAATTTCCTAATTTCCAACACAGGAGAACATCATGTCAATAGAAGTAAACGGCGAAGCAATTGAAACAACTGAAAGCGGTTTTTTAGCTAACCAAGAGCAATGGAATGAAGATGTCGCCAAAGCAGTGGCAGAAAAAGAGCAAGTTGAACTAACCGAAAAACATTGGGATTTGATAAATTACCTTCGCTCAGAATTTTTTGACAATGGCGGTAATCAACCAAACACGCGCAATATGGTTAAAGCGATGTCAAAAGCATGGGGAGACAAAAGTGTTGATGCAAAAACACTTTATACCTTATTCCCTGGCGACCCCTCAAAACAAGCTGGTCGAATTGCAGGTTTACCAGAAAGTCGTCGAAAAGGCGGCTACTAAATTTTTAATCTAAATGCTTGTCTTGCTGTTATTTATAAACCGCAAGACAAGCTGACAGGAATAAATAAGTAATATTTACATTCGAAGTTACAAGTTGTAACATTTTCCCAAACACTCTCTCACTACTTGACACATAATTGGGGGAGAGCTATGAAACATAAATTGAGCGCTTTATGTCAAAATAATAAAAACAATGCATATAAGAAAATAAAATTTGTATTTTTATTCACGTTAATAATTTTAACGTTCCTCTCGTGTAGTGAGCCCCCGCAAACTTTTTCACAAGCACAGCCACAGAAAACATCAATAAATCCTGTAACGCCCCCACCAACGAGTAAAATTGAGAAACGCAACGGTAATCGAGTTCGTATTCCGTCGCTTGGAATGCACATACTCATACTCGGATCAGGTGGCCCGGATGGAGCAGATCATGAACGCGCAAGTTCAGGCTATGTTATTTTTGTCAATGGACAAGCAAAAATTTTGATGGATGCGGGTGGAGGAAGTTATGAACGACTGGTTAAAACAGGAATTGATATAAAAAACCTAGAAATCATTTTGCTCACCCATTTGCACATAGACCACACGTCAGATTTATCTGCAATTATAAAACTCATGTATTTCCAAAATCGCATCGCAGGAACCGTAAGGAGCGTACCATTCCATGTTTATGGACCAGAAATGAATGGCATTCCTTTTCCTGATACTGACATACCACAGTACCCTTCAATTAGTTTTTATATTAACCAACACTACAGTAAAGAAATCGGAACAGAACGATACTTGAATATTTTTACCAAGGCGATTGGTGCGGGAGAATTTAATTATATTGCACATGATTTACCCGCTGACGTCACCACACCCATAATGGAAATAGTAAATGAAAATGGATTAGTTATAGAATCAATCGCCGTCAACCATGGTCCTGTCCCAGCGGTGGCTTTCAGAATTTCTTACAATAACAAAATTATTGTTTACTCCGGTGATACCACATCAAATACGGAAAACATGATTACATTATCTCAAAATGCTGATTTGGTTTTTTATGACACAGCAATTACAGACACATTACCTGGTGATATTATTTCCAATTTACACACGACGCCCACGCGAATGGGACAAGTTGCAACCGCTGCAAATATTAAAACTCTGATACTCACACACCTAACGGGCACAACACTGCCTCGTTTAGGCGAAATAAAGCACAGCATACGTTTGCAGAACTTTACGGGTGAAATAGAAGAAGCGGAAGACTTTGAGGTTTATTAAACCAAATTTTTAAAACAACAATAATAATGCGAAATATTAATGTCGACTAGTTTTACACTCAATCTAAATACACCTCTCAATCTATTGATTTTATTAATCTTTAAAAATGGTTTGGGATTTGCTTTAAAGCACAAAACAATTAATTTGGAGGATGTAAAACGGATGAAATTTTCATTTCATGGAATAACAAAACTTTTTTTAACTGCATTAACACTTCTTTTTTGCTCAACAAGTCATGCAACGTTAATCACAACTGTTTCGGGTTATTTTACAAACGTTTCTGGCGGAGACCCGACTTATTATCGAGATTATACTGATGAATTAAATCCAATTGCATTTGATGAAGCTAACGAAGTGAGTCATATCGGTTGGGGAAACGATACAGGTACAGACAGAAGTCAAAGTCGATTGGAATTTTCGGGATATGAATATAATAATATTGCTGATATGAATGGCGGTACAGTACCTTCGCTAATTTTGGGAACGTTAACACTTAATAATGGCGTAACAGGATTTGGAAGTGAAGCACAAAGTTTGACATTAAATATGTTAATCGAACAGTATGATGACTCAGATCCTGGGACAATTACTTACTCAAACGCAGACAAAATAGATAACTCTATTATTATCACAACCGAAAATATTGGCACCCCGCAAGAAAACCAAGACAATATTTGTTTTCAAGTAGGTGAATTCTTGGACTCTACAGCAAACCAATTATGCCTTGAAGCTGAAGAAGATATGGAAATTACTGCAGAAGTATTCGCCCTAATTGGCTCGATTGGTCCAGATGATCTAATACCAATAACAACTGGTGGCGATACATTAAAATTTCTGAAGGAAGGCGGCGTTGAAAGAAAATTTATTGATGCGGCAACCGGTGCAATTGTTGTTGAAAAAATACCTGAGCCAAGTTCAGCAGCATTATTTTTGATGGGATTTGGTTTACTTAGTTTTGCAAAAATGAAAAGCTGGAAAAACCGTAAAACTAGTTGATAATTTTTCTACACAATAAAAAAAGGCTAGTTTATAATAACTAGCCTTTTTTTATTTGGGCAAAATTGATTGATTCCCAACTACTGATTTCCGTCTCTCACTAATCTCACAAACCGCCATGCTTTAGGATCAGAATTTTTGTTGGAATGTCCTGTGATTCCATCTTTAAAATCCACAACCCACGCATCTTCTTTTTTATTAGCATACGGTGTAGAAGTCCAATAACGGCTAACTGTTGAAATTAATACAAATGGAAAAATATTCGTATTAATTGCAGGATCTCTACATTGATGCTCAACCAATGTCATCAATTCTTTTACGTTAGGTAAACGCCAATTTGATGCTCCAGCAAATTCGCTACTGTTTGCATCATTAACCGCACTAAACGCCGCTTGCCAATTTTTTACTGAATCTATACCAGATTCACACACACCACCAACTGATCCGGTAAATCGACCTTCCCGGCATCGCTTCCATATCAACCCAGTTCGATAGTCTGATACAGTTCCATCCCCATTTATGACAAATCGAGATACTGGTGTGCTTTCTGGTATATTTGAATTGCAATCAATGGCTAAGACATTTGACGTAGTCAATGCAATAGTAGTTGCTAATATTTGCTTAGATAAAATACTTTGTAGTCTTACCATCTCTCTCTCTGTCACGCTATCATGCTATATTTCACTGGGCTTTTCTAACTAATCTAATGTAATGTGCGGTATTTTTGCTAGGTTTACTGACATCACCTGGAAATGCTGTAAATATACTACCCGGAATAAAACTAACAGTGAATGCAGTTTCGTTTCCATTTAAAGTTGCTGATACTGCGCTCATGCCCGTCCAATAAAATCCAGATTTGTTCTGTAAATCGTAATTGCTATTATTATTTGGGAAATAAGTCGAGCTTATTAAGCCGCCTACATTTGCCTTACTATAATCAACCAAAGATTGTAATTCATCTACTGTTGGCATGCGCCAATCGCTTGCACCACACAAACCAACCGTATTTACTGCTGCTACATAGCTTTGTGTATCACAGCCACTCTCAGCACATGAGCCCCCATTTTCTATACCAGGCTCTCCACCGTTTACGGTATTATCAATATTATACCAAGTGTATGTATTTGAACTACTTTGTAATCCACTTAATGTTTTAACTTCCCATATCAAACCAGTAGTGTTGTCTTTAACACAACTCCATGTAGGATCATCCACAGTTGTTACATTTCCATTGGATTTAATTTTTGTAAAATTAAATCCACCACTATCTGCATCTCTTCCCTGTTGTCCATCTTGTGGGAAAAATGGATTAATTTCAGGCAACCCACAATCAAAATTGTCGGCAACATCTGTAGCACAAGTAACAACCCCAGTATCATTCAAAGGCAATTCAGGTATATATGGCTTAGCTACTTTCTCACCACTCTGCACACTTTCTTCCACACCATTATCTGTTGTGACAACAAAATGAAACTGCTTATTTAATTCCAAGCCATCAAGTGTAAAAGGAGTTTGATTAAAATTAATAGTTGTGGAATATCTCGTACCGCCCAACAGTGATCGAAAGTTTTCAGGCGTTACCCCAGCTTCTTCTGCATAATAAACTCGATAACCACCACTATCGCCACTGACTTGTGGCCATTTGACAATAACCTTTCCTGTCTCACCCACCCTTCCAGCCAATGGTACAACGGTTAACACAGGTGCTGGTAAACCATTTAATAAATTGGATATGGCAATGGAAAAATCCTGCGAAACAGTGGTTTGTCCATCATTCACTTTTAGTGTGAATTCATAAACGTTATCGAAATTTGAATCCAAAGGTATTTCAAAATCAGGTGCATTTTTAAAGGTTAAGAATTTTGAGTTTGCGTCAAAGTTAATTAAACCTGCATCACTGCCCACAATGGGAAGAAAATTCAATGGTGTTAAGTCACCATCTGCATCCGTCACATCAACGCTACCGATTTGTATTAGGTTTTCTTCAATTGCTGGAAATGTGCTTGGCGTATTAAAAACCGGCACTGAGTCATTCAAATTTTCAATATTTATTTTTAAATTTTGTGTCACTGTATTAATACCATCACTAATCTGAATATCAACTTCATATTGATTATTAGGGCCGTCATCTATTGGATTTTCATAATCAGGAATAGTATTAAAAGTCAGTTGCTGGTTTATCGCATTAAAATTAAATTTGTTTGAATCTTTTCCATTAAGCATTGCGTACAGCAACACAATATTTTCCGGATCCTCTGCTGTAATTTGAATAATCGAATTTGAATTTTCTGGATACGGGTCAATGACTTGAGGACTGGTAAAAAACGGCGCTTCATTCACACCTGACACTGTGAATTCAAATACATCACTGCTCGTTAGATTATTTGCTGGATCGGTCACATCAACAATCAATAAATAGGTACCGTCGGTATCACTGTCTGTGGGTGTTTCTAAATCAAGCGTCTGTTTTAATGTTATTAATCCATTAGTATCAACTTGAAATAAATTGGCATCGGCGCTTAATGGTGAAGTATTAATTGCATAACTTAATAGTAAATTTTCAGGATCATTCGCTTGAAGCTGTGCAACGGAGAATTGATTTTCTTGTATTTGATAGGGTTGAGGTATCGATAATCCTGAAATAATTGGCGCTTCATCAACATCAGTGACAGCAACATTAACAATTTTGTTAACCGTATTGCTACCATCTGAAACTATGGCCTCAAATGCATATTGATTATTTTTTAATTTACCAGTGGCTGATTCAAAATCCGGTGCAGTTTTAAATACTAGTTGATCACTATTTTCAATGGCGAAGAAATCTTTTGAATTGGTGGTTAAATCAAATGTCAATGCATCTTCATCTGGATCGCTTGCCGAAAGGGTTGTAACTAGACGGTTGTTTTCCGCTAAAGTATAAGTGTTATTTATGGTGAAAGTTGGTGCCTCGTTAAAATTTGTCACATTTACCGTAAATAATACTGAATGTGTACTGTTGCCGTCACTCCCACTAACTTCGACAAAATATTCATTATCACCATTGACAACATATTGCGTAGGATTGATAAACCGCAATTCCCGTGACCCACTATCAATAGTAAATAAACTTTGATCCTCGCCACCAGTAACAGATAATGTGACAACATTATTTTCCGGGTCGGTAACATCAAGTGTTCGCACAATCGTATTTGGCTCAGAAATCGCCAAAGGACTTACCGTGTTAATACTTGGAGACTCATTAATGTCTGTCACCTGAATATTAATTGTTTTATTAGTCAGATTTGTTCCATCGCCGATACTAAGATTAATTTGATATCGATTATTTATCGATTTACTCGCAACCGAATCAAAATCCGGCGCAGTTTTGAAAACCAATTGATTATTGTTTTCAATTCCAAACAACGCTGCTTGATCGCCATCAATAGCATAGTTAAGAGAATCATTTTCGGGATCAGATGCATTAAGCACTACCACTAACCTGGTGTTTTCTTCTATTGATATAGGGTCAGATAACACAATCTCTGGTGATTCATTACTATCATTAACGATTATCGAGAAGGAACGTAGAACTGTTGATGTTGAATCACTAACAGATATATCAATTAAATAGGTATTGTCGCCACCATTATCACTAGGGTTCTCAAAGTTGGGTGGAGTGATAAATCTCAACTCACCACTGCTTTGATCAATAGTAAACAGACCAGAATCAATTCCACCGGCTTTTGCAAATAATAATGCATTTCCTTCTGGATCAGATGCATCAATGATCCCTACTAAAGATTCATTTTCCGTTATAGATAATCCATCGGATGCTGTCGTAAACTCAGGCTGTTCATTGACGTCTGTAACGTCAATATTTACTGTTATATCCGCACTATTCACATTGTCACTGACTGACAAGGTAATCTGGTATGAATTATTAACCGATTGGCTGATGGCAGATTCAAAATCGGGTGCGTTTCTAAAAACAAGTTGATCATTATTTTCAATTATTATTGCATCACCAGCCTGTGCTTTTATTGAATAGCTTAATGCTGAATTTTCAGGATCACTCGCTTGTAGAGTCGTAATCAGACGCGTATTTTCTTTTACTAAATATGAATTACCAATGGTAAAACTAGGCGGCTCATCAAACGAAACAACAGCGATATCAAAACTTGACTGTGTTGTCTCCCCTTCACTATCACTTACAATAATTTCCACCAGGTAATGATTGTTGTTATCTCCATCACCTGGTGTTTCAAAATCCGGTGCGGCGATAAATTTTAATTCTCCTGAGCTCGATCCAATGCTAAACAAACTGCTATCTAAATTATTACCCAGCGAATAGGAAAGAGACTGGCCTTCAGGATCAGTGGCAAGTACATTAATAACGAATACATTATTTTCTGTAATAGTTTGCGACGAATCGGTATTGATTACTGGCGATTCATTGACATCCACCACTTGAATTGAAATTGTTTTATCAACATTATTTTTTCCATCAGATACCCGTAGGTTTGCGTTAAATACTAATTCATCGGCCGTTTTTGCTTCAAAATTTATTGGCGTAGTAAATCTCAAATCAGCACCAGACAATACTAAACCTGCACTACTGCCTTCTAGTAATTCAAAGATCAAACTCTCATTTTCTGGATCACTCGCTGTTAAGCTAACAATGGCTGTTTGATTTTCATCAACAGTATAGGAATCATTTATCGTAAAAGCAGGTGCAAGATTTTCAACACCAGGGCTGGCTTTAACAACAGAAATTGGACCAGCAACTGCAGATAAGTCGCTGGTTGAATCATCACTTCGTGCTCGTACCCAATAATAATATTCCTGATTTGAAACAACTGTGTCATCACTCAATGAATTTGTCGAACTGGTAAAAGATACTACAGTTTGAATATCAAAGGTATTGATGATATCGCGATATATTGTATAACTGTCCGCGTTATTCACTTCGCTCCAGGCGATTAACACCTGTTCCCCTTGTTTTGACAACTGCACATTTGTGGGCTCGCTTAGTGTAACAGTTGACGGAGATTCGTTAGATTGATTATCGGATACAACCACTACCTCAACTGGATCAGAGGCCGGACTCTCAACCCCATGTTGTACCCGTGTAATAACATAATAAATTTTTTGATCATTTTCGTAGGTACTTTGATCATGGGTAAAACTATTGTCCGTTATATTTTCTGCAACACCTTCAAAGTTTTCCACACCGACATCCGGATCAGTGGACCAATAAATGGTATAAGTTTCTGTTCCATCATCACTACCTGAATCCTCCCATGCAATGACACTTTTCGAAAATGAGGTTTGTGGATTAATATCTTCAGTTTCGAGCGGGTCCGGTTGTGCAACAAACTCAAGTACATTGGATTTATTACCTTCCTTGTTTTCCCAGCTTGCACTAACAGAAATAAACACTTTATCGCCTGGAGGAATAACTTCATTTGTTTTTGACTCAATTAATTGAATTACGTCAACGGAATTTTGTGTTTTATCCAAACGAATCTGTTGTACATTCGTTAAATCTTGCTGTTTAGACCAATAAACTGTGTAGTGCTGTACGCCCGACACTTTCGGTATACTCAACTGAACTGAATTTTTAGCTGTGTTTTTTTGAACTATGATTAATTGTTCAGGTGCAGATTCTGCGAAATGATCTTCGACTAGATTGTCACATGCCGACATCAAAATAGATAACAACAATGTTAAAAATAATAAACCATTGTTAAAAAATGGATTGGGACGATTGCTTTTAAATTTCATGACTTAAACTTAACAATATGCGAGTCGCATTGTGTGACCATTTACCTTCATCACCACTATAATTCACAGCAGAATATCTAGATTTCAAACCAAGACCTAACGTCATTTTTTTTGTGATGCTATATAACACACCACCATTGACACTCGCACTGTATCCAAAACCACTTTCTGTTACGCTGGGCATTTCAGATGTTGCATATAAACTATCAACACCGAAGCCACCCTGTAAAAACCAGTTTTTGCTTAATGGCAAATAAGACGCAACGCCTGCACCCAATCCATGGGCAACATCATCGAATGATCGAGTTGCATCTGTTTCATTATCCACATTCAAGCGAATATTCTGATAACCTAGAAATAATGTCACAAATGGTTTGTATCGATACGACAGTGTTATATCAATATCCAAGCGCTTAACATCTTTGTCGGCAATTGAATCAGTACCATAATTCCCCATAACAAATCCACCACCAATGGCAAATTGTTTATTCAATTTTTGGGTTGCACCAACACCAGCTAAAAATGCCTTTGACGTACCACCCAAGCCCGACTTCCATGTTTCATATTCACCACGCAAGTCAACAGATACTGCAAAAACAGATTGACTCAATGTAGCAATAAGTACAGTGAAAATATAAAAGACACTTTTTTTGAATGAATCGGATTTCATAATTACAATCTTAATGTGGGAAGAACAACATCATCAATATTCGACGGTTTTTCATTCTTAGACGCTTCGCCTTCAATATGAATAATGCCATCAACTAATTCGCTATCTTCCGGCAATTTTCCAGTGCCAAGCGTTAACTCTGTTACGTTATCTTTAATTGTTACTTTGGCAAAAATAAATTGCCCTAACTCATCACCTGCACCGAGTAACACGCCACTTTCCGGTGTTTGATCTACACTATTCGCAACGGCAATTGACACATTAGTAGCTAATTCTGCCAGTGAAAGCAATTTTTTATTATTGTGTTTTAATTCACTAATTAAAAAATAGGTGAAAGGTGAATGACCTGAATTACGGTATGAATCATCCACAAATTCTTTGCCGCCTGCGGCTAACACTTGAACGCTCTTTTTACTTGCAACTTTTTGATAATACCCTTTGATACCAACTTCATGGGTTGACGCCCGCGAATTGCTACGCATTAGGGCCCCACTAAAACAAGAATCTGAAATGACCAATGTGTGCTTGGTTCGTTCAGCAAGAATATTTATTTCATCTCGAATGGTGGAATTACGAAGGTAAGTACTGTTATCACCACCGGTCGCATCAGCCGGTATCCAATACCCTCGATTTTTATCTTCTTCCAAATGGCCATGGCCAGCGTAATAAACCAGAACACTGTCGGCAGGTTCAATGCGGTCTGATAACTCATTTAATGCGATGAGAATATCTCGCCGACCAACATTGGTCATTAACTTAACGTGCTCAAAACCATAATCAGATTTGAGTAATTTTGCGAGCTCATTGGCATCATTTGCTGCAGTTTTGAGATCGTGCCAAACACCATTTTTGTCGGTATACGAGTCATTACCAATAATTAAGGCATGGTACGTTCCTTGTAAATACGGTGTTTTTATTTCCTTTGCAGGACCATCCCATTGAAGACCCCGAATATCAGAATACGAGGCTGTGGATATGAGTGATAAAAAACAAAAAATCGTCGTTCGAAAAAATATATTTTTTGTGCTATTAAAACAATCAGCAAAACAGATCATAGCTCAACCATCCATGTTTACATGGTAAATTAGATAACTTTCTTCACATTATACCGTTAGTAACAATAAATATAAATTTTCAAGAAAAAATAAAGTATGAACCAAGACACTTTTTGTGTTTTATTTGTTGAGGAAATTACTTTGCCATTCATGATTACAAGCCATTACTTCGATGGCTAAAAGATCAAAACAAGATCACACATGAAATTTAACGTGTAAACAAAAAAAATCAGATGATTAATTTACTGAGAGTAAACCAGAATTGACATTAGAATGGCGGATGATTGTAAAAATAGTGTTATTAGAATTTAACCAACTAAGCGATTATTCAACATTTTGTTTTCACTCAACTGTTGATACGCCTTTGAAATGATGTTGGCGAGTTTTTCTTTATTATGAATCCGGTCCATTGAAGAATCATGCAAATCTGCTAATAAAACATGCAAATTCTCTCCACCGTTCAACGGACGGGAATCCGGCCAAATAATGGAGTCGACTACATTTCCGCCAATGACATCTTCCATCCAGTGGATTTTTTCATCTAAGGGTAATTGTCCAGTTGGTCCATTCTCCGGAACCATATTAGCGATTAAAATTCGTGGTGCTGATGACTCTTCAATTGATTTTTTAATAGCTGGAATTAATAGAGGAGGTAAAATACTGGTAATAAAACTGCCCGGCCCCATGAGGATTAAATCTGCATTTTTAATTGCTTGAATGACTTCAACTGGCGCATCAACATTTGACGTCAGAGTTATGTTTTGTGGCAAATCTTTTAACGCATCGATTTCCACTTCACCTTGAAGTTCAGTGTCACTGGTTAATTGAGCACTCAAATGCACTGGATTCTCTGTCATTGGTAAAATAGGACAATCAACATTTAAAAACTGCCTAAACAAAGTTAGGGTATCAATTGGTCGCACACACATGTTATCTAATGCGAGTAACATTAAATTACCTAGGCTATGTCCACTCAGACTACCCGCATCATTGAACCGATACTCAAAAAGTAATTTTTTTATATCATTAGCTTCGGTCAATTGACTTAAACAATTCCGTAAATCACCCCAAGCAATACAACCGGTTTCTTGCCGTAATCGACCGGTAGACCCACCATTATCCGTTGTTGTCACGATGCCTGTTAAATTTTGCCCGACAAAAGAAAGCGCTGATAATAGACGACCTAGACCATGCCCACCACCAAGGGCGACAATATTTAAACCTTTTAAGTTATCAAGTTGCTCGTTCATAAATTCCATCATGTCAATGTAAACTAAGGGTTAGTGTCATTAGCGAGTATTAATTGGTATTCTTTAACCATCGTGTTGATTAAGTTTAATTAATATAAGCTATTAATTTTGCTACAATATTTTAAATTTATTGATAATTTAGTGGTCCTAACATTCATTCTAGGACTAAACTGTTATTTAATGTGTGACGCGAATAACAGTTAAATACGCTAATTGAAATTAATATTTCACCAATGCAAATAACAAAACTTGTTATTACTTTTCAATTCCTTGCGTTGTTTTTTTTGCTTTTACTGAGTGCCTGCGAAAAAAATTCCATGGAAACGACATTAAACGGCTTTTATTCAAAAGGCCCTGTCGATCACGCGTTATGCCAAATAATGTCCAGTAATGGTGAAGCTGTGTCTGATCAAACACTTACATCTCTTGGTCATGTATCATTCCAAAATATTTCCCATGTTGGAATCGCCTATCTTGAATGTATTGATGGAAATTATACCGATGAGGCGAGTCAATCCTCAATTGACAACACTGGTGTAAAAATGCGCTCAGTGATTGAAATTGAAGAAAATAAAAACAATAGCGTCGTCGTTACTCCTTATACTGAAATCAGTTTTCAATTGGCAGAAGCAGATGGTGATATCAAAGACTTTGAGCAACATAACGCGAATGTTGCCTTAGCTTTTGGTCTAAAAAAAATAAACATCAGCTCCACAATTCCTTCCGATTTACACTCCATTTCTGGCTCAAAAACAAAACAAGATCGATATGGCACTTATCTCGCTGCCTTCTCTCAACTTATGTTCAATAACGATAATAAAATATCCATTAGCAAAATAATCAGTGACTATGCTAACAAGTTATCCAATCAATCCCTTAGTGTTGATTCTTTCAATAAAGCGTTATCTGATTTAACACGTAATCCGAACACATTAGTTTCCATTTCTGACATATCTTCTTTAGTGATTAAGAATTCGTTCACTGGTGAAGATGCGGACAATGATGTATTAAGTGACGCCATTGACAACTGCCCAAATGTAGCGAATCAAGATCAAGCGGATAATGATTTGGATGGAATAGGTGACCTTTGCGATGAAGATAATGATAATGATGGCGTGAACAACAATGATGATGCATTTCCGTTTGATGAGGAAGAGCAATTTGATACAGACTTAGATGGCATTGGAAATTCTGCTGATTTGGATGATGACAATGATGGACTTGAAGACGACGTTGATAATTGTGACTTAATTGCCAATGTCGATCAGGAAAATTTTGATAATGATGCATTAGGTGACTTGTGTGATGAGGATGATGACAATGACAGTGTTCTTGATGTTTTAGACGACTTTCCACTAGATGCAACAGAAAGTATCGATTCGGACAAGGACGGAATTGGCAATAATGCTGATTTAGATGACGACAATGACTCCATTGCTGATACAAATGACAATTGCTCTACTTTGTCTAATGTGGACCAATTGGATTTTGATAGTGATAATCTTGGCGATGCATGTGATATTGACGATGATAATGATGGCGCTAACGATGCGTTTGATTCCTTTCCATTTAATGCGTTAGAACAATTGGATACGGATGGCGATGGATTAGGTAACAACTCAGATCTGGATGACGACAATGATAACCTAAGTGATGAATTGGAAATACAACTCGGTAGTAATCCATTATCTGACGATACGGATAATGACACTATTCGGGATGATTTGGACAACTGCCCAACCAATAAAAACCAAAATCAAATTGATAAAAATAATGACAATATCGGGGATGCCTGCACCATAAAACTATCATCCTCTAGCATAAAGTTAGATGACGACGTTGCCCTCACACAAATGTGTGAAACATTAAGTGGAGACAATTATTCACCACAGTTGAGCTGGGAAAATTTTCCTTCTCATACTAATTCCTTCGCTATCATAATGGATGACGAAACGTCTCCTTGTGGCGAAGGGGAATTTGCCTGTGTTCATTGGGGTGTATTTAATATTCCAAAAATTATCACAGACCTAGATGAGAACATTGATTTAACCAGGCTAAATGACGCAATTACTCAAGGCCTAAATTTAGAAAACTCGCAACAGTACACGGGACCCTGTTCCACTCAAATTCATAATTATACGTTAGCCATTTATGCGTTATCCGATAAGATGCCAATATTAGATGGTGACAAAGCATTAACCCGAGAAGAGTTTCAAACAGAATATGCTGAATATATCCTGAATCAAGATGCCTTTAATTTTAAATTTAATCCGCAAAATTTAACCGCTAGTTTTACTGCACATGTTCACATTGCAGATGGCTTGCAAATTGATGGTGATACAAATGATGCGAATTCTAACTTTATACCTAATAATAGTTTTTCAGCCGCACAAATATTACAAGCACCTATTAACGTTACTGGTTACGTCACGGAAAGGCCCACAAAGAATCAAAGTGATCGATTTGAGAAATTATCTGATAAATATGATTACTACAAAGTTCAATTAAACACGCAACTAGATATAAATCTAGAAATTTCTAATTATAAGACAGACTTTTCAAACGATCTGGATATATTTTTATATTCGGTATCCAATACCAATGAGCCTATTGCAACATCAGTGGGTACCGGAAAATTTGAATCGATTCAAGTCCCCGAAAACGGCGATTTTTATTTGGTTGTAAAAGCTACGTCAGGTGCGTCTAACTATTTAATTGACATTAGCGTTAGCGACTCGCAGAGATTCAATAAGGATATCTTACGATTGGAAGATGATTTTATAGCAGATGAAATTATAATTAGTCATAAAAATATCTCGCTAAACTTCCAACAATTGAGCAAACAATTCCACAATTTTGATATGAGACAAAATACTGGATCAGGTAATAAGTTAAAATTAATTAAACTGACAAAGAAACCTGAACTCAGAAAATCAAGCACAACAATAAACGACACACCAAACTTAAAGCTCGGACGTTTTCAAAAAAAGAACGATACAATTATGGCTCTGAAAAAAATGCGGGCATCCGCTGAGATTAATTCTGCAGATCTAAACTATATACGTAAGCCATTTTTTATACCTAACGATTCTCGCTACAAAACGCAATGGAGCCTACCTTTTCTAAATTTACCACAAGCGTGGGAATTTTCTAGGGGTGAAAATATTACTGTGGCTGTGCTAGACACAGGTGTTTTTTTAACGCACCCAGATTTAGCTAACAATATAAGGTCCGATGGCTTCGATTTTATTTCTAACAAACAATTCTCCTTGGATGGTGATGGCATAGATGCAAATCCGGATGATCCTGGAGACAATGAAGAAACTGGCGTGTCGTCATTTCATGGGACACACGTTGCCGGTATAATTGCAGCAAGCAGCAACAACAATCAAGGGATATCGGGTGTTGCTGGGGAAGCAACAATATTGCCTATTCGTGTGCTCGGCAAATTAGGTGGATCAGATTATGATATACAGCAAGGCATTCGATATGCTGCAGGATTACCGAATAATAGTAGAACGCTCCCCGATACCAAAGCGGATATCATAAATCTCAGTTTGGGTGGACCTGGTTATAGTCAATCCTTGCAAAATGCCATTGATGATGCACGAAGTGCGGGCGTTATTATTGTTGCAGCGGCAGGAAATGATGCCACAGCTTTGTTGAATTATCCTGCGAGTTACGACGGTGTCATTTCTGTTAGCTCAGTTGGTGCAAGCAAGAAATTAGCGCCCTACTCTAGCTTTGGTAGTAAAATAGATATAACTGCGCCTGGGGGAGACAAGAGAGTCGATTTTGACAGAAATGGGATTAAAGATGGCATTATTAGTACTGTCGCTGATGACACATCTGGTAATCGAACATCAACTTATAAAAGTTATCAAGGCACTTCTATGGCTGCACCCCATGTCAGTGGAGTTATTGCCTTAATGAAATCTATTTTTCCTGAAATGACACCACAACAATTAGATACGTTTATCGAAAATGGCGAGATCACAAATAATATCAATCAGGACCAAACTAAAATGAGAAGTGATGAATTTGGTTATGGTTTAGTTGATGCGTTGAAAGCTGTGCAAATTGCTAATAATTTTGGTAATCCTCAAGAGTTGCCACCAATACTCGCCACCAGCATTAGTTCCGCAATTATGTATGAAGGCACTAATACCTTAGAATTTACCATAAGCAATCTAGGTGGTGGCGAGTTTGGTATTTTAAGTTATGACGTAAACAAATTTTGGGCTTCCATCTCGCCAAAAAATATTGGATCAAATGGGTTAGGAACCTACACTTTATCAATTAATCGTTCCAGTTTGGCTCAAGGAAACTCAACATTAAGAATTGAATTTGTGAGCAGTACAGGTGCGATTGCATATATTGATGTTACAATAATTGTAGGCAGTGTGATCTCATCTATTGATGTAGGCTTTCAATATTTACTTCTTATTGATAAATTTACCGGGAAAGTTTCGCACCAATTAACTGCAAATGCAGTGGGCGGTAGTTATGAATTTTTCCATGATTCCATTCCTGTGGGTAGCTATTATGTAACAGTGGGCACCGACAATGATAACGACCTAGAAATATGTGGTGATGGTGAATTTTGTGGAAATTATCCCGTTAATGGACTTTTAGAATCAGTTGACTTGATGGGTGATGTTGAAATTGAATTTACGACCTCATTTAATCCACAAACCTATACCAGACTTTTTCATAATCGATTTATACCTCAATTAGGAAACCGAAAAGAGGCAAGTCATTTAAAATAGGATACCTATATGCAACAAGGCAAATTAAACAACGAATATTATAATATCACTGTCAATAGCCATGGTGCAGAACTTCAATCCATTTATTCCAATAAAGACAATATAGAATTGTTATGGCAAGCAGACAAATCATTTTGGCCGAGACATGCGCCAATATTATTTCCGATTGTGGGTCGACTGAGAAATGATACGATGTTTCATCAGGGTAAATCTTATAAAATGACACAGCATGGATTTGCACGGGATAAAGCGTTTGAACTCTATTCCCACTCTGAAGAAATTTTACAGTTTCGTTTGCAAAGTAATGAAACAACGTTAGGTTCATTTCCATTTGATTTTGAACTGTTGATTGATTATGCATTACTTGGCGCCACGCTTCGAACAGTTTATACAATTCGGAACAGTACTGATAAAGATCTTCCCGCGAGTATAGGTGGCCATCCCGCGTTTAATTGGCCTCTTAACCCGAGTATTAGCAAAGATGCTCACTTTATCGAATTTGATCGTGAGGAGACACATCCCATCCGCCAATTAAAAGATGGATTAATTCGTCACGAAACACTCTCCTCGCCTGTCATTAATAAAAAATTAGCATTGAGTGATGAATTATTTTTACACGACGCTTTGATTTTTGATCAAATAAATAGTCAAAAAGTGTATTATCGCGCTGGCGACAAGCAATCTCTTTGTGTTTCTTTTGAAGACTTTCCTAATTTTGGAATATGGACCAAACCGGGAGCAGGGTTTGTATGCTTAGAACCTTGGTACGGTTTCTCAGATTCAACTGAAGGGGAAAACGAATTTGTCGACAAGCCGGGTATTTTAACTATACCAAGTTATTCGGAAATTAGTTTATCTTTTGATATTATCTATAACACAATCTAATTTTTCTGAATATCATTCTTTGCTTTCACGTTTTCGAATCTGCTCTCTTTGCTTGTCAAATATATAACGTGTTAGGTTTTTCTTATCTAACTCTTTTAAATAAGGTAACTCAACACCCGTTTTAAACTTTCCGTCTTTTAGTTTTTCACATCGAATAACTTTGCCAAAGGTTTCCATACCTAAACGATATCCGACTATCGCCAATTTGCAATACAGGATGTCATCAATTTTATATTCGTTAGAAGATGTTAAACTAAAACCGCCTTCGCTAATATCTTCTGTCTCGGCTGCTTCTAAAATACCGTAATTTAAGTCTGTTTGAATTTGCTCAAATGTCAACATTGATGCAAGTAAATCTACCTTTTGATTAAGCAATTCGAGATATTGGGCAACAGCACTTGATTCTTGCCGCACGTTTATTAAAAGGGGTGTTAGTTGACGAGAGATTTGATCCAAAAGATAGGTAATATCAATATCATCGGCTTTAATATTTTCCTCGTTGTGTAGAAAGCCTTCCAATTCGGATTTTGTTGCACGTCGATACTCTACCAATACATTATTTGATAATCGAAAGAAATTTCGTCGTTCACTTTCTGTTGGTGTATGTGATTTTTTTCGCATGCCAATAAATATACAAATTTCTAGCCAAAATTAACGGTCTTGTATGATTTATCGGATTGTAGGAATGATGTCTTGAGAAAATTTATGTCACTATTGTTTATAAATGATAATAATATCAATGATCTATTATACATGCACGATATCTTATCAATATCGTGGTGAATAAAAAACTAATTTGGCACTGGATTTTTTCTCAACAATTTAATTCATGTAGCATAAACCATTGAATCTTCTTTTGTTTTTCGACTTTCCCCAATGCGCAATAAACTAGGTAATAGTATTAGTGTAAATATGGTACTAACTAGCATGCCACCAACAATCACCACCGCTAATCCAGAATATAACTCTGCGCCTGCTGCCACTCTGATAAAGTCCGGTAATATTTGAAACCATGACATTTCTTGAATTGCTGGAAAATTATTTTTTACACTGATAAACACAAGCGGCAACATGCCAAATATGCTTGTAAGGGTGCTCATTAATATGGGTCTTAAGCGCAGTCTTACCGCTTGTTCAACTGCATTTTTTCGCGGCAAACCTTCACGCTCAGCGGTTCGTGTTTGATGAACCAACAAGATGGCATTGTTCACCACCAGCCCTAACAAGATGATAAATCCAATCATGGTTAGCAAATCCATTGTTAAACCCATTACCCACAATCCTATAATACCCCCAACTGTCGCAAGCGGAATGGAAATAATAACAATAAAACTATCAAGAAAAGATCGAAATAAAGCTGCCATAAGTAAAAACAATATAACAATCGCTAATAGAAAACTACTCGCCATTTCTTCTTGTGCGGTTTCTAATTTTTTAGCCGTTCCAGAATATTGAATATTTCCATCCGCCGGCAATAAATTCAATAACATTGGTTCGACATCGGATTTAATTTTTATTAACGCATCTTCAAGCGACATGTTTTGAGGTGGTGTTACTTGCAATGTCACAGTACGTCTTCGATCAATGCGTTGGATTTGTTGTGGCCCAGCGGATCGTTGTATTGTTAATAACTCATCTAAAGGTACAATTCCCTCATTAGGTGTCGCCATTGGAATGGACGAGAGATCTTCCGGCGATTCCCAGTCTTTCGATCTCAATATGACATCTAATCGTTTGTCGCCATCAAAATAATCACCTACATACAATCCGCTTCCCAATGCGCGCACAATTCCAGACATAGTACTTCTGTTCCAACCCACTTCTGACACACGTCTTTCATCAGGCAATAAGCGTAACTCAGGATCAGCAAAAACAAGCCCAGGCTTTGGGCGAATTCGCGCGCCGGGAAGCACTTGCTGTATTTTTCCAAATCCCGCCTGTGCGGTATTAAGTAACGCTTCTAGATCTCTACCTTGGATATTAACGTCGATGGTATTACCGGCACCTAAACGTCCAAACAATGACGTTCTTTTTGCAAACGCAATGGAATCTGGAAATCCGTTTATAACGCGATTAATTAACGGGACCAATATATCGCTCTTTGATGGATCAACCGCTCGAACTCCCATAAACGCACCACTACCAAATACAACAAAAAAATAGTCTGATACGTGTGGCTCCTGTTTCCCTTCTACATAGGGTTTCATCCGTGCTGCAATAACATTTCCCATTTCTTTTTCCATGGTATCCAAATTAATACCCGGTGGCGGAAAGATAAAAGCAAACACTAAATTACGATTTCCAGTAGGCAAATAATCTGTTTTGGGAAATAAAGTAAATATTAGAAATCCTGACACAATCAGCAATCCAGAAATCCAAACTGACCGTTGCCACCAATTTTTTGTTAAAAACATAATGCCACGGGTAATCCTATCCCACCATTTGGTATGAGGATCTTCGACGGCTTTTCCAGTTAATCCTTTTTTTGCAAGGGTTGGTAAAACCGTTATTGCAACAATTAGTGAAAATATAATTGCCACAGCTATGGTTAATGCCAAATCAGCAAACAATTGACCTGCTTCGTCTTTTAAAAATACTATGGGTAAGAAAATAGCGACTGTAGTAACTGAAGATGCAAGTAAAGCACCCCACACTTGTGATGTTCCCAACAGAGCAGACTCATGGCTGTCTTTACCCTTTTCTCTCAACCGAGAAATATTTTCTAGCACCACGATCGCCGCATCAAGTACCATTCCAACGGCGAATGCAAGCCCAGCTAAAGAAATTACATTTAACGTTCTTCCAAATGCATCCAGCAAAATAAATGATGTTATAACGGAAACAGGAATAGCCACTGCTACCATTAATGTTGCTCTAAAACGCCGTAGAAACCACCACAAAACGCCTACCGCGAGAAATATACCAATGCCTAAGTTGCTTGCAACCAGATTGATAGAGCGATCGATGTATAACGTCTCATCATAAACTTGGGTAATTGATAAATTTGCTCGCGCTAATGGACCCTCTGCTAACTCTGCCATTGCGGATTTTAATCCATCCATTACCGTGATGACGTTTACGCCAGTTTCCCTATGTGCATTAACAGCCATGGCTCTTTCGCCATTTTGTATGACAAAACTTTCTCTATCAACTAACCTTGCTTCAACCGTGGCAACATCGCCCAACCTAATTGGCCTACCATCGCGCCATTCAAGTACCATGTTTTGCAGTTCTGCAAAATCATATTTACCTGAATATCGAATTGTGTATCGCCTTTTTCCTATATCCGACGATCCAGCAGAAACATCTTTTGCGCCACCTGCTAATTGCGCAACAATGGGGAGTTGAACATTGAGACTTGCTGCTTTGTAAGGATCAAACGTGATTCGAATTTCACTTTCCCGACCACCTCGAACCTCAGATAATGCAACACCTGGAATTCGCTCATATCGAGTTTGCACAACATCCTCAATAAAATCTTGATAAGATGCTATGTCTTTATCATTGCCCTCTTTAGGTTTTATGATAAACCATGCGATTGCTCTTGAATCACCACCGACACTACTGATGACTGGCTCATCTGCGTCCTCAGGATAAAAAGGGACACGATTAAGGCGATTTAACACCTCCAATAACGCTCGCTGCATATCCATTCCAACGATAAACGTTATTGTAATTTTTCCTCTGCCTCGACTGGCTTCCGAAATAATTTCAGTCATACCAGGCAATCCACGAAACACTTTTTCCTGTGGCTCGATTATTTCAGATTCTATTTCGCCTGGTGCAGCAGCACGCCAATTAGTTTGAATGGTAATTTCGGGTTTTTCGACTTCTGGCGTTAATTGAATTGGTAATCGAGAAAGACTGATAGCGCCAAATATTAACGCTAGCATGACTGCGACTAACACAGCAATAGGATTGGAAAGTGAGAGTCTGGTGAGATTCAAATCTATTTACTCGACAACACGTTAACCGTTTGCCCAGGTCGTAAACGCTCATTTCCTCGCGTTACGATTTCATCACCGACCTGCAAATCTGCAATAACTTGAATAAAATCCCCACTTGCTATTCCAGTTTTCACTTCAATTTTCTCGGCTTTTTTATCTTTCCCAATTCGAAAAACGGAAATACCTTCACTCCGCAATACCAATGCATCTCTGGGTACAGCTAATACTTTACTCGACTTTCCTGTTGGCACACTCACTCTAACGACTTGACCAGCCAGCCATTTACTCTTAGGCAATTCAATACGCATATCATACAAATGAGATCCAGAATCACCAATAGGCACGATAGCACTTACCTTTCCATCTTTCGTTTCTTCACCACGTTTTATTTGTAATTTGTTACCCACATGAATATGTGACACGGATTTCTCACTGACTCTCGCTTCAATTTCTAGTAGCTTTGGATTTGAGAGTGTCACAACGGTTTCGCCACCGTCAATCCATTCACCCTCTCTCTTCTGACGATTAATGATTATTCCATCAAATGGTGAATTAACCACATAACGGGTTAATGTTTCTTCATCTACTCTGATTTTAGCTTTTGCAACAACTACTTCACTTTGCGCAACATCGCGATCTAATATCACTTTATCTAATGAATTTTTAGAAGAAAAGTCGTTTTTAATTAACTCTTCCAATCGAGATAATTCTTTATCAAGAAATTTTAATCTGGCTTCTTCCCGTTTTAATGTTGCTTTATTTTCTTCAACTCTAAGCCGATACAATGTGTCATCCAATTTTGCGACGGGTTCTCCCTTTTTAATTCGAGTGCCAACGTCAGCAACCCAAATCAATCGCCCAGCCACTTCTGCTGGCAATTGTGACTGTTGACGACTAACGACAGTGCCTGGAACCTGGATTGTAGGGGCCAAGAATTGTTCGCTTGCTAAGCTTGTTACAACGGGTGAAGCGCGAAATGGACGGCCCTTACCCTTTTTCTCAGCTGCGGAAATCTGCTCAATTGTCATAATCATTAAGCAGAAACAAACGAATAGTATGGTCTTTTTTTTCATTTTGCTGTCTATATTAATGAGTCCGTTTCACACAAAACTTACCCATAGTTTATAAATATCATTAAATGGAATTTCTAAACTTATTTTTCAAAATCAAATAGTTTAATGTATTAGTAAGAATATGACAGGGAATATGCAACATTATTACCTTGTTAATAAAAAATATTTTTTATTTTTTAATAAAAAATCTAATTTGTATATTTACTACACCAAAATGGTTATAAAATTATGAGTAATACGACTACTACAATCGGAAAGTGGATGATTTGGGGAAGTTGGTTTATTTTTCTCGCATTGTTAACTTTATTTTTTGACGATCAACTAGCTAAACTAATTAATCCCAATCAAAATGTTACTCAAAATGATTTGAATAACGGGGTAAAAGAAGTCATTTTAAAACGGAACAAGGCTGGACATTATGTTTCGAGTGGGTTTATAAATGAACAACCGGTTGTATTTCTAGTAGACACGGGTGCAAGTGACGTCGCTATTCCTTCAATTGTTGCCGATACATTGCAACTAAAAAAAGGTCATCGCATGGCCTACCAGACTGCAAACGGAACTGCGTTTGGTTATAGAACAAAGTTGAATCGAATTAGGATTGGCAATATCGAACTTAAAAATATCCGAGGCGGAATTACACCAGGATTGAATATCAACCAGAACCATATTCTGCTGGGAATGACCTTTCTAAAACATTTAGAATTCACCCAACGTGGAAATACATTAACCCTTAGACAATACCCAAATGACAATGGATAAACGCTGGAAACCACATGTCAGTGTTGCCGCAATTATCAAAGAAAACGATCAATTTCTGTTGGTTGAAGAGTGGAAAAATAACAAATTAGTGCTCAACCAGCCTGCTGGACACTGGGAGAAAGGGGAAACATTAATTAATGCAGTCATACGTGAAACCCTTGAAGAAACAGGCTGGCATTTTGAACCGACTAACATTGTTGGTATCTATCATTGGAATCACCCTGATGTTTCGGGCCTGACCTATCTACGTTTCGCTTTTTGTGGGAATTTGATTCGCTTCGATGAAAATTACATATTAGATGATGGTATAGAAAACGCCATTTGGTTGGACAAAGCGGAAATTATCAAACAAGAAAAAAGGCATCGTAGCCCGCAATTAATACAGTGTATAGAAGACTATGATAAAGGAAATCGATTTCCACTTGAAATTATTCAGCAAGTGGAAAATCGATAGAATTTATATAATATAGATCGGAAAAATGAATTAAGAACGTTCTGCCAAAAATAGGTGACCACCTATTTGACGTGTCACAACTTTTGATTCAGCCCATCTTGGATCGGCCAAATCTGGTGCATAATAGTGCAACGCACCTTGCGTTAAATCCAAAGCACCTTTACTGCGAATTTTGTAGGTTCCATATTTAGTGTAAATAAATTTTGCGATTTGTTTAGCTAATCGCCATGCTTTTTTATCTGTAGGTTGGTCACTCCTGCCATCATGTGTCCAGCTAAATTGGCGTCTTTGCCAAACAACATCACAAATTGAATTAGGAAACTTCCTAGACTCAACTCGATTCATCGTTACCATGCCAACAGCAAGTTGACCAGCAGTTGTTTCGCCTCGTGCTTCAAAATAGACATTTAATGCTAGGCAATTTAATTCTTTTTTATTTAATGTACTTTCTGATGCATTTACTAAAGGTGAAGCGATTAAAGCGATTAGTAATAAGATAAAAAGTCTCATAAGCTACCTACCTGAACAATAATTTCCCTATATTCTGCAGATGTTATGCCAGCACGAATAACACTTCTGATTCAATGACTTATGTAACTTTCCGTATAATACAATACAAAATTGTTAAGTTATTCGACAGGGTTAAAGTCATTTCTTTTTTAAATCTAGGCTGACAACACACCCGCAAGAGTGGCTAATTTTTTTCAAAAAACACATCTTATTGTTTTTATTAAATTAAAGCAATATTACTTTACAATAACTCTTAAGTTTAGACCAAAAACTGTGATAATGTGTAGCTATAAATACGACTCGTTCTTATGGTAATTTTTACAGATTTACTCGAATTCTTTCCATAACAAAGCGTTAGGCCAACCATTTAAAATTTTTCTAATGAACGATTCTTTACAAATAATCTACCTTGCCATCTCGTGGTGTATTTATTTTTTTATTCATTCTTTGTTAGCCACATTGAAATTCAAAAATTGGTTTTGTAATCAATTTCCAAATTATGCCTCACGATATCGCCTGCTTTACAACGGCATTTCTATTTTATTTCTCTTATTCCCATTAATTTTCATTTCATTTGATACAGATTATTTGTGGCAATGGTCAGGTTGGAAAAGTGTTTTGGTAAATATTTTCGCAATTTTTGCTTTTATGGGATTTATCTGGACATTAAAATATTACGATACAAAAGCATTTCTTGGCTTAACTAATAATATTGAAAATTCAAAAAATCAATCAGCCCATTTTTCGCTATCCCCTATTCACCGTCACATACGACATCCTTGGTACTTTTTTTTACTCATAATTATTTGGACTCGAGATATGAACGTTAGCATGTTTGTTACTGCCATTATCATTAGTATTTATTTGTTTCTGGGTGCACGCCTTGAGGATAAAAAGTTAAAGGCGGAGTTTGGAGAACAATATGACATATATAGTAATTTTGTTCCTGGTATTATTCCATCATTTAGCCGATTCATATCCAAGTCTAAGGCAAATGAAATTATGAATAATCAAAAAAATATTAAATTCAATTAAACAAACCAGGAAAATCTACTTATCCAACTCTTCCCAACGAGTGTATGCAATATTTAGCGCATACTCTATTTCCTTTAAACGATCAAGCTTCTCTTTCTGCAAATGCTGAGGTTCTTTATAAAAATTGCCATCAGCTACAAGCATTTGTAGATCCTGTTGCTCTTTTTCTAATGCTTCTATTTTAGCAGGAAGCTTATCGAGTTCATTTTTATCTTTGTACGATAATTTCTTTTTTTCTTTTACCTTTAATTCGCTCTCTTTTTTCTGATTTTGTTTTTTATTTGTTATATTTTTCCCATCACTGAGTCTTGTACTTTCAGATTTTTGCCTTAGATAATCTTCATAACCTCCAACATACTCGTCAACAACGCCATCTCCTTCAAACACCCAAGTGCTTGTAACGACATTATCTAAAAAATATCGATCATGACTAACAATAATTACCGTTCCTTGATAATTGACAAGCATAGTTTCCAATATCTCCAAACTCTCCATATCCAAATCATTGGTTGGTTCATCAAGGATTAGGCAGTTTGCAGGTTTAGTAAATAATTTTGCCAGTAACAATCTATTTCGTTCACCTCCTGATAAGGTACTGACAGGTGAGCGCACACGTTCAGGCGCGAATAAAAAGTCCTTTAAGTAACTAATTATGTGTTTGGATTTTCCTTGAATCGTTACCATTTCAGAACCATCAGCCACATTATCTAAAACAGTTTTATCCAAATCCAGGGTGTTTCTCTGTTGATCAAAATACGCTACATTTAATTTTGTTCCTTGCTTTACTTTTCCTGCATCTGGATTTATTTTCCCATTCAATAAATTTAATAATGTTGTTTTACCAATTCCATTTGGACCAATTAAGCCAATTCTATCACCGCGAATAACCTTTGTTGTAAAATTTCTAACGATGAAATTATTCTCATATTTAAACGATATATTTTTCGCTTCAAACACTAATTTTCCAGATTTTTCACTTTCATCCAATTGAAGCGTCATTGATCCTTGGACATTGCGTCTTTTTGATCTCTCATCTCTTAATGCTTTTAATCGCCTTACCCTGCCCTCGTTTCGTGTTCTTCTTGCTTTAATTCCTTGCCGTATCCAAACTTCCTCTTTTGACAACACTTTATCGAACAAGGCATTTTGCTCTTCTTCAATTCGCAATTGTTCGTCTTTTTTAATCAGATAATTTTTAAAATCGCCTGGCCAAGAGCTTAACTTACCACGATCTAGATCTATGATTCTGGTAGCAAGTTTTTGTAAAAAAGCTCTATCATGTGTGATAAATAACAATGTGATATTTTGCGAAAGCAAAAACTTCTCTAACCAAATTATTGCATTAATATCCAAATGATTGGTTGGCTCATCTAGCAACAGAATATCGGGATTTGACACTAATGCTTTTGCAAGCAACACTCTTCGTCGCCAACCACCAGAAAGCTCATTCAAACTCTTGTCCGCCGGTAGCTCTAATTGACTTATTACGCTATTGATACTTTGCTCTATAGTCCAAGCATCATTCGAATCCAATTGATTTTGAAGTTTAAATAATCGATCTAGACATTCATCCGACGCGTTTTCTTGAGATTCGGAAACGACATGATGATATTCTTTCAGGAGAGAAGACATTTCACCAAGCCCATCAGCAACTATTTCATAAACTGTCTTATTTTCTCCAAGTGGAACTGACTGATCGAGCTTTGAAATTTTTTTCGTGTTCTGCAATATTAACTTGCCATCATCCAAGTTAATTTCCTGATTGATGACTTTTAATAAGCTTGATTTTCCAGCACCATTATATCCAACAAGACAAACTCGCTCTTTAGATTCGATAGTTAAATCCACCTCATCGAGCAATTTATGATGCCCAAAGGCAAGTGATGCATTTTCGAGTTTAACAATTGCCATTCTTAATTATGTCCAATTTTCGCTGTAAACTTACAATCAGTGGAAATAGACTCCAAGCTGAAAGACTTTTAAATAAGGTAGATAATACGTGAGATTAAACGAATGAGCGAATATTCAATGCAAGGAAGTTCGGTTGGTTTAACAATATTAGATTAATAAAAATATTAGGGGGGGGTATGGATATTAGGCAATTGTGGTAATAGTTGTTGACACACTACCTAGGACGCTTTTCCCACGGATATCCAAATAATTTATTGAAGCATTTGAAATTCCAGCATTAGGCATGGTAAACATAATGTCGTATCGTTCACCAGGCGCAACCAGTAATTCAGTTAATAAATTCAAGGATTTTTTTAGGGGCCTGCCATCGGAAGCAGCCACTACAAATGGAATACCACCCAAATTAACAACTGCAGGGGGGTATCCGATGTTGACAAGTCTTATAACGATTTGCTCGCCAGGAAGACCTTGAATCGCGGATGATGAATCTGTCAATAAATCTACGCCATCTCTACCGTTTAATAAAAAGTAATCTGGACTATACCTTACAGTGGCGCTACTACTGACATTCCCAACATTATGCCACGAAGAATCAAATGTATGCAGTTGCCAAATATATTCTCGATCGAACACTGGGCCACCGGTCCAAAGCACATTTTTGCTGCTGTCAGGCGGCCTTACTATAATTGTACCTGACATGCCCATTTCCATATGCAATGCAGTATCAACATGACAGTGATACAAATATGTACCTGCATGCGGCGCAATAAACTTATATTCATATGGATTGCCTAAACGCACACCTCGAGAAGGAAATATTGGATTGAAAAATGGACTAGCATTATTCATCTGTGAAACGTAACCCGATGTAGAGGGTACTCCATCAAAAGCTTGCGCAACATCCAAACCGTGCAAATGAATCGTGTGTGGGTGCTGTGAACTCAAAGCAATGACTCCCGCCTCACCCTCTATTAACTCGATAACTGGCCCTGGACATAACCTATCTAAATCGTCATTAAACGCACCACCCGCCGTTGAGGTAAATCCCCATACTTTTATTAACGTACCATCCGACATAACTTGATCTGTTTGACCAAACATATCACTACTTTTAATATTAATTAATCCTGGACCAAGGGAGGAAAAAGTTTGTGTCGTTAATCCCGAACCAGTAGTTGGTGGCGGTGCTGTAACAGGGGGCTCACCAGTTGGTGGAGTTGGTGTTGTCGCAGGGGGTGGTGTTCCAGTCGTTGGGGGTGTGCCGGTAGCGGGCGGATTAGGTACGGGAGTTGTTACTCCAGATCCGGGTGGATTCGGCACTGCTCCACCGATTGGCGTGCCTGTGCCAGCACCTGGAACTGGTACTCCACCGGGTGGTGTTGGTATACCCACAGGAGGAGTAACTCCTGGTTGACACATAATGCAGTTTTCCGCATTTATATCATTAATTGAATTATTTGGATTATTTGGATTATTAACTTGATTCCCAGTATCATTTCCCTGAGCCTTACCGTGACCATCATCAATGGGGCTTTCTGGAGGTTTACGTGTCGCAGCAGGATTTTGAGGTGCTGTACATGCTCCCAAAACACCAATCAAAGAACCTAATCCAAAGGTATAAAACCTTTTTGACAAATCTTCAATATCAACCAACTTGGCGGTATCTAAAGATTCCTTTTGAGGCTCATCAAATTCTTGATTTTTCTCGTTAGACACGTAATTACCTAAACCGCTTTCATCATAATTAAACCACCACCAGCATACACACCATTACTTGTCACGCCAGGAACATAATGTGTGTGCAAAGGATATAGCCCCAATTGAGTTCCTACTGACAATATCGACTCTACACATTCACCAACGCCAAGTAATACGGTATCTTTTTCTACTACACTTTCTTCTAGTTGCCGATTACGCGTAATAACATCTACATGGTAACCATGAAAATGCATAGGATAATATATCAATCCAGCGTTTATAAATCGGATAGCAACATTTTCATTTGCCAACATATAAACAACTTTGCTGTCGTCAACTGTTTCAACACCATCAACAATTGTATAAACAGAGTCTGGGAAACTTAGGCCATTCACAAAAAAGTAATCAGGTTCGTAGGTCGCCATATCTACTGGTAAATTCGCTTCAATAGCATCATTGATTCGAGAATCAATTTCATGCATTACTAAGGTATACTCTCTGTCAAAAGTATTTGGCGTCACGTTATTGGGTGTTAATGATTGTGTACCATCTGCAGGTAAAACCACAAGTGGCCCAGTTAGGCCCATCGCTTTTCCTAGTTCACCATTGAAATTATCAGTAAATAAATAGGTACCAACATTTGCTGCAACGAATTCATATGTTCGCATCGTACCAGGCGCAACTTCGGGAGATGCGTCAAGTAATCCAGGTGCGACAAAATTTACGGAATGTGTGGAAAGATTATTTTGTAAATTGACAGTAATTAAGTCACCTTCATAAACTACAATCCCGGAAAACAAATTTCCTGGCCCAGCTTGTAAAGGATTAACGAATTGCCAAGTCAGAACATTTTTGGCAGCAGTAACAGATTTGATGAGTTCTTCAGTTGATAGGTTTATTTCAACATTTGCCGCACGAGCTTGCCTTGGTAGACTAGTAATAGCACTACCGAACACAAAACTACCAGCAAATCCCGCAACACCTGCTTTTAGAAAGTTACGCCGATCCATGTAATCCCCACGAATACATAGTTTATTATTATGTGCTTTTTAATAAAAATTAATAATTATTCTAATACCAAACAGTATATATCAGATTATAAAAAGCTGTTAGGTAAGAACTAGAAAATTAACGCATTTTTAACTTAAAGTTGCGTGAATTAACTCGAAATCAGTCAACAAACAAACTAAATTAAAAAAAAATCCAATCCACATAAGTTTTATTTATTGAAATATCATAATGATTTATCAATCTTCATACAAAGCACAATATTTAACGTAACAGTTAACTCGACTTAAGCGAAACAATTTGTACAGAAGATCCTTTGTAAACGAGGCGAATTGATTATATTTTGACTTAACTTAAAGAGTAATATTGTTTTAGCACCCGATATAACGAATAGGTATCATCACTACCCGCTGTTTCCCGAATCGAATGCATTGCAAACGTTGGCACACCCACATCGATTGTACTAACTCCCAACTCCGCTGCGACAATTGGTCCGATAGTACTACCACATGCCATATCACTTCTCACCACAAAGGATTGGGTTTGAACATCCACATCAGAGCATAGCTTTTTAAAATAAGCACTCGTTTCACTATTGGTTGCGTATCGCTGATTAGCATTGATCTTTATAACTGGTCCGTTATTGATGAGTGGCACATGATTTTCATCGTGTTTTTCTGAAAAATTAGGATGAATCGCATGTGCATTATCTGCTGAGATTAACATTGAATTGTGAATACATTGTAACATCTCTAAGTTATTTGGCATTATTCGCTGCATAACTGAATGCAAAAAGGGTCCTTGCGCACCACTACTTGAAATACTTCCAACCTCTTCATGGTCATTGCAAACTAATAATTTTCCTCGAACAGATTTTGAATCAACAAGAGCTGATATACCTGCATAACAACTTAATAGATTATCAAGACGAGCACTTACAACAAATTCCTCATTTAAACCCAATAATGATGGTGCTTGAAAATCATAAAATGATAATTCGAAATCCAAAATATTTGCAATTGCAATATCACTGTGTTGATTTTCAATTTCATTTGCTAGCAAAGAGATAAATTCAATATCAGCATTTCCCTTATTTAAAAACAAAATGGGAGATAGATGCTTTTGTTTGTCGATAGTTTTATTGATATTTGCGTCACGATCTAAATGAATTGCCAAGCTCGGAATTATTGCAATGGGTCTTTTAAAGTCTAACAATAATGACTGAATATTGCCCTTATCATCTTCGAAACTTACTCGCCCGGCCAAGGAAAGATCACGATCAAACCATGGATTTAATAAAGCACCACCATAAATCTCTACACCGGTTTGAAAATAACCATTTTTCATGATTTCGGGATTAGGCTTCACTTTCAAATTTGGGCTATCAGTGTGAGCACCAACCATATGCAAACCATTTTTTAGTAAGTTTTTATTAAATTCAAAAGCAATAATGGATGCTCCATTTCGAATAACAAAATACTTACCACCAATTTCTAAATTCCAACTATCGGCCTCGTCTAGTTGAAAATATCCAGTAGCTTGTAGAATATTTTTCATATTTTCTACAGCGTGAAAAGGTGTCGTAGAAGTTTTTAAAAACTCCAAAAGATTTTTATTGAATTTTTTTTGCGATTTATATGTAGTCATGAGTAAACGATTTTTTAAAAATTAATTATTCACACAAAATTGATATTAACGAAAGATCATCTTTGGCGGTAACTTCTCCACAAAATTTACTTGCCTGTTCAATCACGGCTTCACCAATAGTTAAAGTAGTATCTATTCGCTCATCAATTGCTCTTTTTATACCAGCATTACCAAACACTTCTTTATGTGAGTTTTCCAAATCAAGCAAACCATCGGAAAAAACAAGAAACTCGCCTGACTCCTCCCACAGAAACATATCTGTTCTGGTTGAAAAATGTTTGTCCTCTACTATACCTAATGCAAAATTTGATTCACTAAATTTTCTGGCAATCTCATTTTTACTATTAATAAATATTGGTGAGGGATTTGATCCATTCCATACTTCAATAATTTTATTTTTTTTATCCAAACTCACTAATGTTGCTGCAGCAAATCTATCAGGTGGCAACAATGATTTTAATACCAAATTCATTTGTTTTGCTATAGCCGATACGCTAAAATTTTTCTCTGCCATTTCATAAAATATCTGTGATAATGGGATTTGCGAAATCGCTGCAGACAATCCATGGCCTGTTGCATCAGCCAATAGAAAATAAAATTTATCATTTATCGCTTTATAACAAATTGCGATATCTCCACTAATATCTTCTGCTGGACTGTTAAAAATTTTAATTTGGTCAGTGTCGAGCGCCGAGTATTTCTGCGTCATATTAACCATGAGTTTTTTTGCTAGCTCCATTTCACTAGCAGATCTATCAAAATATTTCTGTAACTTTCTATGAGCGCTAGTCAATTCCCTTTGCATGTTAACGATACGTAACATTGAAAACAATTTTACTTCCAACATTCGTAAATCAACCGGTTTTGTTAAATAATCATCTCCGCCCAATTCAATGGCTTTTATTTGGTCATCTACCGTGGTTTTTGCACTTAAAAAAATTATGGGAACCCAATGCGACTGCTCTAAGGCTCTAATTTCCTTTGTCGCCTCATATCCATCGATATTTGGCATCATGACATCCATTAAAACGATATCTGGGGATTCCGACTTAAATTTATCGATGGCTTCTTGCCCATCCATTGCAGAAATTACCTGATAAGATTTCCGTTCGAGAAATTTTGTAATGATCTTTACATTGGCAGGCGTATCATCAACTATTAATATTTTTACGATATCGGTTGACATAAATTCATCAATTATAAATAGAATGTGTGGGGCAATCCATGGGAGCTATACTAATCAATTCGACTGATATACTCTCCAACAATCAATATAGAGCAAAATACAGGCCTGTAAAGAAATGGAGTTAAATATGCATTATTTAAATAAATGAAATGTGTGAAAACGTCAATTATTATATTTTTTATCTTGTTTTTGCTTTTTGCGTCACAAGGTTACGCAAATCAACTCGAAGCAACTGGTTCAAATTGGTTTAGTATTCTTCCCCCACTGTTAGCAGTACTACTTGCATTCATCACTCGGAAATTATTACTCAGTTTAGGCATAGCAATCATTGTAGGTGCTGCATTAATGGCATTAAGAAATTCAAATGAAAATATGCTTTGGCTCACGATTAAAACCAGTTCAAGCTATTTACTAGATAACATTACCAACACTTGGAATTTAAAAGTACTGGCTTTTGTCATTGTAATTTTATCCATGATCTCTGTAATAATCGTGGCAGGTGGATTGAAAGGCATCGTAGAACATCTTCATCAATACGCGAAAACACCCCGGTCAACCAAACTTGTCACAATTGCATCTGGATTTATTGTATTCATTGATGATTATGCCAACACAATGATTGTTGGCTCTGCAATGAGGCCGATAACAGATCAGTATAAAGTTTGTAGAGAAAAGCTCGCATTTATAATAGATGCGACAAGTGCACCAGTTGCAGGCCTGGCAATTATCAGTACTTGGATTGGATTTGAAGTTGGCTTGTTCGGCGAAACAGCAAACTCACTCAATATCGATAAAGATGGCTATAGCATGTTTTTTGATGCATTCTCTTACCGATTTTATTGCATATTAATGTTGCTATTTGTTATTGCGAACTCACTCACTCAACGGGATTTTGGTAAAATGTATCAAGCAGAATCCCGTTGCCTTAAAACTGGAAAACTGTGGGCCGACAATGCCAACCACGAAATATCTTCATCCTTTAAACTCGTAAAACCTCAAGAAAATATTAACCTCCGCGCAAAAACTGCCATCATTCCATTTGCTTTTTTATTCCTATTTTTAATCGTTGGTTTTTGGATTGATGGAAATGGTTACCAATATATTCAAAATTCATTTTTTTCCCTGTTCAGTTCTGAAATTTGGTACAACATTATTTCTAATACAAAAAACAGTACGACCGTACTGCTTATTTCTGCCGCTTTGTCGTTGGTCGTCGCAATCATCATTGCAAAGTTTTATGCAAAAGCAACCACTAACAATCTCCTACAAGCCATTAAAACGGGTGTACGAAGCAGTTTTTTACCCGTTATGATTTTACTTCTCGCCTGGTCACTAAAATCCGTTTGTGATGACCTAGGAACCGGAAAATACGTTGTTGACGCCTTAACGCCACATGTTTCCGCTTGGGTATTTCCCGCAATTGTATTTATCATTGCTGCAATTACTGCATTTGGTACAGGTACAAGTTGGGGAACGATGTCGATTCTAATACCAATTGCTATCCCGGTTGCTTACCAACTAGATGGTCAAACCTATGGATTAATAACAATTATTTGCCTTGGTGCAGTTTTAGATGGGGCAATTTTTGGTGATCATTGCTCACCGATTTCAGATACCACCATAATGAGCTCCATTGCAAGTCAATGCGATCATATCGATCATGTCAAAACACAAATTCCTTATAGCTTATTTGTGGCAGCCGTCGCATTAGTCATCGGATATCTACCAGCTGCACTTGGCATGAGCAGTATTGTAAGCTATGGCGTCGGATTAGCGATAATTCTAGCGATACTGATTTTTTATGGAAAAAAAATAACACATGAAAAACAAAACTCATTTCCAGGATAAAATGGGTATAGCAGATATACTATTCTTGGGAGACCCTTCAACCAATTTATCACTATATGTTAGGTAGACTAAGGTATTTCTTTTTTTATCATAAAACCTAACAACCTGCATGGATTTAAACAAAATTGATGTACTTTTTCGAAATACTCTATCACCATCCAGCTTGCCCGAACTGATTTCACTCGACAAATTTATCGGTCCAGTTTGACGACATGCTAAAGATGCATCCGACGGATCTTCCGCCAAACCCAGCGATCCAGAGATTCCACCTTTTTTAGCGCGACTTAAATAGCAAGTTGCACCGTTAATCTGGGGGTCGTCAAACGCTTCAATAACAATTTTATTATTTGCACCTAATAATTTAAAGGTTGTACTGACTGATCCAATTTCTTCAGCAGATAAGCTGTAAGGAAACAATATCACAGCAAAAATGATCAAACTTTTTTTCATTACTCATCCCCAACATATCTAATAATTTCTAACAAATTATATAAACAAATTCTCAATCTTTATTCCCACGCCAAATAGAAATCAACAAAGCGACACCCCATATTGTTGCAGCAATAAATCCAAAGAAACCCCAGGCGGGTAAACCCCAGACAGTTGGTTGATTTTCAATTGCAGAAACAATAGCAGTGCCAACAATAAGTGCTGCGATAACTAAACCAATGGTAACACGACTAGCCGCTCTATCAAGTTGATGTCCAAAATGGTCTAGTCGTTCAACATCCATATTGACCTCAAATCCATTGCGCTTAATATTACGAACTAAGCTTTTTACATCTTGTGGTAAAGTCGTTAAAACATCGAAGAATTCGGCAGAATGATTCCAGCCGCGACGGATTAATTCATCTGGCATATTCCGTCGTGCTATAATTTTAAGCAAAAACGGTGTCGCAATTTCTACAATATTAAAATCTGGATCAAGTTTTCGACCAACACCATCGAGCGAAATTAATGTTTTGAATAAAATTGCGAGGTCCGGAGGTAATGTTAATTCATGCTCCCTCAATATTGTTGTTAAATCAATTAACAATGCAGAAAAGTTTAATTGTTTTAATGTTCGTCCATGATAATGATCAAGAAAAGCATCAATCTCCATGGCTAAGCCATCTTCATCAACTTTTCCACCTGGCATCCATTCAAGTAAAACCTCAACAACCTCAGATGACTTTTTTTGAACTAGTGCATTTAATAATTTAATTATTTGTGTGCGTCGTTGATCTGATAACCGACCCACCATCCCAAAATCGATTAATCCCATTCGATTACCAGACAAACAAATAATATTGCCCAAGTGTGGATCAGCATGAAAAAAACCATCAACCAAAACCATTTGCATTACCGCTTGAGCACCGGTATTTGCGATCGCTTTTTTATCTAATCCCGCTTTACTTAAACCATCTAAATCATTTGCACGAATACCATCTAAATACTCCTGCACATTCATCAATGCACTATTCCATTGCCAATAGACTTTAGGAATAACGATATTTGGGTGATCTTTCAGATTTTCAGCGATTCGCTCTGAATGTCGACACTCACCCTCCAAATCCAGTTCTCTGCGCAAGGACATGGAAAATTGCCTAACAACTTCAGTGGGATTATATCGCTTTAACTCCGGTGTACTACTTTCCGCAATTTCCGCCAAACGTTTTAGCAAGCGCAAATCTGCTTCGACGCGATGGACGATATTAGGCCGACGAATCTTTAAAACTACATCTTCACCTGTGGTTAATTTTGCTTTGTGAACTTGTGCAATTGATGCTGCGCCAAATGCCGTTTCAGACACTTCAGCAAATATTTCGCGGGGATCAATTAAAAGTTCTTCTTGAAGTTGGGGAATTAAATCACTGAAAGGTAAAGCAGGTACTTGGTCCTGTAGTTTTTCAAACGCTTCAATCCATTCCGGGGAAAACATATCAACCCGAGTTGCAAGCATTTGCCCCAGTTTGACAAAAGTAGGTCCTAATTCCTCAAGTGCTTTGCAAACACGTTCTGGCGGCTCAGATTCAGCGAGCAGCTCAACATCTTTCCAATTTAATGCGCGTCCTGCTTTCTCTAATGTTTGACTCATTCCGAGTCTGCGAACCAAATCACCAAAACCCCAACGAATCAACACCATTGTGATTTCATGGAGGCGGCCAAGATCTCTGGCGGCGCTTAAAGTTTGACGAATCATTGACCGTCTATCTATAAACTCTTATTTGTTTTGATTTCGTGTAGAAAGTGCGTCAGCCATACCAGACAATATACCACTGGCAATCTGAGAAAATTGTTTTGAAGCATTTTCAGAAGCACTGGCAAATTCCTTTAAGGAATCTTTTCCAGTATCCAATAACAGTTTTTGCAGATTTTCGATCGCATCCAACGCTTCTTTTCCAGCTTGTGAACCCGAATTCTGTAAGTGCGCAGAAAATTCGTTTAACGCCGACGCAACTAACTGAGTTGATTGAGATGCTACTTTATTAATTGTATCGATGAACATAGTTTCTAGCCCTGTTAATTCATCTATGGACTTTTTAACATCATTCTTCGCAAAATCACTCACCTTGCCAATGGCTTCCTCGGTTGCTAAGCGCGTTGCCATTGCGCTTTTACTCAATGCATCATCAATTCCCGCGAGCGATTCTTGAACCTTTGGTTTAACTTTTTCGGCGGAATCTCCAACACCATCACTAATACCTTTCAAAACTGACTGCAATACATTACTTATATTGTCTTTATCAAGTTGTTGCTTTGTTAACGCATCTAACGTGATGTTTTTAATTGCTTCGCGAATATCATTGTCATCAAGTGCATCTTTTGCTGCCTGTTGAACGTCATCAGAATTTTCTGTCATGATTTATCTCTCTAGAATGTATAAAGATAATAGTTCTTATGGAACCACTTTAACTGAGGATGCGAATACTATTTTATCAAAGGTTTTATTTAGTGTTTTACTGGTAAAGTTAACCATTGTGACATTTTCAACATAACTTACAACATCCCCAACTTTCGCACTAACTTGTGTACCTGCTATCCAATACTCCTGCCCGCCTGCATTTAATAATAGATAACTGTAACCTGAGCCAGATGTCATTTCTATTACTTTACCTTGCTGGGCAGGTCCAGTAGGCGCACGCATGGGTGTTTTAGCTGGAGCAGCCGCGCCAGAATTCTTAGGTGGATGTTTAAAACCACCACCCAATCCATCAAACACTTCCGCCTGTGCAGAGGAAAAAAATGCAAGGCAAAATAAAATACATATCGTTCGTCGCAAATAAATAAATTTCATACTTTTCTCCGTGATGGACAAATTTATTAGTAGTTTATCACAGTCATTTCGCATTCGGATAAAGCTTGCAAAATGTGTGCATTATTATACATAAGGTTAATTCTGCATTTTACTCAGATCATAAAACAACGCAGACGTTCAGATAAGCATCATAAACATCGCATCATAATTTGTACATTAAATCACGACGAAAATGGCCAAACATTCAATCCACATTTTTAAACAGATTAATTAAAATTGAATTTAATAAATTGACTGCTAGATACTTAGTCGTTTAACTCATATTTTCATCGTTCATGATACCGTTTTTTGGTTAAATTAATATCCGCAAAAAATTATATAAATTTTAGCTTGCATCCTTGGTTAAGCTTAGATAAATTACCCGCCCACTTTTTGATTCTGTGACGAATTCTTTGTCACATCGGTGAAACTTAGTACGTGTGATTTTATATCTTAACGAGGAGAATATTGTGCCATCGTTTGATGTTGTTTCTGAAGTTGATTCACAGGAAGTAACCAACGCGCTGGACCAGTCTCGCAGAGAAATCAGCACTCGTTTTGATTTCAAAAACAGCAATGCAAGTATCGAATGCCAAGATAATGTGATCACATTAAGCGCGAATAATGATTTTCAAATTAAACAAATTTTAGACGTTGTTTATCATAAAATGGCAAAACGTAACGTGGACATAAATAGTTTTGAATCAAATCCAATTGAAACTGCGGGTATGACCTCCCGTCAAAAAATTAATGTTCGCCAAGGAATTGACAAAGAAACCGCGAAGAAAATCATAAAAACGATTAAAGATAGCAAGCTTAAAGTCCAGACCGCCATTCAGGGAGAACAGGTTCGCATTACTGGGAAAAAACGAGACGACTTACAAAACGTTATCGGTGTTCTAAAGGATAATAATTTTGATATTCCCTTGCAATTTTTAAATTTTAGAGACTAAGTATTTTAATAAAAAAACCGGCGCAATATTTGCGATTAAGAGAGGCAAGAGCCTCCAACTATTCAAACGCAATAGTCGCCTAAAAGCATAAAAAAGACATACAGGATGATTGAATAATAAAGAGGACGATAAAGTAACATTTAATTCCAAAACTTAAACACAGCTTAACTGGAAAGTTACTTATAAATTTCTGAAAAAGTGATTTATGTTAAATCATTTTGTCTAGAAGTTATTTCTTATAAACGTAGATAGTTTACGTTTTTGTCTGATTATTGTTATCTGTATAGAGTGAAGGATTCTCTTTTTTATGTCGATTGAAAGCGAAATTGTCAGTAGTCCAAAACCAAGAATCACTAATCCACAAATCGTCCCCTCCGGTCGACCCGATATTCATATTGCGAGTGATGCACCAATCACACTGTTTACGATAAATAAAAGTGGACTTATTACGAAGATTATTGGAAATGCATTTGAAAAATTTGACATAACAAAAGAATCGCTTTATTCAAGCTCAGTTTATTCAGATGCTAGTGTTTTTCAATCTATCATTTCAGATATTGAATTCGCATTTAACGGTAACAACTTAACAACTAAACTAGATTGTGGCGGCGCAAAATTTCTTGTTTGGTTATCCCCCATTTGCGACAATTATGGTATTAATTCCATAACAGTAACCTGCATAGAAAATACGAGACAAGAAGAAACGGACCTTGCATTGGATGAAGTGCAGCGACAATATCTACTACTTGCAGAATATTCAACAGATTTAATTACCAAATATACGCCTGAGGGAACGTGCATATTTGCGTCCCCCGCTGTCTCCAAAGTATTAGGATACCGACCAGATGAGTTGTTAGGAAAACCCGTTTTTCATTTTTTTCACCCAGAAGATTTAAAATCGAAGCGACGATTTTTTACAAAACTAATTGATACGCGAAAAGAAGATTCCGTTTGTTATCGTGTTAGACGAAAAGATGACACATACATCTGGTTAGAAACTATAAGTTACGCAATTACAGATAAAGAAACTGATAAACCCATTGAAATCGTTTCCGTATCACGAGATATCACCGTTAAAAAAGAAACGGAAGAACGCTTACTGTATTTAGCAAATTATGACTCGCTTACTGGCCTACCAAACCGCGCTCTATTCCGTGATAGGTTAAGGCGAGCTGTGGCGAGAGCACAACGTAGCCAAACACGAGTTGCATTATTTTTTATTGACCTTGATCGATTTAAAACAATTAATGACAGCTTAGGGCACCATGCGGGTGATCAATTATTACGAGGCGTTTCAAGGCGCCTAAAACAGTATGCTCGAAAGGGTGATACCATTGCTCGCCTAGGTGGAGATGAATTTACCGTAATTTTAGAAGGTGTAAACGATTCGGAAGATGCTGCCATCGTAGCCGAAAAAATTCTCGAGCTGATGGCGCCTCGATTTAAACTCGATGGCCATGAACTCGTTGTAACACCTAGCATTGGTATTACGATGTTTCCTGACGATGCCTCAGATATGCGCAATCTACTAAAAAATGCCGATACAGCGATGTACCGTTCAAAAGAAAAAGGTGGAAATTGTTATCAATTTTATACCTCAGATATGAATGCAAAAGCATATGAATATTTAGTACTCGAAAATAATTTACGGCATGCATTGGATAGAGAGGAATTTAAATTATTTTTTCAACCACAAATTGATTTACACAGCCAAAATATTATTGGAATTGAGGCGCTTTTGCGATGGGATCACCCTGAAAAAGGGCTCATCAATCCCGAAGAATTTATTCCATTTACTGAAGAAACCGGACTAATCGAACCCATTGGACAATGGGTGTTAGACAGTGCGTGCCGCGAAGCAAAAAAATGGCAGGATGAAGGCTTACCACCTATTCGAGTTGCGGTTAATCTCTCAATGCGTCAATTTGTTTCAAAAGATTTCGTTTTGCAAGTTGCACAAGCTTTATCAGATTCTCAATTGGAACCGCAATATCTCGAACTAGAAATCACTGAAAGCTTTCTCGCCCATAATGTTGATTTGGCGACAGAAGTACTACAAGATTTACACGCATTAGGAGTTCAATTATCAATTGATGATTTCGGTACAGGATATTCTTCTTTAAGTTACTTAAAACGTTTCCCCCTAAACACACTAAAAATCGACCAAAGTTTTGTACAAGACATTACAGAAGACCCAGATGCGTCAACCATTGCAGAAGCGATTATTGCAATGGGTAGAAGCTTGCGATTAAATGTGATTGCTGAAGGTGTAGAAAACAAGGAGCAAGTCAATTTTTTACGTGAGCACGGATGTGATTGGGTTCAAGGATTTTTATTTTCCGTACCGCTTTCTACGGATGATACACTGAATTGGTTACGTAAAAATTATGCGAAACAAGTTCAATTCCAACAGTGGTTACTGTGGCCAGAGGCAGCAACGAACTAATTAATACATCATATCTCAACCATTTGAATGCGCGCTTTTTAGCCGGATCGAGTCATCATCTCGCTTAAATTTGATGTATAATCTCGCCTCAAATCCATAGAGGCACAAAATATGAACTTTGAAATTCTCCGTGAAATGGAAACATTTACAGAAAAAATGTTTAACGGAATCATAGGTTTTCAAGAAAAAGATCACCCAGCGTGGGATGAATCACTTAACTTCGAGCAACGAATAAAAAACCTACCATTACATTATTTAGTGTTTAGTAATGCGGATCGTGATCCAGAAAAATTCGGTCCAACCATCGCACATTATTATCCGCTTTATCGAGAAATGAAGAAACTCGCAGCGTATATTCGACAAATCTCTGCAGATCCCAAAATATTGGATGTTCATGGTCGAAATGGATTCATTGGATCATTACTCGCAAATCAAGGATTTCAAATTACTGGCTTACGCGATCCAAACGAAAAGCCGAACCAAATCACAAATTTTTTTGATGCAAATTGTTATCAATTAATAGACGGCACTTTAAAAGATAGTGACATATCTGCTGACATTATTTTTTCGTCGTGGATGCCCTCCAACACCGATATTACAGCTGAAATTATTAGTGCCAATCCTAAACTTGTCATTTATATTTTTACTGAACATGTCAACGAATTTTCAAAACATCGACAAACAGGAATGGATAACGCATTTGGTGAGCAATTGCCACAACAATATACGAAAATAGACGAATGGAAAATTACACGGCCAATGGATTTGTTTCATGATATTTGGCCTGATATCACCAGCAACATAAAAGAAGAGCGTATTGTTCGCGTATTTGCAAATCAAGAATTTTGCTCAAATGTCACGTCAATCGACACACATTCAGATAAAAAATATGATTGGGAAAATGAGTTAATCATGGCAGAAACTGCTCATGCTGCTAAAGCCCAAATGAAACAGCGCGGATTTCCTGTGGACGTATAAAAAAATGGGGTGAATAATCACCCCATCCTTTACAACCAAACTGTTTATGGATTTTTTATTATTAATAACAAATTTGGTTTTTGCTAAATACCTGCATGCCCATTAGCGATCAAATGCTAATCCATTATTGACTTTAACCGGTTTCCTTACAGGTTGTGCCGCTGCGCTTAATAGTGGTTTTATTTCTTGTATCATTTCTTTCGCATCCGTTACGCCGCCTCTAGATGCTTTACTTAACCAAACATATGCTTGTTGTAAATCTTTGTTTACGCCACTACCTTCCACATACATTTTTCCTAGAAAATATTGCGCTTGATGAAATCCCTTCTCAGCAGCTTTTTCGTACCAATACGCTACTTTCTCCAAATCTTTATCTACTCCGAGTGCAAAGTTGTACATTAGCGCTAAATTAAATTGTGCTTTTGCAAAACCATTATTAGCAGCCTTTTCATAATACTTATGCGCTAAAGCTAAATCTTTTTCTACGCCTAATCCATTACGGTAAAGATTGGCGATATTAAATTGTGCAGATGCATAACCTTGATCCGCTGCGCCTTTGAACCATTTCGCGGCAAGTTTGAAATTCTTCTTAATCGAAATCCCATTAGCATACATATGTCCTAAATCAATTTGTGCGGCTGCAAATCCTTGCTTCGCCAAAGAGGTCATCATTTCTAATGCTTTCGGTAAATTCTTCGCTACACCATCTCCATCACGATATTTTCTCGCCATTAAATATTGTGCTCGAATATCTCCGGTTTTGGATAAATCACGAATACTACTTTTCGTTTGAGAAACATAACTGGAATTCGTTAATGAAGATGTTAAACTCCACGCATTAAACGAAACAACAGAAAGAGATAAAGCAAGAACAAACGGAAAGGATTTATAAGAAATGTGCATTATGAAATCACCTTGGAATAGAAGAATATTGAAGAATGGCGAACTTTACTAGACCTTGATTTACAAAGCCTTAACAAAATAGTTTTTCTTAATATAACACTTAATAATCAACTAGTTATAGACATATAATCACACTAATTCCATTCATTTATTTTTATAAAAAGACATTATTGATTCGCAACATTTATGGCAGATAAACGAGAAAAATTTGGCTGGGCAATGTTTGATTTTGCCAATTCGGGTTATACAACTGTCATACTAACAGCAATTTTTAATACCTATTTCGTTGGTGTTATCGCTCAAGAATATGAACACGGGTCTGCAACATTTCTTTGGACCATCACAATTGCTATCGCAAATACATTGGTTTTAATCACCGCGCCGGTCATTGGGGCAATTTCAGATTACAGCAATAACAAGAAAAAATTACTGCTGTTTACCACAGTGAGTTGTGTCGTATTCACTGCCCTACTTTATTTTACTGGACCAGGAAACGTTATTTTATCCATTACTCTAGTCATTTTATCGAGCATCATGTTTTTTAGCGGAGAAAATTTAATAGCGGCATTCCTACCCGAAATTACTACACCAGATAATATGGGAAAATTGTCTGGGTATGGTTGGACTCTCGGGTATATTGGTGGCTTGATTGTGCTGGGTTTATGTTTAGTATATGTAAATTGGGCGCAAGAACAGCAACAAACAGCAGAACAGTTTGTCCCAATTACGGTATTAATTGTTGCTTTTTGTTTTGCTATTTCAAGTTTACCAACATTTCTTTGGCTGAAAGAAAGAAAATCAACCAATATAAAACCGTTAAATAAATCCTATTTCCAAATTGGTTTTTCTCGACTTAGAGACACCTGGTCTCACGCTAGGAAATATCAAGATTTATTTCGATTCCTAATTACACTAATGATTTACCATTGCGGTATAAATACGGTCGTTATTTTGGCAGCGGTTTATGCGCAAGAGGTTATGAAATTTACCACGCAGGAAACGATATTGTTAATTCTAGTTGTTAATATAACAGCAGCAATTGGTGCGTTTATTTTTGGTTTTATTCAAGATAAAATTGGCTCTACCATAACATTGCAACTCACTTTATTCATTTGGATATTTGCAGCGGTTTTAGCGTTTTCCACAGAGAGTGTTGGGATGTTTTGGATTGTTGCAAACTTGGTTGGAATAGCATTGGGCTCAAGTCAGAGCGCGGGTCGAGCACTGGTCGGGATGTTTTCACCACCAGAAAAAAATGGTGAATTTTTTGGATTGTGGGGGCTAGCAACAAAATTATCAGCCGTTATTGGTCCACTGGTTTATGGCTTCATTACTTATATGACAAATGGCAATCACCGCTTGGCTTTACTTTCTACAATTATTTTCTTTCTAATTGGTGTTTTTATGCTTCGAACAGTAGATGAAACGCGAGGTATACAAGCAGCGCATCAAAAATAAACTTTGTGATACTATGAATTCGATAAAACATCCTCAAAAAAATTATATGTTACAAGCAATATCCCATGTAAAATCCCATATCAAAGCAAATGAAGGTGGGCCATTCGGCGCTTGCATTGTACAAGGTGATAAGGTTATTGCACTCGCACATAACACAGTATTAAAAACCTGTAATCCAACGGCTCATGCTGAAATGAATGCGATACAACTGGCAACCGAAAAATTGCAAAACATTGATTTGTCAGACTGCGTAATATATTCAACCACCGAGCCTTGCCCTATGTGCTTTAGTGCAATTCATTGGGCGCGGTTAAAACACATAATATACGGTACAGATATTTCAGACGTACAAAAACTAGGATTTAATGAATTATCCATTTCAAACGACACATTAAAAACACTTAGCAAAAGCAATATATTGATATCATCAGATTTTGAAAGAAATGCCTGTGCCGAACTTCTTCAGTATTGGTCAAGCCAATCCAACAATCAGACTTATTAAATAATTACTTCAAAGATATGCTCTATACCACTGAAGATATTACCGCAATCATTCTTGCGGGAGGGCAAGGGAAAAGACTTAATTACATCAATAAAGGCTTACTTGATTACCAAAGCAAGCCAATGATAAGTCATATCATTGAATCAGTAAAACCAAATGTTAAGCAAATATTAGTCAGTGCCAATCAAGATATTCATGCCTATCAACAATTCGGTTTCCCTGTTATTACCGACGATAATCATAATTTTCAGGGACCACTGGCCGGAATACTCAGCTGTGAACAGGAAACAAAAACAAAACTAATTTATATTACCCCATGTGATACACCATTTTTACCAAAAAACCTCTGTTTGGATTTGCTGGATTCATTAAATAAAAATGATGTATCACTTTGTGTAGCAAACGATGGTAATCGACTACAAAATTTAAATTTACTTATGCACAAAAACCTAATTTCCTCAATTAAACATTATTTCGATTCTGGTAATAGAAAAGTAAACCACTGGATAAAACAACAAAAATTTAGTGTTGTAAACTATGACAAACAAATTGATTTTTTCATAAATATCAACACAAAAGATGATCTAGTTAACTTAAATCGTTATGACAAATCTAACAAATAATCTTTATAAAACACCCGTCATTGGATTTATCGCCCCCAGTGGAACTGGAAAAACAACATTAATTGAAAAAATCATTCCTCTTTTATTAGAAAAAAAAATTAGAAGTGCCGTAATAAAACACACACATCATGATTTTGAGATTGATCAACCAAACAAAGATAGCTTTAAGATTCGTAAATCAGGCGCACTCGAAACATTGATAGTTTCAAACAACCGATGGGCATTAATACACGAAAATAATCATAATTTCGATCAAAAGAAATGCAATTTAAATGAATTGATTTTAAAACTAGATTTGATAAATATTGAATTAATTATTATTGAGGGATTTAAGTATTACGGATTTCCTCGCATTGAATTACATCGAAAGGAATTAAACAACGAATTTTTATTCAACACAGACCCAAATATTATTGCAGTTGCATCAGACGACATTATTAACACACCGAGCAGTATTCCCGGCTTAGACCTTAATAATTCAATGCAAATCATTGATTTTATTTTGAACTCAATCAAGAATAATGAATATTATTTTTCCATTGATCGGGTATTGAAACAATGTATATTTTAATTGTGTCAGTTCGAGACCTAACGGTAAATATAGAAACAATCATGGCTTTTCAAAACATAATCTTTTAATGTTATATATTGGTAATCCTTAATGAAAAAAAATTGCAATGATGAGTTTGATCCTAACGCACACTCAGTAGAACAAGCTCTTGACAAAATATTAAAAACAATAAACCCTATTTCAGATCCTGAAACGGTTGGTTTACACCATGTATTAGGGCGAATACTATATAAAGACATATCATCTACGATTAACGTTCCCGCATTTACGAATTCTGCAATGGATGGTTATGCCATTCGTTTTTCTGATATTTCGAGTGAGAAAAGCAAATTAGAAATTGCCGGTGTTGCATATGCAGGTAACCCCTACACCAAAAAAGTTCAACCTGGACACTGCATTCGAATAATGACTGGTGCATGTATTCCAGAAGGCACTGATACTGTTGTCATGCAAGAACATGTCATCAAAAAAGATAACACAATATCGATTTCAGCAGCATTAAAGAAAGGTCAAAACATTCGACAATTGGGTGAAGACTTGGCAATTGGAGAAATTGCATTACCAAAAGGCCGCCGCGTTACAGCAGCAGATGTTGGATTAATCGCATCCTTAGGCATTAGTGCAGTTTCAACAGTTCGAAAATTGAATGTTGCATTTTTCTCAACTGGAGATGAGTTGAGTGATGTGGAATCCGAACTAGAAGCAGGACAAATATATGACAGCAATCGTTATGCACTTTATGCTATGTTGCAAAATCTACCGGTAAATATCATTGACCTCGGTATTCTAAAAGATGATCCCAACATTATTAAGTCCACTTTATCCAAACTCGACCCAAGCATAGATTTCATCATCACAAGTGGTGGTGTATCAGTCGGAGATGCAGATTACATAAAAGATATATTAGACGAACTTGGAAACGTCAACTTTTGGAAAATTTCCATGAAACCCGGTCGACCATTAGCCTTTGGTACATTAAAAAAGAAACCTTTTTTTGGCCTTCCAGGAAATCCTGTATCTGCCGCGGTGACTTTTACACAATTTGTAAGGCCTGCGATTTTACAAATACTAGGAAACACATTCGATCCAGTTAGTTTGTTAAAAGTAAAATGTGTTTCAGCCTTAAAGAAACGACCTGGACGGACTGACTATCAACGTGGAATTTTATTTTCTGATGAAAATGGTGACAAAGCAGTCAAATCAACCGGAAATCAGGGATCACATGTCTTAAGCTCCATGAGCCAAGCAAATTGCTTTATTGTTTTACCATTAGAATCTGGCAATGTTGAAGCGGGAGACTGGGTTTTTGTTCAGCCATTTTCGGATATCATGTGAATTTTATAGAAAATACGAATTTTTTTTGAAATTTCGTCATCAATAAAAAAGTGATATTCAAGTTTTACCTATTTACTTCCATAAAAAAAGCCGCCATTAAATAAATGGCGGCTTTTTGCTTCTTCCTGAAGCCAACTTTCCCTTTTACAACACGTTTACGCTCTCTTATTTAGATGAAGAGCTTGCTGCACTCGTACCTGCTGCAGATGCTGCAGTGGTTTTCTTGGCAACTTTACGTTTTTTTGCAGGTTTTTTACGCTTAGAAGCAGATTTCGCTGCTTTTTTATCGTAGTCCCTGTCCCATTTCGCCGCAAATGCTGCTACTGCTTTTGCTTTTGCCGCATCACGTGCTTTTTTATCAGCAATTACTTTAGCTTTTGCTTTACGCGCAGTTTCTAAAGCGCGCTTCTTAGAAGCTGCTTCTCGTTTTTTTGCTACTGCAGCACGTTTTTTTGCTGCTGCGGCTTTTTTACGATCAGCCATTGCTTTTTTCTTTACTGCCATGGCTTTTTTCTTTGCTGCCATAGCTTTTTTCTTTGCTGCTGCAGCGGCTTTTTTCTTAGCTGCTGCTGCTTTTTTCTTAGCAGCGTCAGCTTTTTTCTTTGCCGCAGCTACTTTCTTCTTAGCAACAGCGGAAGACTTTTTCGCTGTTGCTGCCTTACTACTAGCTTTTTTCTTGCCAGAAGTTTTCTTTGCCATAGTACAGTTGCTCCTTCTTTTGGTCCAAAAAATTGATGAAATACAAATACTGCGTTTTTTTATATAACATCACTTGCAATTAAATTTCGTCAATCACTAAAAATAGTTTAGACATTTTTTACAAAATTTCTCGTTTTATTGATAAAAAAACAATTTTTTTTAAAAATAATTGTAATTTTTTTCAATTTTTTTAAAAAACGAGAGAAAAACTTTTAAAATTTTTATTTTTGAAGCTTTTCAATCAGGTTCTTTTTATATTTTAAACGTAATTAAATAGCAAGCTTTATCAAAATAAAATCCAAAATAAATCCATTTGCTGACAAATTTGCACAAAGCAAAAGCAATATTTTTACTTCCTTTATATAAAACGACAAATATTTTTTTGTACAACTAACAAAACAAATCGAATTTCTTCACATAAAAAGCAAAAAAAGATATCTTTTTTTGAATGTGACCTCTGATTTATTGCTAATGTGGCAAATCCTTTCCGCTTGCACGAAGGAATCAGTCATATTTACAAAAATTCCTAACGGAAAAAATTTATAAAATAGTAATAAACGCAAATATCCCATCTAATCTCTTACAAAAAAGGCTTTAACTAAAAACGGATTCAATCCATTTTGTGAGAATATAAAATTAAATGAAAATTCAGTGGAACACTGATGGTAGATTCTCTGAATTCAGAAAATCTTTACGAAACGAGTCACTTTTGATTAAATTGTTTTCAATATAAGGGATATTTTGGAAATTTATTTTCATTTCTTTGATAAATTCATCCAATTTAATCGCAATATTAATTTTTACTGCGATAATTTTTTGGTTTTATCTCTCATTCTGCAATGGAAATTGGTTTCCAATTTATGCATATCCTATTTGAAACGCAAATTTTAGGTTTTTTGCAATTAGTAAGAGTGAATCGTTACTAAATTTTACCAGAATCCATTAAAATTCATCATCCACCTAAAATAAAACTTTAGTTTTGTTTCGTTATTCAGGCTTCAATCGGATATATCAGTAAGAAATTACTAAATTTTGAAAAAATTCTAGAAATTAATAGGGTATTTTTAAATTTGATATCGTAAAAAACAATAAAAAAGCATAATCAAAATATTTTAGAGGGGAAAATTTAACTAATTTTTCTTAAATTTAATGAAATACACGCTAGATAAAAGAATATAGATAATAAATATCGGATCAAATTGCGAAACATTTAGTGCGACACACCCACCGCCACCATTTCCGACACCCCTAGCTTGCACATCTATGGTAATTGAGGCAGTTTGTACGACATTGTCTACCTCCGCACTAAATTTTACAGAATAAATTCCCGGTGGCCCTGCATTTTGCCATTTCAATGTATCATTTTGATATCGAATGTCCGAATTGGAAGACGTCATCCTCAAATTCTCGACCGAGGCAGAGGAAAAACTTGCGAAAACAAAAACTGATACATTACTACCTTCTTCAATCACAATGCGACTGGGATTAAGCCGTAATCCTGATGTGTTATCTGATTCATCTTCAACACTAATAGTGACGGTATCTGCTGATTTTGCACAACGATCATCAATTGCGACCAAGGTAAATGAAAACTGACCACTGACAGACGCTGTAAATTGTGCGTTTTCCCGGTTCGATTGAGATAATCGGATTCCATGATTAGATTGCCAATATATCCTTGTCAGCGTTCCATCAATGTCATTAACAACACCATTTAATGAAACCGTTTGACCTATTTTTACGATTTGATCTGAACCAGCATCAACAATCGGGGCTTTATTGGGATCATTTTCATGAAAATAACATGCTTTCAAACTAAAAGGCTTATTGTTACTAAACGTTGTTTGAAGTGAACTGGGTGGCGCGTTGAACACCAAAAGGTTCACCACTGACGACACATTCGGAGGGGCTCTAAAATCCAAGCGCTCATATCCACTGTCTTTATCCGAAATGTATTGCCCGCTATACCAGTATCGCAAATTATTGAGTGGCCTAAAATGGATAGTAGGCAGCGCATTAATACTCGCAATTATCCCCATATCTCTAGAATCTGATCCATCATATTCCAGCTCAATAGCAACTCCTTTGCTGTTACTGGGTATTTGCAAGTGATAGTACTGGTAATCATCAAATCCATCTTTCTGAATTCGACCTTGATACGTTTCTTGATTAACTAAAGGACCGCTATTTATCCTAACAACGCGGGTGAAATTGGATGTTCGAGACTCTCCTACTGCTTCGATATGAAGAGAAAAAACAAATGATTCATGCCCTGAAAATGATGAAAATGATAACGGAATCGAAATATTATGCCGTGTATTTGATTGAATATTTTCCAAATTAATATGTGAATTTAATATTGTTACTAATGAATTATTAACTGATACGTCAACGGTTCCGGTAACTAATCTATCCCACAAATTTTCTAGCTCAAATACGATATTTAACGATTCATTTGAATCAATACGTCCATTTTTGAAAGGAGATGAGGCATCATCAATCAATACATTGCTAATTGTCAGCACAGGTTTAGGTAAATTAAAATTTTCTACGGCTGCTAACGCATTAACAACACCATCCGCTTTGAGACGCCCTGTTTGTTGATTTAATGGTGTAATATTTGATTGAATAATCGCCTTTATATCGCCAGGTTTTAAATCCAAAACGCCATCTAAAAAATCTTTTGCCATCACTAGAGCGGCTATTCCAGTTACAATCGGTGTTGAAAATGACGTTCCCGATACGGATGCATAATTTCCACTTTGAAGCTCTCCTGTTATCGTAGTCATGATATCAATTGCAGGGGCCGCTACATCCACTGTACTCGCACCCCATTGCGACCATTCGGTTAACTGATATTGATTATTACTACCTGCGACACTAATTAAATTAGGTAAGCTGATACTCCCGGGATAAATTTCAGTGTCAGCGTTGTTTACATGATAATTTCCAGCAGATGTCACAAATAAAATGGATTGTTGCGCCGCTTTCAACTGTGAAATAACCGCTTCATTTCGCACTAATGCATCCGGACCACCATAACTCGCATTAATAATATGTGCGCCATTTTCGATTGCAAAAGCAACCGCCTTGGCTTCATTACTTGCTGAATAATGACAACCAATTCTCAGTGGCATAATGGTTACATTCCAGTTTATTCCCGCAAAGCCGATATTATTATTTCCCACTGCCGCGAGAACGCCGGCAACCTGAGTACCATGGTTCTCTGGTATGTTTCGTTGGCTTACAAAATCAAAACAGTCTCCCGGAGAGGGATCATTATCACCATCAACAAAATCAAATCCTGAACCCATGTTTTGACGAAGATCAGGATGATTAATATCAATTGCGTCATCAATGATGGCAATGACTATTTCTTTAGAACCGGTTGTTTGATCCCATGCTTGCTCTATATTTATGCTATTTATCGTGTTTTGTGATTGTGTTAATAGATTTGAATCGTCTTGAGGTAATTGCTGTCCACTTAGACCGGATTCTTCAGATGTGATAATGAATTGAGTTTTAGTTGGAATAAAGGCAAGTATTAGGAATACACAGCTGAATACTGAAAAGAGCGCCAGTAGATTTCTGGTAAATAGTTGGAAAGGCATAGGGATATTCTATCGTATTCAATCCAGAAAGTAATACCACCGAATCTCTCTGTATTTTTAATGCTCTAATTATAAGATATTAAATTAGACTCGGTTCAAGATATTTTGTTTTCTATTTTGCAATGCAATGTTTGCAAACCGAATGAGAGGAAATAAACATAACAAAATTAGCACAGGATCAAAAATAGGTTTATTCGCAACGGTACATCCACCACTACTCGTTGCTCTAGAGGTTGATTTGGAGCTATAACTCGCAATTAATTGATAATTGATATGATCACCTTGGCCACTTTCGATCTGAGATTCTGGTTCGAACACAACGATATGATAAATTCCTGCTTTCGGCTTAAATTTAGAATCAGATTGGTCATACGTGACAGTTTCAATATTAGTTGTTTTTGATGCACTCACTTTTGATGTTTTATCAAATCCCTCTAAATAATCAAACTGCGGTTGTGAACCATAATTAACGAGTAAATCCAAATTCCGAATCGTATTATCCACTCCATTATCGGTATCTAGGGTAATTTCCAACAATTCCATGTCTTCTTCAAGTTCAATATGATAATAATGCGCTTCATCATGGATATCACCGTTTTTACGCATAACGCCGACGACACGGTTATTATTCTCCAATTTTCCGACGTCCAAGGTGAAATAGCGTGACAGTTCATAGGTTTTCGCACCTGAATATGTCCCACTCATTTGAAGTTCAAATTCAATATTTTGTCGATTTCTCAAATTGGAAAAATCGATTGGATAAGATAAATCCGCACTGCCGTATGTAAAATTTGTGGAATCAAAACCGTTTAATGATGCAGTGCTTGCGGTGCCAACAAATCCACCCAAACGATCTGATAACAGGTCTGCTTGTAAAAAACTCGCATTATGCCATACATTCTGTATTGTAATGATTAGATTTGCTGTCTCTCCAGGATCAATTTCGCCATTATTGGCAGTGGAACTTTCATCATCAATCACAATTTTTTCAATTACCGGCACCGGTATTGGCTCATTAAATTTAAGGTACGCGGCAAACGCATCAACATATCCATCTGTCGCTAATTTTGCGCGAGTATTACTAGCGAATGGCACTGCTGTAGCCATAATTGCTCCTTTGACATCCATAACAGAAGCAGATGGAATACGTTGCATAATCGATGCAACCACCCCGGCAACCAACGGCGCAGAAAACGACGTGCCAGCCACAGCTTTAAAACTATTCCCGGTTGACGTAAAAATGGTAGTATAAAAATTTGTACCCGGTGCAGCAATGTCCACCGTTGTCTGTCCCCATTGGCTCCAATCTATCAATTCATTTTGTTCATCTGTTGCTGCGACAGCTAAAATATTGGGTAAGTTGAGTCCTGATGGGTAGTCTAAAACACGGTCATTATCCGCATGATTATTTCCCGCAGCCGTGATGATTAGAATATTTTCTTTTAATAAATTAAGGATCATTAATCTTTCAATCTCAGAAAATTGTGGACCTCCCCAACTTATATTGATGATATCCACATTTTTTGAAATGGCGTGATTAAATGCCTTTTGTTCCAAATCAACCGAATAATTGCAGCTAATTCGAATCGGTATCATGCTCGCATTATCCGCTGCGCCGTCAATGCCAAATCCATTGTTAACGACTGCACCCACCACCCCTAGAACCTGAGTACCATGTGTTTCCGTAATCGTTTCCTGCGTACTAAAATCAACACAGGTATTTGGGGACGGATCAAATGTATTATTTTCAGCATCAAACGCATTGCTTTTATCGATGTTATCCTCAAGATCTGTGTGCGCTATGTAAAATCCGTCATCAATTATCGCAATTTTAACTTGATTAAATTCTCTTTCTTGTGCTTTTTCAATTTCCCAAAGCTGTGGCAATTTAACTTGTTGTAGTCTCGCCAACTGATTTTCAGCAGACGATGGCCGTATAATGCGAGGGAAACGTCGATAATTAGGTTCAACAATAGCAATCGATGGATCTGTTTTTAGTTCATTAATGACATCCAAGAGATTGTCTTGGGCACCGATCTTCCAGCGCTCATATCCAATCGTGGTATTGCGACTTTTTACACGTGCTTTATAAAATCTTGATTTACCCTGTACAACGGAGTCAGTAATGGGTTCGCGAAACTTAACCAACAATTCGCCTGGTATGTAACTACCGGGCACTAATGCGGACAATTTATTATTCAATTCACTGGATGTGGCATTAAATGACGTGATTACTAAACAAAAGCTAATCAGAAATAGAAAACCTGGGAAAACAGAGAGTGGAATTGGGTTGACTGATGTTTGATTTTTCACAATGCAATACTTTTACAAAAAACAAACCGATTTTTGTTTTTTTACATTCATTTTAACATTACGATTTGAATGCAACGAATATTGACCAATTTTTTACTGTATTAGCTTGATTCTTTACCATCCAGATTATTTCATTATTATTTTACCCGATATATTTGACTGATTTACATCAATAATTGTTCAACCCCAATTATAAAATGTAACCAAGATTTGGGCCTAACAATTAAAAAGGCCTCAATTCAATTGAGGCCTTTTTAATTAATTTAACTAAATAGTTACGATTAGAATCTTAAGCCCAATTTAACTGTGTAAGACATCGCATCACCGGTTTTGTCTGCCTCACCGACAATATTTAGCAATCCTAAATTAATATTTAATCCACCGAAAAATTTCACCATGGAGGTATCAGATGATACAGATATTTCTGTTCCACCTGCTACTGGTGTAGATCTCGCTTCACTATTTACCCAAACATTTCCAGCACCGATATAGGGTGTAAATAATAAAAATCCTTTTGAGACGGTTAATTCAACACTTTTTGTTGAAAAATCCAATTCATCTATGCCCAACACTGTTGTGTAAGACCCTCGGACTGCGATAGCTGGAATAGCTAAATTTCCACTAACAAAACTATAGCGAAGTTCACCACCTATATAACTAATATCGGTTGTTGGTACTTTTGAATAGACCAATCCAACATCCAAATTAAGCGGTAATCCTTTATGTGCATGAAGTTTTGGCAAAGGTAATATATCAATGCTGTCTTCTCCAATCGCATCTCCCCATTCATCCAGGCCTTGAAGGCTGGTTCCTGTCACTTCTAAACCAATATCAAATCCCAACAATCCGAGTGGTTCAGCTGGAGTGACTGCTTTATAACTCAAAGCAGACCCAAGATCTTTTGTTAGGGAATCAAACTTTGATTGTAATGGATTGCCATTTGAAAATAATGTTGATGAATTAAAATCCCCTGCCAAAACAAAACTCGTTGAAAATAACATGACCAATCCAATGATCGTTACTCTTACACATTTCATATCTTGCGTCTCCTGCTCACCCATTCCAGTTGTTGAACATTGATTTTGGTTTACCGACTACGATTTTGTAACCACTAATACCCATTTTGCTTCGAACCATATCATAAATCATCTTCGCAGTAGTATAGTAAAAAGAATGATATACCGTTCACTTTCCTTATATTTGATTAGTGATTCAACAATCAATTTTCATACCGCGACTAATGATTATTCGAACGAATTTTTAACTTTGTTATTTTTGTGTTCAATGAATAGTTTTCAAAATTACTAGGTTTTAACAAAAAACTTTATTAATATTCTTTGGTAATTAAAATTTTTGTTAAACAATTTACTTTAGGAGATGTGAGTACATGATTAAATCAAAATCACTTATCGGTCTTTCGCTGTTATGCTTTTCTCCCTTTCTCAGTGCGGCTACTCCCGCACCTGCCAATGCCGCTGCATACATTGTTTCTCCTGCGAATGGCCAGGTTGTTAGCTCACCGGTGACAGTTATATTTGGATTGTCTGGCGCAGGCGTCGCACCTGCTGGCGTCGATAAGAAAAATACGGGGCACCACCATTTGATTATTGATGCGCCAACCCCGAATTTATCCCGTGCGATTCCCAAAGATGCAAATCACAAACATTTTGGTGGTGGACAAACCCAAACCACTTTGAATTTGTCACCAGGAAAACACACGCTACAACTCGTTTTAGGTGACATGAAACACGTGCCACATAGCCCTGCTGTCGTCTCCAAAAAAATTGAAATAACCGTAAAATAAAATCAATTTCCCCATAAAGCCGTGGACTGACACGGCTTTTTATCAATAATTGACCTCAGACCATTAAAAACGTAGTATTATTGAACACAAGAATAAACAATATGTCTTATGTTTTTATGGAAAATTCAAAGAAAACCAATCGAGCGATTCAATTTATCACGACGGCTATTGTATTTATTTTTTCATTTTTAGTTTGCACAGTACTGACTAGCTGCGGTAAACAAGAAAACAATAACACACCTCGGCCTTCGCTTAATTCAGGCGCTGTCGTGCAGGTAACTTTTGGAGAACAGACTGAAGGTGATTTTAATATTTCCGAGTCCGCCGGGGAAAATAATAATCTGACCATTACACTTTCAAGCCCGCTGCAAAGTGAAGCTCTACTAAATTTCAATGTAGTACCCATCGGCACTGCGGAAAATCAAACTGACTTTTTAGTGACTAATCCACAATTAACACAAGGGGAGCAGGAAGAAGGTGAAACACCATTAGACCCATCTATTATACAATTTAAACCCGGTGAAGTATCAAAATCCATTAATATTATAATTGTGCCAGATCAAATAGACGAAAAGGATGAAGAATTCTTATTGGAGTTAAATTTTGACGGTAATGCTAAATTGGAGAATAAATTTTACAAATTTACCATCATTGATGATGACTTATCACCAACGGTTGTACTTGACGCCGAAAACCATAACCGAGCAGAAGATGGTAATCTATCGGTTGCCATCGATGAAGAATCTCCGGATTTAACCATTTCATTAAGCTTATTTAATCAACAATTGAGTAGTTTAGACATTAAACTGGGATACACAATTGTACCCAACTCTGATCAAATCGTTTTCGAAGAAGACTACCTTGCACCGGGAGAATTATTAACATCAACAATGGATGGCTTGATCAAAGGAGAATTAACTATTCCAGCAGGGGAAAGCTTAATAAAATTTGATTTCCCCATTCTGCAAGATGCCATACAAGAAGATTCCGAATCAATAACATTTGCTTTAACTGGCGCCGATAATGCTGCAATACATGAAACGAGAAATTTTATTACGATCACGATTAATGACAGTAACAATAAATCCAGCACGATTAACCACACAGGCATTATCAAATGTTACGATGAAAACACGCTAAATATACCCTGTGACAATGTTACGCTTCCAGAACAAGATGGTTTTTACAATGGGAACTTTGATTTTGTAAAAATTAATGATAACGGATTTGAAATCAATTCCGGTGCTACAGATTGGTCCTGTGTATTTGACCGTAATACGGGCTTACTGTGGGAAGTAAAAAAAGATCGGTTCTCCTATACTTGGTATAACACCGTTAGCAGTATAAATGGCGGTGAGAATGGATTTGTGGGAGCAGAAGGTACATCAACATCATGTGATACCATACCATGTAACACGAAAAATTATGCTGACGTCTTAAATACATCCTCATTTCAGGGTAGTAGCAACATTGGATTATGTGGCGCAACAAATTGGAGACTACCAAAACTCAAAGAAATGTTATCAATTATGGATTTTAATTCTGACAACAGTTCTGTTTTGATAAATGATAATTTTTTTCCAGTATTTGATGGCATTGACACTGGTACATCAGCAAACTTTTATTGGACAACAACACCTGCGAGTATTTTTCTCGATAAAGCCTGGTGTGTCTTTTTTGGGAAATCCAAATTAAATCATGTACAGCAATGTCCAAAAAAAAATGCGCTGCCAACACGATTAGTCGCATCATGCGGACTGTTAGCCAATGGCAGATTAGAATGCTAGCGAACCAATTGAATCAATCCTGCGTTTTCAAAAAGTCCATTCTATTGACCTGTAAAGTTGATATTTTATTGGTAATATTCTTGTTGCCGAATCTTGGATTTTCCCAAGTTTGTTCTAAAAACAATACTCCCCAATCTGTTTCACCGGGCAATTATGAAATTCTTGGCAATGGCACAATCCGACATAAAATTACTAATTTAACCTGGCAACGTTGTACTTATGGCCAAACCTGGAACGGCAGTACGTGTATTGGCAGCCCTATTCGATTAACTTGGGTTGAAGCCTTACAAATTGGTGAACAAAATAATTTACGATTGCCCAATATCAAAGAACTACATACCATTTTTGATTATCAATGCATATACCCGCCGATTAGTTTAACACTTTTCCCAAATACCTATGCTACATGGGATGTCAATCAATCAACTGAAATTGGGGAAACCCGTGGATTATGGAGTTCAAGCCCGTATATTACGTCTACTGACAATGTGGAAAAAACCAAGGCTTGGTACATCGGACTTGGGAAAGGGGTTACAAATTATAAAGCGGTTGACTCGAAAAATTATGTGAAATTTTTGGTTAAAAATTGAATATTAACAATCTGTTCAATCTTTCTTTTTAGCTCAACCAACTCGCATAACATTGCGTGTCTGAAGATGTTGCCCAAGATTTAATTCCGTCAACTTCCTTATTCGCTTGACTATCTGACGTATAAACTTCGACTTCTGTTCGACCCTCATCAAGTGATTTAAAATCAATCATCAAATAGGCATCATGATTCGCCATCGCATAAACATGTTCCACAACAATATTTGCTGTCTTATCCGCGTTATTGCGTTTACCCACAACCGTGATTTGATGTTTTAATGGTTTATGTAAATAACAAGCACGTGTTTGGTCTAACAAAGATTGGAAAATCCGTTGATATTGTTTATTCACTTCAAATTTCACACTATATGCAGGCTTTTCGCGCAGCACTTTTTTACTGATAGGCGCAGTACACGCAACAAAAAAGCACAAGATCAGGGCCAAAAGTGTTATCGTTTTCATAACAAACTCATTAGGTTCAAAGTTAACTCAATGTATACCATACTTTAGTTATTAACGCCAAACACATGGTTTACCTATTATAAATTCACGACACGAAAGATAAATGATAACAATACAACCCGAAAATTATCCAGCATTGTTGGAAGAAAAAGTCGCCTTTATCCGAAATTTATTTGATCAATATCCCGCAGATGAAATAAACGTGTTTGATTCACCGGTACGACACTTTCGCATGCGAACAGAATTTAGAATTTGGCATGACGAAGCTGGTTTGCACTATATTATGTTTGATAAGAGCAATCAGGGTGAAAAAGTTTTTATTACTGAATTCCCACAAGCCTGCGAGAACATATCCTCATTGATGCAGCCACTTTTATTGGAAATTCAGAAATTTTCATCACTTGCGGACAAACTATTTCAAATTGACTTTTTAAGTACTTTAAACAATGAAACACTTGTTACTTTGATCTATCACAAAAAATTGGACGCCGAGTGGCAACAATTTGCAGTTAAATTGGAAGAAAAATTCAATATATTCATCGTTGGTAGAGCACGTAAACAAAAAATAACGGTTAGCCAAGATTATGTGATCGAAAAACTGAAGATTAATAACGTCACATTTCAATATCAACAAAACGAAAATAGTTTTACCCAACCCAATGCAATAGTTTGTCAAAAAATGCTCAGCTGGGCGCAAAATAAATGTACAAATTCAACAGATGATTTACTGGAACTCTATTGTGGAAATGGAAATTTTACCTTGCCGCTATCCATTCATTTTCAAAAAGTATTAGCAAATGAAATATCTAAATCCTCGGTTAATTGTGCGCAAAACAACATTAATACAAACAATTTAACGAACATTAATATTTTAAGAATGTCCAGTGAAGAAATCAGCCAAGCATTATCTGGCGTAAGAAAATTTCGGCGAATGGCTGATATTGATATCAACAACTATCGTTTTTCAACTGTCTTTGTTGATCCACCCCGCGCAGGATTGGATGAAAAAACCTTAGAATTTATTTCCCAATTTCAAAAAATTATCTATATTTCCTGTAATCCTTTAACGTTAAAGGAAAATCTTCAAAAACTAAATCAATTTACCATTAAACATCTTGCACTATTTGATCAATTTCCATATACCAATCACATTGAATGCGGAATGGTTTTAGAAAAATAAGCGAGGGAATCCCTAAATTTATTACATCGAAGGTCTAATTTATATTTTGGAAATCTTATTCTGCAGTCGCTTGATTCGATACTCAATTTCGTTTGATTTCGATCGCTGTGCGAGTGCATTGGCGTATAAAAGTGCTTGGTTATAGTCTTTTCTCACATGCTCATGATATTTGGCCAAGTCTTCCGTCGCTTGGTTATGATTGCGCTGGTGCAACGATTTCCATAATTCGACAGCCCTACCCCAGTTTTTTTCCCGACGATAGATTTTTGCCAATAGATAAACGCCTTTTTCATTGAGAAGCGCTTCACGTTGCTCAAGTAATTTTTTCGCTTTATCACCTAAGCTATTGTTGTAAAAATAATTTGCAGTTGCGTAAATATCAAAATCGGTCAACTTGTTATTTATCAATTTTAAATTAACCACATCGAGCAGACCAATCAATGACACAATGTCTAAATAGTGGTGATTAAGCAAACCAGACAATCGGGATAAGTCACCCTGTTTAAGTAAGGATCGCCAGATCTCTGGCGCTTCTGATCCTGGAATATCATTTTGCCTTTTGAAGCCCAAACAATGGATTTCAGCATTACTTAATCGACAATTCTCCCACGTGTTTTTATACATGCGTCGAATCCAATGCACTAAGTCAATGTGATGCAATGTATATAATGGGCTGGCTATATTATGAATTCTAAAACGACTTGCTAATAAAGGTACATCAAACGACTTTCCATTATAACTCACCAATACAGAGTCGGGTTTCAATTTCGAGTTAAACCAATTAAGCATGGTTGACTCTCCACTAAATCCATTCAATAATATTTGCTCTGTTACAATAGAGTCGTCAACAATACTTGATATTCCAAGTAAAAATATGACAACGCCTGCGCTCGTTGACAATCCTGTCGTTTCTGTGTCACAAAAAAGCAAATTATCAAACGATTTATTGATCAATCCTGAATCAAGATTTGACTTTTTTATTGAGTCAGACAATTCATACACACCATGAATCGAATCCATTTTTTTTTGTTTTTTTATGATTATGACACCTGGGGAATAAACAATACCGCCAATCTCTTGTGCTAAATCCGCATCACTTATCTTAATTGATTTTTTTAGATCTTCATTTTTTTTGGAAATACGACTACGACTAATTTTTGCTTTAATATTTTGCTCAGTAGCGCGTTCAGGATAACATTCAGAATTCGTTTTCCCGGTTTGCTTACGCAAACTCGCCAAGCGCTTGTTCAATTGGTTTATTTTCATCATATTCGTGAGAAATAATTAATTCGAGAATTGAAACTGCAGTTGCTTTAGCACTCAATTCGTTAACTTGAGTTTCGCGATTAATTGGACCAACACAGGCAGGACATCCGGTATGACAGGCGCATTGGGTGATAACATCTTTCGCTGATATTACAAGGCGCTGTTTATTTTCAAACAATCCATTGGATAGGCCTAAACCTCCCGGAAATTGATCATATAGAAATAAGGTGGGATGAAAATTCATATGATTAATATCCACATCATCACCATTAAATGATGATGCTTTACCTCTGCCTAATTCACCAACCGATGCAAACCAAGTGGCATCTGCATTACCTACCGCTCGACCAATATCTCGCACTTCAGACATGGATAAAAGTGCTGCAACATGATGCAATACATAAGCCGCTCCCAAGAATCCATCCAGGGCTTGCCAGCGGTTTTTGAAAGTACGATCCAATAAATCAGAATCCAATTGCCACCATATTGCAGTGGTATGTTTTTCTTGATCTGGTAAGTTGATTTTTCCAAATCCGACATTTTCGTGAGTATAATAACGAATTTTTTTATAACCTGATATCCGCCGCACCAAGTGAACTTCACCCTGGGATACGACAAGCGCATTATTTTTTTGACATTGAAATTCTTCCAGAATTTTGAGTTTAGTGTAATCGATTGCATCTGTGTAATAATCGGCATCTGTTTTTGTCACAAATGCTTTTCTCCCTTTCCAATCGAGTTTCTCTACTTGCCAGGGACTTGCTTGTATTAAATAGATCGCACCTTCATATAACGTGTCTGCTGCACTGTGATAATCAGTTTCTGCAATAATATCTTGTTTTCCATTGCTCGTATCAACAACGACAAAATTTCCCTCTGTATCTCCTCGCAAATTGACAGTATTTGCCGGATAAGCATCAGCTACCCAATGATATCGTTGATTTTCGAGATGTAAGATTTCCTCTTCACATAAGTATTGCAGGAATTCGCTTAACGCATTACCACCGAATTTTTCATCAATGGAGAACGGTAATTCAAATGCAGCACAGCGTATATGATCTAATAAAATTAACAATTGATCGGGATCAATTCTGGCGTATTCAGGTGATGAGTCGAGAAAATATTGTGGATTTTGAATTAAGTATTGATCCAACGCGGTGCTATTTGCCACAAGAACACCCAATGAGGATCGATTTCGCCTACCAGCTCGGCCTAACCGTTGCCAGGTCGCTGCAATTGTTCCTGGATAACCATTTAATATACACACATCTAATGATCCGATATCCACACCAAGTTCTAACGCAGAAGTTGAAACCACACAAGCCATATTACCGGAGCGCATTTTTTTTTCAGTTTGCCTACGTTGATTCGGTAAATATCCCCCGCGATAAGATTGTATTCGGGCTGGTTTACGTGGGTCTTTGTCATACACATCTTTTAAATATTTTGTAATGACTTCAACCATGATTCTTGATTGAGCAAATACAATATTTTGCAGACCTTGCTTAATGGCCATTCTCGCAATTTTTGTGCTTTGTGATCGAGCTGATGCACGTATACCCAAATCGGGATTAACGACAGGTGGATTATAAAATAATAAATGTTTTTCCCCCTGAGGTGCGCCATTGTCATTTATGCAATGCACCTTTTGACCAATCAATTGCTCTGCTAATTGCTGGGGATTGGCAATTGTTGCTGAACAAAAGATAAACTGGGGGAAACTTCCATAAAAATGACAAATTCTAATGAGACGACGTAATACATTTGCTAAATGTGAGCCGAACACACCACGGTAATTATGCATTTCATCAATCACAACGAATTGCAAGTTTTCAAAAAATTGAGCCCATTTGGTATGATGAGGCAATATACCTTGATGTAACATGTCTGGATTACTTATAACGATATCACCGTACGTACGAACTGCTTTTCTTGCGTCTCCAGGGGTATCTCCATCAAAGGTGGAAACTCTAACTCCAAGATTGCCATATTGATTTAACGTTAATATTTCCGCCTGCTGGTCTTGCGAAAGCGCTTTTGTTGGAAATAAATATAAGGCCTTCGTTTTATCTGTTAACACCGATTGTAAAACTGGTAAATTATAACAAAGCGTTTTTCCAGAAGCAGTGGGTGTAATAATGACAGTGTGATTTTGATTCGCAACGCTATCCCATGCTTGACGTTGGTGAAGGTATAATTGATTGATACCTTTTTTCTGCAAAGCAGTTTTAATGCGCTGGTCCAACGTATTTGGAAAATCTACCAATTTAGCATTAACTGCTGGAATGGTAACAGACCTCGTTATACAGCTTTTATACTTATCTTGTAACCGGGATGTAAAGTATTTTACCGGGTCGGCCGACAGATTAAAATCCTGTGAAATTTTTTCCATAATAATCTTTAGTTTGTTTTGCATTCGTTCTATGATTATAAATATAGAACAAATACAAAACAAAGGAAACTAAATTTTTTATCATTATGAGCAAGCTAACGAAACGTCAGGACCAGATTTACACTTATTTATTAGAGCATTTTCAGGATTTTGCTGAACCACCTACTTTAGATGAGCTTTGCCAGGCATTGGGATTAAGTTCTCGTGGATCAATGCATAAGCACATTCATGCTTTAATTGATGCCGGTTTAGTTGAGCCTATGCTCGGCAAACAACGCGGCATTCGATTGTGTTTACCACCCGATGAATCAACCCTACCCTATCTGGGAAAAATTGCGGCAGGCACACCACTTGAAGCGATTGAAGATCCAACACGAATTGAAGTGCCACACTACTTACGATCACCGGGACAATGTTATGTACTTGAAGTTAATGGTGATTCAATGCAAGACGACGGCATATTAGATGGTGACTATGTCGTAATTGAAAAATGTAAGACGGCAAAAAATGGAGATATTGTCGTCGCCATTATTGATAATTATGAAGCCACATTAAAACGGTTAGAATCCACTGAAAGCATTGTTTTACTTCATGCTGCTAACAAATCCATTAAACCCTTCGTATTTGAGTCGAAACGCGTTAAGATTCAAGGAAAACTGGTAGGCCAAATGCGTCGTTACACTTCTTAAGCAATAATACCCCTACCTAGATTAGCGTCATTATTTATCGCTCCCACTTGAAAGAAATTATATTTGTTGTTATTTTTTCCTCCGTTCAAAAACATAATTAGTTAAGGTGAAAAATGGTTTTATTAGAATTTTGGCATTGGTATGTCATTGCCCTGTTTTTGGTAGTAATGGAAGGTATGCTAGTTTCAGGAGTTTTTGCATCCATGGCTGTTGCAGCAGCCATTGTTGGGACACTTTTTTTTACTAATCCAGAACTAACCTGGCAAGTTCAATTGGCTATTTTTGCCGGAGTTACCTTTGTACTGTCATTTATTTCCATTCGACTAATGAAGCGATTCGCCCAGTCCGACGGTGATAAAACATCACCTTCCGATATGGTAGGTAAAGAATTTATAATAAATCGAGCACTTCAAAATGGATTTAGTGAAACCGAAATTGAAGGAAATTTTTGGTCAATTAAAGGACCGAACGCGCCAGCAGGGACATTAGTAAAAGTCGTTGATGTTGATGGAGATATGTTATTAGTGTTACCGAAAAAACTGCCAGATAATTCGAATCCCCAACATTCAGATATGCCCTAAATGGTAGAATCTACAAGCTCATTGATAAAAAAAAAACCGATGAGAACTCATCGGTTTTTTTATTGTTTAGAAAAATATCAAGGTATAACTGCTTCAACTATTACCTCAATTTGTGGTGGGTTCGGATCTGCCATACCCGCATCATTAATCACTGTAAGCGTGACAACAAACTCTCCAGGGGTATCAAAAACCACAACTCCGGGATCTTGAACATTTGCTGATGGAACTGCACCATTAAACGTCCAGAGAAAATTAATATCTTCAGCTCCCCCATCAACGCCGCCCAGAAACTCAATTGAATCGCCCGCCGCGATAGTAATCGGGCTACTTGCAGGATCTGGTGATAAAATTATTCCCACTGGTGCACCGAGTGGGGCCGTCGGTGGTGGCTCAGCAGGTGGTGGCGCTGCCGCCGCTACAACTGTAACCATTATTGAGTCCGGTGTTGAATCTGCCACGCCCGCAGCATCGGATACAGTAAATACAATTTCATAGACTCCCTCAGCTTCAAATATAACCACACCAGGGTTTTGATCTGGGGATTCCGGAGCAGCACCACTAAATGTCCATAAATATTCCAGCGGCTCTACACCACCTCTTACATTTCCTCTACCGGTAAACTCTACAGCATCACCAACTGTGACAGTAATATCGTCACTGGGACTTGTAATTCTACCATTGGGCTCATTGGGTGCACCTGGTGGTCCGGGATCGACTGGTGGTGGTTCGGGAGTCGCATTTGGATCAATTACCATAATAATGACTTTTGCAGGATCAGGATCTGCAACACCGCTTTCATCAACCACCGTTAATGTAACTTCAAAAGCACCTGGTGTATTAAATACAACAAACTCTGGAAACGCACCCACGAAATCAGGTGCTGCTCCATCAAATGTCCACAAATAAGTTAACGCCAATCCTAATGGACTATTACCCGCACCATGGAAATCAATTCGATCACCTACATTTATAACTTGATCACCAATTGGCGAGGTAATTTCCCCATTTGGTCCATCAGGATTTGCTGGATCAGGCGTTGGCGCAGGATCAGGTGCTGGTGTTGCAGTCGGTTCATCAACATGTATCATCACACTAGCAGGCGTTGCATCTGACAATCCGTTCGCATCTGTTACTGTAAAAGTAAAAATGTAGTCTCCTGGGGTTTCAAACGTGATTAAACCAGGATTTTGCTCATTTGATACTGGCGCTATAGGACCAAAATCCCAAAAATAGGTCAAGGGATCTGCACCAATGGGTGAAGCACCTTCCCCTATAAACGCTAAACTTTCTCCGGGCAAAATATGAATATGACTTTCAGGAGACAATATTGCACCATCAGGCGCATCAGGTATATCAACTAACACTAACACTTCTGCAGGGGTATCATCAGTCTGCCCGAGTGAATCTGTAACAGTAAGCGTAATATTATAAATACCGGCTTCTTCAAACAAGACTGGCCCAGGTATATCAACATTGACGTCTGGTGCAGCACCATCAAAATTCCAAAGATACTCAAGTGGCAAATTACCAGTAGCGCTAACCCCTTCCCCGACAAAATCAACAGACTCACCAACTAATATGGAAATCGTTTCCTCTGGTGATGTAATTATCCCATCTGGTAGATCAGTAGGAGCTGGAGTAGGTGTGGGATCCGGTGTTGGTGGTGTCGCTGCAGGATCATCCACATTGACTATAACAGTCGCAGGCGTAGCATCAATCACACCGTTTGCATCAGTCACCGTTAAAGTAAAAATATAATTTCCAGGTGTATCAAAGGTTATAATTCCTGGGTTTTGCTCAATCGATTCAGGCATCAAACCACCAAAATCCCAAAGATAACTAATTGGTAATGCATCGATCGGTGATACTGCCTCACTGGTAAAATCTAAACTATCACCCGGTAATATGTGAATATTATTTTCTGGCGTTAAAATGGTTGCATTAGGTGAATCTGGCACATCTACCAAAATAGTCACTTCTGCAGGGCTTTCACTAATTTGACCTAACGAATCTACAACCATAAGAGTTACGCTAAAAATACCCGCGTCAGGAAAAACAATTGGCCCTGGTATATCAATCGTTGAATCTGGGGCAGCTCCATCAAAATTCCAAATATAGGTTAATGGCAAATTCCCAGTAGGGCTTTCCCCTGCACCTTCAAATTCGACACTTTCACCCATTAATATTGACATTGTTGCAACAGGTTTAATAATTGATGCAATGGGCAAATCGTTGTTAGACGTAGCATTGTCGATTACATTAATCGTCACCATTGGAGGATTAGTGTCTGCTTGTCCCAATGAATCCGTGACAATAAATTTAACATTGAATGTACCGAGCTGACTGAATAATACTTCTCCGGGATTTAGATCAGTACTATCTTCCGCAGCACCATCAAATTCCCATTTGTATGTAAAAGGTTGGTTGTCATTTGGATCCAGTGCTGCACCTTCAAATGCGATACTTTGTCCCAAAATTAATGTCTGATCTGATAATGGCGAAATAATCATACCTGTTGGCGCTTGATTAATACCACTTTCTCCACTTACCGTTACACTGATGACCTCTGGTTCGATAGAACTGACTCCATCTGAGTTTGTTACAACTAACGAGATATCATACGTTCCAGCTTTAAGAAATGTTATCCAACCCGGTACCTGTCGAGTAGAGTTTTCTGCTGCACCACCAAAGTCCCACAAATAATCCAATCTTTGATCTGGCGTCCTATTCAATGCTGCAAACAATAATTGGTCTCCGACATTTATAAGATTCTCTGGAAGGATGGGAGAAACAATTGAAACAACTGGTGCTGGATGGGCTGAACGCGTTTGATTAGCAATGGGTAAAACCGTAATTGTACGTTCATCAGGTGTAATATCACTTATTCCATCACTGTTTACAACAGTAAGTTTAACGCGGTAAACACCCGGTTTAATAAATTTCACCTTACCTGGATTTTGAATAGAAGTGCTTTTCGCCGCATCTGCAAAATCCCAATTAAATCTCACGCCGGTTGTTGATGCTAAAGCAGAAAAATCCACAGTGTCACCGGATTTTATTTTAACATCCCCTATTGGCGTAATGATCGTACCCTGAGGCAATATACTTTGAATTGTGAAATTGTTACGAACTGCGACTTTTACCGATTTAGATGTTGAAACGCCACAATTAGATGGTGCGTTTATAACTTTTTTTTCTGACTGATTATTTGACCCAAATTGAATTGAGCAGGGAACCACATTGGGTTTAGCAAGCTGGATGCTCCAATTCTTATCTGCGCTGACATTAACATCAGCAATGAGATTCTTTCTTTTGGCGGACACAATACTTAAATTTTTTACGGTCGATTTGCCAGATATTGAAAGGATCTGATTCCCCGCGTCCCACCTAGCGGTGTCAATTGAACTGTTATTTCCTGATTTATTAGTGATACTTTCAGAACATGCTAGAAGCAACAATAGTATTGATGCAGATATTACTACAGAAGACAATCTTAAAAACTTCATAAACCCACCCCACATCTTTAACCGCTATATTTTTCATTATATTTTTTGATTTACTTACCATAAAAATAAAATATTAAATCAACATGATTTATAAGAAATTAAGTAAACTTTGCAAATCATTATATTCATTTTCACAATTAGTTAATCTAATTTAACGTAGTCGTATTTTCCTTAAACAAGTCTAAAATTATTATTCACATCTTTAAATTTAAATTATTAAATAAATTTACTTTTTAACAATCGCACCAATTACTCAAGAATTCGAATAGATCTGTTGAAGCCCTAATATTGTTTTAAGAATTATTGATTCCCAAAAATTCGGCTCAGCAAATAATGCTTCCATAATTCTCATTTGTTAGATTTACGCATATCGAAATCATAGAAATTGAATTAAATTAACCATGAAAATAGATCCCGCCTTAATTTTATTTGACCAAGCGATTAATTCTCAATGTCCAATTGCTTCACAGAAAACATGTAGTGAATTATCTTCAAGTTTTCTTTTTACAAAAAAATCAACCATTACGAATACTGTAGATTCACTCATTAGATTGGCAGGATCAGCGGATATAAATGATGTTTCTTTAATAACGCAAAATTTACAATTAATACCAATGACTGCGCTACAATTTCTGCAATCATGTGAAACAAAAATAGTAATCTGCAGAAACTCTATCACAGAACATAGAAGTGAATTAAAGGGCGTTAATCCACGCGGCTGGCCAAGAAATTATACGTGGGATAATGTGCCGGGAGTTTTTAATCGAGATCGAAACGAAGTTGTTATTTCTACAATTGCTCACAATTCCATTAGCGGTCCTCGAGTTCCAAAAACTGGAGAAGCTCATGGCAGTTTCAATCTTGTATTACACGAGGTTTTTCATGCGCTAGATTATCATCTGCATAACAGTTTTAATTCAAATAGCGAAAGTTTCAATGATGCAAGATCAAAAGATCTTAACTCTCTAAACCAATATGAATCCCAACCTGGAAAAGCAGGACTTGAAGAAACATTTGCAGAGAGTGCGGCAAGATATTTTGGTGGATCTGCGTGTGATAAATTGAGACATCCAAATCTGAATGAATATTGGGCGGATTATTCCTTTCCCTGCTAACAATTAAGTCGCATAAAAATCGAGTTATTTTTTCTTTTTTGCATTATTGCCTTGAGAATTTCCGTAATTTGTCTTTTTACTAATATCAACTTCAATACCATAATTTTTTTTCAAAACGGTACAAATCGCGAAAAACATTCCATTTCCAGGATTGATGGCTTTATAGGGATTTTTCACTTTACGCCAAACTGGATTATCGGGCACTTTAGAATCAATATTGAGTGCGTCCATCGCTAAGGCATACCACCCAAATCTTTCAACTTCGTTTGCAAAACCTTGCATTTTCGATTCGGAAGCCAAAACGAGTGACTTTGCTTTTTCATGTATGGTTTGCCGAATGTCCTTCGGTAATTTTTCAAATGTATATTTTGCAAACACTACATTACTTGCGGCTGCGTGTTGTCGTTTCATCCGAAACAATTTCAAAACAATCAATATTGTGATTAACGAAACAAAAATATAAAGCACTACTTCGATCATTTTTACTCCTATATATTATATTTTTTCGTATTAACAATCGCCAAAAATTGTAAATTCAATTTCCTGAAATCAAAATTTTCACCCTAACATGCGAACAATTTTAACACATTTTTTTTAAACACAGAGACGATACAACAACAATCAAAAAATATGCTATTAAAGTTTCCACAATTTATTTGGAATAGCCACTCAGCTGGCTTATAATTTATAGCTGTATATCACAAATAACGCTTGAATTTTCAAGTTTTACGCGTGATATAGTAAGTTCTATCTTACATTTATAAATGATGAAGTTGAACTTACTTGGGAGGATTTTACTACACTTGGTTCTCTGCACTGCGCCGTGCAACCACTAGTAAAATAACATTGGACTAATTAGATTCACAACTAAGAAGATATTGCCATGGATAAAGTAAATTTAGGATTAGCTAAGTTTTTACAGTTTATTGTTATTGTATTTTTTACTTTTGTGCTCGCATTCTACTTCGGCAGTTTGTTATTAATTCCACTTGCCATATTAATCGGTGTCGTCGATATTTTGACAGCCATTGGTTTCAACGGAATTTTTGCCACAATTGTTGGCTTACCAATTGTCGGATGGGTATGTTATGTAATCTACAACATTCCAAACTTGTTTCAAGCACTGTTGGATACAGGCATCAAGATGTATGAATTAGGTACGGCTCAAAACAAAGTTTTTGAAGGAATTTCTAATTCATTAAAGCCTGAGCCAACAGAAGTTACTGAAGAAACCTCTTCGCCTCAAAAAACGGAAAGCGTAGACGAAGGTGATGACACGCCAAGTAACGCAAAACCTGCTTAACTTATATACTTCTTTTTCTTAGAGAAACAGTTAGGCACAAGAAAGGTAAGCGAGTTAAATCGCTTACCTTTTATATTTTAAATCTCTTCTTTTCGCCCATAACCCACACACTAATCAATTTAATTTCTCTGACAATAAACTTTTTAATCGATAGCTCTTCTAAGCTTTTAAGTTAGATGATAATGGCTACCCGGGCGCATAACTTGCTTAAACTATTACTATTATCCACTTTAAATAAGTAATCAGTTGATATTGCAGATTTAATCCCAAAGTATGACGATGAAGGTGACAACGTGGATAGACACCTTTCAAATAAACTAAATCAAAATGATTGGAGGATTTACCTATGCATGTAAAGATGCTGGTTGGTGTAATTGCATTTGGTGTGGCGCTTATTATTTTTGCAGCCATCTCCTCAAATGGAAAGGTTGATCCTCGATTTTCGGTCCCTTACTCTGAATTTCTCAATAAAGTCACTGATCGCCAAGTTAGTAAAGTCTTCATCGATGGCAATACAATATATGTCATGGGTGTAGATAATCAGCCATTTCGAACGAATGCGCCAGATGATCCCGGCTTAATGGCTGATTTAATCAACAACGATGTTGAAATCAGCGCAGCTCCCATAGAAAAACCATCATTTTTAAGTTCTGTTTTTGTTTCATGGCTTCCCTTCATTATATTAATCGGTGTTTGGGTATACTTTATGAGACGCAACCAAGCTGGTGGCGGTGGCGCAGGTGGTGCCTTTAAGTTTGGTAAAGCGAAAGCGAAAACATTTGAAGCAGGTCAAGTCAAAATCAAATTTTCCGATGTTGCGGGTGTTGAAGAAGCCAAAGAAGAAGTTGGTGAGATTGTCGACTTTTTAAAAGATGCCAGTCATTTTACACGCGTGGGTGGTCGAATTCCCCGCGGTATTTTAATGGTCGGCTCTCCCGGTACAGGTAAAACGTTACTGGCGAAAGCAATAGCAGGTGAAGCTGCCGTTCCATTCTTTTCCATATCTGGCTCGGATTTCGTTGAAATGTTTGTTGGTGTCGGCGCATCTCGCGTTAGGGATTTATTTGTTGAAGCAAAAAAACAAGCGCCATGTATCGTATTCATTGATGAAATCGACGCTGTGGGCAGAAAACGTGGCAGCGGTATGGGTGGTGGAAATGACGAACGCGAACAAACGCTTAATCAATTATTAGTTGAAATGGATGGATTTGAAGGTAATGAAGGTATTGTTGTCATTGCTGCAACTAATCGGCCCGATGTGTTAGACAACGCTTTATTAAGACCGGGTAGATTTGACCGACAAGTCACCGTTCCGCTACCTGATATTCGAGGTCGAGAACAAATATTAAAAGTTCATATGCGTAAAGTCCCCTGCGCAGAAGAAATTAATGCCTCAGTTATCGCACGTGGTACACCTGGATTTTCCGGGGCTGATTTAGCAAATCTCGTGAATGAAGCCGCATTATTCGCAGCACGCTCTCGACGTGCAGTGGTAATTAAAGAAGATTTCGAGCGAGCAAAAGATAAAATCATGATGGGCGCTGAACGTAAATCGATGGTTATGAGTGAGCATGAGAAAAAAATTACTGCATACCATGAGGCTGGGCACGCAATTGTTGGATTATCCGTTCCCGAACACGATCCCGTCCATAAGGTTAGCATTATTCCAAGAGGAAGAGCACTTGGGGTAACGATGTACTTGCCTGAAGAAGATCGATTAAGTTATAGCAAACGTCGATTAGACAGCCAATTAGCAAGTCTTTATGGTGGAAGAATTGCGGAAGAATTAATTTTTGGTGTCGAATCTGTCACGACAGGTGCATCGAATGATATTCAACGCGCAACCGAACTTGCAACCAATATGGTTAAAAAATGGGGCTTATCTTCTGTTGTAGGGCCATTGGCATTTGCTGAGGAAGAAGGCGGCGGGTTTCTTGGACAATCGCACATAGAAAAGTCGTTTGCTGCAAGTACTGCAGAAAAAATTGACTCTGAAGTAAAGGCAGTTATTGAGCGAAATTATTCAAACGCCAAACAAATCCTTGAAAGCCACATTGAAACATTACATGCCATGGCAAAGGCATTGATAGAATATGAAACAATAGACAGTGATCAAGTCAATCAAATCATGAAAGGAGAAGAGCCCTCTCCGCCAACAGATCATAATAATCCAAGCGACCCATCATCTGGTGACAACAATTCTGAAGATGATGATAAAGATGAAAAGAACTTGAGCCCTGCCGTTTAAATTCGAAGTTTCGTTTAATAAAAAAACCGAGTTGCGATACTCGGTTTTTTTTCGAACTTAGCATTTGACTTAAACAATTTTTCTCATAGATCACATTCACCCCAGAAGAGAAAAAATATAGACTCAAACGCTTAAATAAAATATCCATAATGTGCTTTAGACTTATTACATATCTATTTGTATATAATTAATTATCGTTCCTTTTTTAATTAAAAATGCCTTAATTAAGTGTTGATTTAAACACAAAATTCAATAACAATTTCTGTTTTGAAATTTTTGGGGTAATAAGGGCATTTATGCAAAAACTTAGGGCAAATTTGCACCTTATTTACAAATAATTATTTCTCACTACACATAAAGATTAAATAACATACTGTCACTGGGAGAGCTCTAGCACCAACTTACATAATTTTCTGTAGCGAAACCATTTGTTATGACGATCGAGATTGATAAATACATTTCCAATGTTTATTAATAATCAACACCAAATTTCAAAGATTTGTTGTTTTTCATTTCGATATTCTAGGTTTCACCAAACTGATTTTTCAGAATCTGCATTCAACTTATTGTTGAATGTATTGTTGCCAAAACATACGCAGACAAACGTAAATTGGAAAAGAGAAATTCATAACTGGTTTGATTCACTTAAGGGAGACAAGTCTCGTGATAAACAAACGATCAATTTTGCCAAAATTATTATTAACCACTAGCGCAATAGCGTTGGTTACCTTTTTAAACGGGTGTAGTGAAAGCCAACGTACACCTACGCATGCAAAAAGTACTGAATCTCATACGACTGCTAAACCAGCAGTTGAAATCAAATTCAACAATCCACCATCTGCAAACGCAGGATCTGATCAAATTGTGAGTGTAGGTGAAATTGTCACACTTAATGGCACCCAAAGTACCGATCCAGATCATGACCTAATGACATTTCAATGGACGCAAGAATCCGGTGTTCCAGTTGAAATTGTGAATTCGGATACATTAACTCCATCCTTCATCGCACCCGCAAGTAAGAAACCGCTTTCTTTTTCTCTATTGGTGAGTGATGGGCAAGACCAATCTAAATCAGACATTGTTAATATCACCATATCTAATCGTGCTCCCCTTGCAAATGCAGGTAGAACATTAATTGCGAAGCGCGGCAGTAAAGTCGCACTCAATGGTGGGGCAAGTTTGGATGCTGACAATGATGTATTAAAGTACACTTGGACCCAAATTTACGGTGAAAAAGTCCAACTTAAAGGAACAAACACCACTTCGCCTTTTTTCACAATGCCAAACACATCCGGTTACTTGGTCTTTGCTTTGACAGTGGATGATGGCACCGATGAGTCGATTGCCGATACAGTCGCAGTTAAAGTAACAAATACACCACCTACTGCGAAAATCCAAACCATTAAAAACAATATCATCGCTGGAAAAAAAGTCACATTAGATGGTTCGGCCAGTAGTGATCCCGATGGAGACAAACTTGCGTATAACTGGAGTCAAGTACTTGGAACACCTGTCATGTTGGAAAATGCAGATAAAAACCAACCAACTTTCACTGCTCCCGAACGTCCTGATCACCTCGTTTTCGAATTATCAGTCAATGATGGTGAGTTTACCTCACACACTGACTCAATTATTGTCTCTGTCAAAAATGAAATTAAACCGTTAGAAAAGAAACCAGACATAAATAAAATTGTAAAAATGAAAGAGGAAGCTGGTTTAACGCCTGTTAAGAAAGAAAAGGCAACATTGGCACTCGGTTCATCTCGAGAACCTGTTGAAAACTTTTTACCTGAAATCGCAAAAACATTTGTTGCGCCAGTTGCCGCTGCAATGAAAAGTGATTCTCACGGATCCAAAACCCATGACAAATCTAAGGGGCACGCAAAAGCGCACTGGAGTTATGTTGGCGATACAGCACCAAAACACTGGGCAAGTTTAGACAAAAACTTTGCACTATGTGATGCTGGAAAAAATCAATCACCCATTGATATTCAAACGTCTGGTATGAAACAAAGTAGCAAATCCATCGAATTTCATTATTCAACAAGTAAAATAAACGTTGTTAATAATGGCCATACAATACAAGCTAACTATGACAATGGAAGTTGGGCAAAAATTGATGGAAAGCGGTTTGACCTACTACAATTTCATTTTCATAGTCCGAGTGAACACAAAATTAATGGAAAACCAGCAGATTTGGTAGCACATATGGTACACAAAGCAAAAGACGGCCAACTAGCGGTGGTTGGTGTTTTGTTTAAGAAAGGTAAAGAAAATGAATTCTTGAAATCCATATGGGCAAATTTACCCTCTGAATCAGGTATGACAACAGAATCGCCAAATACCATATTTGCGGCAAACATGTTACCTGAAAACAAAGGATATTATAGTTATACTGGCTCACTCACTACACCACCCTGTAGCGAAAATGTAAATTGGAACGTAATGTCTGCCATGGTAGAAGCATCTGCTGATCAAGTTGATGCCTTTACGTCAATATTTTCACACAGTGTTAGACCAACCCAACCACTTCATGGACGAAAGATCGCGCTACATTAAATAAAGAATATCGGGAGCGTAAGCAATTTAACTTGCGCTCCTGAACGTTCAAATCCCCCCCCCACCTCATTTTAAAAGAATAATCGATATCAATTAAATTATTCTCTCTAAATTTATAAACAAAAAGGATTTAACTCCCCACCGACATCAGTTCAAATGCCAAATATTCATAAATTAATCATATTTGATAACTTCATCACAAAATTCTCCTAAAGAAGCAAACTTTCAATCTATAAAAGACATTCTTGTGTCCGTAATAAGGCGTAGACACTGTTGTTTAAACAACTACAGATAGGGTAAGACTATGCAATCTATAAATTCAAATACGCAGTCATTAAACACGCAAAATAGTTTAAATAAAAATGATAAAGCGACTAAATCCAGCTTGCAAAAATTATCCAGTGGAAAACGCATTAATAGCGCAAAAGATGACGCTGCGGGACTCGCTATCGCCCTGAAATTTGCCACACAAATTTCAGGATCAAGACAAGCCGCGAGAAATGCAAATGATGCTATTTCATTAGTACAAACAGCAGAGGGTGGACTCTCAGAAGCATCAGAAAATCTACAAAGAATGCGTGAGCTTGCTGTTCAATCAGCAAATGGAACTAACACCGCATCCGATAGACAAGCATTGCAAATAGAATTTAGTCAAAGCCAAGAAGAAATTACCCTCACAGTTAAATCAACAGAATTTAATGGCAACGAAGTCTTGCATAGTTCGCAAAATCTTGAAATCCAAGTTGGTGCAAATGGAACATCCAGTAGTAAATTAACTGTAACCACGAATAATGTGTTAAGTGATCCGGCACTAAAAGATGCGCTACAAAATATTGATATTAGTAGTCAAGGAAACTCCGATACGGCAATTGGAAAAATCGACGCGGCGATCGAACAAATAAGTTTGGAAAGATCTAGATTAGGTGCAACCCAAAATAGTTTGGTTTCAACTGTTAAAAATATTGAAACATATCATGAAAATACGTCATCTGCCCGCAGCCAAATTATTGATACGGACTTTGCTAAACAAACCGCTGAATTGACAAAAGCAAAAATCAAAAACAATGCTGGATTAGCCGCCCTCTCCCATGGGAATATTTCAGCAACATTAGTATCTGGTTTGCTTAACAAAAAGTTTTAAGAGATTTGTATTCACTGAAGTGGTAAATTGTTAAATCGCTTTTCTATTATTTTCTAAAATGTTGTTATCAAAACCACCTTTGATACGCACATAAATGTTACTTAGTTCTTCAACGAGCGAAGTCACTTGAGAGTATTGTTGCTTACTGAGTGCCGTTTCTATATTACTGCAAATCTCCGTGACTATAGGATAACCGTAACCACCACCTATTCCCTTCAACCTATGATTATTTGTTTTTAATAACAACCAATCCTGATTGATCATCGCATCATTTATAATTTTCACATATTCTGGCAAGCTTTGGTTTACAAACATCTCAATTAATGAAAGCAATTCCTCATCTTCACCCAATGGTTCTCGAATGATTGGATCATTGCTCTCATTCAAATTTTCATCATTCGATTTTAAATATTTCCTAACAGTATTATAAAGCAAATCACGTTTGACGGGTTTACTGACAAATCCATCACAGCCTGCATTCATACACCGTTCTCTGTCTTCTCTCATTGCATTCGCTGTTAGCGCTACTATTGGCGCTGTGTAAGATTGTGCTCGTAATTTTTTTGTTGCACTAATACCATCCATAACCGGCATTTGCATATCCATTAAAACTAAATCATATTGTTTTTTTAGCGCATACTCTACTGCCTCTGAACCATTGTCAACAATCGTAACCGTTGCACCCATTCGAGTTAATAAAATTTTTAATAATGCTTGATTTAACTCGGTGTCTTCTGCTAACAAAATGTCTCCTGTAACAAATTTTCCATAATTATATACTTCTTGCTCTCCTATATCATCAGTGTCAATGGGTTCCTTTTCATAAACCAGTGATTCAGCTTTAATTGGACCAGTACTTACTCCAACGCAAAACCGACTACCCACACCTTCTCGGCTTGTTACCGTAATATCGCCACCAAGCATTTTAGCAAGGTGTCTTGAAAGGGATAAGCCTAAACCTGTCCCACCATATTTACGTGTTGTTTGAACATCTGCTTGTGTAAACTCTTCAAATATATTTTCAATTTGTTTTTCTGTCATACCAATACCAGAATCCACAACTTCAAACTTTAATATTTCTGCATTCGTATCAGCACTCACATTTATTTGAACATGCCCCTTTTCTGTAAACTTTAATGCATTGCTACATAAATTTATAATTATCTGTTTAATTCTCAATGGATCACTAATGAATTCTTTCGGAAGAGGAAAACTGTAATTAATTGAAAATGCCAGCCCTTTTTCTTGTGCTTGCAGATGAACGATACTGCCGACTTCTTCCAATACTTTAAATGGTGAGACCAAGATTTGTTCAACTTCAAGTTTTGCTGCTTCAATCTTTGAAAGATCCAAAATATCATTAATAATTGTCAAAAGATGATTACCACTTTTTACAATTGTATTTAGTGCTTTTAACCGCTCTTCTTTGGTTTGGTCACTATCTAATGATAATTCGGCAAACCCGATTATACCCGTCAATGGCGTGCGTATTTCGTGACTCATGTTTGCTAAAAAAGAACTTTTTGCTTCATTTGCTCGTAGAACTTCTGCTACGTACAATTGGCGTGCTTTTCGTGCTTGATGGATTTGTTTGTTTACAACAAGGGCAATGATTAGTCCAATTATTATCGAAGCAACTGACATAGACAAGATCCAAAATCGACCTTCAACATAGGCTTGCTTAGCCTCTTCCACTGACTTATTTGCAGCTTGTTGCTGGTAGTCTAATAATTTTGAAAGTTTCAATAAAACCTTATCCTGCATCGGGATGGCTTCTTGAACTAACAAGTTTTGCGCTGTTTTAAAATCATCTACAACCAATAAATCAACAATTTTATTTTGAATTGGAACCGCTATATCACTTATGGCGCCTTGTTCTTCTAATATTTTCTTTTCCTTACTCGATAGATCATGTTTCATAAAGGCGATTCTATTTAACATGAATTGAGAACCAAAAAAGTTAAATCGCATAAATTCTTCATCTCGATCAAACGGATCTTTAAGAAAAATCATTCTTTGTAAAATAACCGTTCGTTCACGTGCGGATGCACGCATAGTGGTTACCATCTTAATTTTATCAATATCCACTATTGCTATCGTTTCAGCACGAGTGCGAATTTGATCCATTTCCCATAAGCCAAATGCTGTAATGGCTAAAATCAAAAACACCATCGCACTGACACTGAAAAACAATCCAATTTTATGGTCTTCTGAATAATCCATAGATTTGGAATTTGTTAATTCTCGATTCGAACGATCTTCCATTTCATCTCATCATTAATAAATCAAAAGTGGTTCTATTGATCACTATTCGGCAAATAAATGTATTTTATTTAGTGATTTATAACGAATCATGAGATAGAGAGATTAAATATTATCCAGCTTAAAGTTTAATTCCAGAATTCAGGTAAATCATTGATAAATTACAGTAGGGTAATTCCAGATTTTACATCTACTTTATAATTAAGAATCGTTATAATGTGCGTCACCCGAAGAGGCCACAAGCGATAAGCCACCAACCAATAATTATCTAAACAATAATGAAAATTGCCCAAGTTTGCCCATACGATATTGATCACCCCGGCGGCGTTCAAACCCACATATTGGACCTGAGTAACGCTTTGAGACAGGCTGGCCATCAAGTCACAATCATTGCACCTGGTAAATCAAAACAAACAAACTCACAAAATATATTTTATTTTGGCAAAAAACGCCGACTCAATTTCAATAAAACGGCTTTTGAAATCAGTATTGCACTGGGAGAAGAATACTTACTTTTAAAGGCTTTCTTAGAAAAACAGGATTTTGATATTATCCATTTTCATACGATTTGGACTCCCTTACTTCCATACCAAATTTTTCGATTATCTAAGTCTGCCAATATAGCGACGTTTCATGATACTCCACCGGATACGATAGGTGGAAAATTTACACGCGCATTATTTCGTCTCATAAGTTGGTTTTTAATTCCAAAACTGGATGGCGTAATCGCAGTTTCTCTTGCGCCCACACGGCATTTAGTCACTCCCAAATCAATTAAACCCAACATTATTCCCCCTTGTGCTGATTTTTCTCGTTTCTTTAAAAATGAGCAATACTTTTCTGAGTTTGAAGACGACAAAATAAATATTCTCTTTTTAGGTCGCCTTGAAGAACGCAAAGGCGCAATGATTTTACTGCAAGCATTCAAAAAATTACTTGATGATAAACTTCCTACTCGGTTACTTATCGCGGGTGACGGAGAATTACGACCAATTATGTTGGAATATATCAAAAATAAGAATCTAACAAATGTCCATTTATTGGGAAGGATATCTGAAGAGGATAAGGTTAAATGGTTTTCCACATGCGACATATTTTGTTCACCGGCATTGTATGGTGAAAGCTTTGGTATTGTTTTGGTAGAAGCAATGGCAAGTGGTAAATCAGTTGTTGCCGCTGATAATAAAGGATACCAAACTGTGCTAAAGGAAAAAGAAAAATATTCTTTAGCCTCAACCAATGATCCAGATCAATTGTATCTTAAGTTAAAAACGCTCGTTCAAAATGCAGAAATACGCGCTTCATTAGAATCATGGGGAAAACAGCAAGCAAAAAAATATGATTGTTATTTTCTAGTCGATCGTTTTTTAGATATTTACCATCATGCACTTGAATCTCGTTCAAACCGGGATGGTTTTGGAAAATGATTCTCTAAAAATTTTTGCATTATTTTTACAACTGATTGATTTGGGTTGCCGTCAAAATTATCATTTAACGCTAAGAACCGTGGTTTTATTTGATTTATTCGCCAAATGCCATACCACGCCCACACACGATAATTCTCCAATGGATGGTAAAGCGCGTATTTTTTTGTATCAGAAAATGGCGCTAATACACCTTCTTTTTTATACAACATATACTGTGGATATAGATACTCCACAGCAATATTATGCATCGCGCGAAAACGACTTGATCGTGTTTGATGAAACTGATTTGGCCATTTATCCTCAATTTCTTGCCATATTTTTTTATTTATTAATAACGGAACATGATTCACAACAAAACGAGATTCTGTTCTAAACGCTTGGTTTAACAAATGGTTGCATTCAGCTAGCGCAAGATTCCAAGGTGACTCTGACGCATTATTTCTTTCGGATGCATCACATGTAAAACGATTTTTCGGATAAAAAATAATTTTTCCATTTTTATCATAAAAATCTTCGTAATTAATTTTATTATCAAACAGCATATCATCTTCAACATATAAAAAATGTTCTGATAAACCTGGTAGCTTGTGTATATTTGAAATAATACTGTGAGAACTAAATGTGGGAAGATAAGATTGATCTATAATTTCATCATGATGTAAAATTTTTAAATTTTCACAATTGACGTTCATCCACTCTGGTATTTGTGGTCGACATGTAAAGAGATAGACATTGCGAATCCATGGTAAATTCTTTTCCAACGAACGCAGGCTATATTTTAATAATTCCAGATTATCGCGAGTTCGGTTGGGATTTAGGTCATGTTTAGTATCTGCGTATTGATTTAAGATATCCAAATAACCTGGAAATTGATCATCAACCCAAGTATAAACCACATCAATTTTTCTATTTTCCAACTGACTCGTATTGTGATCTGTCAATTTACTCTGCCTTAGAATGGTCAATTATTAATGAAACAGCATTATATAAAATCCGCCTCTGTTTCGGCACAACAAACGTTATAAATTCAATTTTCGATATTATTTTAAATTACTAGAAATTAAATGAATCATTTTATCCATTCTCATAAACGCTCATATATTATTCGAAACTGATTCATTAAATTTACCGCTGGATAATTTCCAGCAAATACCCTCTACAATCGAAAACATAATACGCGATTGGTGATTTTTAGTTGTATAATATTGTTTAATTTCTTATATTTTGTTTGAGCAAAATATAAACTACATGTCTTTTTTTCAGTACGTGACGGATATTATTAAGTACTCACTGTGATAATTTTTGCATTGCTATTAAGTAGATTTGGATACACAAACATTGTTTTCTATTTTCATCCTATATTACCCCTATCAACCAAAAATCGTATGTTAGGTGGCATCGCATTATTAAGAATAAATATGACAGCACACAAAAGTTGCTTTTATTATGTGCTAGCACGTAATGTTGTGAACTCATAAAAATGTTTCCTAAATTTACTCAATCACGCATTTTAATTCACATTGCTTTTCACTATGTCGAACCGAGGTTCTGCTATCTAGTAAAAGTACTGTCAGCAATCAATTCATACCATTTCAAACATATTGATGTGATCATTGACACAAACAGTGCAGAAACCAAAAGCTGTTTCAGAAAATTACAAAGTAACTTTAATTTTGACTTTCACGTCCAGGTACATGATCCTCTAGAACACCCTTTCTTATTAACCTGGGCCCATAGACACAATATCAGTGATCAAATTGACAAGTATGATTACTTTATGTACATCGAGGACGATATAGAAATACACTATGATGCGTTGACGAGATGGCGAGATGATTCTCATTCTATGCATGAAGATGGCTACCTTAGGGGCTTTATGCGAACTGAAATTAATTCGCGAAACAATACTGTCCTCACTGATCAAAAATCTGTAATGAAATTCAGAAATTTACAATATTACAAAAACAAGCCCTATTTACGACCAAGTAATCCCTATCATGGCTTTTGGATATACAGCCAACAACAAATGAAAATTTTCATAAAAAGCCAGTGTTGGTTAGATGGAAATTATCCAAAATGGGGCGTTAGAGAAAGAGCGGCTGCGGGTATGACTTGGTTAGACACGAGCAGTCACAATATATTAATCCCACTAACAAACGCTCTTGAAATACCGGAAGATGTTAGGGTTCATCATTTACCAAATAATTATGCACGAAATCCAGATTCCAAACATGGTAGTGTTTCAATTCACGAGTTTACAAGCCCAAAACTCATGATGAAGATGTATAGTGTATTTCTAAAACTACAAGAGAAATTCACATTACTTCGGCAGGACTAAAAATTCAATTCTTTTCTTTTTTTAGCTAAAATATGCTTAATATCGTAAGGGAAAAATAGATTTTTTGACCCCCTCAAGATGCTTGTAATATATTCCTTGTTTTTCAACATGACGTTTAACTTTACCCAATAATCCTGTGCCATGAAATCCAAATACATTATTTAATATATTAATTCGACCAAGATGATCACCTGACTGAACACTAAACTGACTTGCCAATTCAACAGGGCTAAATGAAATCCCTACCGCTTCCAATTTTTGTCGATTTAGAATTGAAATAAAATAGTCTTCGTTACCCCAGTGTTTTTGCGGCAATTGATGATTTTCCCAGTTTGCATTCCATTTCAATTTTGATAACTCGTCCAGCAACCGCTTACTTCGAATCGAAAATCCCCCATTCCCAACAGCAATTCCATTCGGAATCGGTCGATCTTTTTTACTTTGCCATGGTGCTCCAATGTAGTCGTAATCCAAAAATTTTTCGCTCCAAAGATTTGGATTAACAATAAATCCATCAAGTTGAACATTTAGGACAAAATCGGTGTCAACAAATTCCGTAAGTTGCTCGACGCATAGACGGCTATAGGCAAGATAATCCAACTTTGGTACCTGAATGCAATTCACAATTGAATGTTTTGCGGTTGCATCTGATGTTAATAGAATAAGTTTTCGATGGGTAAATATTTCTGCTGTATCTAATAACAAATTGATATAAGTTTCTGTCGATTTTCCTTGTCCATCGATTGCGAGAATTGAAATAGTCATATAATAATAAACAGTTTATTGATTTTTAGGCTTAATACGCATTCCGAATTGCAGATATTTGATATCCTGCCCTAATATTAAAAGCATTGGAAAGTATTTTAACCGTCGATATATACCATCAATTGAAAGACAATTCTTTAAATGATTATTTAAACCAGAAAATTTATCAATTTCAAAATTATTTTCAATAATTGAACGCTTTAAACTTTTTTCTGTGAAAAAACGTAGATGTGTATTATCTAAAATACCCGATTCTTTATATCGCCATTCTTTTTCAAACAATACTTCAATCAAATTCTTAATATAACGGACATTTGGGATTGACCCAATAATACAAGCATTTTTTGTCAATTTCCCCTGAATTGATTGAAAAAAATAATTATGATCAACCATATGTTCAATTACATCATTACAAATCACAAGATCAAAATAATGATCAGGCAATGAAGATAGGTTTTCTTCATATGTTCCTTTTAGTACTTTGTCTAGTTTAGACAACGCATTTTCTGCAGCGGAAGAGACTGGTTCAACTCCCCAATACTCACAAGGAAGAGACAAATTGGTTCGAAAATCCCCTTCTCCACAGCCTATTTCTAAAATTTTTGAATAATGATTCGGAAGGAATTGACAAATTTCAGGCCGCGATAAACGATAATAATCTTCATTATTATTCACATGATTTGTTTTTGTATTTACCAACATATGTAATTTTGATTTGTTATAATTCAGTGATTAAGACTTAAATATGGATCAAACAATTTTTAACCTTTTACTAATAATGTGGACACATAGAATTTTAAATTGAACGAAAAATAACTACTTTTGCAATAATATGTGTCTATCTATGTAACTTTACAATGCATAATGTCCGGAATATCATTCTACCAAGCAAGAAATGACAAAATCTAAGTATACCAAAAGAGCGATACTAGTTGAACTTAATCGTTACCACGGGGAAGTATTACCTAGTTTAGTTTATTATTTAAATAGTCTAGGGTATTGGGTAGATATTCTAACGACAGCTGATTTAATCTTATTAGATCCTTTTGTGTATTCTCAAAATTTAGATTGTAAAATTGAACCCATATCTAACTCATTTTCACAGTTTAATTGGCAACATAAAGTTGATCAATACGATATATTAGTTTGGAATAGCATTGAACCAGAAAAACATCTTGACTTAGTTTCTAACGTACATGCACCGACACTTGCGATAATTCATAACGGTAGTCGCTTACTATCAACTGAATACAAAAACTTTTTTAACGATAAAAATCGACAAGCGCTTGTGCTCTCACCCCACTTACAAGACTATATCGCTAACAATGGCTTAACAACAAACTGGATATTTCCATCTTATTTTTCTGATATACCGCATTCAGGTCAGCATAAAAGTGTATCATTTTGTGTTCAGGGAAAAATGGAGTTTAAACGGCGTAATTACATGTCAATGATAAAAGCAACAAAATCCATTGTTCGAAATAAGGAAAGCAAATCCTTTCACGTTAAATATATTGGAAAAAGTGATTCTTTTGAAGGATTTTTACTTCGTTCATTAATCAAATTATATGGATTAACTGACTATACCCGTTACTCAAATCAAGTATCTCTTTACAAGGAATACTTGAAAGAATTAAGCGTTTCAGATTTTTTATGTCCATTAATTGACGATTCAAAAAAATATCGATCTTATTATTGTGAGAAAGCATCTTCATCCATTCCCATTTCTATTGGAAATGGAATAATACCCATTTTGCATGAAAAATTTGCAAAATTATATCATTTAGAAAATATCGCTGTCTGTTATTCTAATAGCAAACTTGAAAACGCATTACGAGATGCTTTGAATTTAACTTTGGAACAAGTTGAAGAAAAAAGAAAGGAAATATTTAAGTTTAATAATTTCATGATGGATAGCTCAATTAAAAACCTCGATAAATCCATTAGTCTAATTGGCTTATAATTACATTTTTCCAAATATTATTAATTAACGTAGTAGTTATCATTAAATGAAAGTTTTGTATTTAACAGATCCATCAGAAGATTACCTCCAAGATCAAGTATTATTAGGTTTGAGAAACAGATTCGGCGACCAAATCATTGACCATCCAAAAAAAAATCAGTTATACGATAAATCTCTAATTCCAAAAAATGATCTGTATGGAAACGGATTTACAATTTGGAAATTGCTACCCAGCTTAGAAATAGATAGAAGCAATGTTAAAAATAGACTGAGGAAAGGCGAATTTCAAATTATAATTTTTGGCAGAATTTGGCGACAAATAAATATATTTGGTCAATTTATTGACGAAAAACTGTTTGATACTAATTCAACAACATTTTTATTTTTAGACGGAGAAGATCACAAAAAGATTTTTAAAAACGCGTTAAATTACGGAAAATATTATAAACGAGAACAAGGTAGATCCTTTGCTCCAAAAGTCGTAGAAAAAATAGGATTTTCAATTCCAAATCTAAAATTACGCACTAATGCAATTCAAAAAGATAAATTATTTGCAACACACGTACAGTGCAATGAAGCATATAAAATAAAATTTATTAAAGAACATTGTCAAACAAGTTATGCATTTGATCAGGAAGATCAATACTATTTCGATATTGCTCGATCCCAATATGCTATCACGATGAAAAAAGCTGGCTGGGATTGTATGCGACATTACGAAATTGCTGCAAATCACACAATCCCCTGTTTTTATAATTTACACAAAAAACCAAAAGATTGTGCTCCGCATGATTTAATTGACATGGAAAATGTCATTTCATTTCGAAATGCCAAAGAACTAATGGATAAAATTCAACATATAGAAAAATCCAATCTTTACACTACAATACAAAACCAGGTTTTTAGGTGGGCAGAGAAAAACAGTTGTGAAAATATTGCAAAATCTATTATTGATAATGTTCGATTTTCTTAAACTGATTAAATTTCTCTTTCCAATAAGCTGCATACAATACCTTGGGAATATCCCCATCAACAACATTTTCGTACTTTTCTTTCCAACGTTTTAAATTATCTGCTGTTACGTCTTCCCAATTATTTACAATAACAATCGGTAAATCGTTAAAGAGTGAATCGATACTTGTTGATTTAACAATAGGAATAGTATTAAAAAATATGGCTTCATAGGTTCGATGACAATCAATTCCATTTCCTCGGGGAGAAATTTCAAAAGAATAGTTTTTTAGATTCCGCCACACCTCGTTTCTCGGTGATTGTTTTGCTTCAAACTTAACAAAGGATTTTCCACTTAACTTTTCCATGGCATCTTGTCTTGCATTTGCACGAGTTTTTGCCATTGGATCACGTAAAAAAGTATCCATGTTTAAGTGAAAATTAGCATAGGCAATGCATGGGCGATCTTTTAATTTTGGCAATTGACTCCGAATTTTTTTCATTGTTAACTGTTGATTCCCTAAAATTGAAGGTAAACCCATATCTATACTGGTATTATCACTTCTGGGATCAAGCTTGTGAAAATTAAAACCCAATGGCATTAAACTAACTTTACCATTTTGGTAATATTTTGGATCAAGATCGTAATTCTGTAAAAACCAATGAAGTATATTGTCACTCTCAATAATTTTTTCATATCCTGGAACCGCAGGACTCATAGTGTCATAACCTGTTAATAAAACGATATTTGACTTTAACTTAGGAAGTACCATATCTATAAATCGTGACACGTGTTTTGAATTAATGTGTACCACAGACCCATACGGTAAATCGGTAAACAATGCTTGAGGTGGTTCTAATTCCTTTTCATGCCAAATGACGTCGGCTAAATCTCGAAATACAGTGGCAGATATCAACGGATATTTTTCTTCTTGAATTTCGTCATCCTTTGGAAACTCATACACTTTTGCCATTTTTTTCCAATTCGGATTAAACTTGATCCATAAAGCTTTCCGCAAAGGAAGATAATTCACATAAAAGTAAATAAAACAAATTACTAAAATCAGCAGAATGCCGATGGTTAACAAAATCATTGCTGTCTCAAAATATTAGCTAAGTGAAATCTCAATTGAAAATTAGTTGATGCGAATTTTTTACAAGGCTTGAAGCAGATATTACTAGCATGGTAGTGTTCGATGTTTCTATTTTAAGTTGGATAACTCTAATAATACCGTGAACGATCAACTAATTCTAGGCTACGATTTTGGTACATCCGCAGTTAAAGTCGCTTTGTTCAATCAAATGGGCAAAATTGTTGCACATTCAAGCAAATCTTACCCAATGTTGCTACCCCAAAAAGGATGGGCAGAACAAGTACCAGACGATTGGTGGTCTGCTATGATATTAGCAACTCAAGATTTACTCTCTTCCGATAATATTGATGTTTCACGAATAAAAGCAATCGGCATATGCGCACAGATGTGTGGCACTATCCCCGTTGATATCAAAGGCAATGTATTACATAACGCGCTAATTTGGCTTGATACACGATCGAGTGACATTGCCCATAGAATTACCAATGGGCTCGTTAGGATTAATGGCTATGGACTGAGCAAAATTCTACAATGGTTATGGATTACAAATGGAGCACCAAACTTATCTGGCAAAGATCCAATTTCCAAAATATTGTGGTTTAAAGAATCAAAAACGAATCTATGGAAACAGACCCATAAATTTTTAGATGTCAAAGATTATTTATTATTTCGTTTAACTGGATCCTATTCCACAACACAAGATTGCGCTCATGTTAGTTGGTTAATGGATTCTCGCGCTGACAAGCGTTGCTGGTCTGACACGTTATTAAAACAAGTTGGTATTCAAAAAGACCACTTACCGAATATATACTCTGCATCCCAAATCGTTGGAAAATTATCGGTATCCATTGCGAAAGACCTTGGCTTAGAACCAGGTGTCACTGTTGTAGGCGGTATGGGAGATGTTGGTGCTTATGCAATAGGAAGTGGGCAAATAAGAGACAATTCAATTCACATACATTGCGGCACTGGCGGGTGGATAGCTGCCCATATGAATCGACGAGCAGTTGATATTTTTAATAGCGTCGCAACGGTCTGCGCACCAGAAAAAGACCGTTATTTATTGATAGCAGCGCAGGAGACCGCGGGCGCTTGTGTCAATTGGGCAGCTAACGTTCTCTCTAATACAGAAAACAATCAGCCTAATTTTTCTGAATTTGATAGACTGGCAAAGGAATCACCACCTGGAGCAGAAGGATTGTTCTTTTTCCCGTGGTTATTTGGCGAACGCGTGCCTGTAGACAACGATAAAATTCGTGGTGGTTTTTTAAATCTCTCGTTGCATCACAGTAAAGAACATATGGCCAGGTCTGTATTAGAAGGAGTTGCATTAAACACGCGATGGGCATTAAATCCTGTAGAGAAGATCGTTAAAAATAATGATAATATTCGGCTTCTTGGCGGCGGCGCAGTGAGCGACATTTGGTGCCAAATATTTGCTGATGTGTTACAGCGGCCAATCGAACAAGTATTTCAACCAGAATTTGGTGGCTGTCGTGGTGCTGCAATGGCTGCTGCAGTCGGTTGCAATTGGTTTGACGACTTTGAACAAGCTAGCAAAATGGTACAAGTACAAAACGTATTTTTACCAAATAAAGATCTTGCGTATCTCTATGATCAAAAATTTGATGAATTTAAACAAAACTTCAAATATACCAAAAAATGGTATGAAAGAATAAATGATAAATAATTATGATTGACGGACTCTTTAAAGGTAATATTGATCACTTCTGGAACTATCTCGCCAAGGGATTAGTAAAACTCGGTTTAACGCCAAACCAAGTTACTTGGGCGGGACTAATTTTGGTGACCATCCAATGTGTAATCTATCCTCTTCACGAAAATAACTTTATTTTTGGCTTAGGATTATTACTCACTTTTGCACTTGATGCACTTGATGGCGCAGTCGCTCGAATTACAAATTCATCGAGCAAATATGGCGGCTATTTAGATGCTGTTGTCGATCGTTATCAGGAATGGTTAGTTTACCTTTCGCTAGCCTGGGTAAACGATTGGTGGTTAATTTGTTTTTTGGCAATTACTGGGTCATTAATGATTTCTTACAACAAAGCAAGAACAGCCGTTGAAATACCCATTGATAATAATAAGTGGCCTGATTTATTGGAACGCATGGAACGCGTCATCATTTTATGTGTTGCAATGATGGTTGACTCATTCATCAGCTTACCCTCCTCGTTTGAAGAAGGTATTTTATTCTTCGTCATTTTATTGCTCGGTATTTTCACGCATTTTACTGCTGTTCAACGATTCTTTCGTGCAAGCAATATGATAAAATCATATGAACGTCAATAATTATACCCGTAGCGTTATGGATTTAGGTGTTTTTTTTAATGTGTCAATATTTGTCCTCAACGCGGCGAGACAACGCAGTATAGCCATTCTATACAAGGCGGAGCAACAAAGTTGAGGGCGAATAGGGGCATGTTAAAAACACCTAAATCCATAACGCTACGGGTATAGTTACAATCATGTCATTAGAACTTCTACGTTTTTATCTTCAAGAAACCACCGGACCCAAAAAGTTATTATTTGCGAGTTCTTTGTTATCAGGTTTGTGTCGTGGCTTTCTAATCACAATCATCAATGCAGCAATAGCCAAAGCTGTCAATCATGAGTCGCTGACACTTCATATCATTGCTTTTATCGGTATTTTTTGTGTTTACCTATTTTTTAATTATTTTGCTCAAACACGAATGTATGCCATGGTCGAGAAAATGACACAGAATCTGCGTTTGCGCATCATGGACAAATTATTATTAGTCGAACTTGGATTTATCGAAAATTATGGTGACAATCGTATTTATGCCCGACTAACGCAAGATGTGCATTTACTTTCGCGCGCCGGCATGATAATTGTCATGACGTTTGAAAATTCAATGTTATTGCTTTTTACCCTATTATATATTGGCTGGTTATCTCCAATTGCATTAGCTGTGACAATTTTTGTTGTTTTCGCCGGATGTTTGACTTACATAAGACAACAGAAAAAAGCGAAAAGTAATATTCATCGAGTTAGAGAAAAAGAAGTTGAATTTTATGGTGCGATTGGTGATGCACTTGGCGGCTTTAAAGAGTTGAAATTAAGCCGATCTAAAAAGAATGCCATTAACGATCACGTTCAAGATGTATCAGATGTCTATCGCGATCTAACCGTTAAAACAGAGAAAATGTTTATTGTCAGCATGCTGACCACTGAAACCTTCTTGTTCACACTAATTGGCTCTCTCATATTTGTTGTACCGTATTTTTTAACAACTGATACGATTATCGTATTCCAATTTATAGCTGCGTTACTATTCTTAATTGGTCCATTGGATAATATTGTCAGTAGTATCCCTCGTTTTATCCATGCAAATGTTGCACGTGAAAATGTTTGTGATCTAGAAAGAAAAGCAGACTCCGCCATAGATGTCGATGAAAACAAACATCGAAATGTCACACCACTCGATTTCGATGAGATTAAATTCAACGAGTTGGGATTTCAGTTTAGTGGCAATATTAGTGCAGATAACTTCGCTTTGGGCCCTGTTAATTTGACCATAAATAGAGGGGAAATTCTTTTTATGGTGGGTGGAAATGGATCTGGAAAAACAACCTTAGTGAAACTATTAACCGGACTTTATTTACCAACTCAAGGACAAATACTAATAGATGGAAAACCGCTGGCAATGCACGATTATCAAGCCTATCGTGAAATGTATTCCGCAATATTTAGTGACTTCCATTTATTTAAACGATTGTATGGCGTAGAGAATGCCAATATTACTGTACTCAATGAATTGCTTAAAAGCTTACATCTCGACAATAAAACTCAGTTTGATGGTGCTGGATTTAGTACCGTGAATTTATCTACTGGTCAAAGAAAAAGATTAGCCTATATTGGAACAATACTCGAAAACAAACAAATTTTTGTGTTTGACGAGTTTGCTGCAGATCAAGATCCTATGTTTCGTCAATTATTTTATCGAAACCTTTTGCCTGGATTAAAAGCACAAGGTAAGACCATAATTTGTATTTCACATGATGATAACTACTTCGATGCATGCGATCGCATCATCAAATTAGATTATGGAAAAATTGTTTATAACGGTGAACCGAGTGCTGCTGTGCATGACATACCAATAAACAATCTAGAATGAAGATGTATAAACTATAAACAACAATCTCAATTTAGATTCTCAATGACTAATATGTAATATAAATAAAAAGCAGACAACGAAAATAAAAACGCATCATAAATATCAAGTACGCCACCATGAAATGTATGCACTTTTGGAAAATCTTTAATGTTGGCACTTCTTTTTATAGCTGATGTAATAAAGTCACCAAAAAATCCAGCGACAATGACACAAAGCACCATTCCAAAAGAAACGATGAAATCGTATGACAATAAATACATAACAATGAGAGTGCCAATCGATAATGCAATGCCTATCCCGCCAATCACGCCCTCTATACTTTTTTTAGGACTCAACACAGGAAACGGATGTCGTTTACCATAAATTTTACCACTTAAATAAGCAAACGAGTCATTCAGCTCAACAATGACATAAGCAAGAAATATATATAAAAATCCGTTTGTAGTTTGATAGAGTAAAACTAAAAATATTACTGGCACAAGAATTAAAGAAAACGATGATAGTGCGAGAAACAAATTTCCTCGCCTAGCAATTGGCAACAAATACACAGCTAGAATAGTAAACAGTGTAACGACAATTGCCGGCGTTGCTTGATGAGGCGCACTATAAGATGAAATTACAACTGCCATTAAACCAGCCAAGTGGCAGCCTATTTCGATCGGCGTTATATCTTTTTCTCCACACCCTTGAAACAGCTCCCTGACACAACGGACAAGAAATGCATAAGCAAATACATAAAAGATTATTCCACCAAAATAAATGGGAAAAAGTATCGCTGCAACTAGAATGAATTCAATTAAATAAAGCTGCCAAATTTCACTGATGATTTGTTGATTCTTGTTCCTTAAACCAACTACATATATAAGGGCCGCACCGATAGCGAACAATGCGATAACAAGTAATAAAACTTGTGATTCAAGGCTTAACACAAATAACTCAAGAAGATTTTTGTCGTACTTTTGAAACCAAATGATCGAAATAGAATTGTAAAATTGGATCAATTAAACTATTAAGTCTTGCTAGTATGGAAATTTCCCAGCCAGGAGAGATAGAAAATTTATTTTTTTTCGCACCCGCTAAAATAATTCTTGCGACATCTTTTGCTTCCCAGGTTTTTGCATTTCCTGAAATTGCAAACGTTTCAGCAGGTTTTGTTAAATTTTCCTGTGTCAATTGTGGTGTGTCTGTATCTGGAGGATAAACAATGGAAACGCCGACACCATCTGGTTTTAATTCGCCTCTCAAAACGGATGCCAAACCTCGAATTGCAAATTTACTTGGGCTGTAAGCACTATACCCATAGACTCCTACAAGGGCAGCCGCAGACGAAATCATTATCACTCTACCCCGTTTCGCTTGACGCATTGATGGCAAAATGGATCTAATTGTATGAAGTGTCCCAAAATAATTGACCTTCATCGCCTGCTCATAAACGCTGAGGTCTAATTCGGAAAAATGTCCAGGATGTGCAACACCCGCGCTTGTAAAGACGTATTCGGGCGCACCAAGTAGATCTAGGCTTTGCTTAATGGCAGCATCAATTGAGGATGCATCGGAAACATCGGCAGATAATGTCAATAATCGCTGATCATCTTTATAACCAAGTTTCGCTGTAACGTTATCTAAACGATCGGTATTTCGGGCGATAAGTGTTAGGTTCCAACCTTCACGCCACAACGCTTCCGCAAGTGCCAATCCTATTCCGCTAGATCCACCAGTTATCAGAGCATGAAACTGATGTTTCATTATCTAGACTGACATTTCTTTATTGAGCGCTTCCAATTCATTGGCGACGGTATCAACTGTAGAACGAATTTGTTCTTCAGTGTGTAATGCTGTAATAAAAAAACGTAACCTACCTTGGTCTTCACTCACTGCTGGGTATATCACAGGTTGGACTTGAATTCCCATTTTCAACAATCGCTCTGATAAGCGCATGGCTTTAATTGAATTGCCAATAATTAAGGGTATGATCGGTGTATTGTGACAAATACCAGTATCTAATCCACGTTTTTTGGCTAAAGATAAAAATAAATCGGATCGTTGTTTAAGTCTTGCTACGCGCTGTGGCTCACGCTTTAGCACCTCTACAGCAGCGAGACCGGCAGCGGTATCTGCAGGAGATAATCCAACACTAAAGATAAATCCAGATGCAAGGTAGCGCAAATAATCCACTAATGCATGATCACCAGCAATATAACCACCGCAGCTTGCTAGTGATTTACTTAATGTACCCATCCAGATATCCACGTCACTACGATCGACATCATAAATTTCGCCAATACCTTTGCCGTGATCACCAAGTACACCCAAAGAGTGCGCTTCGTCGACCATTAAAAGAGCATCATGTTTGCTCTTAACTTCTACAGCACGACTAAGATCAGCAATATCACCATCCATACTGTAAACAGACTCGATAACAACTAAAGCGCGTTGATATTTATCTCGATGTTCACTTAAAATTTTGTCTAAGGCTTCCCAATCATTATGGGGGAAACTGAGTCTTTTCGCGCCAGACAATCGACAACCAGCGACAATACTATTATGTGCAAGTGAATCATGTATAACCAGGTCTCTTCTACCCAGCAAATGACTAATTGTTGCAACATTAGTCGCATAACCACTGACAAAAACAATACTTTCCTCAACTCCGAGAAAATCGGCGATGGTTTTTTCAAGTTGATCATGTAAAGGAATTTGACCTGCCACAATTCGGCTTGCAGAAACAGAAGTACCATATCTGTCTATTGCCGCTTTTGCAGCTTCTGACACTTGGGGATGACCGGACAATCCAAGATAGTTATAACTGGAAAAATTAATATATTCCGTCCCGTTATATGTCACAATATTCGCATTCACTCCTTCGTGAGGAGCGAAGAAAGTCACATCAATACCGGATTGCTGTGCTTCCTGCTTTCGTTTTAACAAACGCTGATAACCCGCAAAATCCTCAAACGGGCTTCGACGTTTTGTTTTTTCAGCAACCATCGACTCAGTTGAAAGTGAATTTCCACTATCAAGCTCCTGAGTTACTGCCTCTTCGCAGGCCGCAAATTTTTCCACAGTGTCTTTCCTCAATATATTTACCAATATTCCTTAGCTGTACTATCCACCATTGGGCACTGTTATCAATGCGTTTACGGTGGTCTCAATATTCTTACTACCGATAGGTAGTGTCCCAGTCGCAAGACGCAACTGAGCAAGCGCTATCACATGATTGACGCTTGCTTCATTTATAATGTGCTCAACGTTAGATAGCTCATCCAGCGCCGCTAAATATTCACCCCTAGAAATTGCCCCTTGTTCTACTTGTTCTCGAGTATGTTGTGTAATTTGTGCAAGAATATTGTACGCTTCCTTTGCCCTCATATAATTGGCTCTGTTGCCACGAACGCGCTGCACGATACTACTAACTTCATCACTGACATCTTGTCTTAATTGTTTTATTTGTAATTCAAGACGCCTAATTTCAACATGTTGCGCAGATTTACGTCCTTTTGCGACATTATTACCGATACTTTGCGCATAATTTAAAGAAACCCGATCGATATCAATATTTAAATCTAACTTGGGCAACAATCCATCTTTTATCTTTATGTATTCAGAACGTTTAGCATCCAATTGTCTTTCTAATGCGCGCAAATCACGTCGCTTATCCAATGCTAATTGAATAAGTTGCTCAGTACTTGCCCCGTTTACTTCAGGTATTTCAACGGGAAACTCACCCACCGCTGTTGGCAATTCGTTTGTAATCTCATTACCATTCAAAAATTTACCCAATTCGCGGCGCGTACTATTCCACGTCAGAAGAATTTTTTCAATCCTTAACCGCCTTAAATTTAAATCCGCGTTGCTTCTCTGGTATTCTAAACTGGGTAACTCTCCTTGTTCGCTTAATTTCCTTACGGTTTCCGATGTTGTTTTAGCCACTTCATCGACTCGACGCATGGCGTCTATATTTCGTTTGATCGCGACATTTTGCCAATATAACACGACAGATGCGACCAATGTTTCAGCAATATCTCGATCTCCATCCAATTCACTCGCATGAAAAGATTGCCTTGCTGCCCTTTCCAGCGCCGAAGTAGACTTTTCCCCAAAACCCTGGAGCATTGGAACGGAAATTTTGAAATGCCCCACTGTTACCGAATCAGCGAGCACATCTGATGCATCTTTAGAATAATTTCGAGAGATAGAGACACCAGGCTCGATAGCTATACCGTTTCGAAATCGTTTTTGTGCACCTAGTGATACACTAAAAACATCATTGGTTGTAGTTTCAGTTGTTAACAAACCGTTTTGACTACCTGGAACCCTGGGTTGTTTATAACCCGCTTCAGCAAATATATTCCAATCGAACTCGCCACCTGCTTGTTGCAATTGTGCCGTGCCACCCTGTACTTGCGCATCTCGTTTTTCAATAACAAGATGCTTCGTTAATACTGCTTCCACCACATCACGTAATGTCACTTCTGAGTTTGCAAATGCACTGTGACCAAATGATAGTAGAAATACGGCAAAAAAACCAAGTAATCTCAACATGATGACTAAATTATTCGCCCGTCCATCATTTGTACAATTCTGTCAGCACTATCAAATATTCGTTGATCGTGTGTCACAATTAGCACCGTTGCTGACTCATTATCTGCCCGCTGACGTAGCAATGACATGACTTTTTCACCTGAACCTTTATCGAGCGCTGCTGTAGGTTCATCTGCCAAAATAAGCTGGGGATGATTAATCAATGCTCTACCTATCGCCACTCTTTGTTTTTGACCGGTTGATAAGTCCCCAGGCAAATAATTAACCCGCTCCCCTAAACCCAAGTCTTCTAGCATTGATATCGGCAAATTAAGCTTATCTTGTTTTGTATAACGTTCGTTAAACAATTGCATTGCTAATCGCAGTGTTTGACTTGCGCTCATTGATTCAAATAAATTGTGGTCTTGAAAAATAAATCCAATATGCTTTCTAAGCTGTTGCAGTCTGCTTGCTGACAAACCACCTATTGCATGTCCTAATATACGTATTGAACCTTGTTGGAGTTCCCTTAATGCGCCAATAAGTGTTAATAAAGTTGTTTTACCAGATCCGGAGGGACCCGTCATAACAACAATCTCTCCTGGCTTTAAGAACAAATCACAATTAAAGAGCACCTGGCGTTGGGCATGCTTGTTACCGTAGATATATCCAACACTCGAAACCTCAACAGCGAAGTTTTGTTCGTTTTCATTAGTTGAATAATTGCCTTTTTGTACATTTAACACATCCATTGATGTATTAGGTCCCTAAAATTTATTATTAAACGATATATCAAATATCTTAAAACAACTCAGCAGGCTGCATTCGAGTAATGCGACGTACAGCCAAGAATCCGGCAACAATACACATTCCAGTAGTTAAGCTAAATATAAAAAGTGATCTTAACCAGGTAAATTGAATAATCAACGCAGTTTGTGTGCTGATTATATCATAGAGAACAAACGACAATGCAAGCCCAATGATAAAACCAAAAACAGATAATAAAATGGCTTGCTCTAAAATGAGTAACAGTAAATAAATATTACTAAAGCCCATCGCTTTCAATGTAGCAAATTGTTTCGTGTTATCACTAATTGTATTGTAAAGAACTTGGTAACAAATACTGATACCTGTCACGATACCGGCTAACAATCCAATTCCAAATATAATACCTATCGGTGCAGCTCTTATTGTAAAAAACACTTCCCGCTCTTTTAATCCACCCGGGGTAAACACAACGGCTTCGGCCAATAACAAAGCCTCTATTTTATTTTTTACAACATTAACGTTGCTACCTTGCTTTAAACGGACTACACCCATAATGGGGTTTTTATTGTAATTCCCTTTTAGCCAATCTCCATCGCTTAAAATTACCGTACCATCATTTACCAGATTCGGGCCAAGCTTTACAAACCCTCCCACGCGAAAGATTTTCCCATCCAATTCAATTTTTTGATTCACTTTAATATCGCCATAAATTGCTCTAGATCGCGAATCAAACATTACAGTATGTGGCTGCTTTAACTGTCGTGCAATTAACTCTGCATTACCCAATTTAAGCGGTAACGCATCCGGTCGAAAGGCATACCCAATTATCCTTGAGGTTTTATTTGTCTCCAAATTGGTAAACTGAATACCCCCTTTATAAATTGGAATGACTTCTTTAACCTGCGGTAACGCTTCAATCTGCTGCAAACTAATACGAGAAAGTGTGTTCCATTTATTGAGGTGAGTGCGCGTTTTATGCATCACAACCAATTGGCCACGCACTAATTCTGTGATATTGGTTTGGGAATCTAGTACACCATAAAAAAACCCCAATTCAGCATACATAATTATCACAGCAACCGAAATAGCGCTAGCAGCCATTAAAAAGCGCATTTTTTGAAAAACCAGTAATTTTGCTCCAACACCAAATCCCACACCCATTAAAATAACTCCGCCGGATTTGCACGTCTTATTTTCTGCAAGGTAATCAATGCGGAAAAAAAGCTCATCGCGATAACAAGAATAATCACATCGCTGACTAACGATAAATTTACTTTTGTCGGTAAATGACTTAAATCATAAATGACATTAAAAACTTGGCTACATAAAATCATTGCGGGAATAAAACCGATAATGGCAAATATCATTGTTTGCACTACTCCAATACCATAAACAAAACTGTTTCCAAATCCAATGGCTTTTAAAGTAGCAAATTCCCGCATTCGATTATTGATTTCGGTGGATAACACTTGAAACAAAATGACGATGCCAATGACTAACGCAATAAACACCCCAGCATTAAATATAATCCCTAACGGCTTGATTGAAACAAAATATCGTTGCTCCTGATTAATTAATTCCGATTTAGAAATGACTTTAACATCTTCAGGTAATACCATCGCTAACTGTTTCTTAGCTAATGTTAGATCAGTTCCCTTTTTTAGTTGAATTAATCCAATGCTGGTTTGCCTAGAGGATTTACGCGCATAAGAATGGAAATATTGATTATCAACAATGATCGCTCCCTCTGCATAAAAAAACAATCCTAATTGAAATAAACCAACCACTGTTGTATTTCGACGATTAATCACGCCATTTGCACCGACTTTTCTATGCCCAAAATCGCTGTGGGAAAACTCGTCCAATAATACGGAATTTCGTCCTGCCATATTATTTAATCCGGATGTTATTTTTTGCTCTTTGATAAAATGATCTTTTCTATCAACACCAATCATTAGCATAGATGAGCGTAATTCCGTTTCCGGATCAATCCACCCCCCAATATTAATATTTAAATTAAACGTGTCGGTAACGTCTGGAAGACTCTTGGCTTGAATCAAACGAATTCGATCAAAACTCGGAGGTGAATACAAAAATTGATATTCCGGTGATATCACTGCTAGATCAAAAGAAAAATATTCATACAATAATGTCGCTTCTTTTTTTACCGCCTGCAAAAATCCTATTTGCAAAAACATGAGAAAAACGGCAAAAACAATTCCTAATGCTGCGGTAAATGTCCGCGCCTTATGTAGCATCAGATTTTTAATCGCCATACTTAGACAAGACGCAACAAAAGTAAGCAATCGATTAAAAATTAAAAAAATGGAATTCATTACTTCAGAAAATTTGCCATTTAAAAAGCGCAATAGCATACCAAAATTCTCAATAGACTGATATCGAATAGCCAATGAGTATAATTTCAAAATATCGATTGAGAACTAACAATTGAATTAGATCTTTCAGGTTTGGAACAAAATATTGATAAATCTTTATTTACAATAAGTTGACTTATTTGCCTAGAAATATTATTAGAACGCGAAAACCTCAATTACCAATAAAACAGTTCATAATACTCTCATATCTTACTGTTTATATTGCATTTTTTTTAATTCTAATGTCGCTACACTTTTCTTTATCTCCCAAGAGTCATCACAGCAAAATTCAAGCAATATGCTGATTTTGGGCAATTTTTGTCATTAATATGGAAATAAAAGCTCAAGAAGCCCAGTAAATATACGATTTACTATTATGCATTGCTATGGTGTCCTCGCCTCACAACCAATAACGAAATGGCTATCCTGACATCATTCGCTTTTTATTGTTTTTAGGATCAAAGTTAACTGGGGAACGGAGTTTTGAAATTAAATTTAACTGGCGTAAAAGCTTATAACAACCGGTTACTCATCATTGCGTCAAACAATTCGCCAAACGACATCATTAAAAATCGCTTTGCTCAAGAAAATGTAAACTCCATCAAATTAAATTTCCCCGTCGATATCAATATAGAATATTCCTATTCTTTTACCCCCCAAGGCGCCATTGATCAAATACAGAAATCATTAGAAAGCAATCTGCCATTTGCGGCAGCGTTAATCGACGTCAGCTTATTGCCGGAAAACCGCTCAAAGGAAATAATCAAAGAAATATGGGCACTTGAACCGCGACTAGAGCTAGTCTTATATACGAGCGATCCGCTGTTCAATTGGCATAACTTCTGTCATGAAATGGTAAAGACAGATAAAATTTTTAGTCTAGTAAGTAACACGGATGAAATTTTTGTAAATCAAATTATCATTTCAAGAGTTCAAAAATGGAATATGATAATGGAAGCAAATACTAATATTCAATCATTGGAATCAAAGTTATCTGACCAACAAGAACAATTAAATAATGCGCTTCTCGAACTTGACTTAAAAAACAAACAAATTCATCAAAATAATGTCATGTTAGAACATGTTGCAGCACACGATCCACTAACTGACCTTCCAAATCGCATTCTATTCAACGATCGTTTACACCAAATATTAACCCGATCTAGCCGAGAATCATTAAAATTTGCATTATGTGTTTTTGATATTAACAACTTCAAGGATATCAACGAAAAACTTGGCCAAATTATGGGAGATCGCATACTGTGCGAGATTTCAAAACGAGTAAAAAACTCCCTTCGAGAAAGTGATACGGTTGCTCGTTTAGGTGGTGATGAGTTTGCACTGATTCTTCCTGGAACAGATGAAAAAATTGCGCCAAAAATAATAGAAAAAATAATAAATACTTGTAACAAAAAAATAGAAATTAATAATCATGAAATATCGGTCAACATAAGCCTGGGTTATTCCATGTATCCGGAAAATGGGATAGATAGTACGGCGTTGATAAAATCCGCAGACGTCGCACTATACTATGCAAAACGAAACAAAAAATCCTATGTCAGATATGATAAAGAAGAAGATTCTCGACGGCAATATCGAATCAAATTAGAAAGCGAATTAGAAAAAGCAATATACGCAGAAAATCTTGACCTTCACTATCAAGCAATAATCGATTTAGAGACAAACCAAATTTGTGGCGTTGAAGCATTGTGTCGCTGGTTACACCCTAGAAGCGGCCTAGTACCGCCTGAAAAATTTATAGCAATTGCAGAAGAAAATGACAGTATCAACCCGCTTTCTGATTGGGTAATAGAAACAGCACTGGAACAATGTGCAATATGGCATAGAAACAATATAAGCTTGGTAATGTCAATTAATTTATCCGCACGCTATTTGTTGGATGCAACCCTTCCGTTAAGACTCAAAAGTCGCCTCAACCATTACAATATTTCTCCTGAGTTTATTAAACTGGAGATAACCGAAAGTACCGCTATGGCTGATCCTGAACACGCATTTGAAATGCTATCACAGTTCCATAAACTCGGCGTTCGTATCTCTATAGACGATTTTGGAACAGGTTACTCATCTTTCGCATATTTAAAACGATTGCCCATTGACGAGCTAAAAATTGACAGAGGATTTGTTATGGATATGGTGCAAAACCTGAACAATGACGTCATAGTAAAATCAATCATTGATTTAGCACATAATTTGGGATTGGTTGTCGTTGCGGAAGGCGTTGAGACGGAAGATATTTATAAAAAATTACAGCAATACCAATGCGATTTAGCACAAGGCTACTACATGTGTAAACCAAAGTCGATTTCAGACATCAATGATTGGTTACTTAATTCTAATTGGGCTGAAAGAAAATCATTACCTCATATTCAATCTCGTAAAAATAAATTGGCATAACCTATTTTTGTTTTTTGGAAACGAGATATTTCAACTGGCGTTACCAATTGGGATATGAATGGCAAGCACTACAATCTCCCGGTTCACCGTGTGCATCAGCTTGGTGACACTCCGCACAGGTAATAACTTGATTGTGATCCATCCGAACCGATAACCAACCAATTGACGATGAGTGGCAAGCTTGGCATGTGTCAGTTGTGTTTCCATGAAATAGCGGTTTTGTATGGCAGCTACTGCAGGGTTGAGAACCAAACAAAGCGTGATTAATTGAAAATACAATCCAACTAGTGGTTGAATGACAAAGGTCACACGAAACTGCTGTAATAATATGTCCAATGGATTGTTTATGACATCCTTCACAACTCCCAATCACTTCATTGTGATCCATAATCCTAACCGGAATCCACATTTGAGTACTATGACATGCAGAACACATTGTTGTTGTTCGAGCGTGTAACGTTGGCACGAAGTGACAATTATTACAATTGCCAAATATTTGTGTATGATCGACAACAAAAACAGGTGACCATCCTAATGGGGTATGACATGCATCGCAGTTTTCAGTCGTTGCAATATGTGTACTTGAGCGCCCAGTCGCCACCACAGTGTTATGACAATATTTACAATAGCCAATAACTTCATTGTGATCCACTCGAACAACAGGTAACCACATTTCTGATGTATGACACGCTTCACAACGATTACTTGTGGTAGTATGCAGTGTACTCTTACCCCTTACATTCAAACCATTATGACAATTAATACATGCACCAGAAAGTTGCCTATGATCAACAACAAATACTGGAACCCATGCATTACTTGTATGGCATGCTGAACAAGTGTTAGTTGTAACAACATGTGAAGCTGACTTTCCAATTACTGTTACACCATCATGACAACTTACACAATTCCCACTGATTGTAGAATGATCCACGTATACAACGTCTTGCCAATGAGTCGTAGAATGGCAAACATCGCAACTACTGGATGTAACAATATGATTGACAGTCTTTCGATGACAGTTCATACATGTTCCAATAACTTCATTGTGATCAACAATTAAGGCTGGAATCCATGCAACGCTACTGTGGCAAGATTCACAAAGATTTGTCACTGGAACATGTAATACACTTTTTGTTTTTGCTGCAATACCATTATGGCAATCATTACAACCACCAACAGTCTGTGTGTGATCAATAGTAATAACTGGCAACCACCCTGCACTGCTATGACAAGCTTCACACAAATTGGTAGTAGGAACATGTTGTGCGGTTACTCCCGTAAATTTACTTCCATTGTGACAAGTTCCACATGGCCCCACAACTTGACTATGATCATTTACTGGTATTGGCCGCCAACCCGTTGTTAAATGACATGCGCCACACTCGTCTGTTACTGGTATATGGAATACTGGTTTACCCACTGTTGATATATTATCATGACAAGATATGCACGTTCCTGATAATTGCGCATGATCTACAGCCACTACAACTTGCCATACTCTTGTATTATGACATTGCTCGCAAGCATCTGAAGCAGGCAAATGTATTGTCGGCTTACCCACATTCAAAACACCATTATGACAAGATAGGCAAGTACCGACAGTCTCAGCATGATTAACCTGCTGAACTGGCAACCAAGTGTAAATCGAATGACATGAATTACAATTATCAGTTGTCAATACATGGCCTTCTTTTTTGCCAATGTAAAGTGTATTGTTATGGCAATCTACGCAGCCGCCTATTACATCTGCATGACTGACTTTGCGTATTGGTAACCAAGCCAAGGTAGAATGACAAGAATTACAGGTTTCATTTGTTGCAGGATGTGATGCAATTTTTCCTGAGGATATATTTCCATTATGACAACTGACACATTCACCCACAACTTGTAAATGATCAACTTTAAATGTCGGTCTCCACGAAAACACACTATGACAACTTTCACAATTTGACGATGTCGATATATGGCTATCTGGTTTTCTTGATGCATCAACACCATTATGACAACGAAAACAATTATCAATAATATCAGTGTGATCAAATAGAACTCTTAATGCACGAGATGCTATTCGAGTACTTTGTTTAAACTTAGCTTGCCAAGAAAAAGTAGTATGGCAAATATCACAAGCTTCTATGGTTTGAACATGCATCGCTGAAAAACCACTAGCTAACACGCCATTGTGACAATTGTCGCAATTTGTATGAAGATGTTCATGATCAACATTCACTATAAACTGCCATGCTTGTTGATCATGACAGGCTTCACATGTATTACTCGTTAATAAATGGAGAGAACTTTTTCCTGTCGCTAATTGGTTATCATGACATTGAAAACAAGTTTGTTGAAAAACCGCATGATTAATATTTACAGGCATCCATTGTGATTCTTCATGACAATTTTCACACCTATTACCGAAAACAGCATGACTCATTATTTGATCTGACCCTTTATCAAGGGTATGGCAGTTGTCACAGGATTGGTTCGATAGTGAATGAACTAAATTAGCAGAAACGCTAAAACTAACAAATACACAAATAAGAGGTACTACCAAAATTACTACATTACGGATAAGCAGAAATAGAAAAAATCGTTTTTTATCAAAGCTTCGATCAATAATTTTTGTTGTCACATCCATACTTTCCCACGTACCCACATTAATTTTTATTATGTATTCGTTTTCAAACAAATATTGCTTTGCCTAAGAAAACTTTGCTCTTATAATTTTAACGTCATAGTTACATTAGATATGGGGAAGAGTATTATTATTTAGGTTCGCGTCATTACTAATTGTGTATTGCTTTGCTATTTCGATCCCACAAGTGTCATTATTTTTTTATTTTAACTGTTACTATATATAACAGTCTTGTAGAAATACCGAGTAATGTCAATCCAACAAATTAAAATACCCAAAAATAAACTCTTGAACAACAGCTTCCCTAGAGAAAATATTCAGATAAAAGTCAGCACCTCAACAAATTCGATTACAAATAAAACTGTAGTGATGAATTTATTATTAATTTCAAAGAATTCAAGTTTTACATAAATATTTTCAGTTATTTTTCTCTTCTCCTTTTTATATTTAAATTTAATAATTATTTCATTATTCAAATCAATTTTTTTCCAAATTAAGTTTTATGAGTTTTAAAGAGCGACTCAAATTCATCAACGGTAAAGATATTAAAATGAAAATTTTGATGAGTACTTACAGTAAGTAAAAGATATCAACAAATATCCGTCATTTCATAAATCAAATTTAATACGCTTTGAATTCTATTGCGATGAATGTTTGAATGAATAATTTAGAAACTTGACAAAACAAGAACGACGAACAGTTTGTTTTTTAGACTTCATCTAAAACCTACAAAAAATATGGGCAAAAAGGCTGCAAGCAATGTCTTTTACATCTATACTTAACTGCGAACAATCAATTCATTAAAACAAGCTGACTAATTGGTTTTAACTGTTAAAAAAATAACTTGTATCCACCATAATTAATGTCGAGAGGGGAATCTTTATGAGTAAAGTGCATAAGTTACTGAGCAACAAAGGTAGCACAGTATGGTCTTTATCACCTGAAAACACTGTTTTTGAAGCATTATTAATGATGGAAGAAAAAGGTGTTGGCGCATTAGCCGTAGTTCACAATGATGAACTCGTTGGAATGATTTCCGAACGAGATTACGCTAGGAAAATTGCACTGCAAGGTAAAAAATCCAAAGAAACGAAAGTTAAAGAAATTATGACCAGTCATGTTTATTATACCTACCCCGAGCAAGACATCGAAGATTGTTTAGTAATAATGACTGAACGCCGATTTCGCCATTTACCCGTAATGTCACAGAATAAAATGATTGGCATGATCTCAGTTGGTGATGTAGTTAAGGAAATTATTAACAACCAACAATATAAAATTAAGCAATTAGAAAACTATATTGCTTGGGAAGAATCTTATTAAATATTTGAATTTTTTAACTAGTGATTATAACCACCTGATAAATTTTCTTACCAAGGTGGTTATAATTCAGTTATGTGAATTACGTAAAATCAACGCATACATTTTAGCGAAAATATTGTTGCTGACCAAAACCATATTCTAATGCCTGTTGTTTTATATCTTCCAAATCATATTCCGATAATCCTGCACACAGTAAAACATTCTCACGAATACTACGCCACTCTAAGTCTTCCGCTTGATTCCCTAAAATTCGGTACAATCCAACTATGTGTTCTGCTATTTTTAACACCGCTAACAAGCGATATTTTTGAGGATCGATTTGGGCATCATCACTAAATATCTCTAAATTGTGATGCTGTGCAATATGTTGAGCTAAGACTTCATCAAGCTTCCACGCTCTTGCTACGTAGTATCCAATCACCGCATGATTGCTGCCATACTTTTCATTTTCTATGTCTACGATGCGTTTTTTGTTTTGCGAATATGATGTTCTAATTGTATCAAGATAATCTTCATGTTTATTCACCAATAATGTAATTCCAACATTATGAAATAATCCAAGTGAATAAATATGATCAAGTGGAGAAATTTTTAACCTCTGCCCTAACATAGAGCATACTTTGGCAATATCAGCTGCGGAATCCCAAAATCGAATCAAGGTTGCATATAAGTTTTCAGACATCTCCTCTTCTTTTATAGAATTTCGCAAACACAGCGTATTGACAATATCAACTATTGTATTCATACCCAACATCATAACAGCATTCGATATGGAGCTAACTTTTCCCCCTCCGCCATAAAAAGGGGAGTTAATTGTTTTTAATACCGCACCGGCTAAACCAGCATCGTTTGAAATTAAATTTGCCATTTCGTTGATATCTGGATTTGAATTACTCATTTCCAATTGCAAATCAACAATAATCTGAGGCGGACTGGGAATCGTTATTCCCTTTAAAATAGATTTAATATCTGGATTTTTAACTGCCTGATTCAAATTTATGCACTCCCTTGCTGACTAGCTAAATTAGGAAATATCTATTACTTAAACTTGCTTATTATGTTTTATTTAGCGTCCGACTGCTTTTCATTACTATTTCGGCTACCAAGGAGTTGCGCTTAAATCTAAAAAACGTCTATCAAATGATTTTCCGTAATACATTGTTTTTATTCTATATTAATGCGGCATCATTTAAATCCAGTGGAAAATGAACTACAATGTTATACATATGTTTAACTGCTTCTTCAGATTCACTTATTAATGTGATAAGAAATGAGGTACTAATCGGGAGTGAACAACATGAAATTTAGATCTACATCATTACTTGGGGGAATTTTAATAAGTTTCACCTTATCACCTATTCAAGCAGATCCTGGCACCAACTTTCAGTCAAAATTATTATCAGCTAGCCAAATTGTCTCTCAATGCGACAATAAATATGCTGGAAAAGATCAAATCACAAAATTAAGTGTTACTGTAAAAAATAAGTTCGGCAATGAACAAAAAACAATTTACAAACGATTTTGGAAAAGTGTCAATGACAATAGTGATGCATCAGACAAATTGTCTCTATTCACGGTCTCTCCGCCAGACGCAAAAAACACGGTATTTTTACAGCACTCGTTTAAACCAAACTTAGATAAAAATGCGGAACAATGGATCTATCTGCCTACTTTAAGAAAAGTAAGACGCACTACCGTTAGGGATCTCAGTGACAGTTTTTTGGGTACAGATCTGACTTTTGATGATATTCGTATTCGCTATCCCAAAGACGACTTTCATAAGTTAATTTCAACCAATACAAAAACGAACAAAACGATATATATAGTTGAAAGTAAGCCAAAAGAAAATAATTCAATATATAGTAAAAAGATTGTTCACTATGAAATGTCAAACACCGATGGTAATTGCTTAAAAAAACAAATCACTTACTTTGACAAAAACCATGGGCTTATCAAAAAACAAACAATTGATTGGCAACAAATAGACAATGCCTGGCTATGGAAAAAAGTTGAAGTGAAAAATGCACAAACTTTCGGTTCAACATTATTTGAGGTGAGCCAAGCAAAAGTCAATGTAGGCGTGCCAGACAAATGGTTTAATATGCGCATGTTACGTAGAGGGCTCTAATTACTGTTTTATTTAACTTCCGAGCAATCATACATCTTCCCGCAGATTGCTCGGAATTTCATCCAACACTCCCCTTTTCCTTCTCAAATAGTTTCTCTTTTTCAATAATCACTAAATAGTTTTTTCTTGACGCTGTAATTCGTTACACTATCCACTTTTTGAGAATAGACATAACAAATGAAAGCAATAATTGCCCGCAGAAAATCTTCCATAAAAACTAACATCACTCCTTCGCTTCCGAATAACCTGCATCCGGTTTTGAAACAGATTTATTTAAACCGCAATATATATACAGCAGAAGACTTAAATAAATCACTACAAAATTTACTCCCACATCAAACACTTTTAGGAATAACAACAGCAACAAATAGAATCTATAATGCTATTTTTGATCATCAAAAAATATTGATAATCGGTGATTTTGATGCAGATGGTGCAACTAGTACCGCAATTTGTATGAAAGCCCTTCGATTATTTGGTGCAAAAAATGTGAATTTTTTGGTACCGGATAGATTCAAATTTGGTTACGGTTTAAGTCCCGAAATAGTTACAAAGGCAAAACAAGATTATGCTCCTGACCTGATTATTACAGTTGACAATGGTATCTCCAGTATTGATGGCGTTACTAAAGCAAATTCGCTGAATATTGACGTCGTTATAACAGATCATCACTTAGCCGCGGATACACTGCCACCTGCTTTTGCCATTGTTAATCCCAATCAACCCGGAGATAAATTTGAGAGTAAAAATTTGGCGGGTGTAGGTGTTATTTTTTACGTTTTATTAGCATTACGTATTCAACTTCGAGAAAAACAATGGTTTAAAAATAATAATTTGGTCGAACCAAATTTAGCGTCATTATTGGATATTGTTGCACTTGGAACAGTAGCTGACGTAGTCGCACTTGATCACAATAATCGAATTCTGGTTGACCAAGGACTGCGACGAATCAGGGCTGGATTAGCAAGCCCAGGAATAAAAGCATTGATCGAAGTATCTAATCGTGATCAAAATACTCTATCTGCTTCCGATCTCGGTTTCTGTCTCGCACCTCGTTTAAATGCGGCAGGCAGACTTGAAGATATGTCGATTGGAATTAATTGTTTACTTTCAGAAAACGATTCAGAAGCATTAGTTCTGGCAAAAAAACTGAATCAGTTAAATCAGGAAAGAAAAAGCATTGAATCTCAAATGCAATCAGATGCATTACAGATTTTAAAAAAACTGGAAAACAATATAGCAAATCAAAATGGAATTTGTCTCTATGATTCAACTTGGCATCAAGGTGTCATTGGAATCCTTGCTTCCCGCATCAAAGATCAATATCACAGGCCCGTAATTGTATTTGCAAATGGTGAAAATGGCGAAATAAAAGGATCTGCTCGTTCAATAAACGGGATTCACATCAGGGACGTATTAGATTCAATCGCATCTCAACATCCAAAATTAATTAGCAAATTTGGTGGCCATGCTATGGCTGCCGGCCTAACAATTATGGAATTAGATTTTATTCGATTTAATGAAATTTTTGACAAGGAAATTACAGCTCTATTATCCAATAAAGATATTGACAAGATCATTTACACTGATTGTGAACTTGCTGAAAACGACTATTCACTGGAACTTGCTAATCTTTTAAAGCACGTTGAACCTTGGGGCCAGGCATTTCCCGAACCTAAATTTGAAGGTAAATTTCATATTGTTGATCATAGAATTGTCGGTGAAAAGCATTTAAAGCTTAAACTATCCATGATTAACGACAGTTCAAGAGAAATCGATGCAATTGCTTTTAATCAAGTTAACGAAAACAATGATATTAATTTTTCCCATTCTAATGAAATATTACACGCTGTTTTTAAATTGGATATAAATGAATATAACAACCGAAAAACACTGCAATTAATAATAGACCAATTTGAAGTTACGCCTCAAAGTGAAAATTGCATGTAGTTTTTGGGGACTGTAAAGAGAGATTCAGGGAAAATAATATTCTCATTATAATTAACGAGAAATCTTTGATACCCATATGCACTCCACTCTCGAATTGGAAAACCAAATTGCAAGTGATGCAGCGGATCCAAAATATTGATTGCCTCATAACAACGTTCTCCTTCCTCAGGTCGGAAATTGCTATATAACTCGTTGGCTAAGGATCGACGATATTCCTTAATTGCGTTTAACTCATCACTTAAAAAATTATCAATCGAAACCACATTATAACATTTTTTACCGTCTAATCGAATTTCATAATGCATTACACTATTGGTTGAAGTTTTTTCGGACCGCATAACTGCATTACTTTGCTGACTATTTATCTCCCATTTAATTGATTTAATGGCATCATATGATTTCAATTTTGGCCTAATCACCATAACACTTTTATCATCTTCGACAACATTGTATATAATTTTATTTTTACGATGAAACAAAACATAATCATTACTATCTTTCCCATCATCAATTCGCAAAAAATTGTCTGTAATAATTAATCTAACCAAGGACTCAGTTTCGTTTCGTTTTTTTTCGGTAAATGTCAATACTGTGCCAGCACCTTTTGGTTTTGCATCCGGACTGATCACATTTGTCTTGTTATTTTCTGGATTTTTATGTGCACAGGACATCAATAATGATATACCCAATAATATAAAAATATTTTTCGTTATCTGCATGAATTTAAAAATTCCAGTTCTGTTTTTGAAAAACCTGCCTTTTTTCTTGCAGCTTCATTAAATGGTTTTCTAATTTTATTTATTGCGTACTGACAAACTAAATCAGAAAAAACATCGCTTGAATTTAATTTTCTCTGATCACAAATATAGTGAAACCATTTTGATCCAATTTCAACATGGCCAATTTCATCATTATAAATAATTTCTAAAATTGATGCGGCTTTACTATATCCATGGTGATTGAAACGCGAAATCATACTAGGTGTTACATCTAATCCTCTTGCTTCTAAAACTCGAGGTACAAGTGCCATCCTATGTAATATATCGTGTTTCGTAAGATTCACCATTTCCCACAAGTCACCATGAACAGGAAAGCTGCCGTATTGATATCCCAATTCGTTCAAATATTCGTGGATTAAACTGAAATGATACGCTTCTTCAGATGCAATTTTAGTCCAGTCATCGTAAAACTCATTCGGCATAAAAGGGAATCGATAAATGGCATCCCATGCAATATTTATCGCATTGTATTCAATGTGTGCGAACGAATGTAACAATGAAGCATGACCAATTTCATTTGAAATTGATCGTTTTGACAATTGATGTGTTTCAACTTGAGAAATCCCATCAGGATACAGTGATATACATTCGGAATTAGCAACAAACTTCTTATCAATTTTGTATTCTTGTTTTAACCAGTCATTTCTAATTTGATGAGTGAACCGTTTTTTTTCTTCAATATTTCTAACATTGAGGCAACAATCTGCTGCAAGTTGTAAGGATTGTTTGTGCATTTTTAGAATATCCGTCAACAATTGTTATGTGTATTAATTACCCAATTTTCGTGTTAAAGGTAATTATACCGCTCTATTGATAGGGTGTGAAAGGTTAATATGAAGGGTAAATATTTGAATGATTATTTTTTTTGCGCTATTTAAATTTGATTTATGTAATACATACCTAACTTAGTTTAATATGCCAGGGTTCAAAACGAACACCAAAGGGATTTTCCTCATGATATCGAATTCTTATATATCCTAATTCTTCCAACCGTTTAAACTCATTTGTGTAAGCAAAATCTTCTGAAAAATTTCGATAACCATAGCCTTTTTTCCCAACATCAAAATCCCCATTCCCATGAAAAGAATGGCCTGGAGGTGCGAGAGAACGTGACGCCATTGACAAATTTCCTTTTGAGCGAAGAGATTTGCTCAAGAACAAATACATTTGTTTCACAACACCTCGAACACCTGAAGTTAAAATTATTGATGGTCCGATATCACGACTAATCTTACTATAGAGATTAATTGATTCTCCTCGAAATAAATAGTTTCCTGAATAAGGCACTTTGTGGGTGTCTTTTTTTCGAATGATAGAGGTCAAATCAGTTGTAACTTTCTCACCAAGGAATCCATAATTTTTAGCATCGGTGTAAAAAACTTCGTCTAGGAACGCGATTTCTTCTTTTGTAAATGCACCAATTCGACTATAGCGACGAGCAAACAATAGTGCACGATCAAATCCAATTAAACTAAAGTTCCCATGGCCAACATGAGCCCTAACACGCCTTAAGCGTAAAACGACTGATCGAAGAATTTGATATCGATTTCCAGTGAGACGAATATCGTCGACAAAATGTGTATTGTAATTTTTAATTTTAGAAAGGTAATCTTTTACTTCGTTGGAATCGTCAATGACATTTTGCTTACCGTGATTGCCAGCAGCAAGTAGGATGGTAGGAGATCCTGCCAACGCAGATCCTACGACCATACCTTTAAGAATTGTTCGTCTATCCATTAATCATAATACCAGTTAACTCAAAGGATTACTGTTTTGCTAATATTATAGCGTCCACTAGCAAGAATTCTCGCGTAATATCACGCAATTATTAGAAATAACTGGCTCAAAACTAATCGACTATAAATTAATTTTGCAAGCAGGAAAAAATGCTTTTATTATGCCGCAGGTGCCATTTTCAATGGCGCGAGATAGATTTCTTCCGCTTCTGCAAATTGATCCTCTGCGATCTGAATAACTGAATCTACAATTTTAGAAGATAAATTTGTGATTAACCAAGCATCTTGATCAAAATGATTGTGATGCTCAAAAGCACTACCTTGCCAACCAGCTTTGTGTGATATTACATCAGCAATATGAATTATGGCTGCATCAAGTTTATGATCTTCTGCACGCCCTGGTAAGTGATGATATGCCACTGCTTTACATATGCTGTCTGGAAGCCTCCACATCTTTAATATGGCATAAGTTACGGTGGCATGACTGAATCCTAGAATTGATTTTTCTGCAACACAAAGGTTTTCATTTTCATTTTTGGCACGCATGAAAATGACTTCCATTTCATCAGGCATAACTTGATAAAGCGCCAAATGTCCTAAGTCATGCAATAAGCCACTCAAAAATAAGCGATCTTTATTTAAAACATGGCATTTATTTGCCAACACTCTAGCGACTGTTGCAGTATACAAACTGTGCTTCCAAAACGTTTCCATAGAAACAAATTTGTTTGATAAATTTGAAAAACTTTCAATCGATGATGTAGCCCAAAGTAAATCTCTCAATCCCTGCGTGCCGATCAGCATGATTGCGCGATTTAGATCGTCAATTCGATTTGCAAATCCATAAAACGGGCTATTGGCAATTTTCAACAATTTAGCAGCCATTGCTGGATCCATTCCAATAACATTGGTTAAATCTTGAAGAGAACTATTTGGATCGTCTGCCAATTCATTAATCTTCACACACACATCTGGTAACGATGCCAGTTTTTTAATTTTTAATGCAATATCTTTAGGTTGTAAGGCCATTTTCGGCTCTCCACAGTGAAAAAATAAAACCTTATCGAATGTTTTATCTTTTAACTTTATTTAAAGTTTGAGTGTCACCGTGGACAGTGCATTTTCCATCCCGGATTTTTTAAGAATAAGAATTTTTTATTTATCAATGCATATAATTTGTTGATTTTCAGATGTATAGAAAATCATATTAGAAAATGGTTGAATATCCACTAAGCCATCAACGGCAAAGCAACTTATGCAAGTTGGATAAGTTTTGCCGCATTGAAAATTAATTCCGGCCCCATATTGGGTTTGTGCGCATTCTCACTGATACAACGTCGCCAAGCTTTAGCGCCAGGTATACCGTGAAATATTGCGATAATATGGCGAGATAATTGAGTAAATGGAATTCCTTTAGACATTTCTGTTTCCATATAATGGCAATAAGCCTGAACTATTTCAAAACGTGGTTGAACATTTTCTTGTGAATGAAATACCGATTTATCAATTGTTGACAGAAAATAGGGATTTTCACAAATGGCTCGCCCGAGCATAACTCCGTCAACTTTTTGAAGATGTTGGAATACTTCAGATAGTTTGCTTATCTCACCGTTGATCACGATAAATAAATCTGGAAAATCTTTTTTTAATTGGTAAACCCAGTCGTACCTTATCGTCGGTTTCTCTCTGTTTTCTTTCGGACTCAGTCCTTTTAACCATGCCTTGCGTGCATGAATGATAAATTTCTCACATCCAAAATCTTTCACAATTTGAATAAAGTGGGTCAAATGATCATAACTGTCTTGATCATCTATACCAATACGACATTTCACTGTCACGGGAATTGATACAACTGATCTCATTTCTGAAACGCAACGTCCCACCAATGAAGGATCAGCCATTAAACACGCACCAATATTTCCAGATTGAACCCGATTACTCGGGCATCCTACGTTCATATTTATTTCATCGTACCCAAGCTCTTCGGCCAATTTAGCACAAAAAGCCAACTCTATAGGGTCACTACCACCAAGTTGAAGCACCAATGGGTGTTCTGCTTGATTGAAAGCAAGCAATCGATTCCTGTCTCCATGAATTAAACTTTGGGATACCAGCATTTCGGTATAAAGCTGTGTTTTTTTAGACATCAGCCTTAACAAATATCGAAAATGTCGATCCGTGTATCCCATCATAGGGGCAACCGAAAATTCTTTTTTTCCGCTAGTCGTTGTCATCAATTAATTCCAATAAAATTTACAAATAATCAATATTTTATAATTTTTTCTTAAAGTTTAAAGGGAGAATTAGACTATTAAAGTTGTCTTAATTTAAGTCGACTAATAAGTTAACGCATATATATAAATAAAAACCATGTTTAGAACCACAACAATAAAAATTGCATCAATTTGAATAATGATTCTCAAGTTGAAAATTTAACGCTTGTTTCATGTAGTCAGCGGAGTTACTCGTCTTTGGGAGGAAAGACGAATTTGGATTAGTGGCTGAACTTGTCAGCTTCTAGTCTTCAAACTCCCTTGTTGAGGTAGCTGTGTTTAAGTTGTATTTTTTATTATGCATTTGTGCGTCGCGCAATTTGCGTAATTTCCTTCATGTTGTAGGTTGTATCGCATTAATTTTTACCAATGCAGCAGTCAGCGCACCCCCTATACCTTTTGATAATTGGTCTAATTCTCGCGGTAACATTAATGCCGCGTGCCCTGCCGGATTTACTTGTGCGGATAGTGTCACTAGTGAATCAATGATTCAACGTGTTTTAACTGACAATCGAAGCGGTGAAAATTATGTCCAACTCATCATTCAAGATGGCGTGGTGAGTAACACGGGTCAATTAAGCTATGAAGCGTTTACTAGTGCAAACAACAATGGAGCAAGTGGATTATCTGCAAAATCTATTGTCCGCCAAACGGGCCAATTTAATACAGATTATGATTTCGAATTAAATTTGGGTTGGGCAGTGAATCCTGGAACCGCAGCTGTAAGCTTAAGCCAAAACGTGAGAGATACTTCCCCAGAAGGCGTCCGCATAGATTACACATTTGATTATCAACAAAACCAGGATAATCGGGGAAATACAACCGGTTACTATTATGGCATTCGAGAAAATGTCACCAATTCAACTGTTATGAATGGATCAAATACCGGTGGTGGTGCAGATGTTTGGACCTTTGTTCTACGTCGTGCTGGAGGATCGTTTGTACAAGCTGGGTCTGCTAGTTTACCTGCTGCAGCTGGTGGCGGAATGGGTGGTGGCGGAGGTGGCGGCGGAATGGGCGGCGGTGGCGGTGGCGCTGCTCCCGCCCCAGCCCCAGCACCTGCACCAGCACCTGGCACACCAGCGCCTGTTGTTACTCCTGCACCAGCTCCCGCACCTGCCCCACCAGCAGCTGGTGGCGGTATGGGTGCTGCGATGTCCTTTGCGGCAAATTCTTCTGGCACTCGAATTTCAAGCTCAAATAGGAGTAATAGTACCGCAAACAAAACAAATGGATTTACCATGCCGGCAGTTCCTTTTGGCATTGGGACAATTGATTACGGCCCTGCGGATGACGCTGTATTTGGACCTGAACCATTGCCGGAGCCACCGCTCGCAGGCATGTTACCAGGCAGCTCATCCAACCAATCAAACATCGGAGATATTCCACAACAAAATAACTCTAACGTGCGCACCGTAACTGGCTCTGGTGGGATTATTAGCTTTGGCAATGCAGGAGGACCCGCCGCGCCCACTAATCCTGTCACTACACCTACGGGTAGTACGGCTGGAATGGGTGGCGGTGGACCACCAGGTGGCGCTGTCTCATGGAATACCGGGCAAGAAGTTCAAGTCATCTGGATCGGCCAAGTATGTTCGGGATGCGTTTTACCTGGCATGGGCGGCATGGGTGGCGCTGGTAATGGTAGTTTTTCTTTTCAGCAATACGATAACATCTCCACCGGAGCAACTGCTAACACCCGATCAATTCTGGGCACCGCACCATTCACATGGAATAATCCTCCCTTTGGCCCAACCCCTGGGCTTTAGCCTTCTTTAAAAAACTCACAACAAAAATGGTTATTATTTAACCTTATACTGTACTTTTAAATAATTGATACCTATTCCAAACAAGCCTATAATTTGTTATACAAAATCAAACAAAATGAGTAAGTTTGTGGGGAATTTTAAGTTAGTTCAATAAATGATCTATTTTCGATTTTTATTAAATCTAAATGCTTAGCGACACTTATCATTATATTCAAAACAAGCATCTAGGTCGTTTAAATTTCACCATTCCCCAAAGCCACCTAGTCAGCATTGTGTACATGAATTAGGAATAATGAGGGATGCCGATATCAATCTGATCCGCGATTTCCGGTTAATACAGATATGCTTGCTAATGGCAGGCCTATTAACACCTTCCCATGCAGCGCGGCCACCAATGCCTTTTGATAGTTGGAGCAATCGCGCTGGTGAAATTCAAGCGGTTTGCCCAGCTGGATATACATGTAACGATAACGTGGTGAGTGAAAATATGACTCAACGTATTTTGAGTCGTAACAATACCGGCGAAACCTATGTGCAAGTCATGATTGAAGACAATAATCCTCGAACTGGACAGCATCGGTCAGAAACATTTGTAAACGCGAGTAACGAGCAAAACACACCTATTCCATTTACTGAAATTGGGGAAATCATGCCTGTCGATCCTAATCCAGGAACAGACGCCGTCGAAACCACTCAGTTGCGAGCATTTAATACAGGTGTCGCAACACAATATTCAATGAGCCAAACCGTTGGAACCACTAACATGACTTATTCTTTCTCATTAAATACAGGATATTTTAATAATGTGGGTGAACCCGCTGTTCAAATAAATCATGATGTCACTGACACCGCTTTTGGAATTGGATTTGATTACTCTTTTACTTACACACAGCGCAGAAACGGGCAAGGTGGCATTACTGGATGGCTATATGGGATAGATCAATTTGTGACAAATTCTGCTGTGATTGGCGCTGGAAATGGCGGCACGAGAGATGATCAGAATTTTGTTTTAAGACGCGCATCTGGTGACTATATAACAGCAGGAAGTGCAACTCTTCCTCCGTCTGCCGGTGGAGGTATGGGTGGTATGGGTGGCGGAGCCCCAGGTGCAAATCCTGCTGGTGGTGGAGAATCTCCACCCGCAAATGCAGTTGTACCAACGCCACAACCCACTCCATTTCCCCAGCCGCCTGGCGCACCAACGGGAAATCCAGCAATGGGTGGTGGAGGCGGTGGAGTGCCTCCTGGTGGTTCTGTTGCATGGGGAGCAGGAAGTGAAGTACAAGTTATATGGATAGGACAAGTCTGTCCCGGCTGTATGATCGGTATGGGAGGCATGGGTGCTATGGGAGGAACTGGTTCATTCTCCTTTCAACAATACGAGAATATTTCTACCGCTCAAGCAGCAGCTACACGTACAATTGCAGGAGCAGCGCCATTTACCTGGACAAATCCTCCATTTGGCCCCCAACCCCCAGGTTTGTAATGTCATTTTCACTTTTCTTTTTGTAAATTTTTTTGATGGGCCTTATAGAGCTCTCGACTTTCTAAACGTGAATCCCCTATTAACACCTGTAAACTGGATTGAGTAATATACTTTGCAGTTTTTAAAACTGCTGGATTAGTATAGTCGCCACTAGCAAATGCTAAAATATGCTCACCCTTAAAACATATTTTTTTAGACGAATCATTTTCTATTTGAGTAAATCCATGCTCAGGGATAAATTGATAGGTTTTTTCTGGCAATATTTGCCTATTATTGTTTACTTCGGTTCTTAACGAAATTTCGTAACCTAATACTTTTAACAATTGCATCTCGAATTCACGGAGCACTTGAAATTCTTGATAAGGATGCTGCAATTTAAATAAAAACTCAGAATAACATTCATATACTTCGGGCAAATTATCGTTTATGGGCACTATGCGATTGATTAACTCGTTTGCATATAAACCCAGATATAAGGACTTGCCACTAAATTGATTAATATCATTTTTATGTTCTGCAGCAATAAGAATACCTAATTCTGATTTCCGATGCCATGATATGGATAAACATTGAAATAACTGAAGTGCACTTTTTAGTTGCGATTTTGCTTGTTTGATTCCTTTCGCGATTAGCGTAAAACGACCAAAATCTTTGGTTAAAAGATCAACTAAAACACTCGTATTTTTATAGGGTCGAATATGGAGAACATATGCTGGATGGTTATAAACTTTTTCAAAACTCATAAAACAAAATACCTAAAATTGGCCTTTTGCTAATTTAAAACAGACAATACAAACGTTGTACTAATTACTCTACTCGTTAGTGTAACCTAAACTTCTTAGTGCTCGCAAATCATCCGACCAACCTGCTTTTACCTTTACCCAAAGCTGTAAAAAAACTTTTTTCCCACACAATTTTTCCAATTCAATTCGCGCTTGTTGTCCGATATTTTTTAAAATACTGCCTTTTTTTCCTATAACAATGGATTTTTGTCCACTACGCTCTACCCAAATAATAGCTGCAATATCAATTAATTTTTCGTTTTCCTTATAATCCTCAATTTCAACTGTGAGCGCGTATGGCAACTCCTGACCCAAAGTCCGTGTCAGTTTTTCTCGAATTATTTCAGATGCAATAAATCTTTCACTTCTATCGGTAATTTGATCTTCCGGATAAATTAATTCACCGTCTTGCAAATACTTCTCAATACAATTTTCCAGATCATCTGTTTGTTTGCCGGTTTTTGCTGATACCGATATAATTTCTTGAAATGAAAACTCTTGACTAATTTTTTCGATATAGGGTAACAAATCAGATTTAGTTTGTATCAAATCGGTTTTATTAATCACTAAAAAAACTGGAACATTGACTGATTTTAATTTATTAGCTATCAATTCATCTTGTTCTGTCCATCGATTCGCTTCCACAAGAAATAGAACAATATCGACATCATCCAATGACTGATTAGCGGATCGATTCATTATTTGATTCATCTGATTTTTGTTATCTGAATGCATTCCAGGCGTATCAACAAAAATAACTTGAGCCTGTTCAGTCGTTTTAATTCCTAATATTGTATGACGCGTCGTCTGTGGCTTTCTAGATGTAATACTAATTTTTTGTCCAATAAAATAATTTAACAAAGTCGATTTGCCTACATTAGGTCGACCAACAATAGATACATATCCAGATTTCATTTTTTATTAATTTCCAATAATGCAGCTTGTGCCGCATCTTGTTCGGCGCGTCGACGACTCGTTCCCTTACCATGGGTTTTTATGTTTAAGGGTGTAATATCACAGATTACGATAAATGATTGTTGATGGGGATCTCCCTCGATATTTGTTACCTCATAACTAGGGAGTGCCAACTTGTTGGATTGTAAATATTCTTGTAACTGACTCTTGGGATCTTTTAATTCAAGCTGGCTAACTTTCTCCAGTTTTTCACGAAACAACCGAAGTATTAGTGATTTTGCAGATTCAAATCCTGAGTCAATTAGCACAGCAGCTAACAATGCTTCCAATGCATCAGCAAGAATTGATGCTCTTCGATAACCACCACTTTTTAATTCCCCCGAGCCTAGTTTGATAAACTCACCCAAGTCTAATTCTCTCGCAATTTCCGCAAGAGTATCTTTTTTAACCAAGGAAGCTCTATAACGACTCAGCTCACCCTCTGTTGCCTTTGGAAACTGATGATACAAAGCTTCTGCAATAACAAAGTTTAATACACTATCACCGAGATACTCCGCTCTTTCATTATGATGATAACTCGCGCTTCGATGGGTAAGCGCCAAATCGAGTAATTGCCTATTTTTAAACTCATAGGCTATTCGTCGACAAAGCTTTTCGTTATTCTGGTTCAATCTCTAATGACTTCCTCTTGTTCAAAATTAAGCACCAAACTAATATTTCCCAAAAAATGTGTTTTAACTTCATAATTGATTTTTATTTTTGTTAATCCATTAAAATCTGAAATTTCGATATGATCATCTTTAACATGACCCACATTATTGGTTTTTAGGCGTTTCATTAACCGTTGCCTAATCTCTGCTGGGGAAGACTTTTTCGTTATGCGCTCTTCTACAATGGATTGCAAACTCGAAGATACACTAAAATTTTCAAGATAAATTGGGAAAATTCTAATTGCGATATATGAACAAAACATAGTCGCCACAATAACAAGCAACAATCCTCTTAAACTCAATCCAGCTTGTTTAGTCAATTTTAACCGATTCATGTTCTATCCTTTTTGAGTTTGTCGCAGGGCAAAACGAATAGCAAAAATAATTTAGGGGTCTATACCCTAACGTTTCAAAATATTTCGGTAAAAAAACGTTAGGGTTTATTCTATATCGTTGCCAATTCGACTCCATTCAATTCCGCCATCATCAAAATTTAAATTCATCCATATCATAAAAGCACGACCAACCAGATTTTTTTCTGGGACAAATCCCCAAACCCGACTGTCGTTGCTATTATCTCTATTATCTCCCATAACAAAATAATGCTCTTCGGGCACAATCCATTCCCCGTTTCTGGATGTGGTACGGGAATCAATTAATATTTCATGTTTTTGAGATTCATTGATATCTTCAGACAGTTTATTTGCGCTGGGAATTGGTAATCCATCCTTCGTGTCAGTATACGGTCCGAGTAAACTTTGCTGGAGCCTTTTACCATTGATATACACATTTTTTCCTCTATATGCGATCCGGTCTCCTGGCAATCCAATAACTCTTTTTATGTAATCTACTGAAGGATCTTTGGGATACCGAAAAACGACTACATCTCCTCTATCTGGTGATGAAATTGATATTACTTTAGAATTGATAACTGGCAAACGAATTCCATAACTAAATTTGTTTACCAAAATAAAGTCTCCAACTTTTAACGTTGGAATCATGGACCCTGATGGAATTCGAAATGGTTCAACCAAAAATGAGCGAAGTATCAGAACAACTAAAATGACCGGAAAAAACGATCGCGCATATTCAACGTAAATGGGTTCTTTATATGCTTTTTCTACTACCTCTTCTTTATCTGCAGCTGTATACGACTTTTTTAATTCATCTCCTTCAGCAATTCTTTTCGGCTTCCATAACTTTATGTCAACTAACCAAATTGCTCCAGTTATTAACACGGCAATTAACATTATTGCTGAAAAGTCTATATCCATTTTCAATTACCTTTACGTTTTTCTTTCCAATTGTTTATGTCATTGAATTCAATTATTTCTTATCTACTTTTAATACTGCTAGAAACGCTTCTTGTGGAATTTCTACATTTCCAACTTGCTTCATTCGTTTTTTTCCTGCTTTTTGTTTTTCTAATAGTTTCCGCTTGCGCGACATATCTCCACCGTAACATTTTGCAGTGACATTTTTTCGCAACGCTTTGACGGTTGCTCGTGCCAAAATATTCGATCCAATTGCTGCTTGAATAGCAACGTCAAACATCTGTCTTGGAATGATGTCTTTCATTCGTTCAACCAATTCTTTGCCTCTCGTATATGCATGGTCTTTATGAACAATAATTGATAATGCATCAACACTTTCACCATTAATTAAAATATCAAGTTTCGTCAGGCTAGCTTCTTGAAATCGCTCAAAATGATAATCCAATGACGCATATCCTCGACTGACTGATTTTAATCGATCAAAAAAATCCAATACGACTTCACTCATCGGTAATTCGTAAGTTAAAGAAACCTGATTACCAAGGTATTGCATTTTCATTTGTACACCGCGTTTTTCAATGCAAAGCTTAATAACATTCCCAACATATTCTTTTGGAAGTAACATATTTGCTGTAATAATTGGCTCTCTGGTTTCACTAATTTTATTTATTTCGGGTAACTCAGCGGGATTATCAATATTTAATATTTCACCTGATTTTAAGATGATTTCATAAACTACTGTTGGTGCAGTCGTAACGAGATTGAGGTCGTATTCTCTCTCCAATCGTTCTTGAATAATCTCCATGTGAAGTGTACCCAAAAATCCACAGCGAAAGCCTAGTCCCAATGCAGTTGAATTTTCTGGCTCATAAAATAATGCAGCGTCATTTAATCGAAGTTTTGATAATGCGTCTCTTAAATCTTCATAGTCTTCACCACTTATCGGGAACAACCCTGCAAAAACTTGTGGTTGTATTTCCTTGAATCCTTGCAATTTGTCTTTTGCAGGATTATCCAAATAAGTTAACGTGTCTCCAACTGGCGCCCCATCTATTTCTTTTATTCCGGCAATGACAAATCCAACTTCGCCTGCGCCTAAACATTCCTTTTCTTCTCGCTTCGGAGAGAAAATCCCGACACTTTCCACCAAATGATTTCGTTGAGTCGACATAACTTGTATTTTTTTCTTCGGGTATAAAGTTCCTTGAACAATCCTGACAAGGGAAACCACCCCTAAATAATTATCAAACCATGAATCGATAATTAAAGCTTGTAGCGGTGCATCGCGATCGCCAATTGGTGGCGGGATTATTTTAACCAATGACTCTAGTAACGCATCAACACCAATCCCTGTTTTTGCACTAATTGAAATTGCATCCTGTGCTTCAATTCCGATGATTTCTTCAATTTCATTTTTCACACGATCAGGTTCAGCTGCTGGTAAGTCAATTTTATTTAAAACCGGTAATACTTCTAATCCCTGATCAATAGCGGTATAGCAATTTGCAACACTTTGCGCTTCAACACCCTGAGAGGCGTCTACAACGAGTAATGCACCTTCACAAGCAGCTAATGATCTGGATACCTCATAGGAAAAGTCCACATGTCCAGGTGTATCAATAAAATTAAGTTGATACGTTTCATTATCTTTTGCTTTGTAAAGTAAGGTAACACTCTGTGCTTTTATTGTGATGCCTCTTTCCTGCTCTAATTCCATTGAATCAAGAATTTGCTCACCCATTTCTCGCGCTGTTAATCCACCACAAGTTTCAATCAAGCGATCTGCTAATGTAGACTTTCCATGATCAATATGCGCAATGATGGAAAAATTTCGTATATGCGTTAGGTCTTTCAACTAGGTAATATCCAAATAAATCAGTTTTGCGTTAATTTTATACCATATAATAAAAAAGGCCTCCCTTTTTACAAAGAAATGCCTTTTTAGATTGACTATTTTACGTTAATTTAATAACGATTGTTATTGATTTCTTCCATATTCGTCTTGAAATCGTACAATATCATCCTCCCCTAAATAACTACCGGATTGGACTTCAATGATTTCCAATGGGATTGTGCCGGGATTTTCTAATCGGTGTTTAATTCCTAACGGAATATAAGTTGATTCATTTTCTGACAGTAAGAAATTTTCTTCATTTCGAGTTACCATAGCGGTGCCTGTGACAACTATCCAATGTTCCGCACGGTGATGATGCATTTGTAAAGATAATCTGGCACCAGGATTCACGACTATTCGCTTCACTTGAAATCGTTCACCTTGGTCTATTGATTCATAGGAACCCCATGGACGAAAAACCTTTCGATGAATAACCGTCTCCTGCCTATGATCATTCGCCAATTGCTGTACAATTTTTTTAACTGATTGGGACGCATGTTTATCAGCAACCATAATTGCATCTGATGTTTCAACAACCACTATATCGGATAAACCAATCACAGATACGAGGCGATTTTCCGCTAATACCATGGAATTTTTTGTATCTTCTAGCAATACATCGCCTTTTAAAACGTTTCCTTGTTTGTCTTTTTCAGCAATGGCCCACAGACTGTCCCATGAGCCAATATCGGACCAACCAGCATGCATTGACACCACTATTCCTTTATATGAATCATTTTCCGCTTGATCTGCCGCTATCTTTTCCATAACTGCATAATCAATTGAATCACTTGGGCATGTACCAAAAACGTCTGCATCAAATCGGATAAAATCCAAATCTGCTTGTCGTTTTTGATATGCTAATTTGCATTTTTCATATATATCTGGTTGAAATGATTCGATCGCACATAACCAAACGTTTGCTGAAAATAAGAACATGCCACTATTCCAGACATATTGATTAGTCGATATATAATTTTCTGCAGTTTCCAAATCGGGTTTTTCTACAAATTGTGATATAGAATTGCTTTGAGATCCTAATGTCTCGCCTTTTTTAATGTATCCATAGCCAGTTTCTGCGTGTTGCGGCTCGATCCCGAAAGTAACCAACGCATCTTTCATCGCGTAGTCAGAGCCAATTTCAATCGCGGATATTAATTCACTCGATTTCTTAATCACATGATCTGCAGGCATAACTAACATTAGTGCATCAGATTGCAAAGACTGAACATGCAAGGCACCAAGTGTTAGTGCAGGCGCAGTATTTTTTGCTTGGGGCTCAAGCAAGATATGAGGATTAGTCACATTTATCTGACGAAGTTGTTCTGCAACTAAAAATCGGTGATTTTCGTTTGTAATAATCACCGGCGACATTATAGTCATTTTTTGATTTTCTAATTCTGATTCGGTAATACGTCTAATAGTGGCTTGTAATAACGTATCATCCCCAACTAACGACAACAATTGTTTTGGATATTGTTCGCGCGACAATGGCCATAACCGAGTACCTGATCCGCCACACAATATCACTGGAAATATTGTTACAGTCAATTTTTCACCTCTTCACCAGAAGTTGTTACAGAATCTGTTAGTGTTTCTTTTGCCAATTCTTTTTGCTTTTTAATGAATGCGATAAAAAAGGCAAGAAAAACTCCAATCATAAAACCGACAAGTGTACCCAAAATCGCCATGAGTTTTTTCTTTGGTTTTATTTTATCTTCTGGAATAACGGCTGGATCGATCACCTTAAAAACATATTCATCTCTGACATTCGCAAGCATGATATTTTTTGTTTGTGCTTCGATTAATCGAAATATTGACTGTCGCATTTCAACGATACTGGTTTGCTTCAATTCATTTTTCAAATATTCTATGTTGTTTTTCGCTTCAATTATTGCAATCTCTTTTTGATATTTATTGATCCGTCCAATCATCTTATTTGCCCATTGCGCAGCAAGTGCGGGATCTTTCCATTCAAACGCAATGTTATACATACCCGATTCTTTATCTTGAGAAATAAAACGAATTCCATTAAATACTTTATATGCTTTCCAAGATGTTGGTATTTGTTTTTTTGATTCCACTTTCCAAGTCTTGTTTTCTTCATCCCAAATATCTTCAAATAATACAGGAATTAAGTTTTCTTCTTGAATAAATGTGTCAGTAAATGCCCGTGATTTTAAAGTTGCAATGGCTTCTTCTGTTTTTCCGCCACCGGATCCAATATTAATACCAGCTAATGACGCCAATCCACCAAACTGCCCCGCTAATGCAGAAGCGGTACCTTTGTCCTCTCCAACCGGTGCCATGGTTAGTTGTGCACGAAATATCGGCGTCATTTGAAAAGCAAAATAAAGAGTTCCTCCACCTCCAACAAGAGTTGTAAAAATGATAAACCACTTGAACCGCATCAAAATTCGCCAATAGTCCAAGAGATTTATTTCATCATCTTCAGTGGGTAATTGAGTAGGCAGATAGTATACCGGTTGTTGGTGATATTGCGCTTGATTCAACGATTCTGTACCTTTGTTTTTTCTATTGTCATTCATTGAGATTCGTCAATTTTCCCTAAAACAATCCAACGGTATTCCATGCAGCAGCTGATAATCCAAGCTGATACACAATGGATGATATGTTAGTCCAAAGTTTGAGGCTGCTAATTCTATCCGCGTCGAGAGGAATGACAATGGCATCACCAGGATAAAGGTCGGGGGTGTCATCGAGCCAAGAATTTTGAGCAACTTGCACTGCGCCATTTGCTCTAACGATATATGTGCTATCAGCATCTGCTTTTTTTGTCATGCCGCCACTAAGTGATATATATTCATCGACACTTAAATTTTCTTGAAACAAATGTGATGTTGGATGAAACACTTGCCCTATGACGCTCACCTCCTGCATCTTTGGAGGAATGAAGAGCCTATCCCCTCCTCGCAAAATAATTCGGTGATCCTCGGGAAGATCATCTTCTTCGACGTCTGCAATCATCGCCAAATCAATGACAAGACGCCCAGCTGCTTTGGTGGTTCTGATTTTAGATAACAATTGCGTTGCTTGTGCAGTTTGACTAGCGTCTTCACCTCTCTCTAGGCTAATAGACGCCAATTCTGCCTCAAGATTTGCCGCCATTGCATCTAATCTTTCTTGTTCACGTTTTTGTAAATCTTCCCTGATAAACACTGCACCTTGAGGATAAGCATAGGGTGTTAATCCACCAGCCCGCTTTAATATACCATGCAGCGTTTCACCTCGTTGAATTGCATATTCACCTGGAAATTGCACTTCGCCAACCAATGAAACATTTTTTTCACCTCCCCATAGCGGTATTTCCTTAATGTTTAATAAATCATGAGCTTGCAATAACAAATTATGGTCTTCATCACCATTCAACGCGCTTTCAACATTTATGTTTTTATGGATAACTTCCCTAGGTTTACCAGGCGTATAAACAAAACTGGTTAGTTCTGCATCTAATCTATAGGCTGATTCTGACAAGCGACCACCCGCTATTATGAGATCGGTTACTCTCATTCCTTCTTCTAATGGATATTGTCCTGGCCCCCTGACTTGGCCACTAACTTTCACAACTTGACTTGGTTCTGATGAACGAGCTTGTGATTCTAACTCTTTAATTATGGGTTTAATTGGTAATATACGCTTATCACTTAAATCAAAAACAATTACTTCATCACGAGGTTTTAATAACAAATTATCCTCACTATTTGCATTATTCAATGCGTTATTCAAACTAACACTGACAATACTGAGTTGATATGTTGGTGGTAAATAACGTTTTACTAAAACATACTCAGTATCTGAGTTTGATTTAAGCGCACGCAAATTTGGTATAATGTCACTCAATCTCAAATCTTGTCGCCACTGAAATTTACCCGTTCTGATTACATTTCCATTTAAATAAACAACATTTTCTTGCCTATCTAATATTGTATCAATATTAACAATATCTCCACTACGTATAGTGAAAGTCTTATGCTCTCCTCTTTCGATATTTAGCTCAATTAACTCTTTTTCGTTGTTAATTGCTCTTTCAACTTTTATATTTATCTGTTTAGCACTGGGCAACAATCCCCCAGCCAATGTTATCAAGTCATCAAGTGTTTTTTCATTGGACAACTCATAAATTGCGGGACGTCTAACTTCACCCCCAATTGTGACGGAACGTTTAATTGTCGGAACATGGATGACATCACCAGGCTTTAAGCGTTTGTCATTCGTTGTATCACCATTTAACAATAACTGATACAAATCCAACGTTTGAACTAGCTTACCGGATCGTTTTAATTTTATATTTCTCAATGATCCAATTGTTGAGATACCTTGCCCATACTGCAATGCATTGGTCATAGTAGATAGCCCACTCACATAATAAGCACCAGGATGATTGACTTCTCCTAATACAAAAACACGTATACTTCTCAATTCACCCAAAGTGATGAACGCATCGACTCCGATGTATTGTTTTTTAATTCGTTTTTTAATGTCTTGCTTTAATTCATCAAAATGCAATCCAGCCACTGGAAAAACACCAATACCGGGCAACGATAAGGTGCTATCACGACTAACTTGCAGAAAATATTCTTCGTTTTCTTTCCCAATTAACTGAATGTGTACTTCATCACCCGGTCCAATGATGTAATCTTTCGGAACAGGCATTGATGAATCCGGGGCAAACTCATCGGGATATTGTTGAAATAACTCGTAACCAAATGGTTTAAGTTCTGCAATCCCAAATTTATGTAAGGGTAATCGCATGACACGAATTGAATAGTGTTTTAATAGTGGTTCTAGGTTTATTCTTGCCGCTGCTTCTTTTTCGTTTAATCCAGCAAGTGTGATTTTGCCCAATCCAGCGATATTAATTTCACCAGCTTGATTTAATTCGAAAAGTTGTTGTGTTTGATCAGGCACATACTCTACTTTTTGAACAAGCCCTCCTCCACCGATGTCGGAATTTAAATCAAAAAAAACGATAATATTTGAACCAGGCTCAAGAATAGGTTCTACAGTATCTTGCTTTATTTCTTTAGGAACAACGTGATTGGATTCACGTATGGGTACCTTAGGGGCAATGTTTTTATCTTTACGAACTTGCCTCTGATTAGGTAACTTACCCTGACGAACAGCTTTTGCTAATTTTTCCTGCTGAGCAGGTGATAGTTTACTCATAATATCTAACTGATTTACTGATATTGCATGACTCAAAACAGGGAAACAAATTAAAATTATCAGTAAAAAACAGAATAAATATCTCAAAACTCTCACAAATCCTCCAGCATCCGATGGACAACAGGTATATATAATTTAATAAAATTTGTTGACTTTAAAAAAATCGGGATGTAATCCCACACGATTTCTAAAATGCGAAAAATAGTTCTCAAAGTAAAATTTGATTACATATCACCAAATATGATTTTGTACAAAAACTATTATTACTAATTTTGTTGGCACATAGTATAGCAATCCTAAGTCTATTCGTACTAAATCATTAAAACTCATCCGAAATTTCTTTTAATTGTCGACCATCGCCTCAATAAAAATTCATTTAAATACAAATTTCAAACAATGCTTTCCCAAGTGACGACAATTAACAATATTTCTCAGCGCAATATTTTGTTACTCAAATGCGCATCCGATCAAAAGTTAATGTTGGTGAATCTTGATGACAAAATACATTCGTTTAAATTGGGATGACACCGAGAATTGTATAAATACCAAACATAATGTTCCTGGTAATTTAGCCTAAGCATTGCTCATAAAAAGGGAAATTTAGGAAATAAAAAAAGGACCACAGACGAGTCCTTTTTATATATGAATAGTGTGATTACTTCAAGTACTTACGTATCACATGTAGAAAGTGTACTTTATTTTAAACAGAGTAATAACTAATTCAATTTGTTTTGGTAGACAAAATAATTATATCGTTTTTGTTCACTTCTATCGTCTTGTCCCCAATTCCTTTTACAAATTTTAGATCAGCAATGGATCTAAATGGGCCATTTTCATTTCTAAACTGCACAATAGCTGCTGCTTTACCCGGCCCTATCCCTTTTAATGATTTTGCAATCTTTTCTGCACTAGCACTATTTATGTTTACAGGCGCAGCGTAAACCACTCCACAAAAACAGGCACTTATAAGAAATACTGCAAGTATTTTTTTAAACATATCTCCCCCTCATTTAGAAACATCTTTATCAATATTAATTAAGTTTTTGATTTTTATACGTGATATTGCATAAATAACAAAAGTAACGATTTCACCTTATCGGGGTATTAATACACTTTTGAAAACTAACTAGACTTAATCATTTTGTTAATTGATTGAAGAGTTTGGTAAGGGTTTGCATTTTGAGTAATTGGTCTACCAACAACAATATAACTTGCGCCTTTAGTTATTGCCTCCACCGGATTAAGTATTCTTTTTTGATCTCCCCTATCATCGGTTTCTAGTCGAATACCCGGTGTGATAAAAACGGTTTTCCTATTGAGTTTGCCTTTTAAAATTTCCAAATCTACAGGAGAACAAACTACACCATCGAGTAAACAATTTTCGTTTATTCTCGCTAATTGAGATACATGCTCTGAAACATTCCCACTCAATCCTATTTTATTTATCGAACTTCGGTCGTGACTAGTCAGTATTGTTACACCAATTAACAAAGGAGTATGGTTTGCTTCATCCACTGCTGTTCGTGCGGCGCGTAACATTTCTTCCCCACCCAAGGTATGAACGTTTAACATCCATACCTTCATGTTAGCAATCGCGCGACACGCTTTTGCTACAGTTGTGGGAATATCATGAAATTTTAAATCCACAAATACATCGAATCCCTTATCCTGCAGAATATGAATGATTTTTGGGCCCACACTAGAAAATAACTCCAAACCAACTTTTAATTTGCAATCATCAGGTTTTAGCTTTTTCACAATTGTCATTACGTCAACTTCACAATCGTAGTCCAAGGCAACAATGACTTTAGATCCGGTGGATTTCATAATTTTTAGGCAAAATAACAGAGAGGAATTTCAGCAATCAAAATAATATAAAATTTTGGGGAGAGTAGCTCTTGAATAAATGATAGATAAATTACGAACTGAGTTCTGTTAGCTCAGTTCGTAATAAAAATTCTATTGGTTTTTTAACGGTAGTGTTCTCAATATCGATATTTCTTTTTCATTTGATCTAATCATGCGCTTCAATTTTGATGAAGTAATTTTCAATCTCATAATCGGCTTCATCATAACGAAGGCACCCAATAAAGCACCAACAATTAATGTTCCACCAAGTACCACAGCTAATGGAACATCATACTCACCAATAAAATAGTTTACCTGAACGGTATGTACATTTATCGCAGTAAAAGTGAGTGTTAAGATAAGAACAGCAAATAAGAAAATATAACCTAAAACCCTAGACATAAATCCTCCCAAATTTTTCACGCTAGTGCCACAATCACTAAATTATTTTAATTTAAGTGAGATAATTTAGCCTAATTTACTATATTTATTGAAGAACTCCAATAGCTAAATCATTTTCTATAATTAAAGTACAATTATATTTTTTAACTATCTGATCCAGAATCACTTTGAGAATCATCATTTCGAAAATTAACACGTTCTCGTAATTCTTTTCCCGGTTTAAAATGCGGCACATGCTTACCACTCAATGGCACAGGTGCGCCAGTTTTAGGATTTCGTCCCATCCTTGGCGGTCGAAAGTGAAGTGAAAAACTTCCAAATCCACGTATTTCGATACGGTCTCCAGTCGCTAATGCTTGAGTCATCTGTTCAAGTATTGTTTTAACGGCTAGTTCTATGTCTTTATACGCTAACTGGGATTGGTTTCGTGCCAGTACTTCCATTAACTCAGACTTGGTCATGGTATTTTCTTGCGTACTTCCTGTTTCCATAAAGCGGTCACCATTGGTTGAAGTTGACGTTAAGGAATCAATTGATTTCCAAATAGCTTATTGCAAATCAAATCGCATGCCAGACATTGCATCGTGCAAAACAAAAAGAGCTTTTTAAATCATATGGTTACTAATTAAATATATACGGACAACTGAGGGATTACAAGTGAAATCAGTTGTCCGTACAAGAATAGAGCTAAAACTAGGTGTTTTTGTTATCCATTTGCTCTTTGAGTAGATCACCTAGTGTTGTTGTAGCAGGACCTGGCTTGGATTTTGAGTAATCGCTAACCGCACTTGCTTCAGCATCACTGTCTTTCGCTTTGATAGATAAGGAAATTATTCGATTTTTTCGATCAACTCCCATAAATTTTGCTTCAATTTTTTCACCTACTGAAACGATCGTTCTGGCGTCTTCAACTCTTTCACGCGATATTTCTGACGCTCGAATATTGCCTTCAACACCATCACCTAAATCAACAATTACCGATTTAGCATCGACTTCTTTCACTTCGCCCTCGACAATACTGCCTTTGGTATTAACTGCCAAGAAATTGGCAAATGGATCATTCTCTAATTGTTTAATGCCTAAAGAAATTCTCTCTCTTTCAGGATCGATGACTAAAATTGTTGTCTCGACTTCATCACCTTTTTTGTATTTTCGAATAGAATCATCATTTTCATCATTCCATGAAATGTCGGATAAATGTACAAGCCCATCAATACCGCCTTCTAAGCCAATGAATACACCAAAATCAGTAATGGATTTGATTTTTCCACTGATTTTATCACCTTTGCTATTGTTTGACGCAAACTCTTCCCAAGGATTTGGGTGACATTGTTTAATGCCTAATGAAATGCGTCGACGTTCCTCATCGATATCAAGCACCATCACTTCAGCATCATCGCCTAATTGAACCACTTTACTTGGATGAATGTTTTTGTTCGTCCAGTCCATTTCAGATACATGAACCAAACCTTCAACACCTTCTTCAATTTCCACAAAACAACCGTAATCCGCAATATTGGTTACCTTACCGAACAATCTGGTATTCATTGGATAACGTCTCGCAATATCAATCCAAGGATCCTCACCCAATTGTTTAAGTCCTAAAGAAACACGGTTTTTGTCTTTATCAAATTTTAATACTTTGACATCAATTTCATCGCCCACATTAACAATTTCACTTGGATGCTTCACTCGCTTCCAGGCCATATCCGTAATATGTAACAAACCATCTACACCACCTAAGTCAACGAATGCACCATAGTCGGTAAGATTTTTAACAATTCCCTTAACCGCTTGACCTTCTTCAAGGTTTGATAAGAGCGATTCGCGTTCTACATTACTTTCTAATTCAACAACCGCTCTTCGAGAAACAACGACATTGTTTCTACGACGATCAATTTTAATCACTTTGAACTCGAGTTCTTTACCTTCCAAATAAGACGGATCTCGAACAGGACGTAAATCAACTAGCGAGCCGGGTAAAAAGGCTCTCACTTCATTTATTTCAACAGTAAAACCGCCCTTAACTTTATCAGTGATAATGCCTTTAACCGTAACATTATCTTCATGTGCTTTTTCTAAGTCGATCCAGGATTGTGCGCGTTTCGCTTTTTCTCTTGATAAACGAGTTTCCCCATAACCATCTTCAACAGTATCAAGAGCGACGGTAACTTCGTCACCGATATTGACTTCTAATTCTCCTTTGTCATTATAAAATTGTTCAATTGGAATAATGCCTTCAGACTTCAAACCCGCATTTACCGTTACAAATCCATTGTCTATCTCAACAACTTCACCAGTAACAATAGAACCGGGCTGTAAACTGTCTTTCGCAAGACTCTGTTCAAACAATTCAGCGAAACTTTCACCCATAATAAAAAACCAACCTAAAGTTATTCAGCAACTTAAAATAAAAATGTCATTGCTTACATTAAAAAAAGCTATAAAGTTATAGCCATCTGTAAAAAAAATAATTAGCCTTGAATCAACTATTTTCTACTTCTATTAAATTAAAAGTACTCATTGCTAGCCGCAATACTTGTTCCTCAACTTCTTGAACACTTAAATCGGAGGTATCAATAATAGTAGCATCGTCTGCGGGAATTAACGGGGAAATGCTACGATTTGTATCTCTTTTATCGCGTGCTTTGATATCGGCCAAAATCGCCGCAAGATTAGCATCTATACCCTTACCTTTCAACTGTTTAAGACGTCTTTCCGCTCGAATTTCGGCATCTGCTGTGAGAAAAACCTTTAACTCTGCATCGGGAAATATCACCGTTCCCATATCTCGGCCATCTGCAATTAATCCAGGCTCAACACGAAATGCACGTTGACGCTCTAATAGCGCTTCACGTACAGGCAAAAACTGTGCAACTCTTGAGGCCGCGCTTGCACATTCTTCTGTTCTCAATGTGTCAGTTACATCAACATCTTCCAAAAAAATAATACTCTCAGTTCCGCATTTACCTTCTCTCACCGCAAATTGTGCATCCAAACTACGCGCTAAAGCAGCAATTTTTTCAACATCTCCTAATTCGATGGATTTATGAGTGGCGGATAAACCAACAAGTCGATATAAGGCACCGCTATCTAGGAATTCCCAGCCAAACTTCCAAGCTAAATGCTGGCTGATTGTGCCTTTTCCGGAACCACCTGGACCATCAATGGTGATCACTGATGGGAGAGAATTTTCAATCATGTGTCAAAAATACTTATATGCATGCCAATTTCTTGTGCTAATGGCAAAAAATTTGGAAAAGATGTCGCAACATTATTGATATTTTTTATCACAATCTCGTTTTTAGAACGTATTCCAGCAACGGAAAACGCCATAGCAATTCGATGATCATCATGTGATTCGACAACACCACCTCGGATTTCACCACCATTTATTATCAAACCATCATCTGTGGCAACAGCGTCTATACCGATTTCAATCAATCCATCTGCCATTGCTTGAATACGGTCACTTTCTTTCACGCGTAGTTCTTCTGCACCAGTCAGAACAGTTTCACCCTCTGCACACGCTGCAGCAACAAAAATAACGGGAAACTCATCAATCGCCAATGGCACTAAGTTTTCGGGAATCTTGACTCCATGTAATTGACTGGATGAAACATGAATATCAGCTACAGGTTCTGAACCAAACTTTCTTTCATTTAACAATTCAATTTTCGCACCCATCAAACGTAAAATTTCAATAACGCCAGTTCGGGTAGGATTTATACCGACGTTTTTTAATAAAAGATCCGCATTTTCTGAAATAGAAGCCGCAACCATAAAAAATGCCGCTGAGGAAATATCCGCCGGAATATCCAATTCGCACGATGTAAGATTGCCTCCACCGGATATTGAGACCGAATTGCCGCCCACATCAATAGGATATAAAAAAGTAGATAACATCCTTTCCGTGTGATCTCGCGTAATACCCGGCTCAGTAATACGAGTTTGCCCAGACGCATACATGCCAGCCAGTAATAAACAGGATTTTACCTGGGCACTTGCCATTGGCATATCATATTTAATACCGAATAAATTCGTATTCCCATGAATCACTAAAGGTGCTTTGCCATTTTGACTCTCTATTTTTGCACCCATCTCTGCTAATGGTTTAATAACACGATTCATGGGCCGACCTGATAGTGATTTATCCCCCATCAGTGTTGATTCAAAATTCTGAGAACTTAATAATCCCGCCATTAATCGCATTGAGGTACCAGAATTCCCTAAATCTAGCGGTTGACTAGCAGGCTGTAATCCATTCATTCCTACACCCTTTATTTGCACTTTTCCTTTACTTGGGCCTTCTATTCTCACACCCATGGATTTAAACGCGTTTAAAGTCGCTAAACTATCCTCGCCCTCTAAAAATCCGCTAATAGATGTTTCGCCATTCGCAAGCGATCCAAACATGATGCTTCTGTGAGAAATGGATTTATCTCCTGGTACAACAATTTCTCCTTTTAAAGATTTGCAGGAAGAAACTTTATAATTGGACATGAAACATCTCGTTATTTTATGTTAAAGAAACGCGTTGCTCTAGGTAACGAATAATTTCGTCTGACTCATAAATCCAATCAACTTCGCCTTCAGCTTTTTCAATTCTTAAACATGGAACCTTTACTTTTCCACCTTGCATTTCCAATTCTTTTCGGTAAGCATCATTGTTTTTCGCATCGCGTAATTCAATATTTAAATTTTGTTTTTTTAGTACATGTCGTACCTTTACACAGAATGGGCAAGCTTTAAATTGGTATATACTTAAATTTCGCATTTCTTCATCAATTTTTTGTTGTAATGATTTGTCCCGCTTAACACCTTTAGGCGTCATAACAAATTCAACAACTAAGATAATTCTTCCTAAAATCCAACGAATTATTTTCATAAATCACCCCATTATATTACAATGTAATATGTTCATCTCTTGCCGTTTTCGCTCTAAAAAATATTTCTTCAATCCCAGCTTTATCTTCTTTGGTAATCGCCATTTCTAAATTTTTCAATTGACTTTCAAATGACCTTAAAACATCAATAATCGCTTCCTTGTTATACAAACAAATATCCCGCCACATGGCAGGATCACTTGATGCAATTCGCGTAAAGTCCCTGAACCCACCCGCAGCAAATTTAAAAATTTCCGAGTGCTCATGCATTTTACCCAAGGTGTCAACTAAAGAAAATGCTAACACATGGGGTAAGTGGCTAGTGGCGGCCAACACCAAATCATGATGTTTGGAATCCATCAAAACAACTTCTGCACCAATTCTTTCCCAAAGCTGCGTCACTTTCTCAATTGCTTCCTTAGACGTACAATCATCCGGCGTCACTATAGTACATCGGTTACAAAACAAAGAATCAAACGAGGCTTCTACGCCACTTTTTTCTGTGCCCGCAATAGGGTGTGCAGGAACCAATTCCTCAGGAATTTTGCCAAATATTTTTATAGCACTATCAAACACAATTTGTTTTGCACTTCCAACATCTGTAATAACAACATCTTTCTTTAGATTGCCGACACATTCTCTAAATACGTCTTCGAACCCGCCAATTGGCAAAGCTAAAACTACTAAGTCCGCATCAGAGATTGCATCCACAATTGATGTTTGAATTTCATCTATTACGCCTAGTGACAATGCTTTTTCTAGCTCACTCTTACGCCGGCCATAACCAATTATTTTATTACATATTGCATTTTTTTTAATTGCACGAGCCATTGAGCCGCCAATTAACCCAACACCAATAAACGCTACCGTGTCAAATAAAACTGCCATTAATCTTTCATCTCAGCTAACACATTGGACAGTGATTGCAAGAAACGATCATTTTGCTCTTCAGTTCCCACTGTTACTCTAATGAAAGTTGGCAATCCATACGCACCAATAGGACGCACAATCACACCAACTCTCAACAATGCTTCATACGCCTTTTCACCATCACAAGCGACATCAACTGCAACAAAATTTCCCTTAGATGGAATAAAATAGAGTCCCATTTTATCAAAGGCAAACTGTAATTGTTGCAAGCCCGAGTTATTAAGGTTAACAACATTTTTCAAAAACAAATCATCATCCAATGCAGCATTGGCAGCGACTAATGCTAAGGTGTTCGTATTAAATGGTTGTCTAACTCGATTCAAAATATTTCCAACTGATTTATCAGACACACAATAGCCTATACGTAATCCGGCAAGCCCATACGCTTTAGAAAAAGTTCGGCTTACAATTAAATTTGGAAATTGAGATACCCATAAAACAGCAGATTCATACGGATTTTCAGAAATATATTCATGATACGCTTCATCAATCACGACTACGACGTTTTTCGGTACACTTCTTACAAATGTTTTTAATTCTTCTGAAGACAAAAAAGTACCGGTTGGGTTATTCGGATTTGCGATATAAATGATTGCAGTTTTGTCTGTTACTGCCGCCAACATCAAGTGTAAATCATGCCCATAATTGTTTGCATTAACACAAACATGCGACGCACCAACCGCTTGAGTAACAATGGGATATATGGCGAATCCATATTGTGAATAAATGATTTCAGATTTTGAATCTGCATAACAACGAGCAATGATTTCCAATACATCATTAGAACCATTACCTAATGTAATTTGATCTACAGAAAGGGATAATTTTTTAGCTAACTTAGCCTTTAAATAATGACCACTACCATCGGGATACAACGCAAGATTATCTAGCTCACTGTCAATTGCCTCTCTAGCGAGTGGACTCATACCCAGTGGATTTTCATTAGATGCTAATTTTACAACATTGCTAATTCCAAATTCTCGCTCAAGCTCATCAATTGGTTTGCCGGGTTGGTATGGCGTTAATTGCTGAACACAATCAAGTGCAACTGGCCCATCGGAAACTAGCTCATCAGTCAACCGGGACATCAAGTTAATACCGCCTTAGGATAAGACCCTAACACCTTAAATAAGGAAGCAGATTTACTAACATCCACTAGGGCAGATTGCACATTTTTATCAGAAACATGACCATCTATATCAACGAAAAACACATATTCCCACATGCCTGTACGTGAAGGCCTTGTCTCCACCTTTGTCATACTCACGCCAAATCGTCTAAACGGTTCAAGTAAACTATATAATGCGCCCGGTCTATTTTGTGCTGACATTAAAAGAGATGTTTTATCATTCCCGCTGGGTAACGCTTCTTGTTTTCCAATGACAAGAAAACGCGTTGTATTTTCCGGATCATCTTCAATATTGGATGCAAGGATAGGAAGACCGTATATTTCACCTGCTGTTACACCTGCAATTGCTGCAACTCTAGGATCCAAGGTGGCTAATCTCGCTGCTTCAGCGTTACTTGCAACAGAAACTCGTTCCGTTTTGCTCATGTGTGTATTAAGCCACTCTCGGCATTGAGCAATACTTTGTTGGTGAGATACGATTTTGTCTATATTATCCAAATCAGGGGTTAATGACATCAAATTATGATGAATTGGCAATAATATTTCACCGCAAATTATTATGTTCGATTGAACGAACATATCCATACTTTGATTCACCATACCTTCTGTCGAATTTTCAACAGGAATCACGCCATAGTCTGCTGACTCGGATTCAACTTCTCTAAACACTTCATCTATCGCAGTAACTGATGTGGTTTTAATGGAATGCCCAAAATGCTTTAACGCAGCAGATTGCGTAAATGTTCCTTCGGGTCCGAGGTAAGCAACACTAAGTGGTTGCTCTAATGCAAGGCAGGCAGACATAATTTCGCGAAACAATCGCGCCATTTCATCATCAGATAAAACACCCTTATTTCTGTCTTTTATCTTTTGTAATATTTGCGCTTCTCGATCTGGCCGATAAAAATTATTTTCGCCTTCCGCGCGCTTTACCTTTGCAACATCAACGGCACATTGCGCACGTAACGATATTAACTCTTGAATTTCGGTATCCAGCTGATCTATCCGATCTCGAAGTTGCGCTAAACTTTGTGACATAATACTTAAATCGCTCGTACTCGCAACACACCGTTAATTTGCTGAATATCTTGAATAACACTTTCATCAACAGGCGCATCAACATCTATTAAAGTATAAGCAAAATCGTCTTTCGATTTATTTAACAAATCTAATATATTCAGTTTTGCATCAGCCAACTTTGTCGTTATTTGACCAACCATATTAGGTACGTTTTGATTTGTTACCGATAATCGAAACCCATCAGATCGCGGTAATATCGCTTTGGGGAAATTAACTGAATTTTTAATATTTCCATTTTCTAAATAATCACTAATTTGATTTGCAACCATAATGGCACAATTATCTTCGGCTTCTGCAGTTGAAGCACCTAAATGAGGAAGTGCAATTATTTTTGGATTATCCTTAATTGTATTGCTAGGGAAGTCAGAAATATACGCATGTATTTTATCTTCTTTTAATGCATCACACACTGCTACATCGTCAATGATCCCGCCACGAGCAAAATTCAAAATTGAAACGCCGGGTTTCATTAACCGAATTCGATCCGCATTAATCATGTTTTTAGTCGCATCGATCAAAGGCACATGAAATGTGATAAAATCCACTTTTGGCAACATGTCATCAACACTAACCGCTTGCTCAACAGTAGACGATAACTGCCAAGCACCCTGCACGGTAATGCCAGGATCAAAACCAATCACCTTCATTCCAAGTGATTCTGCCGCATTTGCAACTAATCGCCCGATTGCACCAAGCCCGACGACACCTAACGTCCTACCAGCCAGTTCAGATCCAGCATATTCTTTCTTACCCTGTTCAACTGCCTTATTAACAGTTGCATCATCACCACTCAAATTAGAGGTATATCGCCAAGCTTGGCATATATTTCGAGACGCCAGAAGCATGCCCGCTACAACTAATTCCTTAACAGCATTTGCATTTGCACCAGGGGCATTAAAAACGGGAATACCCAGTTCACTCATTTTATTCACGGGAATGTTGTTAGTACCAGCTCCCGCCCGTCCCACGCATTGCAAAGTAGACGGAATATCCATGTCATGCATTTTGAACGATCTCAATAAAATGGCATCTGGATGTAAAATTTCAGATGCAATTTCATATTTTTCCCGTGGTAGTTTTTCTAAACCCGCTACTGAAATATTATTTAAGGTTAACACTTTAAACATAGCTAAATTCTCTTTTTCAATTACGTATTTTGTTTCTCGAAGTTCGCCATAAAATCAATTAACGCATCTACACCAGACTCAGGCATTGCGTTGTAGATACTAGCGCGCATACCACCAACAGAACGATGGCCTTTTAATGTTACCAAGCCGATTTTTTTCGCTTCCGTTAAAAAAACTGAATCCAGGTCCGGATTTTTTAGCGTAAATGGAACATTCATCCAGGAACGTGAAGATTTATCTACCGGATTAGAATAGAAAGATGAATTGTCAATTGCCGAATATAACTTGCCTGCTTTCCGTTGATTCACTTCAGCCATAGCAGATAAACCACCATTCTTTTTTAACCAAGAAAATACTAAGCCGGCAAAATACCACGTATAGGTTGGAGGTGTGTTATACATTGAATCCGCATCCACGTGAGTTTGATAATTCAACATAGAGGGCGTATTTGATGTGGCGTTTCCTAATAAGTCTTCTCGAATAATCACAACTGCCAATCCTGCAGGACCAATGTTTTTTTGTGATCCCGCATAAATAATTCCAAACTTCGATACATCAATTGGCCGCGACAAAATAGTCGAAGACAAATCTGCAACAAGTGGCACATTACCTGTTTCTGGAATGTAGGGAAATTCAACACCGCCAATTGTCTCATTGGGCGTATAATGAACATAAGCTGCATCGGAAGATAAGTTCAAATCGGTTTGCGAAGGGGCCGATGTAAATTTATTATCTTCTGTCGAAGCGGCAATATTAACTTCACAAAACTTCTTACCCTCACTAATCGCTTTTTTTGACCAAGCACCCGTGTTGATATAATCCGCTGATGTCTTATCCCCTAATAAATTCAAAGGTATCATGGAAAATTGTGTACTAGCACCACCTTGCAAAAACAAAACTTTGTAATTTTTTGGGATTGCCATTAAGTCTCGAAGATCAGATTCTGCCTGTTCGGCGATCGACATAAACTCTTTTCCACGATGACTCATTTCCATCACGGACATACCACTACCTTGCCAATCTAAAAGCTCTTCTTTTGCTTGTTCTAGTACAGCCTCTGGCACCATAGCAGGACCAGCGCTGAAATTATAAACGCGTGACATCACACACTCCTAAAAAATTAAAATCTCTAAAATCCTTAAACCCATTTATCAAAAGGAATTTGAAAAACGACATGCTAAACCTTATTCTTCTATACCATTGTCAGAAGAATCACCTTCTGAATTTTCTTCTTCATTTCCCTCTTCTAATACGTCATCCTTGTTTTCTAACTCACAGATCCGATCAATACTCATTAACTTGTCATCATCTTGCAAATTAATCAGCTTAACACCTTGCGTGTTTCGACCAACAACTGACACACCATCAACGGCTGTTCGAACCAATGTTCCGCCACTACTGATTAACATGATTTCATCTTCATCTTTCACTAAAACGGCACCAACAACACCCCCATTACGATCGGATGTCTGAATTGCGATAACACCTTGCCCACCACGACCTTTTGAAGGAAATTCATCTAATTCAGTACGCTTTCCAAATCCATTTTCAGTTGCCGTTAACACCATGCCGTCGGACTCAATAATTAATGCAATAACCTTGTGGTTATCAGCGAGTTTGATACCTCTAACTCCACCAGCCGTTCGCCCCATGGCCCTGACATTAGATTCACTAAATCTAACCGCCTTACCTGAGCTAGAAAAAATTAAAACGTCTTTTGTGCCATCAGTAATATCAACTCCAACCAACTGATCATCATTACGTAAATCTATGGCAATTATGCCATTCGTTCTGGGGCGGGAAAATTCAGATAACGCGGTTTTCTTTACTGTTCCATTTGATGTCGCCATAAAGATAAATTTATCTTCGTCATAACCACGAACCGGTAACACTGCATTAATTCTTTCGTCGGCTTCAAGAGGTAATAGATTAATTATAGGCTTACCTCTAGCGATACGTGATGATTGCGGAATTTCATATACTTTTAGCCAATACAGTTTACCGCGACTAGAAAAGCACAACAACGTATCATGCGCGCTAACAACAAAGAGTTTATCAATAAAATCTTCGTCTTTCATATTGCCAGCAGATTTGCCACGACCACCCCGCTTTTGCGCATCATAGGAAGACAACAACTGGGATTTTACATACCCTTCATGAGACAATGTAACTACCATCGGCTCATCAGAAATTAAATCTTCAAGACTCAAATCCTGCTGTGTGTGAATGATTTCAGTATTTCGACCATCATTGTATTCGTTTTTAATTTCAAGCAGCTCATCACGAATAACTTGCATTAATCTTTCAGATTTTATTAAAATTTCCAATAAATCTTCGATTTTAACGAGCAATTCTTTATATTCGCCATGAATTTTATCTTGCTCCAAACCCGTTAAACGATTCAAGCGCATATCCAAAATCGCCTGAGCTTGAGCTGGCGATAATTTGTAACCTTCTTCCGTTACACCATACCCTGCAGCCAACTCATCTGGTCTTGAAAGCTCAGCACCAGCGCGTTCAATCATGGACATTACAATTCCTGGATTCCAGGCTTGAGCCAACAACGCGGTACGTGCTTCGCTGACATTTGGGCAGGCTTTAATTGTTGCAATGATTGGATCTATATTCGCAAGCGCAACTGCAAGGCCTTCTAAAATATGAGCTCGCTCTCGCGCCTTTCGTAAATCAAAAATTGTCCGGCGGGTGACAACTTCACGACGATGGCGAATGAACGCTTCTAATATTTCTTTTAAATTGAGTAATTTTGGTTGGCCATCAGAAAGCGCAACCATGTTAATCCCAAACACATTTTGCATTTGTGTTTGTTGATATAAATTATTGAGAAGTATGTCTGCCGATTCTCCGCGTTTTAATTCAATGACAATTCGCATTCCATCTTTGTCAGACTCATCACGTAGTTCAGATATACCTTCTAATTTTTTATCTTTAACCAGTTCAGCAATTTTCTCAATTAAACGTGCTTTATTAACTTGGTAAGGTAGCTCCGTAACAATGAGCTTTTCTCGTCCATTGCTTTCTGTTTCCACATGAGTGCGTGCACGTAAATAAATACGGCCTTTACCTGTTTTGTAAGCTTCATGAATTCCCCTCGCACCATTTATCATGCCGTGTGTTGGAAAATCAGGCCCAGGTATGTATTGCATTAAATCAGGAATACTTAAACTCGGATCATCGATTAATGCCAAGCAACCACTCACCACTTCAGTCATATTATGGGGTGGTATATTGGTGGCAATTCCCACCGCAATCCCAGAAGAACCATTGACTAATAAATTAGGTGTTCGAGCAGGAAATACCGTTGGTTCATGCTCAGATTCATCGTAGTTAGCAACAAAATCGACAGTTTCTTTTTCTAGATCTGCGAGTAATTGATGAGAAATTTTATGCATTCTCACTTCGGTATATCGCATCGCTGCCGGCGCATCGCCGTCTACCGAGCCAAAATTGCCTTGCCCATCAACTAACACATATCGCATGGAAAAAGGTTGCGCCATACGGACTATCGCATCGTAAACCGCAGTATCACCATGTGGATGGTACTTACCGATAACGTCCCCAACTATACGCGCTGATTTTTTATACGGTTTATTCCAGTCATTTCCTAACTCATTCATGGCATATAAAACACGGCGATGAACGGGTTTAAGGCCATCTCGAACATCAGGTAATGCTCGGCCAACAATGACGCTCATGGCATATTCCATATAGGACTGCCGCATTTCATCTTCAATATTAATTGGTTGAATTTCTTTGGCGAATGTTTCCATAAATTTCAATAGATTCCAGAAGCTTGCAGGGATATTTTAATCGCGCGGGATTGTAACATATTGCAATGAAAGCGGCACTATTCGCGATCAAAATGCACAAAAGAAATGAAGATAAACTAAGAATCCATCATTTGTTTAATTTTTGTGTAATCAGGATTATGAACACAACCTTTTTCGGTCACAATTACATCAACCAACTCAGCAGGCGTAACATCAAATGCTGGATTCCAAGCGTTAGCACCATCTGATGCAATCTGCACACCCCCAATACGGATGACTTCTTCAATTGGACGTTGTTCGATAGGGATAGACTCCCCAGATTCAATTTGCATATCGACTGTGGATGTGGGCGCCACCACCATAAATTTCACTCCATGGTATTTTGCTAAAATTGCCAAGTTGTAAGTCCCTATCTTATTTGCCACATCACCATTCGATGCAATTCGGTCGGACCCGACGATCACCCAACTCACTTTACCCTGCTGCATTAAATGGCCAGCAACATTATCTGCCTGTAAAATTACCGGAATACCATCATGCGCTAATTCCCAAGCCGTTAAACGAGAACCTTGCAACCAGGGCCGAGTTTCATCCGCATACACTTCACTGATTTTACCTGATGCAAACGCGGAACGTATGACGCCAAGCGCCGTTCCATAACCGCCAGTTGCTAATGCACCTGCGTTACAATGCGTCAAAACACCACAGGTATTCTCAATTAACGCTGCACCTAAAGATCCCATGGATTTATTTGCATTGATGTCATCATTTAGAATCTCATTTGCTTTTCCGAGCAAATAAGGTATCAAATCTTCACGATTCTCCTTCAGGTCCTCTGTCATTTGCGATAATGCCCATTGTAAATTTACCGCAGTGGGTCGAGATTCTGCTAATAATTGAATTTTTTTTCGTAACTCAATTAACCACCTATCGTCAGAATATTGCTGACATTCCCTGGCTGCGAAAATTACCGCATAGGCCGCTGTAATTCCAATGGCAGGCGCGCCTCTAACAACCATATCTTTAATCGCGAGTGCTACATCAACAACGGTATCATAACGATTGAATTTATACTCTGCTGGCAATACACGCTGATCTAACAAGTAAATTGCATCATCTTGCCACTTTACCGGTCTTATTGAATCAAAATTTGTCATTGAATAATTTATCCTCTGCTCGCCCATCTAACACTTGATCTAATTACCATCAAACATCACGCAAGTTTTTATTTGCCACTTTAACAGAAATTATGCGTTTGATTAATGTGACAAGACGTAGTATTTTGCAAAAAATGCAACTACCAACACAGGTCTTAAGCACGTATTACTAATGATTGAAATTCCTGGCTATATAACACTCAAGGAAGAATTTACCGCATCAATTGGTGCAAGCTACTCAGGAATTGATATTTCAAGCCATAAAAAAGTATTAATACGCACACTCCCACTTGATCGAACAATCTCCGAAATCTTCCTCATTCCATCGGTTGGAAATGAACAAATTCTATCATTCTCTCACCCACACTTAATGCGTGTTTTAAGCATTGGAGAAACCAATTCCGTTCGATATTGTGTTACTGAATATGTCGATTTTAATGGCTTTGAGGCACATTTCCAACGTGGCTTAAGCGTTCTCGATGCTGCGGATTCAAGCATACAAATGCTAAGCGCTATCCATTATTTACACCTGCATCAAATCGTGCATTGGAATATTAATCCCAGCCATATAGGATTCTCCCCCAGTGGCAATGTCATACTATCATTAGTGAATTTCCAACGAACTTCCAATGAAAACTCACCCTTTGGCAACACATTCAAAGAATATCATTATCCAAAACTAATTAATGAAAACAATAAAGACGCATTCGTAGATATTTACAGTTGCGGCATGCTTTTTTATAAATCGTTAACAAAAGAAAGAATTCAAGAAAAAAAGAAAAACAACTTAACCAATACACCAATAGATATTAAATCCCGCATTCCGCTTCTTCCACGAAATTTACTGACCTTCCAAAGTTTTGTAAGAAAAACCCTCACATTAGTCGAACAAGAACAAGATACGGATTGCTTGCATCTCATTGAATTGCTAAGTGAATGTGAACATAACTATGTAAGTCGTTTGAAATTACGTAGCGCTTTTAAACCAAATTCGGTGGATAAAAATCACTTGTGCTCATTCCTACCCAATCAGATGGCATTTGGTGAAAATAAATCTCAACAAAATAAATATGCACTAATATTAGAAAAATTTAATCTTTTAACTAAAAAACAGAAAACATATGCAGCAATGCTATCGACAATCATATTCACACTCACGGTTGGAATAGCATTTAAATCTGAAGAGAAATTGGAAAACAAAGTTTCCAGTCCAATAAATGCTAAGTCAGACAATATCAATATCAAATCCGATTTCCCCTCTGCGCTGGCAATAGCTAACCAAACAATAAATACAACACAACCCGTTATTGCTTCAAAAACAGAAGATAAATTAGATAAATCAATTTCCAGTCAATCCTTTAAAACAGTAAATCCGAAACAGCTTGTTACTGTTCCAACGCAAGATACTTGGTCCACATTTATGTTAGATCAAGCCGACATCCATATAACGAATTTAGAATTCTCCACACCAAAAAATAATAATGCAATTGACACCGTAAATTTAGTATTAAAATATGATCCTGAAAACGTTGCCGCCAAACAAAGAATCCGATCAATTGTAGATAGTTACTACTATATGGCGAGAAAACGGATAAAAAACGAAGATGTTAAACGCGCATCCAGATACATAACAATCGGATTAAACCTTATTCCTGCTCACAGAAAATTGTTATTACTTCAGGATGAAATGATTCAATTAACGCAATCCGATAACAAAAACTTGGAATCCCCATTTGTTTTCGCATCGGATAACGATGAGTAGTGAAAACAACTATTTTATGGTTTAAAATAACCACCGACAGATTGAATTGGTTGTAGAGAATCAACTGTGCTAATCCATGCAGCTAAAGCGAAATCGCTGGCCTTATTTTTATCAAACTCTGGCAATTTCAACCGCCAACTTTTTGAATTCGATTTTAAGCTATTCTCGCCCAACACCACAAAACTGTGTTTTGCATGACGCCCCTCGTTTTCTCCATCTCGAATATGACTTTGCATATTCATGCCTAACACGGCCACATTTAATATCAATTTTTGACTATCGTATTGTGAGCTCGAAAACACGGCATTTAATTGATTATCATCAACCGTTACGCTCAACGAGCCTGGCATTAAATCAGAATCAGTGGGTGAAAAACCCATGCGCCAATAGTTCCATGCCTGACCATTTTGTAGAACCGCTGGTGTATAAACCGAGTTTACACCACCTTGTGCAGCATAGATTCGCTGTCTATGAGCATATGCTCCTTTCGCATAGTCATCTTTCCACCCTAAATAATCCCAATAATCAACATGAAAAACGACAGGAACGAAATCGTCCCACAGATCACTATCTTCAGAAAGTGCATTAATGTACATCTCTGCCGGGGGACAACTACTACAACCTTCAGAGGTAAATAACTCAACTAACGTGGTTTGTTTATCGCCGCTGTTGAGCACCATCTTATCCGCAGAATATGCACTCGTGGTTAACCAACACAATAAAAATACCGTTATTTTAACTCTCATAATATATAACATACCCCTTAATTCTCACATGTTTATCACATAACAATTATCAATTGAATATTTGATTTAAACTATGAAATTTGTCACAACCAATGAATGATCTGGATTAAGAGAATTTCCATAATGGTTAATAACAGGAGCATCAATTTTCCTACTTTTATAACGTTGCCAGGAACGTAAAAAAAACCATGGAACAAATATTAGGCTCACTTTAAACGAATCATTTTTGAACGAATTCACAATCCATCATTGTAACTTTTGACCCCAACTAGTTGATCAAGTAAATTAGCCGTAATCACATATATTTGGACACTAGATTTCCTATGCAAATAGTTGACACACTCATAAACGCAAAATGGATAATTCCTGTTGAACCAGCAGAACACGTGTTGGACGACCATTGTGTCGTAATAAAAAATGGATTAATCGTCGATATATTGCCCATAAAAGACGCTGCATCAACTTACCAAGCGCAGGATACATTTCATCTGGATGACCATGCATTAATTCCGGGTTTAATCAACACACACACCCATGCTGCCATGTCATTATTACGGGGTTATGCGGATGATTTAGCCTTGATGGATTGGTTACAACATCACATTTGGCCGGCGGAAGCAAAATGGGTAAGTCCAGAATTTGTTTATGAAGGAACACAATTGGCCATTGCCGAAAGTATTCGAAGTGGCGTGACCTGTTTTAACGACATGTATTTCTTTCCAGATGAAGCTGCCAATGCAGCAATTGAAGCGGGATTTCGCGCCAGCATTGGATTAATCGTCATTGATTTTCCAACTATCTGGGCAGCCAACGCAGACGAATATTTACAAAAAGCATTGTCGGTCTATGACAAATATAAACAATCTGACTTAATATCTATGGCGTTTGCGCCTCATGCACCTTACACCGTTTCTGATGATCCACTAAAACAAATTGCATTGTATGCTGAAGAATTGGATGTTCCCATTCACATGCATGTCCATGAAACAAAATTTGAAGTATTACAAGCGAAAGAAAACAATGGTAAACGACCACTAGCACGATTGACGGAATTGGGATTGGTTTCACCCAGATTAATTGCGGTGCATATGACGCAATTAAACAATGAGGAAATAACACTTTGTGCCAATAACGGTGTCTCGGTGATACATTGTCCCGAATCAAATATGAAATTAGCCAGTGGTTTTTGTCCAGTCCATGAATTGATGTCAGCTGGCATCAATGTTTGTATTGGCACCGATGGCGCTGCAAGTAATAATGATTTAAATATGATAAGTGAATTGCACAGCGCGGCGCTATTAGCAAAAGTTGTTGCGCAAGATCCCACTGCAGTTCCTGCATTTACCGCATTGGAAATGGCAACAATAAATGGCGCTAAGGCGCTCGGACTAGATAACATAACGGGATCACTGGTAAAAGGAAAAGCAGCTGATATAACCGCAATCGATTTATCAACCATTGAAACTCAGCCTTTGTACCACCCTATCTCACAAATTGTCTATTCAAGCTCTCGCGATCAAGTGTCACATGTTTGGATTAACGGTGAAAACGTTTTAAAAGAGCGAGAATTGACAAAATTTGATCCACAACATCTAAAACACATTGCCACTAAATGGGGTAATAAAATGGCAGAAGAGAGCTAAAGACAAATCATGACAGAAAATATTGATCACGCTGAAATTGCAAAATTCGATCAAGTCGCTTATCGCTGGTGGGATACAGAAAGTGAATTTAAACCACTTCACGACATCAATCCGCTGCGAATGCAATTTATTGAATCACATAGCCCTTTAACCGGTAAAAAAATAGTAGATGTGGGTTGTGGCGGTGGAATATTAACAGAATCACTTGCACGAAAAGCATCAGCAGTTTCTGGCATTGACATGGGTCCCGGGCCGATAGAAATTGCAAAATTGCACTTATTGGAAAGCCAATTAGAAATTCACTATGAGCAAATTAGCGTTGAAGCATTTGCAGAAAAACACCCTCAGCAATTTGATATCGTAACTTGCATGGAAATGTTAGAACACGTTCCAGATCCCGAATCAATTATTCAATCCTGCGCAAAACTGTTAAAACCAGATGGTGCGGTGTATTTCTCCACATTAAATCGAAATCCAACGTCTTATTTACACAGTATTATTGGTGCAGAGTATCTATTAAAACTTCTCACGCCAGGCACGCATGATTATAAAAAATTCATCAAACCATCCGAATTGTCCCACTGGATGCGTAACGCAGGATTGCAATTGGAAGATATCAGTGGACTCGCCTACAACCCACTTAACAAAAACTATCACTTAAGTAAAAATGTTGATGTAAATTACATGGTGTTCGCAACGAAATTATGATTCAAGCAATCTTATTTGATTTAGACGGCACATTTGCTGACACCGCCCCTGATTTAGCCTACGCATTAAATGAAACGCTGATATCCCAAAAACAAGCTCCCCTGCCCTTTGAGAAAATTCGTCCCGTGGTGTCTCACGGTGGACGCGCCTTGATTGAACTGGGCTTTGGACTAGGCCCGGAAGACGTGAATTATGAACCACTGCGGCAAAAATTATTGGACATCTATTTAAATAATATTGCAAAACAAACAAACCTGTTTGACGGAATGGAGGAATTACTTTCTATTATTGAACAAAAAAAAATGAAATGGGGCATCGTAACAAACAAGCCTTCCTGGTTAACGGATCCTTTAATGCGAGAACTAACCTTATTTGAAAGAGCGGCTTGCATTGTCAGTGGTGATACCACGCAAAATAAAAAACCGCATCCCGAACCATTGTTTCACGCATGTGAAATCGCACAAGTAGATCCTAAACAATGCATTTATGTCGGTGATGCTGAACGTGATATTGAAGCAGGACGAGCTGCAGGCATGAAAACGGTTGCTGCATTATTTGGTTATATTCAAGATCACGACGATCCAGATTCTTGGGATGCTGATTACTACATTCAGCACCCCAGTGAACTCATTCCTTTAGTCAATTGCTAAATATCATGGATATGGATAACAATCTCATTCTAATCATTATTTTTTTTTCGAGTATGGCGTTAGCTGGCGGTTACATCATTGCACATTTACGATTTCAAAAACAAAAAATGAACTTAGGGCAGGAAATTACAAGATTAAGTGTTCAACTGGAAAATGAAACGAATCAGCATGAAAACACTAAAAAAAATCAAACCCTACAACAACAACTGCTCAGTGATCATTTTCAATTAATTTCAAATAAAGTTCTAAAAAACAATACTGACGCATTTCTACAATTGGCGAAAGAAAATCTCGGAAAATTCCAAATGCAAGCCAAAAGTGAAATGGATAAAAAAGAAGAAAGTTTTAAAACACTTGTGAAACCCATTGCTGACACATTAGAAAAAACACAAACACAAATTCATTTAATGGAAAAAGATCGCAAAGAATCCTACGGTGCCCTAGATAATCACTTGCGCAACATGGCGGAAACGCAAAAACAGTTACAAACTGAAACGCGCAATTTGGTTCAGGCTTTTCGCCGACCAGAAGTTCGTGGCCAATGGGGGGAATTAACACTAAAACGTCTTGCTGAACTAGCAGGAATGGCCGAGCATTGTGATTTTGTCGAACAACCCAGTGTATTGGATGATGAAGGTTTAACTCAACGGCCGGATATGATAGTCAAGTTACCCGTAGGTAGAGAAATCATCGTTGATAGCAAAACTCCATTGGATGCATATCTTGATGCGATTGAAGCAAATAGTGAAGAAGACAAAAAAATAGCGTTGGAACGGCACTTACGTCATGTGAAAAAACGCGTAAAAGAGTTAGCTAGCAAAGCGTACTGGGAACAATTTACCCAATCACCCGATTTTGTTGTACTCTTTATTCCCGGGGATCAGTTCTTAAACGCCGCACTGGATATGGACCGAAATCTCATTGAAGATGCATTAAAGAATAAAGTCATCCTTAGCACGCCCACTAGTTTTGTCGCATTATTGCGCGCCGTCGCTTATGGTTGGCGACAGGAATCATTGGCGGAAAATGCAGAAAAAATCAGACAATTGGGTGAAGAAATGTATAATAGAATTTCCGTCGTTTCAGAAAATTTAGCGAAAGTGGGTAAAAGTCTTGACCAGGGTGTTGTAAATTACAATAAAACGGTTGCATCACTGAGTGGTCGTGTATTACCAACCGCAAAAAAATTCAAAGAAATGGGTGTTCCCACTAAAAAAGATTTACCTGAATTAAATCCATTAGAAAAATCCGTACGCGAATTAGAAATAGAAAATATCGACTAAACAACATGACTCCACAAGAATACTGCCAACAAAAAGCTGCGAAAAGTGGCTCCAGTTTTTATTACAGCTTTCGATTTTTATCAGAAGAAAAGCGTCACGCAATTATTGCATTATACGCTTTTTGTCGTGAAGTTGATGATGCTGTGGATGAAACAAATGACGCTAGTATTGCATCAACCAAACTCAGTTGGTGGCGTGAAGAAATTCAGAGACTGTTTCAAGGCTCCCCAAGACACCCCGTCACGAAAGCATTACAAATCCATTTAAAAAACTATGACCTAATTGAAGAATATTTTTTAGAAATTATCGATGGCATGGAAATGGATCTCGAACAGAACCAATACCCACATTATAAAGATTTATCTCTCTATTGCTATCGTGTGGCAAGTGTTGTTGGTTTATTAACAGTGGAAATATTTGGATATTCTAATCGACAAACACTAAAATATGCCCATGAACTTGGCATGGCATTTCAATTAACCAATATCATTCGAGATGTTTATGAAGATGCTCAACGAAATCGTATTTATATTCCCTTAGAAGATTTAGATAGATTTAATGTTGATAAAAATGCACTTCAAATAAAACAAACCACGCCAAATGTGATTGAGTTGTTAAAATTTCAAAAACAGCGTGCCTTAAAACATTATCAAAATGCATTTGACTATTTGCCAGATGAAGATCGCTTTAACCAACGCAGTGGTATTATCATGGCTGAAATTTATCTTGCCATATTAAACGAAATTGAACACGATGGATTTCGAGTTTTGGAACATCGAGTAACGATAACGCCATTACGAAAACTGTGGATTGCTTGGAAAGTTGCACGTAGAGAAAAGAAACAATATTCAATTTTTTGCCAAACACCTACATAAAAATCCAGATATCTTTGCGTCATATTGTCGCAGCTAGCCCCATTATCCTTTACTTGCTTATCTAACAACTTTTATACTTCAAGTCTTAATAGCGAGAATCAGACAGAAGCCAATTCCGTGGCTCTATACGAAACTAAAACAATATATTAGGGGAAAACATGAAACCGTCCAAATTTGCCAAGCTTGCATTATTAATTTCCACTTTGCTGTTTATCATCAGTTGCTCTGACGATGATGACCACGATCACGGCACCCACGTCGATACAACAATTAAAGTTGACGTACATGGTGATGAGGTGGTTGATCAAACAAAAAAAGCTGCCAACACGATTACCGCAAGTACCAATTTCTTATTTCATGACGAAGAAAGTGAAATTACCGGCACGCTCGCTATAACAGGCGCAACTGCAGATGATGTTCATATTCACCCTGGATACGCGGGACAAACTGGAATTCCCATCATCACATTAACCGATGTTGATGGTGATGGTACTTGGACAATTCCAGAAGATGGCGAAAGCCTCACTGCTGAGCAAAAAGCTTTAATGGAAGCAGGTGGTTATTACATAAATGCGCATTTCGATGGGAATACCACAACACTTCGTGGTCAATTAATATTTGGCGACATTGAAGTGGTTTATGCGCCTTTATCAAAATCAGCAGATGCGGCCTCCACTACCGGATCTGGTTTTGCTGCTATTACAACAAACAAATCCACAAAAGAAATTATTACATACGTTACCATAAATGGCATAACTGTTACTAACGTACACATACATTTTAATAAAGAAACGACAGATGCCGCTAAATTTGGGAGTAAACTGTTAACGGTAGACGCTGCCGATAGCACAATTTACACCTCAGATAATGGAACAACAGATGATAGCGATAGTTTAACAGCAGACCAATTTGAAGAAGCGCAACACGGCCGTTGGTACGTTAATGTACACACAGACGCAAATCCCACTGGCGAATTACGTGCAGAATTTGGTGAATTTGGAACACACGAATAAATTCATTTGATTCATATTTTAAAAAAGCCTTTATGATTTATTCATAAGGGCTTTTCTATACCCATCATAGCGTTATAACATCTTGATTCATTCATAACGAATATCATTCACAATCCAGACCTGCTCTCCTTTTGGTGTGTTCACAATAACTTCGTCATCGTTTTTCTTTTTCAACATCGCTTTTGCCATGGGTGAATCAATACTAATATATTCCGGTTTTAAATCGAACTCATCTGGCCCGACTATCCTCACCTCTTTTTCCTCACCAGCTTCGTTTTCAATTGTTACCCAAGCGCCAAAAAATATTTGGTCTTGATTCGGTGGTAAATCTTCAACAACATTTAAAACATCAAGTCTTTTTTGTAAATACCGAATTCGAGAATCAATTTCCCTCAATTGTTTTTTACCATAAATGTATTCCGCATTTTCTGATCGATCACCTTGCGCTGCTGCTTCTGACACCGCTTGTGTCACTTCGGGCCTTTTTTTAGTCCATAAAAATTGCAATTCCTGACGCAAGGTTACGGCACCTTCTTTAGTAATATACCGAGATTTTGGTGGCGCAGGCGGACGATAGCGAGACATAAAATATTACCCTAAAAACCGCAGTTGACCGCTCAAAATGAGAATAACTAATGGAAACTCAAATGATATTTTCACAAATTGAAATCACCCAATTGGTTGTTCAACGCTACACGACAGATTGCGCAGATTTCAAGGCACATGACTGCGTTGCAACTCCTTTGAATAGAATGACTATTCCGCGTCGCTGCGCCTTGTCCTGCACCTTGAAATCTGTACACTCTGCCGTGTTCAACTGCGGTTTTTAGGGTTACCGATTGTTTTTTAAAAACCAATAGACATAACACCAAGTACTAAATAAGAAAAAATAACAACCGAATAATGTTGCGTAGACTTTATACCAAACAGGCAATTCAAAAAAAGCATCATGGGATGTCGAAACCAAAAATATCCCATATATTACACCTATTACCATATACAGCAAAAAACTACTGGGAATCACAAGCGACAAGTTTTGATTCTTAAAAATAAAATAAAATACCAGGGTTACCAAAAACCAAACATTTTCTAAAATTGAAAATGCAGTTAACCACTCGTGTTTTACATGGTTTAATGCTAATCCGCCATCAACAATTTGTAATAAACCAATGACAATGCATCCGCTTAAATAAAATTTTGTATCTAACCAAAAATATTTATTATTGTTCATTAATGTGTTTTCCCAAGACATAAAAAAAGGCGCCAACGGATTCACCGAAAGCGCCTTATTTTAAATTATTTTACTAATTTTTTGGAGACCAGCCTCCGCCCCATTTATGTTTTGGGCGAAATTTTTTCAACATCATACGTTGATCATTTGTTAATACAGCTTCAACCTTATTTCCTGCTTCAATCGCCAATTCGATAATTTGTCGACGATAGTCAAAAATTTCCGCATACACTTTTCCGATCGCTTTTGCATCTCGTGTATCAGTTTTATACAAATCAAAAATCTTATCGGAAGCTAACTCAATTTTGTCTTCTAAATCCCAATGTTTTGCGCGTAAATCTCGCTGGATCGCACGAATTTTTGTTTTCTGATCTTTATTTAAATCCATAGACCATACTGCACGTAAGCGCGCGGTCATAAATCCTTCACTCATGCCCCAATTACTACCGCCGGAAAATCCCCCACCTTTTTTTCCATGACCGTGTTGATGTCCACCACCTTGGGACTTTCCATCACCGCTTCCCCAGCTTGCCATGTCCGGTGCGGCATTAACATTCACAGTGGCTAATCCCACTAAGCTAACAGCTGCACATAAAGCAAACAGAAATACCTTTTTCATTTGTTGTCCTCCAGACTATTAATTAAGGTGTGAATCCATCGTTGGACTCGTCATATCGAATAACATTCATCAAAACAGGTAATTTGTATTCAAAGTTATTTATTGTAGCAAATTCAATTTGTGCAGCTTATGCATACAAAATAAAAAAGTGATATCCGTTGCACAAAATCAAAACACTACTGCTTCAATTTTATATTGCACAAATAAATCAATTGCTTCTAATGCAGAAGTTATTCCGATTGAATAAATTTTGATTGTTTGCTGAGCCATACTGGCTGTGCATTCTTAAATTATTGGGCGATTAAATATATTACCCGGTATTAAATCAAACAAAGCAAACAATAATGCAACCAAATTAATACTGCTTACGTTATCTCATCTAGATTGTGTTTTAGATCACACCAGTTACCAGGGAAGTGTTTTATAAACTGACAACTTTGTAAATTTTGACAAGCGCTTTAATATTGGAAAAAGCAATCTGACCGAATTTCTGGGTTACTTTGTCGTAAAAAACACGAACAAAAAGTACTTGCTTATGATGATACTTCGATTTATAACGTGGCGGCAGAAAACTTTTGTGATTCCGTGTTATTTAATAAACTGCGTAGAATTACTATACAGCTTCAAACAGAATAATTTGACCAAAGTGCAGTACTTGAAAGTGCTCACCTCTTGACCAGGATAAATGGAAAGAAGATTTAGCGTATCAAAGAATATTTTAATCGAATTCAATTTCGTATCAATTTAATGAAATTAGCTTTAATGAAAATGATTTCATTGAAAATTTTTGTTTTAACTTTAACTATGCAGGGAGACCTAAATGCGTAAATTACACACCTCTGGTGTTGCAGTCTCATTACTCGCGGCAGCAGTAATGATGGGCTGTGAAAATACAACCAACAATACAAGTAATCCTAACCCAAACACATTAGTACCAACTGGCACAATTCAAGGTACATTGACTGATTCTCAAACGGGTGAACCAGTAGTAGGCGCTGTTATTAATATTGGTGTTGCCAACGCGACAACTGATGCAAATGGCCAATATGTTATGCGTAGTGTTCCAGCCAATACACGGTTAAATGAAACTGCAAACATTGGCGGAACCTATACTGCGGTTATTGACACAAGTGCTGTTACCTCACCAATAAATATGGCTACTACAACTGGTGCAAAATACACAGCAAAAGATACCACTTGTAATGGTATGAACGTAGTGTTTAGTTCGTTGGCAGAATCTACCACTGGTGGTGGTGCTGGCGCGTCTAATGGTGCTAACCATGATACTCCCATCACAGGTTTAGCGGCGGTCGCTGATTTAACGATTGGTAAAATGTCTGCCACTATCACAGGAACTGTTTTTGATGTAGATGGCTCTACTGCAGTTGAAGGTGCTCTGGTTGATGCTACAGTTGGTGGCACAATTGGTGGCGCAGTAAATGCTGGTGCGCTTTGTGGTGGTGGTGCGCTTGTCGTTGCAAGTGCAACTACAGCAGCTGATGGAACTTATACAATCAGTGGCATTGAAGCCGGTTTAACACCGACAATTAGAGCTCAACACACCAACAATGATAAAGCGGCAACATTTACTTTTCCTGCTGCAGTTGTTGAAAACAGAACTTACAATGCGGATAACGGTGCTAATTTAGTTCTTGGTTATAATGATACTGTTGCGCCCACATTAATCAGTACTTCAGTTGAGAATAATGCAGACGTTGCTACAGGTGCTGACATCGCAGTCATTTTCACTTGGAATGAAGCAATCGTTACAAATGAATATACTGATAACATCACAAAAGATGCTACATTGCTTGCAGGTGTTAACACAATTTATAATGATGTCACCGTTAACTACAATGGTGCTAAAACAGGTAATGTTGCACATACACTTGCCTGGAATGCTGAAAGAACACAACTTACCGTGACAATTCCAAGTGCGTCTGTTCAAGCAACGTCAAGTTATACCATTAACGCGTCAGCCGGTCGTACAAATAATCGTATGACAGATAAAGCTGGCAATACTTATGTTCGTGCAACCAATGTTGTAGATATCATTAACATTACAACCAATGGCGGCACTGACTTGAGTGGCGATGCAAGTAAACCTGCATTGACAATTACAAATAACACTGTTGACTATAACACCTTCCCAGTGATGATTGACTGGTTACCAATTGCAGGTGCGGCGAGTTATGATGTTTATCGCTCTTCAACGGGTGGTGCTACTACTATTGCGAAAAAATTTATCGGAAACGTAACAACATCTAGTTTCTCAGATTCTGATACGTCTGTTGATGCGGCGAATGGCGGTGTTACCGGTAATGCGACTGATGGACAAGGTTATGAAAATAACTTTGGTACAACTGCTTTGTTAAATGGTGATTTTCCAGTAACAAACTCTTATACAGTTGTTCCAGTTAACGCTAATCATACCGCTGGTGCCGAGAGCGCTGCTTTATCAGTGAAAGATACTGTTAGCCCTAGATTAAATGCCTTAGCTGCAAATTTTGCTGTCGCAGACTCTGATGGCGACAATCAATGTGATGTTACACTATCTTTTAATGAGCCAGTAGCAGAAGCGGCTGCAGAAACTGCGGCAAATTATACCTTTAACCCTGGACCAACTGTTGCCACATTAACCGCTAGCACAGCACTTGCTGCAGCGGATGCGACCTTAACGTCCGCACCAGGAGTTGCACCTGCAACTGTCTTGGTTAATTTCCCATATGCATCATCAACCAATTGTGTTGATTTCACTGACGATGCCGATGACTCTGAAATTTTAATTGTTAATAGTGCTGTAACCGACGTTGCAGGTAATGCAATTGATGCATCTTTTGATGTCTTACATCAAGACGGTGGTAATGTTGCAGCTAATTAATTCGTAAATTTCGTTTACAAAAAAGCCTCGTTCTTTTGAACGTGGCTTTTTTGTTTTATCGGTTTAATTCAAACGATTATTAGGATCTATTCAATTGCCACATCTTTCGAAAATATAATCAATTTAGTCGTATCTATACCTTTCACCATCAGTAATAAAAAGTTTCACTCACAACCACGTCTGTTAAGTTTTTCAACTCTGTTTATGAAAAAAATTAAAAACTTACTATTCATTTCATCTTATTTAGTTATTTTTTTCTGCTTCACCCATTTACTTGGGTGTGGACAATCTAACAACAATACAACGTATGATTGGAACATCTGGTTCTACATGGATGGAGACAACGATTTATCTGACGCAATGTTGGAAGATATTAACGAGATCACTCAAGGTAGTTCATCCGCTAACATTAATATTTTGGTTCAGCTAGATTTACCAGAAAACCAACCTGCAAGACGTTTTAGCATAAAACAAGGAGAAATAACCAATTTAGAGTTTCTCGATGAAATTGATATGGCGTCGCAAGACAGTCTAGAGAATTTTCTTAATTGGGCGAAATCAAAAGGTAATGCCGAAAAAAATGTTTTAATACTGTCAGATCATGGTAATGGGTGGGATCAAGCTAGTGGCCCATCACCAAAAAACAAATTACAATCCCGTGCGTTGTTCCAAGACACCGACAATAATAAACTTCAGGTATTCTTACACAATCATTTAGTTGCCGATGTCATTCGAAATGCAAACATTCAATTAGACATTCTTGGACTAGATGCCAGTATTATGGGAACCATTGAAGCGCTTTATGAGTTTTCAGATTTGGCAGATATTCTCATTTCCTCACAAGAAGTTGGTCAAGCATCTGGTTGGCCCTATGACAAAATCTTTACTGAATTATCCAGTGACACATCTATTTCCGCTGAAACTTTGTCAAAAATCATAGTAAATCAGTATGAAAGTTTTTTTGAAAATATGTTTTACCCCACCAATCAAACACCAGAGCATTTACAATATCATGCCATTGCTGCGCACAAATCCACAGAAATAATGAGTATTGTGGATCAAATTGACGTTTTATCTCAAGATCTTACGACTAAGCTCAACAGTGAAGAAAACATTGAAGTACTAGAACTTTTAGAAACGTCTCGAAAAAACGCACAGGAAATTGATCAAGTCGCACAAATATTCGTTTACGTGGATTTACAACATTTTACACATTTACAAAGTCCGGAAATGAATTTTCAATCACTGATAGCAAACACAACCATTGCAGAATACCACGGATTGGCACGTCCAAATATGAATGGCATTTCAATTGTATTCTTTCGGCCTTCATATAATCAAGATTTTAGCTTGTGCACTGGAGAAACTATTAGTGCCATGGGATGTAATACATACGATAGTAATTACAAAAACTGGGATGAAACAACCGCAACCGGCAACAAAGGCAAATTTATCAATAACACCCAGTGGGATGAGTTTTTACATACCTATTACAATGTACTGGGATTTGAAAATTAAGAACCAGTATGCATTCCAAAGAAAACGCTTAACCCCACAACGGCACTAATCGCATAGCCTAATTCGCCTTTCGGTTTCCATTCCAAACCGACACCTATCATAGAATATTCAACGGACTGCAAAACAAGCAATCGCGCTTGTTTTCGAACCTCGGGATCGGATAAATCTGAAACATTATCGCGGGAATGAATAATGGCAGAACGACCAAATCCAAATTTACTTAGCGGAATTGAACCAAATGTTTTTACTTTAAAGGATGATCCTAACTGTAAGCCAAGATCAACGAAAACGGGAATGGCAACCACGTCAGCAAAAAAACTCTCAAAACGTCTTGAATTTTCAATGCTACGAGAATATCCATCTACTCGAACATCCACAATGCCAGTACCGAGACCAAATATCCAATTTCTATGATTTTTCGGATGATAATTAATAGAAAATGTATAGGATGCTTGTTCTGAATTGACATCTAAACCATTGATGCATCCGGATTTCCGACGAAAATCAAAATGCCCACTATAACAATCTCGATCTACATTTGTTAACCTAAATTGATAATCTATTTCCGGTGACTTTTCAAAATTATAATAAAAATATTGGCCATTCCCAATATAGTTTCTACGATTACTCACTTCGCTAATGACAAATCCAAATCCATACAAATGCGGGCTATCATCTGTTTTCGTTTTATCGTGTAATATTTTAGGTTGTTCCAAATTTTTTAAAAGTCGAGTTTGACAAGTTTCGGATAAATTGTCTTGATGCTCTGCTGAAAGCAAAACATCCGACTCATAGCGCCACATACTACCAGTGGAATAATCAACGATTGCACCCACTCCCCAATTTAATGCATTCAACCAAAATATTGGCTTAACGGATTCTTCAACGGTTATTGCATTTGATTTGTAACAGGGATCGATTACCCTAACATTCAAGGCTTTATGAGAGGCGGGCTTAATTTTTAATTTTGTCGGCGTATTGCCAGTATATAGTTTATCGTTGTTTTGTGAAACTTGAATAGCGACAGGTTGCTCACTGTCCGTATCTATGGTCACCTCTTGAGGATAATTATTTATAATCGTAGCGCAGCTGCATAGACCAACAATACCTGTGAAGGAAATTGCAATTTGCCTAATCAATTTCATATTGATTATTTACATGTTGTAGTGAATACTTAAGGATGGTAACAATCCCAGACGAACAAACTCAAAAGAACTAAAATTTCGAAAGCTTGCTGTGTATATCGCGTCAATGGAAACAACAAAACCACGACGAGTTGGATTACCAATATCTAATCCTAAACCCAAACCAAAATGGATTTCATTTGGATCATCATTATCAAATTTATCATTATCGAAAAATAAATCATCACCTCGATTATTGTCATGCTCTATTTCTACGCCACCAAGCACTTTTAATCCAACGGGAAAAAACATATCACTTAAATCGAATGTATTTAAATAACGCCCAAATGAAAGTGAAACATCAACATATTCTTCATCTTTATCCTTATCGATGGTTCCTGCGAAGGTACCTTGCATATAGTTAGCTCCAAAATATCGGCGATAACTCAATCCGTTTGCGACAATCCAGCCCAAACTCAATCCGACAGCATGTTTTGGCTGATGAGATTGTGTTTTTGGAATTTCTTCAGCAACAAGATTAAAACTGACAACGAAGGTTAAAATAGATGTGATTATGAGTTTAGGTAACATTTTTATTTTCCTCAACGATAAATTTTTATTGATAATTAAATTTTTCATTGTTTTCATATCAATACTAAATTGATAATAACGAAAATTCACAAGATTCCGTTCCAATGATTAGTCAGTCTTCTTCGTTGTTACAGCTTTAGAATAAATCAACTGATTTATAGAGTGATTGATGTGAAATATTTTAAAAACTGTTACCCCTACTTATGCAGGAGTAACAATAGAACTGTGACATTATTTTGCTTCAGCAATCGGAATAAACTTTTCCGCCACCGATTGATACTCTCCAATTTCATGAAAATTCATATAACGATAAATATTATCTGACATTGGTGAAATTTTATTGGCGTATTCCATGTATTCATCAAATGTAGGAATGTGCCCTAATACTGCTGCAACCGATGCTAACTCCGCAGAAGATAAATATACGTTGGCACCTTTTCCAAGTCGGTTCGGAAAATTACGTGTGGATGTTGATACAACAGTTGCATTATCTTTGACACGTGCTTGGTTGCCCATGCATAAAGAACAACCCGGCATTTCCATGCGCGCACCTGCTCGACCAAAAATGGAATAATATCCTTCTTCGGTAAGTTGATGCATATCCATTTTGGTTGGCGGCGCAATCCATAATCGTGTTGGAACGTTATTAACATCTTCAAGCACTTTTCCCGCTGCTCGATAATGACCGATGTTCGTCATGCATGAACCAATAAACACTTCGTCGATTGATTGCTTGGCAACATCAGACAATTTTTTCACATCATCTGGGTCATTAGGACAACATAAAATGGGTTCTTTTATTTCATCTAAATCAATTTCAATCACAGCTGCGTATTCCGCATCAGCGTCAGGCTCTAATAAATTTGGATTTTCAAGCCAGTTTTGCATATTTTCAATGCGTCTTTGAATGGTTCGCTTATCGTCATAGCCATTCACAATCATCCATTTTAATAGAGTGATATTTGAATTCAAATACTCAATAATTGGCTCTTTGCTCAAACGTACGGTACAACCGTTGGCAGAGCGTTCAGCAGAAGCGTCAGCTAACTCAAAGGCTTGTTCCACTTTTAAATCAGGCAAACCTTCAATTTCCAATACTCTTCCGGAAAAAATATTTTTCTTCCCGGCTTTTTCCACTGTTAATAAACCTTCTTGAATGGCTTGATAAGGAATTGCATGAACTAAATCCCGCAATGTAATTCCCGGTTGCATTTGGCCTTTGAATCTCACTAAAACAGATTCAGGCATATCCAAAGGCATCACACCGAGTGCGGCTCCAAAAGCCACCAAACCCGATCCCGCTGGAAAGCTGATACCCATTGGAAATCGCGTATGGGAATCGCCACCTGTTCCCACTGTATCTGGTAATAGCATCCGGTTAAGCCAGGAGTGAATAATGCCATCACCGGGACGTAACGCCACACCACCTCGGTTCTCGATAAAATCAGGCAAACTATGCTGTAATGTAATATCCACTGGTTTTGGATAAGCCGCCGTGTGACAAAAACTTTGCATAACCAAATCAGCAGAAAAGCCTAAACAAGCGAGTTCTTTTAATTCATCTCGTGTCATTGCACCAGTGGTATCTTGTGATCCAACCGTTGTCATTCTTGGCTCACAGTACATGCCCGGCCTAACACCTTTTATGCCACAGGCTTTGCCCACAATTTTTTGTGCAAGCGTATAACCCTTATTTGAATCTGTTACTGCTTGTGGTCGTAAAAACACATCGCTAGCAGGCAATCCCAACGCATCACGGGTTTTATCAGTTAAAGAGCGCCCTATGATTAACGGAATACGCCCACCCGCTTGAATTTCATCTGGCATGGTCAACGGTTTTAAATTAAATTCTGATAACACATCGCCGGCTTGATTTTTAATTTTGCCCTCATAGGGATAAATCTCAATGACATCCCCCATTTTTAACTGACTCACATCACACTCAATGGGTAATGCACTGGAGTCTTCCGCCGTATTAAAAAAGATTGGCGCAATTTGTCCACCAATAACAACACCGCCTTGATGCTTATTGGGAACATACGGAATTTCACTTCCCATATGCCATAACACAGAGTTGATTGCCGATTTACGTGAGGAACCCGTACCAACCACATCACCAACATAAGCTAACGGAAATCCTTTTTGTTTTAATTCAGCTATTTTTTCCAACGCGTTATCCATGCGACTGCCTAACATAGCTTTTGCATGCAATGGTATATCTGGGCGACTCCATGCTTCAGATGCGGGAGAGAGATCATCCGTATTGGTTTCACCATCTACTTTAAAAACAGTAACGGAAATTTTCTCCGGCATTTTTTCTTTTGAGGTAAACCACTCTGCAGCTGCCCAAGCATCAACAATTTGTTTGGCGAAGGCATTATTTTTCGATTTCTCAATTACATCATGATATGCATCAAACATTAATAAGGTTTTTGATAATGCTTTCACCGCAAGCGGCGCTAATGAATCAATATCGAGTATCGAAATTAATGGTTGAATATTGTAGCCACCCAACATGGTACCCAATAATTCTGTCGCTTTTTCTGGCGAAATGACATCACAAGTCGTTTTACTTTGCGCAACATCCGCTAAAAACCCAGCCTTAACATAGGCTGCTTGATCTACCCCAGGTGGAACACGATGAATGAGTAATTCTAACAATTCATCTTGAGCTGGATGACTCGGCTCTTTTAATAAGTTGACTAATTCTGCGGTTTGATCAGCATCAAGTGGTAATGGTGGCAACGCTTGTTGTAAACGTTCTTCAACGTGGGCACGGTAGGCATCAAGCACGAAATAAAACTCCTTATAAAATTTTGTCGAAAATCAGTTTTAAGTTTGTTGGCAATATTTTACCTTGAAATCACATATTTGCCTAAACGACAAATAACATTCACCAAAACCTTAGCTAGCCCGCTTTTCTCACAGGAATCGTGATAATCCGCGATTCCTGTGAGAAAAGCGGGCTAGAATCAGGACGAACGGATAAAGATTAGGTAAAATCGTCTTTTTTCTCAATTCAATAGTCAAATAGGTATAACAAAATTATGGAATTAAATTCGTTAACTGCTATTTCTCCAATTGATGGTCGTTACCACAACAAAACGAATGATTTGCAACCAATCTTCAGTGAGTTCGGCCTGATTCGTCATCGTGTAAAAGTTGAGGTTCGCTGGTTACAAGCATTAGCCAAGCACCCCGAGATTAACGAAGTCAATTCCCTTGATAACACTGCAAATTCCTTGCTCGATGGATTAGTAGAAAATTTCATTCCTGTTTATGCGGAGCGAGTTAAAACCATCGAACGTACGACCAACCATGATGTTAAAGCCGTCGAATATTTCATAAAAGAACATATTCAACATAATAAGTCTCTGGATGCAGTTAGCGAATTTGTTCATTTTGCCTGCACATCAGAAGATATTAATAACTTGTCACATGCCTTAATGTTAAACGAAGCGAGGGAGCATGTTGTTATTCCGTTGATGGACAATGTAATAAATTCCATCAAAGCCTTAGCCCATCAGTTTGCAGATACTCCCATGTTATCGCGCACTCATGGTCAACCAGCATCTCCCACCACATTGGGAAAAGAAATGGCGAATGTCGTATATCGGTTGCAGCGACAACGCAGTCAATTTGCCGATATTAAAATATTGGGCAAAATAAACGGTGCAGTAGGTAACTACAACGCACATTTATCGGCGTACCCCGATATAGACTGGCAATCATTTGCAAAAACATTTGTTGAAGATTTAGGCTTATGCTGGAATCCTTACACCATCCAAATCGAACCACACGATTATATTGCCGAGATGTTTGATGCAGTCAGTCGTTTCAACACCATCATAATCGACTTCAGTCGTGACATTTGGTCCTATATATCCATTGGCTATTTCAAACAAAAAACCATCGCTGGTGAAGTCGGTTCCTCAACCATGCCCCACAAAGTTAATCCAATTGATTTTGAAAATGCAGAAGGTAATCTCGGCATTGCAAATGCCATAATGCAACACTTGTCCGCAAAATTACCTCTATCTCGATGGCAACGAGATTTAACCGATTCTACCGTTTTACGAAATCTTGGCGTGGGATTCGCGCATAGTGTTATTGCCTATGAATCTTGTTTAAAAGGAATTGGCAAATTAGAAGTGAATGAAAGCCAATTGCTTGAAGATCTCAATAACAACTGGGAAGTTCTCGCTGAACCCATTCAAACCGTTATGCGTCGATATGGTGTTGCCAATCCTTACGAAAAACTGAAGGAACTCACCCGTGGACAACGAATCAATCAAGAAAGACTGAAGGAATTTATTCAAAGCTTAGACATTCCCCAAGAAGCAAAAGAGAATTTACTTGAACTAACACCCGCAAACTATTTAGGTAATGCAGCAGATCAAGCTAAAACAGTTTAAATTAATTCATCCTGTCATACTTTCAAAAAGAATTGATGATCGTTTAAGCATAATTACAGAGTATCAAGTTATGATTCATCACAAATAATAGAATCTAATTTAAAAAAGGGAGGGAAAACCATGAAAGCACTATACCTATCAGCATTTTATTTATTGTTATTGTTGTGTTTTCCAAATGCGCATTCGCAGACTTTGTTGATCGAAGGCATTAAAAACGAACCTGCAAATGCATTGGAAGGGATTCCCAGACCTAGGCCAGGAATGACTGCCAAACGAGTCGAGGAGATTTTTGGTAGTCCTGTTAAAACTTATAAAGCGGTTGGCAGACCTCCAATCTCCCGATGGGTTTATAAAGATTTTGTCGTTTTTTTTGAGCGCGATCGGGTAGTGAATACGGTAATAAGAAAACCAAACGAATAGGTTTCACCCGTCATAATCAACCCGGGGTTTCCAGAGGGGAGTACCTCCCTACTCCTCTCTGACAAACTGAATTCTGAAGATAATTCAAATAAAAATCCTCTCCCCATTTATCACCTAGAATTGATACAATTTCCATATGAATGATAACTCTTATCGAATGATCGCTGAGTGGGAACCTCAATCCGCCATTCTTTTGACATGGCCACATGCTCATTCAGATTGGCTGTCTGATCTCGACAATATTGAATCACTTTACGTGGAATTATGTCGACATATTTTAACATTCCAAAACATTATCCTCGTTGTTTATGACCAAGCGTTACAGAAGAGAATAAAAACACGGTTAGACGCATCGGATATAAATGACAAAAATATAAACTATGTCATAGCAAAAACAAACGATACCTGGACTCGCGATTACGGCCCACTATTTTTAAAAAACCAAGATTCATTTAAATTAATGGATTTTACGTTTGATGGATGGGGTAATAAATACGAAGCAAATTTGGATAACAACATCAATTCTATTTTGCATGATTCCGTATTTACCCAATCAATATACGAACAATATAATTTTGTATTAGAAGGGGGAAGTATCGATTATGATGGTAATGGCAGCCTGCTTACCAGCTCACAATGCTTATTAAATCAAAATCGTAATCCATTATTCTCTAAAGAAAATATCGAATCACACCTAGAATCTACTTTACATATTAATCGTATACATTGGATTGATCATGGACATTTAATTGGTGATGATACCGACAGCCACATTGATATTCTTGCACGTTTTAGCAATTCCAAAACCTTAATTCATCACATCGCAACTGATAAATCGGATGATCATTTTCATTCATTATTACAAATGGAAAAGCAATTAAGTCAACTTCAAAATTGCGCAAACCAACATTATGAACTCGTCCCACTCCCTCTACCAAAAGCAATGTACGATGGAGATGGCAAGAGGCTCGCGGCGAGTTATGCAAATTTCCTCATCATTAATGACGCGGTATTGGTCCCCATTTATCAAAATGAAAAAGATGACGACGCGTTAAATATATTGCAAGATTGTTTTCCGAACAGGAACATTATTGGCATCCCTTTTTTAGCAGCTGTACAACAAAATGGCAGCTTACATTGCTTAACTATGCAAATACCCAAAGGAATTTGATGAATAATACCGACATTAAAGCGACCATTGTGCAATTAAGTTGCACCGATGATACGTCTGCAAACAAGCAACAAATTAGCTCCAATATTGAACAAGCTGCACATATGGGAGCGGAACTTGTGGTGTTGCCTGAACTTCACAATAGCCTTTATTTTCCACAAAACGAAAATCCACAAAATTTTGAATTGGCGGAAAGCATCCCGGGCCCAACAACTGAACAGTTGAGCGAACTTGCCAGGGATTTAGATATTGTGATTGTTTCATCGATTTTTGAAAAACGCGCCCCGGGACTTTTTCATAACACCGCAGTGGTCATTGAACGAGATGGATCCATTGCCGGAACATATCGAAAAATGCACATTCCCGATGATCCAGGATATTACGAAAAATATTATTTCACACCGGGTGACCTGGGATTTAAACCCATTAATACATCTGTGGGTAAACTCGGCGTTTTAATTTGTTGGGACCAATGGTTTCCCGAAGCAGCCAGACTCATGGCACTGAATGGTGCAGATATTTTAATATATCCCACGGCAATCGGATGGGACCCTGCTGATGATAACGCAACAGCAAATCAGCAATTGGATGCCTGGAGAACGATACAGCGTGCGCATGCAATAGCCAACGGATTACCTGTCATTGTGGCAAATCGCTGCGGCCTCGAGATAGACGAAACAAAACAAACTGACGGTATCCATTTTTGGGGACACAGTTTTATCTGTGGTACTCAAGGAGAAATGCTAGCTCACGTAAAAGATCACCCAGCAATATTTTCAACAACGATATCGCTTGCGCACATTGAAAAAACCCGTCAAACCTGGCCATTTTTGCGAGACAGACGTGTGGATTCATACGGGGAAATTACACAATTATACCTTGAGTAAGTACTCGCAGATTTGTAACCTGCATTCTCACTGGGTCATGATCATCGCTCAGAGAACGGATCCTACAAGGGCTATTCTGACTGAGCGAAATACAGATTGAATTTCCGAAGGAAAAAAATTCCTTATAGGATCAAGAATCAAATGGAAATCCGTGAATCCTGTTAGAAATGCGAGTTAAGCCAACAACACCCGTGTTGCTGCAACACCGCTTTGCGTAACTGAAGACTCATAGTATACCGACTGACCGGAACTTAAGGTGCTTATCCCTTCATTTTCGATACTGGAATGAAAAACAAATACATCAGCGCTGCCATCTTTAGGTCGGATAAATCCATATCCACTGTTTCGATGAAACCATTTCACTTTGCCTAATTGCATTTATTTTGTCTCCTGTATTCAGTAATTGCTGTTTTTTGTTCTGTCACGTAAAAAATGTAACAGTAAAACTTCGTCAAAACGATTAAACAACCGCTTCAAAAATTTGCTAAATATTAATCAATTTGAAGGTCAGAATAAGAAAGGCGGTCACCTTAACGCAGACCAAATTGATACACAAGAATTATTTGAGTTAATTACTCTATTATTTCCTTATATGATTAAATACTGAATATGAGTAAATGCTGATATCTTTAAATCCCCTATTGATCAGGTAATTCTATTTCAGGAATATTGCAGAATAATTTATAATTCATTTTACTTTTCTCATAGAGCCCAAAACTTCCATGATTTTAATTCTTGAACCCAACATCGAAAAAAATGACTCTCGATACCAACAGTTAATGAATTTTTTATCATCATTACCTAACGTTAAAATTAGAGAACATGCTGTACAAGGCAAACAACAACACTTAACAGAAATATATTTGTTAGGTGAAACTAGCGCGTTATCTGTAGAAGATATGCGCAACTTACCGGGTGTCGAGAATGTTGTAAAAATTTCGCAAGAGTTTCGCATACTAGGACGACATGAAAATGATTCAAGGTCAGCTGGCTTTGAATATAACGGTGTCCGCTTTGACCAGAACAATCTCCATGTTTTCGCTGGACTATGTGCAGTGGATAATCAAAAACACGTTGAAGAAATGATGAAGGCACTAAAAGAAAATAATCAAGTTTGTACTCGAATGGGTGCGTACAAACCAAGGACCAGTCCTTATTCATTTCAAGGCCATGGCAAAGATTGTTTACCTTACGTTTTTGAGCTGGCTGGAAAGTACGGCATTAAAGTCATAGCCATGGAGATCACACACGATATTCACATCGAAGAAATTGCCGAGGCCTTAGAACAAACCGGCAATCCAACCGGTGTCATGTTGCAAATAGGCACACGTAATACCCAAAATTTTGAGTTGTTAAAAGCCGTTGGTCGACAAAAAACATTTCCTGTTTTACTTAAACGAGGATTTGGCATCACCCTTGAGGAATCATTAAACGCAGCGGAATATTTAGCGAGTGAAGGCAATGATAAAGTCATTTTCGCTTTACGTGGTATGAAAACCAATATGGGAGACCCCCATCGAAATCTAGTGGACTTTGCGCATGTTCCGGTTGTAAAACGTTTAACAAGGATGCCGGTCTGCATCGATCCGTCTCATTCTGTTGGGTCACGCAAAACAACACCAGATAAGCTTATGGACGTATTTCACATTACTGCACAAGGCATTATCGCTGGGGCAAATATGGTTTTAGTGGATTTTCATCCACAGCCAAAAACCGCATTAGTCGATGGACCGCAAGCATTATTGCTCAATGAATTGCCATATTTTCTTGAGGATGTGAGGATTTGTCGGGAAGCGTACGAAGCAAGATGTGCTTTGGCTGAACAGTTCATTACAGAAAACAAAGTGTGAAAGTTAATGATTCATAATCCACGCTGCCACTCCTGTCGTAAATGCACTTTCTCTGGGTTATCCAGCGCTTGTTGCAACATGTTCAGCAATTTGTCTTTGTCTCGCCCCAATACACCTTTTAATACTAAATAATTTGAAGCATGATCACTACGAAAAATGGTTTGTTTTAAATTGGTGCGAGACAAAAACGTTTCCATTTCTTTAAACAATCCATTTTGATCCAGCAGCTGAAAATTATTTGAAAAATGACTAAAAAAACGCTCTTTACCTAAGGGAAAACTTATTACCAATGTTGCCAAATAATGTGGTTGTATTTCATTAACCAACTCAGCTGAATGTATTGCGTGTTGTTGGGAATAATCCACACCACCTAATCCATTTAATACCATTACGGAAGATTTTATTCCGGCCGAGTGAATTTTATGTAATGCCTCTACAGTGGAAGAAAATGTCTCGCCCTTATTAATTAGCGTCAACAATTCATCATCTCCGCTTTCTGCTCCAACATATACCAACCCTAAACCTGCCTCACGTAATTCAGTGAGTTCACTAACGGATTTGTTCTTCACATTTCTTGGTAAACAGTAAACCGATACGCGATTGACATTCTCAAAACAAGCATTGATTTTATTTAAAATTGTTAGCAAGCGGCGAGTGGATAGCACCATCGCATCACCATCAGCGAGAAAAATTCGCTTTGCATCTGGATAATTCTGCGCAATAGACTCAATTTCAGCGAGAACAATTTTTTCATCTGTGGGCTTAAACTTTTTCTGTGGTGCGGTATACATTTCACAAAAAGCACACTTGTTCCATGAACAACCGTTTGTTACTTGAAATATTAACGAGTTAGCTTCGCTAGGTGGGCGAAAAAGTGGTTCGATATAATTTAACATATTAATGCTTCTCCCATAAAAAAAGAAAAACAGAAAATGCAGTCTAGTGTGGATTGGCGTTTTGCCTTACAAATTGAAAATACTCACACAATTCCTCTGCTGCAAAAAGTATACGGGGCGTTTGTCTCGAAATCAAATCCCAGGGGATGCTGTAAAAGTGATTACGCTTTACCACATCTAAAAATGGAAAATTTTTCCAGCTTTGTTGCCAAGATGTGGAATTTCGTTTTACATCGGGTCGAATAATAACAAACGGATTCTTATTAATTACCACTTCTTTGTCTAATTGCGGAATTAAATTCGACAAATCTGAAAATATATTTTCGCCGCCACAAAGTTGAATTATTTCATCGATGATATGATCTTTATTGACTGTTTTTAAGGGAGAATCCCATAATTGATAAAACACCCTAATTCTTTTTTGATTTGCATAACCAGCTAGAAGTCTTTCATATAATTCTTCATAGGGTTTTACATTTTTCTTGGCTTCTTCCAAGGTATCCGTCAATTTAGCCAGCTGAATGGTTTCATAAAAAATTTGGTTAATGCGCCTCGGTTCAGAAAAAAACAAACTGAACCCCAGTGATTGTAATTTTGAAACAGTTCGCGCCGGCGTTCCCGAAGCCCAAACCACAATGAGCTGTGGTTTTAATGCAAGAATTTTTTCCAAATCAAACTGATTAAAGTTACCGATAATTGGTATTTTTTTTGCCGCATCGGGATAATCACTGAACTCAACTGTGCCAATAACCTTTTCGCCAGCACCCGCTAAAAATAATAATTCGGTAATGTGTGGCGAAAGACTAATAATTCGAGTCACTGGTGCATCAAAGGATAGCCGATTGTTTAGCGCGTCTCTAACTGAAATGGTTTTGTCGCTTGCAAAACATAACGATGTGCTGATAAAAATAAGTAAAAAACTAAATTTAACCATCCTGGTTTCGCATATGATTGGCCGTTTGAGAAAATGCTTGTTTCAAATGAAATTTAATTTTCGAATCCAAGCCAACATCATCCATCGCCTGATTCATGCACATTAACCATTGATCGCGCTGATCCTCACCAATGGGAAATGGCAAATGCCGCGCTCTCAAACGTGGATGACCATATTCATCTATATACAAATTGGGCCCACCCAGCCATCCGGATAAAAATTTATAGAGCTTATCAGCCGAACTACTCAGATCTTTTGGGTGCATTTTTCGAATTTCGTAAACCTCTGGCAGTGTATCCATGAGTTCATAAAAACGATCGACTAATTTGCGTATCACTTTATCACCGCCCATCATCTCATAGGGTGATGGATGTAAATCTGCCATGTTAAATTCCCGTTATTTTTTCTAAATAATTAGTAACAATTGGGTATACAGTGTGTTTATGCTAGCAGTACAGCACCAAATGCGGATTATTTAAAATATGCTGAATTGTTACCAATATTAAATCATTTTCTCAACACGTAATATCGCATCAAGCTGCTCTTTATCCATGAAATTATTTTCCAATACTAACTCATAAACAGAACGTTGTGTGCGTAATGCTTCTTTTGCAATATATGAACTTTTTTCATATCCGAGATAGGGATTTAATGCGGTAACAATGCCGACGGATTGTAATACCATATCGCGACATACTTTTTCATTTACCGTTATGTCATCAATACATCGCGTTCGTAACGTCATAATTGCATTTGTCATCATGCGGATAGAACTAAATAAGTTAAACGCAATAATTGGCTCAAAAACATTTAGTTGTAATTGCCCACTTTCCGATGCCATGGAAATTGTTGTGTCTAAACCAATTACCTGAAAAGCCACCTGATTCACCACCTCCGGAATAACAGGATTCACTTTACCTGGCATAATACTGGAACCTGCTTGCGCAGCTGGTAAATTAATTTCATTTAAACCACAGCATGGACCACTGGAAAGTAATCGCAAATCGTTGCAAATTTTTGAAATCCGAACCGCAAACATTTTTAATACACCAGACAATTCAACAAAACTACTGGTATCTTGCGTCGCTTCCACTAAATCATAGGCTAAGGTTAAACGTAACCCGGTTAAATCGTTTAGTTTACTGATGACTTTACTGGAAAATTCTGGACTCGCATTGATTCCCGTACCGATGGCGGTACCACCCATATTTAATTCGCTCAAATACGCCAGAGCCAAAGATATGCGTTCCTTGCTATTGCGAATTGTCCGTGCCCACGCTGCAAACTCTTGGCCCATACTCATGGGAACCGCATCTTGTAATTGGGTGCGCCCCATTTTAATGACATTTTGAAATTCATGAGATTTATTATCAAACGATTGTGCCAGCAACTCCATTTCACTGACTAACTGGTCAATCATTTTTAACAAGGATATTTTAATGGATGATGGATAAACATCATTCGTGGATTGACTCATGTTGACATGGGTATTCGGGTGTAAATTTGTGTAATCACCTCTTTCTTTACCCATTATTTCAAGTGCGCGATTGGCAATAACTTCATTCGCATTCATATTGGTACTGGTACCGGCACCACCTTGAATCATGTCTACAACAAAATGACCATGCCAAAGTCCTTGACGAATTTCATTGCAAGCTTGAACAATGGGATCAGCTTGCACCTCATCAAGATCACCTAACTCACAATTTACTTCTGCACAAGCTTGTTTGATGGTTGCTAAGGACTGGATTAATTCCGGAAAGTGGTCTAAACAAACACCTGAAATAGAAAAATTTTCCCGCGCACGCGCCGTATGAATTCCCCATAAGGCTTTTTTTGGTATTTCTTTTTCACCTAACAAATCATGTTCTAATCTGGTCTTACCCAGCCGAAATAACTCACCCTGCCCCCGGTCTCCCCGACTGGCGTTTGCCATGCGGCGCGCCATGAGTTTGCTAGATTCAACAACAATTTGAACATAAAGCGAAAGATTTTCCGCCTTCATTTTCTCAACTTGCGATGCTGATAAGCGAGCGAATTTACCCTTGGATTTACCACGACCCGCTAAAGAATATTGATCTTTTTCCACCAGCAGTGGTTCACCTAAAACAGTTCCCGGTGCACACAAAACGAAGCGTTTTTCTACACCTAAGGAAAAATCAACCAATTCCACTTCCCCTTCCAGCAGAAGATATAAATTTAAGCGTTCTTCTCCCTGCTGAAAAAGATAATCACCTTTTTCGAACTCGCCAATTTCAAAATAAGGTAATATGGCGTCACACTGTGACAATGATAGCGCGCTAAATAATTCCGCTGTTTGCAAAGAATCTGCGTTAAAACATGTCATTTACCTTACCCCCTTTATCCAAATATGGAATCTCGCACGAATCCCTTTACTTTATAATAATTTATCCGATAGCAGCAGAGACGCAAAGCAAGCTATAATTAACGGGTAAACCCTTAAAACGATTCATCTATGACCGATAATCACGAATATATTTTAACACAACCCTTTTTTTAAGACTCAATGAGTATATATTCCACCGAAAAACTGATCACTGAAGCACGAAAACTCGCCGCTAATTATCGTAAAGCGACGGGGAATCCGCTGGGTATTAGTGGAGAAATTGCCGAATTTGACGCAGCCACCAAGCTCAATTTAGAAATCTGTAAAGAAAAAGAGGTTGGTTACGATGCGATCGGCAAAGGTGAACGCGAGGGTAAACGCATCCAAATTAAGGGTCGTGCAATTTTCGATGAAAATAAATCAGGCCAGCGTATCGGTCAATTAAAAATAGAACATGAATGGGATTCAGTGGTGCTTGTCATCATGGATGAGGATTATGAAGCAAGAGAAATTTACGAAGCAGACAGACATGTCCTCCTCGACGCACTGGAAGAAAATAAAAACAGTAAACGTAACAAACGCGGGGCTATGTCCATAGCCAAATTCAAACGTATCTCAACCTTAGTTTGGGAAAACGAAGACGATAACGTTGATAATTAAATCCTAAATCCGCTTTATGAAAATTCTCGCGTTAGACACATCATCAGAAGCGTGTTCTGCAGCCCTACTCATTGATAATGAATTGATTTCCCGCTTTGAAATCGCGCCACAAAAACATTCACAACTCATTTTACCCATGTGTGATTCATTAATTAAAGAAGCCGATATTAATCTAAACCAATTGGATATTATTGCATTTGGACAAGGACCAGGCTCCTTCACTGGGTTACGAATTGCTGCAGGTGTAACACAAGGTATCGCATTCGGATCAGACCTACCCGTTGTGGGCATATCTACTTTAGCTGCAATCTCTTACGCTATACTTTCAAAAACAAACAACTCACTCATCCTCGCTTGCATCGACGCAAGAATGCAAGAAATCTATTTTGGCCTGTATCAAAAAACAGAGACTCACTCTGTCCAATTAATTAACAAAGAAATTGTCACCAAGGCGGAAAATATTCAGAACACAAAAGCCGGCAATTATGTTGCAGTCGGCTCAGGCTGGAAGGAATACGAAGATGAACTAACAGATGTTTTTAAGCATTGTAACATTCAAGCAACATTCTCAGACGTTTTACCAAATGCGACGGACATCGCTATGTTAGCAAAAACACATTTGGAATTAGGAAAACCATCATTGCAAGCAGAACATGCACAACCAGTTTACCTGCGAAATAATGTCGCTAAAAAGCCCAAAGCCTTTAAAATCTAATAATTCAAGTTAACCCTAACGTTTCAAAACAGGCAACAATTTTACTTCAATTTGAAAACCACCGGAGAAAAGTTTCGCTTGGGCAAACCAGTAGACTTAACAATATTTCGCGCATCCCAAGCATTAACCGTCATCGAAATTTGACCTGCATTTTTTTGAAAACCTAGGGTCATAAAATGCTCTGTTGTTCGACGTTTTGGAAAGCGTAAATCCCACCATTTAGATTCAGTACTCACTGTACGTCGATAGTGGATTTTATTTTTTGGTACCCCCATTATTGGTTTTAATGGAAACGCCCGGTTTTTAGTGACGGGACCACTCGCAGCATAACCATTCAACTCGGAAAGATTGGACATTGGAGATGTTATCACTTCAATTAATCGACTCTGGCTATTACCCAGCTTAACCTCCGCAACTCGACCATAGTGGACATCGCCGGTTAACACAACAACATCATGATTATTGTTCGCTAACTGTCGTATCAACTCGTCATATTGCTGCTTCCAGTAAGGCAAAGAAAAATCAACATCGTCACCTTTGTTTGCAATCAGTGGCTGAGGAATAACCAGCACACCCGGCATTTGTAAATTTGCAGCCCAGGTGCAAAGTTTTTGAAAATTCACATCCGATAAAAATCCATTGTCATGACGCTCTGTTCGTAAATCAGCAACACAAAATGAAAGATCCTTGCCGATATCAAAAAATCGAAGTGTTTTATTTTGTTGAATAATATCAACACCCATTTTTGCCGCTTTTTCCCAGTTTTGCCGAAATTTTTTATTTAAATCCAACGTAACCAAATAGGGATTAAAACCTTCCAAATAGGGATAATTGTTCCAATATTCATGATCATCCGGAATCATCCATGAACCACCGCGACGCAACAAACTCCGTAACAATTCCCAACTCTCTGCATAATCATCTGCAATTCGGTCTTGCACGTCTGTTTCATTTAATGGGTACCAACCTAACCCGATGTCGGCATAAACTTGATCACCCGTTAAAAATTTAATATCAGGGGACAATTGTTTGTGCTCATAAAGCGCTTGATAAGCTTGTCCAACACGACCACCATCGTGTTTGGTGTAAAAACAAGAACCCACACCAACGGTAAATGGTTTTTGATTATTATTGGGAATGCGATTTGGCAAAGTCGAAAAAAAAGCGGTTTCTAATACACGATATTTTTTTTCACTTCTTGCCTCAAAATCCACTGAATAGTGTTTTCCCGCCTCAAGACTAGACAAATTAACAATTTGATAAAATCGTTTGGACAATTTATTAAATGGTCGTATCCAACCATCTGTCCGATTGAGGGTTCTAATTTTATTACCCTGTGCATCCTTTAAGATCAAACGCCAATTGTGTGGTTTTGCTAATGATGGAATCAGCGCGCCGAGCCAAATTTTTGCGGATTTATTGGTGACTTCATGCACAACCAATGTATAACGACTGGTTAATCGAACTCCCATATCAAGACTCCTTTCTTTTCGGGATAACAAGTTGTTCATTCATTTTTGCATACAAATTTCTTTTCGCCTATATCCCTCTGAAATTGTTCAATCGACAAACAAACGAAAATTTAATATCAGGGTAATATGGTGCTGTGTTAGCAAATATTGATGTCAAACTAACAAAGTTTGTTTTATTTGTTTACTATTAAAACAACCATGAAAAGAATAACTGAAGAAAAACAATATGCTGCCGATCCTAGTGGACGATGCTGTAAAATGGGCAAGTTAGAACTTTGTTCTCTTTTTCATCAAAACAATAAGTAATGGTAGTAATACCTTGGGGATTAGTGAGTAATATAAAAAATGCCTATCCAGGGCGAGGAAGAATTTTTTATGAACGGACTTAAAGTTTGTGCTTTTCTATTAGTGTGCTCATTGTTAAACAGTTGCGCATCAATTCCACCGTCATCCAATCCAAACATTGGCGACCGCCTGAAAATTGTTGAAGTCAATCAAATACTAAAAACTAAAAAAAATGGAATTAACCTAATCGAAAGCAATCTCGCTGGGCTCGATTTAACGGATATGAATTTTGAAAATGCCAATATGGCATCATCGTACTTGTATCGTACCAATTTTTCCGGATCAAATTTAAGTGGTGCCGATTTAAGAGGTGCTGATTTAAGCCATGCTTTATTGGAAAATGTGGATTTGCGCGGCGCCAATTTAAGTTCTGCAATCCTAAGAAAAACCAAATTTAAAAATGCAAACCTCACTGGCGCAAATCTTACCGGTGCAGTGTTAAAAGATGCATTGCTTGAAAGAAGTATTTTCCGCAATGCTAATTTTACCGACGCTAATTTGTCAAAAGTGAATATTAATGAATCATTGTTTGAAGCGGCACATTTTCAAAATGCCAGCTTTGAAGGTGCTCGCGTCTTTGCTGCAGATTTCAAATACGCGACACTCCATAACGCAACACTCACTAAAATTCAATTCATCAATTCAAAATTCCAAGGTGCAAGTCTATCTAACAGTCATTTGTCACGCAGTGACTTCACTGGCTGCTTGTTTCATGATGCTGATTTATCATTTACAATCGCAAACGAAGTGAATTTTACCGGAGCTGATTTACAAGGATCCACATTCAAACACAGCGATTTACAAGGCGCTAACTTTAATAAAGCGAACCTTTCCTCCGCGGTGTTAACAGACGCAAAGCTAAATGAAGCACAAATGCGCAATGTAAATTTGGGCAACGCACAACTCGCTAACACACAACTATTTAAAGCAGATATGCGAGACTCAAGTTTTGTTAAAGCAAAAATCAATAACAGCAACTTTAAAAAAGCCCGATTATCCAAAAGCAATTTTTTCAAGGCTAATTTAAATAAAACTGACCTGACAGACTCGGATTTAACTGATGCAAATCTTCAAGAAGCCAATATAGGTCAATCGATATTTACAGACGCCGACATTGACAAAGCCAACTTTACATTTGTTAAAAGCATTGAAACTGCCATTGGTATGAGTGATGCGAAAAATGCTGATGATGCAAAATTTTAAACATTCGAAAATGCTATCCTAGGCAATTAATTTTACCCCAACACCAAATAAAACACTGACCAACACAAAACGAACAAAACGTTCAGGTAATCGATTGCACAAATGGCTACCTAAAATAACCCCTGGAATTGAGCCTAATAACAACAAATAAAGCAAATTTAAATCCACACTACCTAAATGAAAATGGCCTAGTCCCGCAATCGCAGTCAGAGGAACAGCGTGAGCGATATCAGTCCCGATGATATGGCTAATTTTCAATTGAGAATAAAGCAAGGTTAACATAACAACTCCCAATGCACCTGCACCAACGGACGACAACGTTACAAGTACGCCAAGAATTCCACCACACATAATCGTTAAAGCAAGTCGAAATGAGTCATTTATCTTGAACTGTCGTTTTTCAAATAATTTAACGATACGAAATCGAAAAACCAATAATATTGCAGTTATCATCAAAGCAACACTCAAAACACTTTGCATGATGGAATCTAACTGATCCATCTCTGATAAGTTTTCTTTTATAAATAACAAGCTCAATATTGTTGCAGGAACACTACCAATCGCCAGGTGAAATACAATTCTCCATTTTATGCAGCCTTGCCAACCATGTTTAATTGAACCAATTGTTTTAGTGATTGCAGCAAATAATAAATCCGTCCCAACCGCAATCAAAACCGGCACACCAAATCCTAGCACCAACAGTGGTGTCATGAGTGCCCCCCCACCCACGCCAGTAAATCCGACTAACATACCCACTACAAATCCTGCTAACACAATGATCCCATCCATGGGGATTTTCTCCAATTAATGACTCAACTCATTTAACAATACGATAGAAACGTTTCTTATGAAAATAACAATTTGTTATTTTGTATATCTTTTTAAGTATATGTGATCACACCCCTTTGCCATGGCCATTGTTTGCCGCCTATCCCCACGAACCCATGCCGATGATTGAAATAACACTCCATTCCTAAATGAAGAGTCAACCCAGGACAATCTATTTATTTAAATCACACAACAAATTAGCAATCAATTTAGAACAACTAAAATCTAACATCCTCTAGTTGGCTTTCAATCTGCAATTCAAGAAATAACCCTAAATTAATAGCTTTAAATAATTTAAAGGAAGTATTTATGCAAAACATATTTCTCATTTTTTTACTGTTTTTTTTCACTAACACACTACAAGCATTACCGATAAATAATATGAGTTTCGAAAATGAATTGGCTGGTTGGGAGACAATGGGAAATATAAGTACGACTACATTTACGGTTTCAAATGACGGAAATGTCTACTTTGCTACAGAGGGAGACTACTTCGCCTCCATTAAAACCAATGGAAATTATCTAACAAATAATTTCAACGGAACAAATGGATCCGTTTTGAAAACTGATATAAATATATTAGCAGGACAAATTTTTCAATTTGACTGGGCATTTCTAACAAATGATTACGTCCCCTATAACGACTTTGCACTATTCATTGGCGAAGACATTGTGAATTTATCTGATGTAAATCTGGTTGGCAATCATGGATCAATAGAATGGAAAAATTTCAATTGGACACCATCAGAAGATTATGTCGGGACGGTGTCGTTTATCGTCAGTAACGCGGTAGACAATTCGGTCACTAGTACATTACTCATTGAAAATATCAAAATCGCATCGATTGAAGAACCAGGCTTGTTTACATTGCTGAGTATTGGATTTTTACTAATATATTTCAGTAAAAGTACTATACGTCCTCCCACCTTTGGATAACGACAAAGAAATGATCTGAAAAACCTGACAAACTTTCCAATATCCGAACCAGATCACAGAAATGCAATTTAACCTCCTTTGACAAATATATCCTAAATAATTGGCACGATAACTTTTCTAAAATAACAAAAAAACATAGTCAATAAATGTCAACTTACTGGATCAAAACCAAGCTTTTATTATCGGGAATTCAACAAATTACAGTAAAATTAACTGGACTTTGGATAACATCAATAAATTCACATACCACAACAATGAATGATGCTTGAAGTCGTGAAATACAGGCCGATAAAACAGCTCAACAATTGTGATTAAGTAAAATATATGTGTTTTTAAAGGCGGCCTATATGAAAGAATCTAATCGTGTAGCTTTAGCAGATGAAATTGGAAATGCCAGAAGAATCTATAAAAATGGATTGTTAATCGCAAGAAATTCCATGCTTGAAATATCATCTGGAAAAAATATAAATATAAAACCAGTCAAAGAACTCATACACGATATTATACATTCGCTTGAACGTAATCCGGACGCATTATTGTGTATCTCAAGGATTAAACCCCTTGATGATTTCACCACATCCCATTCTTTAAGCACTTGCATTTATATAGCCGCATTAACGCTAAAATTGGATTATACGCGAGACAAAGCCACACAAGTTATATTAGGTGCTTTATTAGGGGATGTTGGAAAATTAAGAATTTCAAAAGACATTTTAAACAAACCCGGAAAACTGACAGAGAAAGAATATTCACATGTTCAAAAACATGCAAAATATACTTACGCTCTACTCTATGCATCAAAAAGTTTTTCCGAAAGAACAATACGCGCTGCCACTGAACATCATGAAAGATTAGATGGCAGCGGCTATCCATTTGGCTTAGAAGAATCTCAAATTTCTCGCGGCGGACAAATGACAGCAATTGCGGACGTGTATGATGCACTCGCGTCACCTCGATTATATCGAGATGCAAAAAGTCCACAGGATATTTACAAACTTATGTGTAAATCCGATAAAACGGGATTTCATAAAAGCATGTTAAAGAAATTCATCAGAATGGTTGGCATGTATCCTGTTGGTTCTGTTGTCGCATTAAGTAATGCAAAACTTGCCGTTGTGGTTGATCATGGCAAAAGCGACATACTGCTTCCAATGGTGAAAACCGTGTTTGATCTACGAAAAAAATCTCGAATACACGAGGGTGAAGATTTAGATTTAGAGGAACTAAATCAAAAAAATGGTTTAGGAATTATTCGACCACTTAATCGAGATGAATTCAATTTTAATCCATTGTCAGCTATTGCATAAAACACTGTTTGCTTTTCATCTAAATGAATAAGTCCCTTTCCTGACAATTCTTGGTTTAATTCAGTTTATCTCCCGATATCAAAATAGTAATACATCAACAATTCTATATTGTCGCCCACCCTTTTGCCGTATATAATTAGAACCTAAACCTATTAGTAACCGTAATTCCTAATAGATAATAAATTAATACGCTCTACTTTCAAGCATGGAAAGCGAAATGGCAAAACAGACCTTCCTTTGTATTTTTCTTCTAATGTGTTTTTTATCCATACCGAAAATCACACTATCTCAAGACGCCAAAGACCCTTGCTCATGCTCGGATGGAGCTGCATTACATTCAGTCGACAGTTTATTAGCTTGTTACAACGATCCACGTTGTGAGAGTCGGAAACTTGACCTACAAGTTGCATTACGAGTTAAGGGACGTAGCTTAGCAGAAGCCATCCAAAGTTATTTATTACTCAGTAATAACAGTGTTCTCACCTCAGTTGAAAGAGAATTTTACCTAAAAAAAATCGAACAAGATCGCAAGCGCTTATCCTCTATCAAAAAAAATATTACTTTTTATGGCTATGATGAAATCATCGAGCCACTTTATTTGGATTTTGACACAATTAAAAAACAATATTATCGACACTATAATTCGTTCAATATTGGTTACGAATACGTTGGGTTGGATGAATTGTTTCAAAAAGGATTTCCACGTATCGGTTATTTACACTATCGACGTTTTGGTGAAGCTCCCGCAAAAGAGGAAGGTCTGGGTTTCTACGGAGTCCATGTTTTTGGTCAAATGCAATTAACTAACTCCGCGGAACAAACTTCCAGCTCTGATAGTGATGATATTGAAAACACCTTAATTCTAAGTGCATCCATTTTCATTCCACTCTTTCATTCATTAATCAATTACGATCGCTCACTGAGTGATTTAACGGGAATCATTTTGAATTACGGTGCGCGAAAAAGCAGCAATGTAGATCACATTAATTCTCGATTTTATGCAGGATTTCGAAATGCCTTTAATCCTGAAACCTATATTGAAGTATTATACGGCTATACAAAAGGACTTGAAAGCGAACGAATCGAAATAAACGCGCATTTGCCTGTTTATAAATTTGAGCACGGTAGTCGTATCTTTTTTGGCGGAACCCTAAATATGTCGCCACCATGGGATATTGCTGTTAATGATCCAGATGTTATTCGATTCTATTTGGAGTGGAATGCTGATTTTGGAAAAATCATTGATGGAGTGACATCAGCATTTGGGGTTTAATCATGTGTTACATATTACCTGTATTCGTGGTTAATTGTTTTGCAAGCTCTACAACTCGGTTATCACGATCCTGTAACGCTGAGTTGATAAAAACCCGTGCGATTTCGTCTTTACGATTTGCCAACACTTGCAACGCAGCCAACCTGACTTGTGCATCCGGATCACCATGAATTGCCTGCCCTAATAAAAGGGTAGATTGCGCATCAGTTCGTTTTTCCAATAATTTTATTACTCGCGCCCTAACAATACTATTATCATCTCCTAATGCATCAACTACTGCTTCCTTGGCGCGTGCAGTTCCTATTTCTTCCAATAACGTCGCTGCTCTAATTCGTGCTTGATAGCTTTCTTCTTCTCGCAGACTATTTGATAATTGGGAAATGGTTATCGGATCATTTAATCCCTGTAATTTATTGACTTGAGTGAATGCGTGATCTTTTACCGGTAAATCTACCATGTCAAGGGACTGTCCATTTTCCGAAATAATGTCCACTTTAACTAATCGTTGCACATCCGACATGTGGGATAGTTGATAATGCATCACCAGACTGTATTGCCTCAAAATTTCTCGCAATGCGTCATCGAGTGGAACATCTCTGATATTCCAATTCTGCAAATCCGATTGCAATTTGCCGGAGAAACCAAATATCACCGGATAGTGATGATTGATGAGTCCTAATATTGTTGAAACTGAAATTTGTTTTGCGATAAGCGTCAATTTGCTATCTGTTATTTCAATTATAATATTATTATTTATGTTATTTTTATTAACATCTCGTTGAATCTCATCTGCAACACTATTTGAAAGTATACTCACCAGAATAATTAATCGTGTTAAAATTTTTTTAGCAAAATTCAAAATAAAAAAGGGATATTTCTGACAGCCACTCATAAACATTACCCATAGCCAGTGCGTATTGCTTATAACGGTTAATTGGTCATAAAATGCAATGATATTTTGTCCGGCCAACCATCGATTAAAATATCATCTCAGCGGATATTGGCGCGCATAAAAATATTAGCATTTGAATAAAGCGCTGCATTTATTCGATATTGTTGTCGGCATGAAGATTGCGGAATCGATTCAAATTAAATAAATTATTCAAAACTGAATATTTTTATTCTCTTTACCTCAACACTTGCCAAATTTCATCCTATACTCATAAAACCCTAAATTAGCCGAGCGAAGTGTTTTATGTTTAAATTCAATATTTCTAAGATATATTCAACATACTTTTTTCTTCTTTTATTTTTCACACCGTGGATGGCACATGCCGTTCCCATTAGCTCAGATTTAAGCATCAGTGGCTCAATCACATTCGATGGTACTAACTCACAAGCCACGGGCACAACATCCAGCGGCTCAATTAGTAAAGTTGTTGGAGGGAGCACAACAACTAGCACGATATCCGGTGCGACTCTGAGTGGTACAAATCCTTTGTTGGGATCGTTAACCGACATTGGTGATGGCTTTGGTTCTAGCTTTACGATGAGCGGCAATCAAAACGGTGATACCGGCAAACTTTTCAGTGATTATGCATTTAACTTAACAAACAATTCAGCAACCGACCAATATCAGATTACCCTTTCAATTAATTTATTCAATAATATTGCAAACGCAGATGGAACGGATGCATTTGCAGATTCCCAAATCTCAGTCAGTAACGAAACGAGTTCAAGCGAAATATTCTTTAGCGACCTCACCTCTGATGTCCTTTTTGGTGACAAAGAGAATGGTGTTAACCTGGCAAGTTTTGGTGCATCTTTATCAGATTCAGGTTTAACAAATTTAGACTTTTTATTAAATGCGGGTGATTCAATTGATATCAGCGGTGACAATGAACTTGAGGGTAAAGTTTATGATAGTGCCAGTCAATTTGATGGCATGTTATCTTCTTTTATATCTGTTACCAATGTTGTTAACTTAACTAACCCACCCAACCCGTCACCTGCATCTGCGCCTGCAACATTGTTATTAATGATTTCCGGATTACTTGGACTGTGCCTTGGACGCACGAATATGGTTGGAATAAGCTAATAAAACACATTTCTTAGTTTAGGTATTTTATAAAGACTCTCCCCACGTGTAATCTGAGCGGTTTCTGCTATGCATATCGTACAAAGCGTAGATCAATGCATATGAGGGCGAATCGTTGTAAATTTTTTTAATATTAAAAAGGAGTTGATATGAAAAAATTGATTGGAAAACAAAGAGTGCTTGTCACATTAAGTTTCGTTATTAGCGTCAGTTATATTCTTGGAAGCAAACCGGCCATGGCCTGTGGTGGTAGCGATTCCTTTATCGCAAGCATGTGCGTTTTTGCAGGAAATTTTGCACCACGCAGTTATGCGCTAGCACAAGGTCAATTGTTACCAATATCTCAAAATACGGCTCTATTTTCTCTACTTGGTACAACCTACGGTGGTGACGGCCGCACAAATTTTGCATTGCCTGATACACGCGGGCGCGCCTTGATTGGCGCAGGCAACGGGCCCGGCTTATCAAGCTATCGATTAGGTGAAAAAGGTGGTGTTGAGCATGTCACATTATCAACTGCACAAATGCCATCCCATAATCACACCGCTTCAACCACCTCCACTGCCACCGCTCATGCAAACAGTTCTGGGGATACGGACAATCCCAGCAATAGTGTTTGGTCACGATCGCCTCGAGATGATATCTATAGCGCTAATGCACCGGATGTTACAATGAACGCAGCTGCACTTAGTGTGAGCTCAAGCACCTCAATTTCAAATACCGGTGGCAGTCAGTCACATGAAAATCGCTCTCCCTTTATTGCAATGAATTGGATAATTACACTACAAGGTATTTTTCCTTCCCGTAATTGAGCAAATTTTTAATTGATAAAATCATTATGCCGGATATTTATCCGGCATAATGATTATAACATTGGGATAATTTCACAATTTATGTCTTACGCTTATTCGATAATATTCGTTTTATGTTTATTGAGTACTGATTTAAACGCAACGGAAAAAACCGATTATTCTGCAGAAGTTAAAAAAGCACAACTGGCATTAACAAATCTTGATTATGATACGGCTTACAATGAATACTTAACCGTTGCGGAAAATTCACAAAATCCACTGGCTCAATTTAGTATTGCGTTATTTCATAAACTAGGCTGGGGACGATCCGTTGATAAATCCAAAGCATGCAATTGGTTCACAAAAGCTGCAAATGGAAACATACCTGCTGCGCAACACTACTATGCCGATTGTGTGCGTCACGGGATCTCACAAAAAGCAAATCCAGCACTCGCTGCAAAATGGTATGAACAAGCTTCGCAAAATGGACACATTATATCATTGTGTTCTCTCGCGGAATTATACATTGATGGTTTAGGGGTAGCACGAGACACACAACGCGGTCTTGCATTATGCCAGCAAGCTGCAAACACTGGCCTAGCACAAGCTATGTTACGTTTAGCTAAGTTCCACTTGTCGAACAATCCGAAACTCTACAACGAACGTAAAGCAAAATCCTATTTGGAACAAGCTGCACAGCGCAAAAACTCACAAGCGCAATATTTGCTAGGTAAACTGTATCGCCATGGTGGCAAACATATTCAACGAAATTATTACAAAGCACGCCAATGGATGGAAATGTCCGCTGCGTTAGGATTCATCCCTGCGTATTATCAAACTGGACTGCTTTATGTCAATGCTCCCCTCGATGCAACAACAAAAGCATTGCCCGCAACAGATTTAGCAAAAGCCTATTTATGGTTATCAGCTACAGTAGAACGTTCACAAGACAATGAAGAATTGGCCAATGCAAATGAACTATTAACTAAAATCGCCACAATAATGCCAGCAACCTGGCATAAAAATCTTAATGAAAAATTGAAAGATCATTTGCAACGGTTTCCAAAAACAGAGGGTATGACCATCGCAACAATCAACTAAAATGCTCGAATTCAACATTTTTCACAAATGATTCTTTTACACAAAAAAATAAAATGCTAAAACATAGACGATAATCCCAACAAGCAATTTAATGGCACCTGGCAAGGTGATTTCCCCATCAATGTTATTGGGCTGACTCATCACTTGTTTTATCTCCCCACTCTCATCCGCTTGCATCACGCCGGTAATCAAATAACCTTCCTTTAATTTTTCATCTATGAGTTTATTTAATTCATTTTTAGTTGCCGCACTTAACGTAATTGGACTTTCCATTCATACTCCCGATTTTTCCATGGATATAATTTGATATAATTTATTTTATTGATTCATTATCTCGGATGCAACCATGTGGGCAACAAATCATATGGATTTAACTGCACCGATTTATCATATTGAATTTGATTATCGTCAAACATTTTTTGCATACTGCCATCGATACATTTATCAAATAAATCAGTACAACCACCCACAAATTCATTGCCAATGTAAATCTGTGGCAGGGTTTTCCAGTCATTGGTTTGATCTAACGCATGTCGCATTTTCAAACCCAGATCATCTTCACTGTATTCAACGGAATCCAGGTCAATGGAGCGGCACTCGACACCATATTTTTCCAATATTTTACGCACAGACCAACAAAATTCACACCATTCCAATGCAAACATAACAACTTTATCTTTACTGTCCTCTATGAATGCTTCCACTTGTCTCGCGGCTTGCGCATCAATTTCTTTTGGCATTTCTTCATCGTCTGCGTCCGCAGGAGTGTCCATATCAAATCGGTTACTGTTCGTTGAAGTTGAAATTACCATTTCTTCTTCAGACATGTCGGTAGAAATATTATCAAACAACGGTGTAGATAAATAACGCTCTCCCGTGTCTGGCAACATACACAAAATATTACTACCCGGCTCTGCCGTTTCCGCTAATTTTAATGCGCCCGCAAAAGTTGCACCCGCGGATATTCCAACAAATATTCCTTCCTTTTGCGCTAAGTCCCTTGCACACTGTAACGCGACATTCCCGTTAATGGGCAAGTGTCCATCTACATGATCTGCATTTAATACCTCTTCTGCTAGTTTTGGAATAAAATCGGGTGTCCAGCCTTGCATCATATGAGGTTGAAACTTGGGATGTGTCGCGTTATGAGAACCATCATCATTACGTGATTGTGGAATACCACTGTTTAATAATTGAGAATTGTCTGGCTCACATAGCATGATTTTTGTTTTTGGGCTTTTATTTTTTAATACACTCGCAACGCCATTTAACGTACCCCCAGTACCAGCGCCAGTAACCCAAAAATCCAATCCAACATCGGAAAAATCTTCCAGTATTTCAACGGCGGTTGTTTTTGCATGAATTTCTGCATTAGCTGGGTTTTGAAATTGTTTTGATTGCCACCAACCATGTTTTTCAGCCAACTCCCGCGCTTTTGTCACCATACCAGAGCCCATTTCTGAGGCGGGTGTTAAAACCACTTTTGCCCCCAAAAAACGCATTAATTTGCGTCGCTCAACACTAAAATTCTCTGCCATCGTTATTACCAAAGGATAGCCTTTTTGCGCACACACCATAGCCAAACCAATACCCGTGTTGCCGCTGGTTGCTTCAACAATGGTTTGCCCTGGTTTCAATTCCCCGCGGCGTTCGGCATCTTCTATTACACCCAGCGCCAATCGATCTTTCACTGATCCCATGGGATTAAATGATTCAACTTTAGCAAAAATGTTGACATTTTTAGGCCCGAGATTGTTTATCTTTACAACTGGCGTATTCCCAATTGTGTCTAAAATACTATTATAACGTTTTGTCATTATGCTACTCCGTAAATTGATTAAATTAGTTTAGCGTATTTCCGTAAATTCTTATGTTTCAAAATTGTTATTTTTTGTTTCTAATAAAACTTCATCTGCAGCAAATAGCACTTCATCAATTAATTCTTGCACATGCTTCCATGTTGTTCGTGCCCCAATGAAACAAGGTCGAATTGAGAATTTACCATTTACCAACGCTGTACTGGGTAAACTACGCCCCCGATGTATCATTTTGCGATGTATTCGTTTATTCAATTCATTTAAATCGATACTGTGATGTGTTACAAAACGAAAGCAACAAATGGAAAGTGTAGCGCCTTGCACGACTTCAAGATTGGGATGATCAATGACTTTTTTTTCCAATAATGCCGCCATTGCATTGTGACGACAAATTCGATCTTTCATGCCTTGTTTCCCAATTTCACGAATGAGTGCCCAAACGACTGCGCCACGTGGTGGCGCAGATAGCTCTACGCCAAAATCATAATATGGTACACCTAAGCCATCCATAGAATGTTTTGACAATTCATTTGAGGTTGAGCCTTCCAAATAATCAGACTCGCCTTGTGTAAAGGCACGATGTAAAATATTTCGATCGCGCACAAACGTTGCACCAATTCCCACTGGTGCTCCTAACCATTTGTGTGGATCAACGATAACAGAATCCGCTAATGCCAAGCCATCGTATAACGTTTTTTTCTCAGGATCCATAATACCGGGCAATCCATAAGCGCCATCCACATGAAACCAAATATCATAATGTTTTGCAATTTCGCCAATTTCATTTAATGGATCTATCGCACCCGTACTGGTAGTTCCTGCATTTGCAACAATTGCTATCGGTAAATAATCGTTGCTTTTATTCTTTTCAATTTCTTGAATTAGCGCTGCTGGAATCATACGACCCATGTCATCAGCAGCGACAATAGTAACAGCTCGCCGCCCTAATCCCAGCACTGCTGCAGCACGTTGAATGGTATGATGCGCAGCTTCTGTGGCGTAAATAATTCCCGATTTTGAGACACCATCGCGGGCGGGATCACAATCAATTTTTTCAAACGCCCATTGACGCGCTGCACCCAAAGCAACAATATTTGCGACAGATCCACCGCTGCTATAAACACCTTTCATACAACTTGGCAAACAAAACATCTCCGCAAGCCAATTTAATGATAACTCTTCCAAATAACTAAAAGCAGTAATACCAATTCGTTGTGGCGAAACCACTGCACTGGCCAATGTCGTGAGTGCACCAATATTAGTTGCACCTGTGGTGATATAGGATGTACACGCGGGATTCGGAATTTGTGATGCATTGGGAATTAACACGTCACCCATTTCTTTCATCACATTTTCTATTCCGATACCCTCAGTTGGTAATGGTTTGTTTAACTCCGCTTGCCATTGGGGCATTTGTTTAACCGCATCGTCATGACGAAATTTTTGATATTCATCCAAATAATCACCGAGTTGTTTCAAGTAATCACTGATGTCGCTGCAATTAGCGCGTTCATTAAATTCCATATCTTAATTCCTGCTATAAAACTATTTACGAGAGACACTCTGCAGGGTGCTTAATCGTTTACACCCTGCAAATTAAATAATGCACTACGCCAATAACTGTGCGCCATTAGCGATAAAATCCATTGTCCGCATGGCGCCGGCAATTTCAACTCCATCGATTAAATCATTTTGCGTAATACCTTTCGCCTGAGCACACGCGGGACACAACCAAATTTTACCGTTATTTTCCATATACGCATTGATTAAATCCGGTAATAATGCGTAACCATCGGCCACTATTTCATCAGCCCCGCCTTTTACGCATAAATTTGCTGCATCCGAGGTAACAAACATCGCAGTTTCACTTGTTGATGATGCAGCGACTGCCATAATAAACGATACTGTTGCGCGCTCCGGGTTGTTAGCGCCGTCACGGCAGTTGATTAAAAATTTTTGATTTACGATTGCTGGATTTGTCATGGTCTTTCTCCTAGTTAAAATTACCTATTAATTAAAATTTTCTGTGTTTGTTCGTAACGATCTGCGTTGATAGGTAGAATAGGAAAAACCGAAAATAACTGCTTGTAGAAGAGTTGATTTAAATCTGAAGAAAACATGAAGTTTATTAATTTAATGTATAATCAATAAGATAAAAAATATTCTGCAATTTATGACATGATATAGCATTGGCGTTTACATAATAATTGTTTAAATAACACACCGGAAAAGACATGACATTTCGCTTTAATGGTTTTTCGTTCAATCCACAATCACTTGAACTAAAAAAGGGAAACGAGCTACTACACAGTGAACCCCAGGTTTTAGAGTTGTTAGCACTGTTAATTCAGAACTCCGGCAATGTCGTTTCAAAAGATGAAATAAATAAAACCATATGGCGTGGCAGAATTGTGTCTGAAGCAGCGTTGAGTAGTCGCATTAAATCCCTTCGCCAATTGTTAGGGGATGACGGCCGCAAACAAGACATTATTCGCACCGTACATAAACGTGGATTTCGCTTTGTAGCTGATGTTCAGCAAGAACCTCAATCTAACAATGAACAACCCCTAAAGACAAGCAATCAAAACGTAGATCATGCAACGCTAGTAAACCACCAAATTAAAACGAAACATCCTACTGTAGTGGTTCTCCCCTTCATGAACATGGCCCGAGATCCTGAACAGGAATATTTTTCCGATGGCGTTACCACAGATCTCATTAATCATTTATCTCGACATCGCTGGCTCAAAGTCATTGCAAGAAATACCGCATTTGGTTTTAAAGGCCAAACTGTCAATGCTTTAGAACTCGGAAAAAATTTGAATGTCGATTATATCGTTGAAGGTAGTTTACAGCGAGCAGGCAACCGAATTCGAATCATGGCAAACCTCGTTGATGCACACAGTGGTCATCAAATTTGGAATGAACGTTTTGATAGAGAAATCATAGATATTTTTGATTTACAAGATGAGATCACAGAAAAAATTGCCGCACGTATTGAACCTGAAATAGGATTGGCGGAACGCAACCGAACGGTATGCGCTCGCCCGACAAACCTACAAGCCTGGGATTGTTATCATTTAGGCATTCATCATTTTTTTAAATTTACCGGCGAAGACAACGAGAAAGCACAAGAACTGTTAATGCAAAGTCAACAATTGGACACGAATTTTGGCGAAGCCTATGCCTGGTGGGCATATGCAGTCATTTTGGGAATGGTATATTGGAAGACGCCGCCTACACAACAATTACTGGATGCAGCATTAAAATCATGTCATGTCGCATTATCTATTGATAGTCAAAATTCAACGTTTCATGCACTCAAGGCCAGAGTCTTATTAGCAAGATGTGAGTATCGCGAAGCATTAGTGGAAAATGAAATCGCCATCAAACTCAACCCAACGTTTGCAGCAGCACATTGCGGCTTAGGGGATTCACTCGCTTATGAAGGCCGTTATGCCGAATCAATTGAATGTTTTGAAAGATCAATCGCCTTAAGTCCCAACGATCCTCAAGTATGGGCATTTTTAACGTACGGCGCTTTAGCATTAATCTTTGATGGTAAATTTGAAACAGCACTGGAATGGACAAACCGCGCATTAACAATACCCAATTGCCAATATTGGACAACTGCCCATCGAGTGGTCGCATTAGCACATTTACATCAAATAGACGAGGCGAAACAAACTGTCGCTAAATTATTACAACTGAATCCGGAATTTAGTATTCAATTTGCAAAAGAAAAATTATTCTACTTAAAAAAGCAGGAGCAAATTGAGATTTATTTGTTGGGATTGAAACTGGCTGATACTCCAGATTGATAAACTAAATCACTGGATACCTACAAATTGAAGTGAATATTTTATTATCTCAAAACTTACCAAACAACAATCCAAAATTTAAATTCACACTGGATTCCGAATCGCTACCAAAAACCGCCACATCATTATCTTCAACCCAGCGATAACTCAATCCATAATACCATTTAGAATGTTTTTTGAGAAAAAAGCGATTTCGATTGGCAATGACAATGCCGGGTTCAATCATTAAATTTTGATTGTCTGTTGAGAAAGGCGTAATTGCGCCAACTTTAAAATCCAGCGAATACGTACCCAATGGTTTAAAATAATTATGCCAGCTAAACAAAACACCAAAGCTAACGATACGATCATTGATAGCGCCGATTTCATTAAAAGACCCGCGAAGATTTGCACCAAATGCAATGTGAGAATTGAACATCCACGCGCCTTCCATTTCCCACAATAATGATTCGTCATTTAGCACACGAGATGCTGCGCCACCCAATTTTCCATAAGCACCGGCAGAAACCTGGCTAACGGCCCAAACCGATGCAAGTGCGATGTCGTCGGTGCTATTTGTTTCGATGCCTTCATTTGCATCGACAGTCACATTGACAAACACGAGCATTGCAAATAAATAATATGCTATTGGATTGATCGCTTTCATTTAACCTACCTTTATCACTTCGCTTTCGACAAGTATATAAAGTCTGCCAATCATTTGTCACACTGTTATTAATGAAAACCGATATTTAATGACAAACCCCGACCTTCAGTTGATCAAATAACACCCCCAATTGCGCATAATTATCTCATCATAATTGACTAATCATTCCTCTCATTGTCGATAACTCTACCAATTCTAATGACTTAGTTAAGTTATCGATTTTCTTAAAGTTTGCTGCTCAGACTGGCGATAAGGTTGCTATACCCAGTCTGAGATGCATTGGATCGAAAAAATGGAAAGGCCGTACACAGAATCCACATCACCGCGTTTGTATTTACCCAAGCGTCGGTCTCATTTTGCAATCGCATTTTTATACCTGTGTTTTATCACATCGATATTGCTCTTTTCAGACCTTTACGCCAGTGAGCAACCCGGGGTAGATGTGGTCATGATATTGGATACGTCTAATAGCATGAAAGCCAATGACCCAAACAAAATTCGTTTTCAAGCGGCAAAAATGTTTATCTCACTGCTGGATAGAAAAGATCGAATTGCCATTGTGCGCTTTAGTAGCCACGCATATTCGGTAACAAAACTGTTGTCACTCAATTCATTTAAGAACGAACAAAAGCTATTTCGTAGTTTGGATAAGTTAAAACCCCACGGACAATATAGCAACTTACACGATGGATTGTTGCGTGCTCATGAATTATTTTCTAGTGGTAAAAAATCTAAACGCGCGAAACATGTCATCTTAATGTCTGACGGCGAAATGGATTTAGGAAATAAAGAAAAAAACATGCGTCTATTGGAAAAAACCTTAGACAATCTTACGCCAAAATTGGCTAAAGAAAAAATCAAAGTTCACACCATCGCGTTTACCAAAAAATCCTATATTCCACTCTTAAAGTTGGCTGCGAACGATACCGGTGGAAATTTTATTATGTTAGAAGATGCCAGAGGTATTCATCAGGTATTTGAAACACTGTTTGAAAAAGTAAAAAATCCCGAACTATTACCTTTAAAAGAAGACAGTTTCGTCGTAGACAAAGGTATTGCTGAAATAACCATAGTCGCATCAAAATACAAATCCTCTTCCACTATCACGCTGGAATCCCCGGATGGAAAAGAAATTAGTATTGATAAAAGCGGAAAAAACATTAAATGGTTCAATGCAGACAAGTTTGATTTGATAACCATAAAAAAGCCCGCTAAAGGATATTGGTTAGTCAAATACAGTGAAGGCGGCAATAAAGTATATATCGCATCTAATTTCAAATTAAATGCGATTACAACTAAAAAAACCGCTGCGCCAGGATCACCAATGCACGTACAAGCCTATTTAACGCAAAATAAGAAAAAGGTTACCTCTAAGGCCATTTTAAATACCACCAACTTCATCATTAAAGTCACCTCACCAACGGGTGCTGTCATTGAAAATGAACTAATCGACGATGGTACCGAAATCGGCAGTGAACGACATGACGGAATTTTTGGGATCAGTTATTCATTTGAAAAAGAAGGGCCCTACAAACTTGAAGTCAAAGCCAATGGACAAACATTTGATCGTGTCAGAACACTATTTATTGAAGTAAAATCCTTTAATGCTGTGGATCCATTTAAAACAATCCATGTGTTAGAAAAGGAAAAAGCAGAAATTGAAGCGCGAGCGAAAAAATTGTCTGAAGAAATCGCAATGGCTGAAGCCGAAACTGCGGCATTGGCTGCAGCAGCTGAAGCCGCAAAAAATGCAAATAACGACGCAACGACTGATGACCATGATACAACCGCGGAAAGTGAAAATACTGAAAAGCCTGAATCTGAGAACGAAGAAGGAGAACTCACAAAAGAAGAAATAGAACGACTACGGCTAGAAAACGAAGGCATGTTTAAAAGTCATGAGGCATTAATCGCTTTCGTACTATTTAATCTTTTCATACTATCTCTTGGCGGCGGATACTACGCATATTACAAATATAAGAAAAAACAAAAAGGCAAGGACACCGAATCAGAAAAAGTAACAGCACTGCCCGATGCCATGAGCGATAACGTTGACAACAGTCCACCGACGGGTACCGATTTATCTGAGGACGATATCGATGATGATGTTAAAAATAGTGAATTCGGCGAATTTGAAGAAGCATTGGATAGTATCAGTTTCGATGAGGACGACGAAGAAAGCATGAGCACAACGATTTCTGATGTGGAGCTGGAAGAAGAATTGTCCTCTCTGTTAGAAACAGAAGATGAAAAATAGGCCTACTCAACGTGATTAAAGTTAATTTCTATTTATTCCTCGCTGTTTGTGAATCCATTTTTATCTTAATAGTCATAGCAGTTATCCAAGGTATTGCCATTAAAAAATATCGTCCCTATTTTATGGCGAATACCCGACCCAATCAATTTTTACAAAAATACTTACAGCGTTTAATTCGACAAACACAAAATTTCGCAAAATCGTTTACCAAAAAAGCCAATGATGGTGAAGCCACTGCCATAAAAGCCCGCCAACACATGACAGCGCGACTCAATTGGCTTGTACTCGAACGGGATTTCGCTTCAACCTTAAAACCCGATATTCGCTATTGGGAAGATTTAAATTTTCGCATTAAAAACATGTTAAGTGAGTGGAAAGAAATCGAATTAATCAAAGAACCACCCGAAGTATCCATTGTCAAGCTAGCACTACAAGATGATCCTGAAGAATTTGATTATGAAACAGCGGATGTAGAACAAGCCGTTAAAGACCAAATCGATGCTTTAAAAAAACGAATAGCCGCCCTTTCCGCCTATGAGTCTATGAACAAAGAAATGGACATGGCTTACAGAACCTTGGAAAACAGCTATGAAGAATTGAAGGAATCCATGAATCAGTTGCAACTGGAAGCGAAAGAAGCAGAAAAATTACGAAATATTCTAAAAGATCAAGAAGAAAAAACCAAATCACTCGCTGAAAAAATGAAAGAAATTGAACACTCCAAAGAAAGACTCAATCAAGAACTGGAGCAATTGGAAAATGCGTATGTTGCACTTGAGGATGAAAGCTCGAAAACGAGTAAAGGTGATACGGCTGAATTAAAAGAAAATGCAAATGCAGATGCAAAAGAAATTCTAGAAACGCTTGATAAACAGGAAAAAATACTAGCGGATTTGAAAAAAGCCTTGCGTGCTGTCACAATGAAACCATCACAACAAAAACGTGTGGAAGAGCACACAGAAAACATATCTAAAACCAACAAGGAAATTAATCACAGCATGCAAATGCTAGAACTTGAACGTGAAAGATTGGCAGACGAGGTTAAACAATTACAAACTGAAGCAGAGGGTATGTAAAGTATTAGTTATACACATTCTCTGAAGACAGCTTCTTGCCTTGATATATAACAAAAAATAAATACGCTGATAACACAGCTGAGAAATAACACCAAACCGACACAAACGCATATTCAAAGTAATAACTTGTCATTAATATTGATAATAATATCAGTATTCCAAAATAATTTATTACTTTTAGTGAAGAAAATAATAATGGAAACACAACAATGAGAATATATAAAAATTGAATTATCTGGCGTGTCATGAATTGATCGTAGATCAAATTCACTTTATAAATAATAGAATGATTTAATATGCTCACTGACACCCAGTTATCATAAAGTACAAACGGCAAAAACATGGATACGCCAAATATAAATCCAATCAATAGACAACCGGTTAATACTTTCTTTTTAACCTCCCTTGTTTCAACCAATAGCGCCGCAAACGGTACCCAAAAGAGCCAGAAAAAATGCGAGAAAAAAAGAAAACCGTGGGCTGGCAAATGGGGATCGAGATCGTTATCTAAATATTGCCATATAAATCCTTCCAGTAATTGCTGAATACCAAATGCCAGTGGAAATGCTGCAAAACCAATGTAATTTTTATTCCAGGAAAGTGAATCCTTGAGACAATACATTCCCAGTGGAATCAACATAGCCCCAGTTGTAAAACTTGCAGTCGCAGAAAAGCACATAATTTAGGTCTTATTAGTTTAAAAAAAATCATAACGTTTGCGATACAAATTAACATGCAAGTCATGGCGTAATGAGGCAGAGTATATCAGATAAATTAATATCGCTTATTCTTTTATCACACTTGATCCATAATTGACCAGCCAATTTATACTTCCCTATACGACATTAGAATATTACTATATCCATTAGTATCAAATAATATGAGGGGAATATGACGATTGTTAAAGCCTTAGACGCCAATGCACTTTATACCACATGTGATGTTTCACAGTTTACATTTGAAACAACTGAGGAACTTGAGGATTTAAGTGAGATAATTGGCCAAGATCGTGCGATCAAATCGCTTCGATTCGGCATTAATATGCGCAAGGACGGTTACAATTTATTTGTTCTTGGCCCCTATGGCATGGGCAAACACACATTAGTTAAACAATATCTAGAACAACAAGCCGCATTTCAAGAAACACCCAGCGATTGGTGCTATGTTCACAATTTTAAACAACCCCACAAGCCATTATCACTTGAATTACCCCCCGGCGACGGCTCAGAATTCCAGCATGATATTAAACTATTGCTGGAAGATATTCGCAGTTCATTACCTCTCGCATTTGAAACCAAAGAATATCGAACGAAAATTCAGGAAATTGAAGCGGAAATAGAATCTCGTAGGGAAAAAGCATTTCGACTTTTAGAGGCAGAAGCAGAAAAAGAAAACATCATGCTCGCTCCCACACCCAGCGGATTTATGTTTCTCCCAGTGAAAGATGGCAAAACCATTAATCCGAAAGATTATGCAAAACTACAAAAAGATGAAAAGGAAACATACGAAGCCTCAATTTCTAAATTGGAAGCAAAAGTAAATAACTTTATCCAACAAATTCCAATCGATCGACGAGAGGCTCGCGATCGCATTAAAATATTAAATCGTGAGGTTGCCATATATTCCCTCGGAAATCTAATCCATACGATTACTCAAAAATATCAACACTCTCCACAAATTATTGCATATCTGGACGATTACCAAGAAAATGTTGTAGAAAACATTGAACAATTCATTTCGCAAGATGGCAAAAAAAACTTGTTGGGTATTCCCGTTGACAATGAAGAACCATTCAAGCGTTATTCCGTCAATTTACTGGTTGATAATGGCGACACCAAGGGGGCGCCGGTAATCTACCAAGATAATCCGACATTCCCAAATTTAGTGGGTCGAATTGAACATATCTCGCAAATCGGTGCATTGATTACCGATTTTACACTCATTAAACCCGGCGCCTTGCATGAAGCCAATGGTGGTTTTTTAATTTTAGATATTCGAAAACTGTTATTGCAACCCTATGCATGGGAAGGGTTAAAACGGGCTTTGTTTGCAAAAAAAATTCGCATCCAATCCCTGGCCGATATGTTTAGCTTGGTTAGCACAGTCAGTTTGGATGCGGAACCCATTCCGATGAATGTAAAAGTTGTCTTATTAGGCGATAGACTTTTATACTATTTGTTACTCGAATACGATACCGAGTTTCCTGAGTTATTTAAAATTGCCGCCGACTTCGAAGAAGAAATAAACCGCAATTCTGAAAATGACATGCTATATGCAAGAATGATTGCGACCTTGGTTAAAAAGGAAAACCTTCGCGCATTTGATCGCTCCGCTGTTGCGAGGATTATTGAATTTAGTTCACGACAAGCCAATGATGCCTCCAAAATGACAACCCATATGTTGAGTGTGGCAGATTTAATGCGAGAATCAGATCAGTGGGCAGAGCAAGATAACGTGCCATTGGTAAATGAAGAATCCGTACAACATGCAATTGATGAAAAAACAAAACGTCATGATCGCATGCGTGACAAAGTACAAGAGGAAATACAAAGAGAAACGTTATTAATCGATTGCGCTAGCGAAACTGTCGGTCAGGTGAATGGATTATCCGTTATTAGTTTAGGTAATTTCACCTTTGCATTGCCAACAAGAATAACGGCAACCACATTTGCAGGCGATGGCAACGTCGTGGATATTTCAAAGGAAGTGAAACTCGGTGGTGCAATTCATTCTAAAGGCATGATGATATTAACATCGTTTATTAATGCGAGATTTGCACAAGAGCACCCGCTTTCATTCTCAGCCAGTATTACCTTTGAGCAAACCTACGGAAAAGTGGATGGAGATAGCGCATCGGTCGCTGAACTATGTGCGTTAATGTCCAGCCTGGCAGGTATTCCAATCAAACAATCCCTTGCAGTCACTGGCTCAATTAACCAACTTGGACAAGTACAAGCAATTGGTGGGGTCAATGAAAAAATTGAAGGCTTTTTTGATACCTGCACGTCAATTGGAAAAAATGATCAACAAGGAGTGCTAATTCCGGCTGCAAATGTGAAGCATTTAATGTTACGTAAGGATATTGTTGACGCTGCAAAAAATGGCACGTTTCATATTTATCCCATATCGACCATCGATGACGCCATTACATTGTTAACCGGTGTAGATGCTGGCGAAAAAAACAAAGCGGGATTGTATCCTGAAAATTCGATTAACTACCTAATTAACACTCGATTACAGACTCTTTTCAAGAAAAGACAGGAGTTAAAAAACGAAAAATAATAGCAGGAGTTTAATATGACAGCATCAGATTCCAACACCCATTCAGATATTTTTATAAATATTAAACTGCCAGACGCTGCAAAATTAAAAAATCTTGCTGTCAGTGAAAGCGGCTTTATATTTGATCCGACAACGGGCCACAGCTTTTCAGTGAATGAAACTGGATTGGTTATTTTACAATTACTGCAAAAAGATAATAATTTAAAGCAAATACAAACTACTTTATTAAATGACTACCTGGTTGATAAAACAAAACTAGAAAGAGATCTCATCGAGTTTGTTGGCGTATTGCGTAAGCGAATACAGGAGCCAACAACATGACACAAAATAATATCACAGTGGCAGTCACAGGAATTAATAACCTGGCGCACAATCCTGGCCCTGGAACTGCTGTTGCAAAATGCCTTAAAGCATCCACACTCTTTAACATTAATGTGATTGGTTTAGGATACGATGCTCTGGACCCGGGATTTTATTTACCCGAGTACATCGATGAAGGCTACCTCATACCCTATCCTTCTGCAGGTGAATCAGCCTTAATTGATAGAATTAGCGAAATACACAAAAACACCGCCATTGATATCATTATCCCCTGCCTCGATTCTGAGATTTCCAGTTTTATTCGTATTTCTCATTTACTAGATGAACTCGGTATTTCCAGTTATTTACCCACGTCTGAACAAATACGTTTACGTAACAAAGACCATCTCACGGAATTAGCGGAATACGCAAAAATTAGTTGCCCCAAAATAAAAGCAATCTCTGACCTTAGGTTTTTTGAAACGTGTGAAGAAGACGATTGGCAATATCCAATGGTGGTGAAAGGCGTATTTTACGATGCGAAAATAGTTTACAACAAAATGGAAGCGGAAAAAGCGTTTAAATCGATTTCCCGACAATGGGGTTATCCCGTATTAGTACAAAAATTCGTGAGTGGTGAAGAATATAATTTAACAGGCATTGGTGACGGAAATGGTTATCTCATTAATCCGGTCATGATGAAAAAACTTGCGATAACAGATAAAGGTAAAGCCTGGGCAGGAATCAGCTATTTTGACAACAACTTATTAATGGCTGCTCAATCACTTGTCAATGCCATATCATGGAAAGGGCCACTTGAAGTCGAAGTCATGAAAGATGACAAAGGGAATTATCAGCTAATTGAAATTAATCCTCGTTTTCCCGCTTGGATCTATTTGTCGGTTGGTGTGAACAAGAACTTGCCTGAAAATTTGATTCAACTGTCTCTAAACCAACATATTATAGACAAAGAAGCAGCAATAGCAGGAAAAATATTTGTTCGTTATGCGGAAGAAAAAATTATTGATATCAGTAAATTTGAATCCATTGTAATGCAAGGAAACAAATAAAAATGACGGAATCGGATAGTCGTAAAAAGACCTGGGTAAAACCAATCATTAAAGACCTCATTGCTGGAAATCTCAATAAATTTGGTAATGTTGCTCATCACAATATAATCGACAAACTTGAAGATCAACCAGTGGAAGCGTTAATCCAACAATTTGGCTCTCCATTATTTGTGGTTTCAGAATCCACATTACGAAAAAATTACCAACGATTCTATCGCGCGTTCTCGTCCCGTTATCCAAACGTCCAATTTGCTTGGTCATATAAAACCAATTATCTATCCGCAATATGTAATACCTTTCACCAAATGGGTTCCTATGCTGAAGTTGTTTCGGCATTTGAATATGAAAAAGCCATTGCCCATGGTGTACCAGGGGATAAAATCATTTTTAATGGTCCTTATAAAAACAAAGACATTCTGGAAAAAGTCATAGAGCAACAATCTGTTATTAATATTGATCATCTCGATGAACTTTTTTTACTTGAAAAACTAGCACAAGAAAAGAACGTAAAATTAGATGTCGGTATAAGATTAAACTTTAATACAGGGTATTCAGAGCCCTGGAGCCGTTTTGGTTTCAATGTAGAATCTGGGCAAGCAATCGATGCCGCATGGCGCATAAAATCAAGTGAATTTCTCACGCTCACCGGATTACATAGCCATATTGGCACATTCATTCTTGAAACACGCGCGTATACAAGTCAAATCGAGATCATGTGTGAATTCATGAATCAAGTTGAAAAAGAAACTGACTGTGTCATCGAAACCTTGGATATCGGTGGTGGATTCGCATCACATAATGCCTTACAAGGAATTTATTTACCGCCGGATCAAGTCGTCCCAAGCATTGAACAATATAGCGAAGCCATTTGTGACACCTTGCTAAGCTTAACCCATGATCGCGAAAAGCGCGGACTCAACCGACCAACATTAATATTGGAAACCGGCAGAGCCATGGTGGATGATGCAGAACATTTAATTAGCTCCGTGGTAGCCAATAAACGGCTTCCCGATGGTCGACGTGCATTGGTGATTGATAGCGGTGTAAACATTTTGTTCACTGCATTTTGGTATAATCATCATGTTTTTCCCACGCGTCCGTTAGATGGCGTTGTAGAAGAGACTGTCATTTACGGCCCGCTTTGTATGAACATCGACGTCATACGCCAAAGTATTATGTTACCCCCATTGGACGTAGGCGATAGCTTAATTTTTACACCTGTGGGCGCGTACAATAATACGCAATGGATGCAATTTATTGAATACCGACCGGCAGTGGTAATGATTCATCCTGACAAAACCATAAGCACGATACGTCAGCGTGAAAATTTAGAATATGTCGTTGAAAAAGAAAATACACCGCATCATTTACGCGAATTTAACATTGATGGTTAAATAAATTGAACGTGCAATACCTACCCTCATTAGAAAAATTCAAAACGTCATTGTGCGAATTTTTAAAAGCGTATGCTTGGATTCTATTTACCAATAAACCTATTATCGGTGTCATCTTTATTGCTGCGAGTTTTTACCAATTTAACATTGGTTTATCCGGCCTAATCGCCGCCATCACTGCAGCGATCACGGTTCGGTTATTGAAATTCACGTATGCGTCGAGTGGCATCCATGTATTCAATGCATTATTGGTTGGTTTATCACTTGGAGCGTTTTACCAACTTGAATTTAGTTTGCTGCTTATCATTATCACCAGCGCAATATTAACAGTGCTGGTAACAGCCATGTTGATGAATCTTTTTCTAAAATTTGACAGTTTACCCGTTTTGACTGCGCCATTTGTTATTGTTGCGTTAACAATGGCATTTGCTACCAAGTCCTTTGGCAATTTGTCAACTTATATTGCCACATTCGAATTAAGTAATAGTGTACTTCCTGCTTCTATTGATGCATTTTTTATTGCACTTGGATCGATTTTTTTTCAGCCCTATCCAATTGTCGGATTCATATTATTTTGTTGTATTCTGTGGCAATCTCGCTATTTAGCAATATTGTGTATAGCGGGATTTATTATTGGATATCATTTTTATGATTTTTTATCTGCAAACCAACATCCAAATCTAATTATCTATAACGGTTTCAATTTTAGCTTAACCACCATGGCAATTGGCGCGATTTACGCAGTACCCTGTGTGAGTAGTTTTTTGATTGCCTGCTTGGCGGCTGCAATTGCCGCGTTAATCACTGCAGCAACCCAAAGTTTCATGGCCCTTCATGGCTTACCGGTGATGGCACTACCCTTTATTTTAACTACCATTACAGTTTTATCTGCATTGAATGCAAGAAATATCAGTGCGGCATCCTGGTTGCGATTAACAACACCAGATTTACCTGAAAAACATTATGAATCTGCTCGTCTAGCATGTGCTCGGCTGGGTGACTTAAACAGCGTTCCGATACTGCCACCATTTTATGGTGTTTGGACCATTTATCAGGGTTTCAATGATAGACACACTCATCAGGCACCTTGGCAACATGCGTTGGATTTCATCATTCAAGAAAACAACATAAGCTATTCCAGCAGCGGTAAATATTTGGAAGATTATTATTGTTATGGCTTACCCGTTCATTCTCCAGTCCATGGCGTAGTGACTCAGGTTAATAATGCATTAACAGATAATATACCTGGTGAAGTTGACACCATTAACAATTGGGGAAACTACATATTAATTAAGTTAGAATCAAATTTGTTTGTTTTACTGGCTCACTTAAAACAAAATAGTATCAAAGTCAGCACTGGAGCGACTGTATCACCTGGAGATGTGCTAGCCTCGGTGGGAAATAGCGGCCGATCTCCTCAACCGCATTTACATATGCAGGTACAAAGAGGCAGTGCGCTTGGTTCGGCCACCTATCCTTTCCATCTTAGTAACATTGCATTGCATCATTCATCTGGCACAAAAGAATTTAAACTCGCTTATGTGCCAAAAACTTTAGATGTTTTATCATCATTGGAAAATGATGCAAGCATCGCTAAAGCGATGCATTTACCTGTGGGTCGAGAATTAACGTATCAGTGCAAGATGACAAATAAAATCGAAACACTTACATTACAAGTTCAACTGACATTATTGGGTGAATTTCGAATTGTCTCTAACCGAGGTGCCAGCTTCGCCTTTTCTGAAACCAATGGGTTCATAGCCTTTTATGACAGACAAGGTCCTACTGATATTTTTTTGGACAGCTGGGTTTTGTCTGTAGGATTAACGCCTTTTGCACATGAAGTCGCGGTTTGGCAAGACAAACCATCGGCCAATCTTCTACCACTCAGTGGATTTAATAAATTATTGTACCTGATTTTATTTCCGTTGGGGGCGGGATTGGATAGCAGTTATGAACGTCATAAAAGTGAAGACAAACACCGCTGGATTCAACACTCTACACATCGCTTGCGAATAGGAGCAAAAACATGGATAGCAGAAAATAAAGCAATGTTCAGTAAAAATGGATGTGAAGAAATACTAATGAATTTTGAAAATCAACAATGGCACTTAACATTAGTAACATTAAAAAGCGGTTCTGATGTTGGCATAAATTCAACTATTCTATAACGTATCTTTAATAAAAATGTGGACGCGTAATTACATAATTGTATTTTTCTTAATGGTAAACTCCTCCTCCACTTTTGCTCATTCACCGTGGTACTTGAACACATCGTTAACACAGACAAGTGGTACCTACCAGCGCGATGAAAACAAGAAGTCATTTACAAAATATTCAATTATGTTACAAATGGATTATTTTGAGAAATTAAGGTTTGCTTTTTCTGTAACAAAAGCGAACTATTTTTTAAAAAAAAACAATCCGACCGTCAGTCAAAATCAGTTAGCAAGCCGTTTGAGTTATGCACTATTCAACGATACTTTAGGTGCTAAACTCACAACCCAAATATTAGGCTTTAAAATATCTGATTCATTCTCTGATTGGCACACCGTTGGGACAACCATCCGCTATCAAAAATTTAAAAACACCGCTTTTATGGATATAAGCTTTTTAGTGAGTGATAGCCAGAGTGACACTGAAAATTTTCAAGTCACACAATTCACACCTCGGTTTTCACTCAATCATTTTAGTTCCTATTTACGGTCGACCATTTGGACAGATTTTATATCGGAGAATCAGAACAATAATACCTATTTTGTGATTGGCTCTTCCCTGGAATATTACATCAATAATAAAAATTGGATCATATTCCCAAATAGTATTAAAGTAGGTGGCACACTTGGTAAGAGACGATATAGAATCGAACAAGACAATTACCTCGTATATAACACCAATGACAAGCAATCGTATCATTTATTTTTTTCCGTTAACTGGCGATTAGTCGACAATGGATTTTTTTATGTTGTAATTGGACATGAAAACTTTTTTAGTCAATTAGATCAAGAATACAAATTGAACCACCTGACATTTAATCTTTCAAAAACTTGGTAGTCTATTATGCGTAAATTTTTAATTTTATCTCAGTCAATTATTTTGGGCACAAGCATTTTGTTTAGTAGTGTTAACGTTTTTGGGGCATCCATATGGCAACAAAGTTACGAACTAGAAAAACAAAAAAAATACCTTGAAGCTGCGAAACTTATACAACCAAAAATTCAAAAAAGCATTAAAAGCGAGTATGCAATATTACGCTATGCCTGGTTAAACTATCTCGCAGGAAAGTATAATATCGCAATTGATAACTACAAACTTGCAATTAAATATAATTCACAAAGCCTAGACGCTCGCCTTGGAATCATGTTACCACTCATGGCTCAAAGCCGATGGCGAGAAGCGACAGAATTTGGCGAACAAGTGTTAGCTGTCGCGCCATGGCAATATTATGCCCATATACGACTGATGGCTTGTGAATCTGCTTTATTACTTTGGTCAAAATTAGATAAACACGCCAGTTTGGTTAACGAAAAGTATCCGTCAGACGTTGATACATTGATTTTTCTCGCACGCGCCAAAATAAACACGGGTGATAAAAAATCAGCGTTAAAAATCTATAAAAAAGTCATTGAAAGGTTACCAAATAATGCAGAAGCACTGCAGTTTATTGTGGAAAATATTTTGATGGATAGTTAGTTTTTTTAAACATCCCCGGAAATTGATTTAAAGCAATATAGCGGCACTAGAATCAATTTCCAATGGTGATCCATCACATAATTAGACCAACAGACCGTGTACAAACACACTAGTTAACCTCCCAAAAATACAAATTTGTTCAAGTATTATTTTGTTCTTGTCGATATATTCTACCTAATTCTAGAAATATTAAATGAATGCTCAATAAATGGCCAAGATCCAGTATAATACTTTATGAGACTCACTCTAAAACAAAGCATAGGTGCAACAATGCTAGCATTAAGTCTAGCTGGCGTGATATTGCTTATGATAAGTGCCGAATTATACAAGCAACTGGCATACGAAAATGAGCAAGCAGCCTTGTCGGAAATGACAGGCTTAAAAATGAACGACTTAACAAATAAACTTGATCGGCTATCGAAGGAAATGGTTTCCTTCCTGCAGCAAGAGAAAAAAATGCGAATCTTGTTTAAAAACAAAGATTCTGCAGCAATAACCCAAAACCTCAATGATCAATTTTTCCAATATTACACAACAGCGGGCATTCTCAAAATTGCGCGTATTTATGCATATGATATAAAATTCAATTTACTCGCAGAATCCACAGAAGGATATTTAAAACCGCCAAAGGGAACTCAACTATGTCCACGAATCATAGAAAAAGCAAAACCAAGAAAAGGTGCAGAGCGATTAAAATCACTGTCAGAAGCGTGTATACATGAAGGCTTAGGTTATCATTCAGTATTGGTTTCTGTTGGCGGACTTATTCCAAAAGGATATTTGGAGATCGTAACAGATATTTCGTACAGCATGATTCCAGCAGAAAAAGACATGGGTAATCCAATTTCCATAAAACAGCCCAATGGAGTAATAGCCTATCAATCAAAGCACTGGCCATCACCTAAATTAATGGATAATTATCTCTATGCCGAACACGATTATATTAATGAAGGAGGTGAAAAAATATTAACATTGGGAATAACACGAGACATAGAAGCGTTTCGTCAAAGCTTTCAAGAGACTCTCAATATTGTAATTGCACTTTCTTTGCTGATAATAACTCCCGCAATAATCACTGCGATCTATTTGATTCGTCACGCGTTCAAACCCTTAGATGACCTACGTCTTGCGTCCGAAGAGTTAAGTAGCGGAAAATATGTCACTATTAAAGAATCGAGTTTTCCTGAAATTAATACAGTTGTAAATTCATTTAATACCATGTCCAACGACATATCTGGCCTTATAGAAAAACTAGAAGTAGAAAACCTTCAACGAAAAAAAGTACAAGAGGCCTTAAAAGAAAACCAATACAATTTAGAAATAGCACGAGATCATGCACTACAAGCAACAGAAACAAAAAGCAATTTCCTAGCAAATATGAGCCACGAAATTCGTACCCCACTTACGGCCATTATTGGTTTTTCTAAAATATTACAAAAAAAGCAAGTTGACGAAGAAAGAAAACGAAAGTCCATACGGACTATTATCAAAAACTCAGAACACTTATTACATATCATTAATGATATTCTAGACATTTCCAAAATAGAAGCAGACAAATTGGAAATAGCTAACACCAAAATACGATTATTTCAATTCATGCATGATCTAAATAATATTGTTGCGGAAAGCATATTAGAAAAAAATCTGGATTTCCAAATTAAATATCAATATCCACTGCCCACTACATTTTTTTCGGATGAAGTTCGCTTAAAACAAGTTCTTATCAACTTAGTTGGCAATGCGAAAAAATTCACTGCAAATGGCCATGTCTATATTCATATTTATTACAGCGAACCCGAAAATACATTACATTTTGAAGTTGAAGATAGCGGAATCGGATTAGACCCAGAGCAAGCGGACAAAATATTTACCGCTTTCACTCAAGCCGATTCATCAACGACCAAAAAATACGGCGGGACTGGCTTGGGGTTATCCATATCACAACAACTAACCCAAAAATTGGGTGGCGAACTGAGTGTAAATAGTGAATCAAACAAAGGAAGCACATTCAAATTTTATATAAACCCTGGAAACAAACAGGACCTGGAATTTTGCTCAACGAGGCAAGAGGTTAATTCTGAAGATATCCCGCTTGATAACATTATTGACTCCACCGCAGTTGAGGGAAATATCCTTCTTGTAGAAGATACAATTGATAATCAAGAACTCATCGGCAGTTATTTAAATGATATGGGTGCTGAAGTGGTGTTCGCAAATAATGGTCAAGAAGCACTGGATATCTGTGAAAAACAACAATTTGACTTAATATTGATGGACATGCAAATGCCAGTGATGGGGGGTTTGGAAGCGATTAAAAATCTCCGCTCTCGTAATTACGAGGGCCCAATAGCTATGTTAACCGCAAACGCATTTGAGGATGAAAAACAGCGCAGCTTAAAAGCTGGCTGCGATGATTTTTTAGTTAAACCCATCAACATAAGAGCGTTGTGTAAAACAGTTAACCGATATCTATTAAGTGCATTAGAAGCGAAGGTGATTCATCAAGAAGATACTGACAAAAAAGAACAAATTGATGAATATATAGTTTCTTCCATAATGGGACGAAGTGAAAAATATGATAAAATGGTGGCGAAATTTATTGATCATTTACCCGAATTCTTATCTGATTTAAGCCAAGCCTACGAAACCCAAAACCAAATGGACATTAAAAAAGAAACCCATAGATTAAAAGGTGTAGGAGGAACTTATGGGTTCCGCATGATAACTGACACTTGTCTCGCGATTGAAGAAAATCTTAGTAATAATCAGCTTGATCAAATCAAACAACACATAGGTGAGCTCGAAGACATAACCCAAAAAATCAATATCGGCTTGAAAAAGTATCAGGCGGCAAATAGTGGTAATTAATTTAAAATTGACACATGTCCGAAATATAGTTTTGTAAGGATAATGAATGCCGAGTTTTTTTCTGTTTTAAAAGAGTGATTTCCTTTGAACCTAGAAAATACTTTTCTCGAACCCTGTTTGCTTATTCAGACTGAAGACGAAAAAGATTCATACCAGTTTGCCAAGTTATTTTCATCAAGATCACCCGATGCTAGTTTTTCAAAAACTAATACTGCTTCTGCTTCTGAGGCATTCAATGTAAATCCATTGACTTCGAGAAAAGTTGCGCCAACAACCAAGGCAACTCTCTTATTGCCATCTACAAATGGGTGATTTCTTGCGAGTCCAAAACTGTACGCCGCAGCTAATTGAAAAATTGATACGGATGGCTCATATTCATATTTATTTTTTGGTCTGGAGAGAGCAGAATATAATAAGTCAATTTCACGAATACCTGTAGCTCCTCCATGCTCCGCAAGCAGCATATTATGAATTGAAAATACAACCTCATCCGTAATCCAAATAAACTGCTTCATTATTTAGCTAATTTTTTCAATGCATTTTGATACTTTTTCATAACTGCCTCAGCAGCCGAGAGTTGCTCTTCAAAATCTTGTTGATATGGTGTTAATGTCAATCCTTCAGGACTATCAATCAAATATAAGGTATCACCTTTTTCCGCATTTAGCTTGCTAAGTGCTTCTTTTGGCAATAGAATTCCCATTGAATTACCAACTGCAGTAACTTTTACCTTTAGCATCTCATACCCCTGTCGTTATAACTTTCGTAATAACATAGATTAGTTAAAGTAAACGATACTGTCAAATTTAATAATGTAGCTAGCCCGTATTTCTCACAGGATCGCGAGATAATCACGCAGAGATTTGATCACACAAGGGATTTTCTGACTGAGCGGAATACAGACTGTATTTCCGAAGGAAGAAAATTCCTTGTGGGATCAAAGATCAAGTGAGAATCCGTGAACCCTGTGAGAAATGCGGGCTAGCCCTTCAATGCTTAACCATTATCCCTACGGATAACCGCCTATGACTCGAGGCTTTGGGTGGTCGCTAGCCTTTACCAAGTAACAGACTTTCACTGTCTATTTGTCGCCAGCTTCACTTGGCGCACTGGGTGCCCTATTGATTCGATTGAAGCTTAGAAAATTAATTTAGCTAAAGAGTAATTTCAAATTATTAATGAGCGATTTGTCTGAAAATTTCTCTATCCCCTCCAACGCACTAGCTTGCCAGTTTTTCCCAAATTGGCTCAAACCCTTCCATGCGCTAACAACAGTTTTCGTATCATCTTCAAACAATATTTTCAAAAGTTGTGTCGCTTGATAAATATCTTTCTCACTTTTTGATTTTTCAGTTATTGGTCTTCTGCCAGAGATTATACACTTATGCAATGCATATCTTGCCGGATCGGGCACATTTACTAACAAACCAATATTATCAATTAGCACTGTTTGTATTGGATTTTCGATAAGATAATCTAAAAAGCGCAAAGGCAGGGCATAAGTGTTAAGTGAAGATAACTTTATGGGTTTAGCATTTGGCGCTCCCACCAAAGGTGTCAAAAAATCTAATTTGATTTCCTTTCTTCTAACCTTGAATGAAGTCGTAGGATGTTTTAGGTTTAAAGATGGGATAGGAATGAATCCCATTTCAGCTCTATCGATTACATCATTGATATCAATATTGAGTTCGCGTGGTAACGCAATATTTACATCAAAATCCTGCGCCAAATCGATATCATGCGTTTGTAATGACGCCCCTTCTAGTTTAACGCCAAGCATATTGCCGTATGATCTATATGCTTGTGTTCCAACGAGTACAACACCCAATCGAAACACGCCACTGTCTGTCAACATACTTAGCACTTTTGCTATAGAAGGATCAACAGTCAATAATCCACCTGCCTTAAGCATGGCGCACATTTCCTGCCGCCGCTGATTATCTAATTTACTTTCTTGGCGAATCGAATCCCAATCTCCAATCAGCTGATGAATTTTATCGCTTTCTGGACCTATATAGGCTTGTTTCTGTTTTCCTGCTTCATGATATTGTAGGTAACAGTATGTTTTTCCTTTGATTTTTTTGAAAACAAATGTACCAGGCAAATCGCCAATATTTCGAGTCAACTCATCAGAAATAACTTGCTCATTAAATTGCTGGAATAATGTTGTTGTTGAGAGAGATAATCTGTCCATAATAGTTATACGTCGAATCACATTAAGTAACGTATAACTCTAAATCCACAATTAGTCAAGGAAATAGGCTTCTTTGGATTTCTTATTTGAAGGAATTAAAACATTTTTTATCTTCTCGAATGACGCTACTCGTCTAATCGATATAATCAAAATAGTCTTCTAGGGAAAAGGGTATGCTGCGTTTGTTTTCTGTTTTAATAGAATGATTTCTTTTAAAGGCCAGCAATGTATTTTTATGTTACTTAATTTTATTTAGCGATACATAGCAAATTGGTGCGGCTAATCTGATACCCAATTTTCTATTGAAAGATCTGGCACTCGTGTAAATTCACGAACATTGTTAGTAACAAGAACTGCGTTTATACTTCTTGCATGAGACGCAATTAGAAGATCATTGTTACCGATCGGTGCCCCTTGCTTTTTAAATAGTGCGCGGATGTAACCATAATGCCGTGCAGCATCTTCATCCCACGAATCAATATGAATTTTTTGCGTAAATAAATCTAGTTGCCGCCAACGCTCCCCTCTTAAGCTACTGCTACCATTCTCAATACCATAACAGAGCTCACCGTAGGTAACAGATGAAATCCCAATATTTTTAATTGCCTTGAATTTGTGTCGTAGTTTGTCAGAGTGATTTTTTAAAACATATATACAAATGTTTGTATCCAGTATATACATCAATCAAAATCCCTCTCCTGTGCTTGATTATCAAGTCTATCCGATAAAAAGTCATCGTCAAACGCAGGGTCAGAATCAAAAAATTCATCCCATGTTGGCTTCTTAGCGGAAATAATTATATTTTGACCTTGCTTAGTAATGTAGACCTCATCAGTATCAAAGCGAAACTCTTTAGGCAATCGAACCGCTTGGCTTCGGCCATTCATAAATATCTTGGCAATTTGTGTGCTCATAGTGTCCACCTGTATAATGATACATATCAGTTAGTATATACCATGTATCGGCGAAAGCAATATATCCTTTAACTATTTGTATTTACGAAAGAATAATAAGGGAAAGAATAATTTAAACCAGTAGTTTAAACGTTGTTAATATAGAAAAATATATATACACAATTCAGAAAACCGAGATTTCTAGCTTAAAATAGCAGTTAAATGTTGACTATAACAAATGGCGATACACAAAAAACCTTGTTATTTGATCAACTCACCAAATACAATTCTTGCGATCGCCTGACACCTTGCATCCACCACTGACCAAGATCGCTACTCAGTTTTTTCAATTTATCAACTGAGCCAACAAATTGAAAATAAGACGAACCAAAATTCTGGACCTGTTTAACCCAAGCTTTTTCATTCACGCCGAGTCGATTTAATATCGGTGAAATATTCGAAGGGATAAAACCTTTTTTATCTTCTCGAATCACACGACCTGTCCAGTCAATTAATTCAAAATAGTCTTCTAAGGAAAACGGTATGCCGTTTTTGTTTTCTGTTTTAAACGAATGATTTCCTTTGAATGGCAGTAAGGTTTTTTTCATGCTATTTTGATTTTGTTTAACCGCTTTGCCTTTTTGATTTGCCGTCTTTTTGTCAGTCGCGTAAATTATTAATCTTTCTTGTATTGATGTAAATTCGGATTCTTCCAAGGTATTGCTGACACCCGCTCTGATGGGATTTAAATCGACATACATCATACACGTCAATAATGCGGTTTCATCCAGTAAAGCTTGGCTTTTAAATCGCCCTTCCCAAAAACGACCAGTACAATTATCTTCTTTATTGGCTTCTCTCGCGATGGATTCGTTTAAACAGCGCATAAACCAGGAGATGTCTTTTAAACGGTTACGCCATTCTGTAATGATTTCATCAACCTTGTCATATTCCGCTTTTGAGGTTAACGCATCTTTTTTAAAACGGTTTATTAACATATTGCCATTAAACATTTTATACCAGCGTTTTATCACTTCTTTATCGGACCATGTTTCCACTTGGCGTTCATTTACATGTAACACGACATGATAGTGGTTACTCATAATGGCATAGGCACACACATCAATGGCGTAAATTTCGGAAAGTTCTTTGATTTTATCCACTATCCATTGTTTTCGATGAGAATAGTCTTGGCCTGTTTGTTTATCTTGTCCACACAAAAATGCACGGCGGACACATCGGGCCACACAATGATAATACGGTGTTTCGGATATATGGATTTGTTGTTTTCTGGCTTTTGTCATATTGGTGATTTATCTTATGTTTTACGTAAAATAGGTTGCGGATTATCAATAATCTATTCACACATGATTTTGACAACTCTCGGATCTATGCACGAGCGCATAAATTGGTTCATTTCGTTTTCATCATTTGAATCATAAAAGCGCATCATTTTTTCATTGAATTCTAACTTTCGTTTAGCTGGTAAATTTAGTGCTGGATAACCTGCATTTAGTAAAATCCCGTTCATCATCAATCGTCCAGTTCGCTCATTGACATCGTCAAAGAATTGATTGCGGGCCATTTGTAAAAATGCATGTATTCCTTTGTCATATATGTCAGTAATCTGCTCAGATGACACAACTAACTCATCAAAATTTTTTTCCAACTCACCCGCTGTGGGTGGCATATATGATGAGCCTGCAATGGTTACCATGCCAGAGCGAAACTGCCCCCATTCAAGTGCTTCTTCTTTTGCGGCCAGAGAATGTAAATCACAAACAAATGGTTTGGTAAATGAAAAATCGTCACTTTTTACTGATTTAAACAAATAATGCCAAGCGTTTCCCTGATTCACTGCTACTTGCTGGTCATCCAATTTATGCCCACCAACAGTGATGCCATCGAGCAAAGTGGTAATTTCGGGCAGTGTGAAATTTCAAACCTTCCAATAAAACTGAATCATGAACTAAGACTCCGACTTCTCTTTTTGCGAGCATTAGCGCCTTCTCGCGGCTTGGTTTTATGTTTGTTATGTTGCTTTCAAGTTTGGGCATTTTCGAGTCCCGGCTTCTTAATGATCATCATTGGGTTTAGTTTAGTTGATGATCCTTATTGTGTCAATTATGTGGGTGTCCTTTAGATGTACACGTCAACAATGCTGTTTCATCCAATAAGGCTTGACTTTTAAATCGCCCTTCCCAAAAACGACCCGTACAATTATCTTCTTTATTGGCTTCTCTCGCGATGGATTCGTTTAAACATCGCATAAACCAGGATATGTCTTTTAAACGGCTTCGCCATTCTGTAATGATTTCATCAACCTTGTTATATTCCGCTTTTGAGGTTAGCTCATCTTTTTTAAAACGGTTTATTAACATATTGCCATTAAACATTTTATACCAGCGTTTTATCACTTCTTTATCGGACCATGTTTCCACTTGGCGTTCATTTACATGTAACACGATATGATAGTGGTTACTCATAATGGCATAGGCACACACATCTATGGCGTAAATTTCGGAAAGTTCTTTGATTTTATCCACTATCCATTGCTTGCGGTGGGAATAGTCTTGGCCGGTTTGCTTGTCTTGTCCACACAAAAATGCACGGCGGACACATCGAGCCACACAATGATAATACGGTGTTTCGGATATATGGATTTGTTGTATTCTGGCTTTTGTCATGGAAATTAGTTTATCAGGATTATTGGATATGTCAATAATATGGGTGTCCTATTAATGTTGTTATAGTCAACTCGCCGCCCAAATGAAGCTTCACCTAAGTTATGTATATCTATTGGGTTGGCAATAATGTGGGTGTCCTATAAATGTGGAAAGAACTATTAATCTATTAGCTAATATGAGGATGTCCTATAATTAATAATTGGGATTGCTATTTATGCCCCTATAGTTGGCCCTTCATATTTTAGCTATTTGGAACAAAGAATAAGTGATAATATCAACTATTATTTGAACAATTAGTATAGATCCGCTCAATATGCAGATTGATAGAACGGAATTTAACCTTGCAGATATTAGTGTTGCGATAAAGGAGTAGCACAACATTTGCGAAAACAGTCCAAAAAAACCTAATTCCTTATGGCTAGGCCAGTTATCAAAAATTAATAAATTAGCTATAAATAGCAAGGAAGATGCTGTGAAGCCAATTAATAAATTTTTAACCTTAATTGTGGCCTTTGATATAATTAAAAGGCCAAAAGCTGTCCATGTGATTGCTATAAAAATTCTAAATAGTGACGAGCCGCCGCTAGAATAATGATGTGAAAATAAACTTGATGAAGTCATCACCCAACCAGAAAAAATTAGCAGCTGGATGGCAGATAAAATAATTAACCATTGATAATTACTGATCGAATTTTCAGTTTCCATCAAATAATTTCCTTAATTCAGCCATCTGACATAAAAAGTTATCCTGCTATTTTTCTGAAGCTGATATTCTGTTCCAACCATCTTAAGATTTTGAATTAAAAATTGCGGGGGTCTGCCATAAAATATGGTTAGCACTAGAGTATCCATGGTAATTCGATTTAAAACCGCTATTTGGATAATTAAAATTGACCTTTTATGTATTGATAATAAATGTTGTGAGCCATCTGTCAACAAAAATGAGTAAAAACCACATTCTTAGAACGTGGTTTTGATTTCGCCCTATAAGGGCGTATAAGTGCCAACCTTCTAAGAGGGCTGGCTTAATAATTCCTCGCTACTTCATTTTTATTTTTTTAAATTAAACTCATAATTCCTTTCAAGCTTTTCCTGGTATTTTATATACTTCCGTATCATATCAGCATCAACTCCCACTGTTTCAACTACTAATAAATGTACATAATCAGGCTGTACATTTATCTCAACCATTTCACAACCCAATCGATCTGTGTAAATTCAGGACGTTTTTGATACCTTTAACCAATTTCACCCTTTAATATCCGATAACGATATTTTGGAATCCAGACAATATGATACTGACAACGCCATAATAAGTGTGATTATTTGTTAAATCTGCTAATGCTTTCTGCTAATTCTAATATCATGGCGATTTTAAATTTGTAGAATGGGCAGACCTCGCGGCTCTAGAGGACGTAGCCTCAAACCTACTCCACGTCCTAAGGACGTGGTTTTAATTTTAAATAAATAAGTGATTGATGCTTTTGGGGTAACGCCATAAGTTTTTTAATATCTAATATCACTTAACAAGGAGTTAGTGGCTCGACCAAATACCCAGCGAATTATATTTCGCAAGGTATTGGACTCAATAGTTGGCTATCTAATACTAAGGTTTAGTTGGTGGTAAAATTGAGACCCAGCCCCAAGCACCTTCGACTGGTCTAGAAATCGGGGGTTGCATTCTATTTATACCCGCAGAGTAATACGCCCTGTAATTTGTATTAATAGGTGCATTTAATCCAGGGTCGCAGTCCACATCTAGATATTGATAATAATGTTGATCCCCTTCAGTTAAGGTAACAGACATTGTGTGATCAACTGTTTTACTTCCTTTTTTTCTAACAAGGATACCATCTACAAAAAAGTTAAATGAACACGCGGGTGCACCAGCCCTATCTGCTTTAACTACAAAAGTGGTCGAATAACGCTTTTTCTTTCTTTTGTGTGAAGTTTCAGATAATGGCTTCTCTCCAGGGCATCCCACATACAGATTCCATAAGGTTCCCTCCTCACTACCTACAACTTTAAAAGTTGTATATATACTCCCAACTAAATCTGGTTCGTGAATATACTCATAATTTCTAAAGCCGCTTATAAATCCTGATGTCCATTTTTCCTTACCTTCAATCAGAATAGAAAGTGAATCAGGTATACCATATGCCTCAAATTCTATGTGTGCTTTTCCAGAATTAGGGCCCATTTTAAATTTTAGCTCCAGTCCTTTGATATCTCCATTTTCTTCAGCATAATTTCCACATTGTTGTGCCGCTAATGCCGCTGCTTCTGCTGCTTCTGCTGCTTCTGCTGCAGCAGCAGCTTCTTCTGCTTTCTTAATTTCATCTTCAACATCTTTTGGCGATTCTATTGTTCGAAATGCAACGTCAATTAATGTTTCTATAAAATTACCCGTTACATTCCCAGGCAAGTAGGCATCCGAAAAAGAATGATTCAAAAAATCTGGAACAACAGTATAAACAGATTGGTTAGTGGAATTACCAGGCAAAATATCTGATATTATTCTTGCGCCATTCATAACCAAATCGTTTGTTGCAGTAACATACCCAAAGCCAGAGTTGATTTTTGGAATTGGTGAGCCGACAAGAACAGTTTCGACACTTCTTTTTTCTATTTCAGTAAGACTATTATACGTTGCATTTGCAAACACCCCACCTTGTGAGTGCGCAATTATTACTACTCGATAATTTTCCGAAAGTAAATTTTTCACAACCACCAATATGTCTGTTAGATCCTGAGTTGCGTCTGCTAAAATATCTACTTTGGAAAAATATTCCTGCCAAAAAAGAGCAACTTCCGCAGTACTAAGAATTTCTGAAGCATTTGTACTAGCCGAAATGTTTGTTGTGGCAGCGTATCCTAGTACATATTTGTAGACAGAATTAAATTTTTTACCTCTAAGTTCCGCAAACTGATTTAACATTTCCCCAAAATCAGCTACTCCAAAACTCCGATTTCGCAGACCGGGAAGGACATAGTCTGAAGTAATATTATGTTTTACCCGATAGTTTTCATAAAACAATGCTAGCGTATTGTAATTTATCGAGTAATCTGGATGTGGAGTCATTACACCATTTAAATATAGTAGAGCATCTTTCTTTTTTTCTGATGCATGTGAACTATTCGCAACAACAACGACCATGAACATTAAAAATATTTTAGCAATTATATTTTTCATTATAGTTATTCCTTTTATTCACATATTGAGGTATCGCTGAGAGAATATTTGGATTTTCGCAAATCACTACCCAGTAATGAAAGAGATTTTGTAACCGCTCTATATCTTTCAATTGTATTAATAGATTCGCCAGTCATATCAATCATCAAATTTCTATATTCCTTCGGAAATTTGTGTTGAAGGCAGAGTGTAAGTTGATCTAAATTGTGTGTAATTCTTTTGATATTATTAATATCAAGAGTGGTAGAGTTATTAATTAATTCGGTTTGAAATATTGCGGTTCTATAAGCATTTCGTTTTAACACTTTGTTGTTCCAATAATTTTCTTCAATAAATCTTTGCAGATCATCTCTCACGTTATTTTCGTCAGAATCTATTCCTTTCAAAGTCAAATTATTATTTGGACCTGGATTTGGAGGTACGGCTGTTTCATCTTTATATGGTATGAATATAGTGATTCCAGCAACATCAATAGGAACAAATTTTATATACTCGCCATTAAGGAAATTTAGTTTACCGTGACATTGATAGCAATCATATCCTGAGTTATTGTGAAAATTTGTTACTTCAGTTGCGGGTTTCCAGGCAGTAGTGGAATGACAAGTTTCGCAGCTTTTCATAATATATGAGCTTCTATGGCCAAGTCTTCTATTTGAGTCATCTTGATGACACTCACTGCATGTTCCCCAAACTTCATTATGGTCCACTAAGTTTACTATCCAAGTGGATGTTTGATGACAAGCTGAGCAAATATCCGATGATGATGGGTGAGACTTAGATTTGGTTGTATATTTAGTTGCTAGGTGACAGGAGCTGCATGTTCCAAAAACTTCACTATGATCAATATTTCGAGGGGTCCATTGATGTTGAAAATGACATTTTTCACAATAATTAGTTGTGGAAATATGCTCAGTTGATTTACCTTTTGCTTCAGAATCATTATGACATGACGCACAGGTTCTATAAGCAGAAGAACTCGGTTGCCAATTCGTTGTGTTATGGCAATCAACACAATTTAATACAGTGTGCGTAGTGTTATGATAAGCTACTGTATAATATTTACTTAAGTGACATCCATCGCAGCTACCAAATACTTCATTGTGGTCAACAACAGAAATATTGGATGTAATAACTCCATTTATATATGTATGACAATGGGCGCATTCATTAGAAGAATTCATGTGAGGAATTGGTAAAACATCTGCCTGAGACGCCTGAAAACCAAAACTCAATAAAATTATCAATATTGAAAAGGTATTTAATACGATTTTATTCATAACTAAAATAACTCCAAAATCTACGTATTTGTTACGTAACTTTATTTATATTCTAACACCGCAGTTAAGCCGCGACGGTTCCTTTAATTTTTATACTATAGTTGTTGGGATTCATTATTCATCCCAACCTACTCGCTAATAGTTTATTCACTTTCAGTTAGGCTCATTTGAAGCCGTTTTGTTAGTGAGCCCACCCCATTAACCTACTCGCTATGTTAATAGTTGAAGCTACACCCTACTCCCTAATTTATTCACGAAGGATTGCGCTTTTTGCGACCCTTGTCGATTTTTAACTATCGACTGTTAGGTGTTTTTAAATTTAATTATTCTTTAAAGACCTATATTAGAAATAATTTCTCTCTGATCCTAATTCACTTAATTATGAAAATTTAAATATTGTATATCACATATTAAATGCTCGTAAATAACAATACCCATCAAGGTTATTCACATCATCTTTAACATATAAATGTTTGATTTTTTTACCAGAAATATAAGCAGCGAGTAAAATGGACACCATGTGCACATCCTCTTCCTTAATTGCGACTCCATTGGAGTTGCATTGTGTTTCAGTTGTGCTCCATGGAATTCCATTAAATTTAACGAGCATTGTTTTACTATATGTAGGATTCAATGGTTCTTCATGTGCGTATACTAAGAGCCCTGTAATCTCCATTTCGGTATCACTAAAAATATTCTTTTTTGCGTACAAATTAGTAGACATCACAACTAATATAAAAATTACTACAATCTTTGTTGATAGATTCATCATCTTCCTCATTTTACTTGCATAACATCCTAACTCCGCATTTAAATAAGTAGGTCTTATCTCTTCACGACACTAGTCACTTTTACTATCGCCAGTTAGGTGTAGTAAATTTAACTTCTTCAGAGAGCTACATTAGTAATGCTTTTGCCTCTGATCCGTTTTTCTTACATAATTATTTATCAACGTAATCCAGCATTGATTTGTGTTGGATATGTTTTTGAAACCCTAGCCACTATCTCTTACCGACTGTTAGAAATCATAAATTTATTCATTCTCAGGAGCAAACATTACTGCTCTTGATAATTCTCAAAACCTTTCACAGTAAAAATAAATCTTTCAACATATCCACTAATTATTATTAGGTTACATACAGACTACTATCGAGCTTAGAACGTGTCAATTTATACTTATGTAAATTTATATAAATTCAATCCCTTCTCATTTTTCCAAACATGATAGTTATTATTTTTACGTATTATTATTCGAATCGCGCTAGTAAAAATTCACATCAACAACACAGAATAATAAAAAAAGCTGTAGTGCCAAAATATTTCTCGCAGATATCAAAAACTAGCTACCACACTGCAATGGCTTTTTCCCAATCGAAAACTAAAACTTCCCTATCAATCGATCATCCTTCCATGTCTAATCTATTAATTTCTACACTTAAGTGACGACACACACTTGCTTGAATATAAAAAGCGAATCCCTAATCAACAACCAACCCAACCTTCTCAATCAAAACATTCCCAACAACATCCCTTACATTTAACAACACAGTCAACTCATCCCCTTTTTCTATTTCAGGGTTATTACTTCGTCCGGCGCCAATTAAATTTACAATATAAAAAACACCTTCTTTAGAGCCACACTCTTGTGTGCAATTTCCTGTTGTAAAGATTATTTGATTTGAATTCGATGAATAACCGTTGTCGCTACTAATGGTAATAAGATTTGAAGAAATTGGCCTTAACGCTCCAGTGGATGTATTTTTTATTGATAGAATTTTAACAATGCCGGTAACATATTCCGGAAACTCAAGGTAGAGGTTATTCTCCGAATAACTTCTAGGGTAAATGCCAGCAGAAATAGTTGATGCACTTAAACTGTTTTCTGAGTTGTTTTCGATGTATAGGGTGCGGGATATTATTTTGGAATCTTCAGTGAGTAAAGCTGTTGCGAAACCACTGATGTGTATCATCTCGTTAATTGGCATTGGCGATGCGGGCGTGATGGTTAGTATCATACCTGCCTCATCTAATGCAACCGTTGCGTCTAATTGTACCTCTTGGTTATATGTTGCGTCCGTAATACCATCCCCATCGGCATCTGGATTAATCAGGTTGTTATAGTACGTTAATACGAAGTCACCTTCGTCCGGCGCTTTAATTGGCTTACTAAAAACAATATTGATTTCACTATCAGGCGATAGAGCATCAATCAATTTCCCTCTGTAAGAGTCATTGTTTACACCTGGCTCAATTATTTTGTTTGCACCAAGGTTGCTATGATTGTAGGCGTTATAGCTAACTTGTGAATTGTTACTTCCACTAGTTGAAACAATATTTAAAGAAGTCGAATAATCTATATCTTCTAATGATAAGGATATCCAAGGAATTTCATCTGGTATCCCGGCGAACCTTTCAGAGGCGGATTTAAAATCAACGATTCCATCATTATCGAGGTCATGTGGAAAAGCTTTTATTTCGTATGAACGACAAGGAACAATATTTTTAAATGTGACTAAACCATTGCTATCGGTAATTTGGAATTCGTCTTCATACGGCCCCCGGTTTTCTAAACTATACGCACATGCACTATCAGAGTAATAATATGAATTGTCATTTTTAACGACAACACCGGAAACTGGCTCGCCAGCGTGAGTGACAAGAACGTTTAATACACGTTGCTCATCCGTTAAATCCAGTTTTGGAAATTCTAGAAATAGATTTTTTTCTAGGTTAACTTCAATATCACTTTCTTGCTGAGAAACGATAATTGAAATATTCTTTCCCACAAATTCTTGAATTTTGTCATCATCGCTGTCGTAACCTGGCACCGAAATCAAATATTTGCTACATGCACTCAACCCACTAATTGTTGCCACACCTTCGTCATTGGTGGTGACTTCTATGTCTTGAGCAAAAAATATATCGTATTCAAATGGTGTTAAGATTTCTTTTTCAGAATAGTATGGTGGTTCAGAGTTGTTGCTGCCATTATTGTCGTTTATGCGAATTTTTTTGTTGCAGTTAAAGTAACTATCATCGCGCTTAATATTAACTTTGTGATTCGCCACTGGCGTATCATCCATCGTCACTTTTAAGTTGAAGTCAGAAAATGGTGAACTCAATTTTTCCAAAACGAGATTTACGTCTGTACTAAATGATCGATTATAATAGTACTCAACTTCACTTGCCGCATAATCAACCTGCGCATCACCATCGGTGTCGAACGGAAGTGATATAATTTTATAAACTAAACATTTGTTTAAACCAGACAATTCGATTAAACCGCTATCGTTTGATACTGCTGATGGTTCATGTATCGAATTCATGGGATTAAATTCCCCACTGTAAATTCGATACTTGTCTACATTTAATTCTGTTTGCGTTGAGACACAATTCTCAGATAATCGAACTGGTTTGGCGACAACAACGACACCGGTTGCTGGTGCATCGTCACTCTTAACATTGATATTTAAGTTATACCCTTTTGATAATGGGATATCCCCTAGATCACTTGTCAGGTTAATGTTTTCAATTGATAGCACATCAACGGGGTATTCCATTACGGCATAATTTTCGGCTGCGATTTTCAAGCGATGATTGCCTGCGGATATATTACTAAACGAGAAGCTGCCATTAATTTCGGGTACGTCTGAGTTTACGGTAGTGGTTTCGAATAAGGTTCTACCGACAAGTAGCTTAACTGTTATATTGCTTAATGGTTGGCGGGTATCCGTGTCAATCAGCCTGCCACTTAGGGTTGTGCTAGCAACTGCCGTTTCGTCGTCATTGGATTTACCTAATCCGCAAGCTGTTATAACAAAGGTAACTAGGAATATAATAATTATTTTTAGTTGGTAATGCATGTTCAAGATTTTCTCCTGTTTTCATTATTTTTATGGATTATTGATGTTAATTAGTTAAATAAATTTTCTTGTGATCACTTTGTCGAGATTCAATCCTCATCTCAACCAACTCGTAGTTTTCAAACCCGTTTCTTTAACCGAAATAAAGCAAACAACCCAGGAACCAGCAACACCCAAACCGCTGGCACAGGCACACTTACTGTTTGAACAAATAACGTCGTCGAAAACGACGCTATGGACATATCAATTTCGATTTTTTCACCTAAAGCATTCAGTAAAAGCAATTCCATTGCACCGGCAAAACTCGCTTTAGGGTCATCGAAAGACTCCGGCAGGAAATCATCTGTGATGCTCGTATCATAAAGATGCAATTCGGAAATGAATCGCACTGTTGTTATTTCATTTGATGGGAATAGTGATGAAAATTCGTTATTCACTGGATGATCTAAAATAGATTGGCTTGCTCGTAAATTTGTCGAACCAAAATACTCTTTATTTAAATACGTGTTTCCGAATTCAGGATACTTATCACCCAACACACCTGAATAATTAAAACCAGCGATATTAAAGTCGAATTCTTTTATCGAATTGCGATATCTTGTACCACCAATGGAACCTGGTCCAATATCCACACCAGCAACGCTTGTGTCGTAAATCATGCTTATGGAAAATGCATCGTTAAGCGAAAATGGCGATGTGCTTGTTAGTGTGTTTTGGATGTTGTTAATTTTTCCATCCAATTGTAGGTTGATGAGGGTTGCATGAGCATTGTTAAAAAGGATTAACATGCTTGTTGCTAGCATTATTTGTATTATTGTTTTTGTGTTTTGCATGTTAATCCTTGGTGATTGTTTTTTTTGTTTTACCGTGTTGGGTTTCATTCTTCGTCCCAACCTACTCGCTGACTATTTAATAACATCAATTCTATGCAGCCTGTATGAGTCCACCAATCCAGAACCGATATGGTATTTCCCTTCGTTAGGTGTAAAACGGTGAATGGTTACTGTTTTACCAGCCATAAAAGAGGCAAGCGTTAAACTATATAACTCTTTCTCACCTTGATTTATAAACGCCACTTTACCGTCCGATAGCAACAAATACACATTACCACTATTGTCAGAAAACATGCGTTCAATATTTAGATTGGGAACCATTTGAATTTCTGCGCTTACAGTCGCAGCTGACAATACTAAAAAACATGTGAGAAAAACTGTAATGATATATTTCATATTATTTAACCTTTTTTAATCTCCATTCCAACCTATGTTGAATTACCCACACACACGCCATTTTTCTCACGCACATGCAACCCTACTTCCTGAATACAAAAAACCACTAACAAAGTAAAAATTCACACTACTCTTCAATATAAAACAATCCGCACAAGCAAATTCATTTTTTACAAAAGCAAAACAAACAAAAACACAATCCAACCAAATGGCGTAGATAAATAAATTCGTGGCGATAAAAATTGAAAACCAGAAAATTAACGAGAATTTGTTAACGACTGAATATAATTTGTGGAGCCAGTTTTATTTCGTATTTTTGTTCATAATATTTGGCTTTGTGTGAATCTCCCTAAAGCGAATTTATTGTTGTTGGGCACAGACTACATAATTTTTTTATTAACTGTCAATTTATAAATTCAAAAAAGTTCAATTTAGTTTATAGAAAATACGTTTTTTAACTTTCGTCCCATTTTTTCTTACCGTTTATCATTTTTTGGTTTTTAATAATTTCAGAATAATGAAACACTCAACTTTAAATATCCTCGGTGAGTTATCATTGCAATTATTTAAATTGTATGCGCTTACCTACGAAGACCATCCTTAATAAGCATATAGCCAGATCAAATATTAAACATACTTGTTTATTTTATTATCTATCCACATAATTTCTGTTTGATATTTATTCAACGCTTCGGTGGTCATATTTTCATCCATTGGATTGCACTTTTAATTAAAATTGTTAAAGATATTTTTTAGCACAGCGGAACAATTTAATAGAGAGAAATTTTTCAAGAGGCGTAAATTTTGAAAATTGAAAGACATACTCGCGACGATTACTTCGTTAAGTCGGATTGGCTATTCGCATCACACTAATTCACGCAAGCAACAGCATACATGAGATAATGCTTGCCATTAATCAGCTCATGACTTATTTATGGCAACAAAAAAACTGGCCTACTTTTCAATACGACACCCGCGTATTTCAAGATAAATTGTTATCGTTAGCCGAATTAACTGGCAAAGTTAATGGTTTGGTAGAAAACATATCTAAAACCGCTCAAACCGAAATTATAATCAATTTAATGGTATCAGAAGCCATTAAAACCTCTGAAATTGAAGGCGACTATATCAGTCGAGTCGATGTTGTTTCATCGGTTCGAAAAAATTTAGGTTTAACATCACATAATAAACACATTAAAGATAAGCGTGCTAAAGGTATAGCAGACCTCATGACTGAGGTGAGAAATACCATTACCGATTTTAATAGGGGTCAGAGCCCTTTATAGTTAATTCCTGCTTGAAATATCAAGCAGGAATCAACTATAAAGGGCTCTGACCCCTATTAATATTAATACTACCACATCATCTCATGCAATAACGGATTATAAAAAGTGCAATCATGAATGACTTGCGGCTTGTCACTTTTTATTTGGCAAGCAATATAACAGCTAACGTCATAACTAGCATCCAATAATGATTTCACTTTCATGAGATTATCCATTGCATCTTTTGGGAATTCTGCCGTTTTCACTTCAATCAAGTATATCTGGCTTCCCCTCTCTATAACAAAATCAACTTCCAGATTATTTTTGTCTCTTATAAAAAATAACCCGTTTTTGAATTGATGTAACGTCGCCTGACGTGATATTTCGTTATAAACAAAATTTTCAAATAGTGCACCATAATAATGTGATTGGCGCATATCGTCATGATTTCGAATATTTAACAAAAAGGTTAATAAGCCTTGATCTCTCAGGTAAATTTTGGGGGACTTAACAATTCGCTTCAATTGATTATTAAAATACGGCTCCAGTACTGAAAAAATATTACTGGCTTGTAATACGTCGAACCATTTTTTCCCTGTGACAGACGTAATGCCGGCATCCTGAGATGCTTGGCTGTAATTACAAAGTTGCCCCACCCGTAATGCCATTGAACGAATATAACGATCGAACGCACGCAGGTTTGAGACTTCAAGTATTTTTTTTAAATCCCGTTCGAGATACGTTACTATATAATCTTGAAAAAATTGTGCTTCACCAATCGTTTCATTTGCCCACAATTCAGGAAACCCGCCTTTAATTGGATATTGATTTACATCTAATGATTCCCGTCTAATCTCATTAACAGATAAGGTGTCGAGCTCTAATACACTGATTCGTCCTGCCAAGCTTTCAGATACTTCCTGCATTAATTGAAATTTTTGACTGCCAGTTAATATCCATTTTCCATTTAATTCTCGGTTTTGATCGATCACTATTTTTAAATATCTGAAAAGTGACGGCACGTATTGAATCTCGTCCAAAATCACTGGACCTTCAAATTGAGACAGAAATTCCATTGGGTTATTTTCGGCGGCATCGGCATTCTGCGGCCAATCAAAACTAATATATTCTGCGTTTGGAAATAAATGCTGCAATAAACTGGTTTTGCCAGTTTGTCGTGCACCCGTTAACAATATCGCTGGGCGTTTCGCAGCCAAATCACGAATGATTGGTGAAATATCTCTTTTAATCCACATAGTTAGCTAATTTAAACTCTTACTTTAAAATAATTTAATTATACAATTAATATTTATAAATTATTAGGTTAATTATAGCTGTACAAGCTCGTATTGCCAGAATCAGACAAGATCATGCCCGGTTGCTTTATATTTATTCTCTCACCTTGACTATTTTCTTATGTATCGTAAAATTGTAGTAACTTTTTTACGATACATAAGAAAATAGTATGTATAGAATATGCACAGGCCATTTATCAAAAGAGCTTTTTGAAAACAGGCAAATGATATTTGTTTCTGGCCCTCGTCAGGTTGGAAAAACAACTTTGGCTAATCAACTTTTGCAGAACACGACAGGAAGTTATTTTAATTGGGATAACTCTGATCATCGACAAACCCTATTGTCTGGGATGGAAGCTATTGCTGAGAAGGCGAAATTAAACCAGCTGGTATCTGAAAAACCATTAATCGTATTTGACGAATTACACAAATTTCGCGATTGGAAAAATTGGTTAAAAGGTTTTTTTGATACTTATGAAAACAAGGTCAACATACTTGTCACTGGCAGTGCGAGAATGGATATTTTTCGTAAAGGGGGTGATAGTTTGATGGGGCGTTATTTTCACTACCGACTGCACCCGTTATCATTATTTGAGTGCGCAAATGTAAAACCCACAAATTCAATTTTGCAAAAAATTCAAAAACCTAAATCTAGCTCACTTTCACAACTCCTATCATTTGGTGGATTCCCCGAACCTTTTTTAAAAGCCGATAACCAATTTTCAAATCGCTGGCAAAAAATGCGTTCTCATCAGTTAATATTTGAAGACATTCGAGATGCGACTCAAGTAAGAGAAATTGCGCAATTGGAAATTCTTACTAATCTATTAGCTCAACAAAGTGGCCAAGTCGTCCGCTATAATACACTAGCAAATCAAATTCGAGTTTCAGTTGATACCATTCGTCGCTGGTTTGATGTATTGGAAAGTTTTTATTTTTGTTTTCGTGTACGACCTTGGTTTAACAATATATCAACCGCGTTAAGAAAAGACCCTAAAACTTACTTGTGGGATTGGTCACAATTAAAAGACAAAGGCGCACGTCATGAAAATTTAATTGCCAGCCATTTGCTAAAAGCGGTTCATTGGTGGAACGATAGAGGATTTGGCGATTTTGATCTTTTTTACCTACGTACAAAAGATCGAAAAGAAGTTGATTTTTTAATAACACAAAACGGTTCGCCCTGGTTTTTGGTAGAAGTAAAAAGCAGTGTAAATCAACCTATCAGCAAACATTTGGCCTGGGCACAGGAAAAAACTAAGGCAAGACATGCATTTCAAGTTTGCATGGATTTACCATTTGTGAACGGAGACTGCTTTGAATTGGAAACACCAAGCAAAATTCCAGTTGAGAGTTTTTTAATGCGATTGATCTAACCTAAATTCCACAGTTCGGTGTTTCAATTAAACATAATTAACTAAAAATTTTGGCTATCTTAATAATAGGGGTCAGAGCCCTATTATATTAATATCGTCTTTGCCTCATTATCGAAAGATCAATAATCAATTTGATCAAATATCCAATCAATACACAAAACACCCCCCAATAATGAAACACTGACATCTAAAACACCCCCCTGTTTTGTTATGCCATTTAACAATTGATACGGGGAATTATTTTAATAAAGCACGCTTTTGAAACTAATTCATCTACCCGGCCAATTGATACACACCTAAAGTCGAATTCAGCAAATAATTATGTCCTTTAAACTTCACAAATGTCCTAAAAAAACATTGAACATGTCCCTTAAATGGACTATCGTAATTTAAAGGACACTCTAAATAACGTTATGACTCAAAATATCAACAAGCAATTGACTGAAATCACAGCCCTTCTGGAAAGCCATCCAGAAGGGTTATCTCGCGGCCAAATTGAAAATTATCTTAATATATCGATAAATATCAAAACTTTACAACGTAGGCTGGTTAGCCTTGTTAATGACGGACGTTTAGTTAAAACAGGTGAAAAGAAAGCCACTAAATACTATCCAGCCACATTAACAACAGAGACAAATAAGAGACAGATAAAGAACAAAACACAGCAAATTTTTAGTCAAAAAAGCCTTGAGGCTCTCAAATTCCTGGAAACTCCGCTCCATGCCCGTGAAAAAGTGACCTATAAAAGGGAGTTTTTGGAAAATTATGTCCCTAATGAAACCTTCTATGTCCCTAAAAATGCGCGAACGAAACTACTAGGAGAAGGCAAACGTTTTGATGAGGCATTGGCTGCAGGCACCTATGCACGGCAAATCTGCCAACGTCTGTTGATCGATTTATCCTACAATTCCAGTCGACTAGAGGGGAATACTTATTCATGGCTTGATACACAAAGACTAGTGGAAGACGGCATTTCGGCAGAAGGCAAAGTTCACGAAGAAACCGTGATGATTATGAATCATAAGGAAGCAATCTTGTTCCTAGTGGAAAACGCACAAGATATCGAACTTAATAGCTTAACCATTCGCAATCTCCATCATTTACTAGCCCAGGATTTATTAGCAAATCCTGAGGCCTGCGGCAACATTCGTAAAATCGAGGTAGATATTGACAAGTCTAGTTATAAGCCATTGAACAATCCCCATGTTTTAACAGAATTGCTGGAGCTAATTTTAATCAAGGCAAAAAAAATTGGAGATCCATTCGAGCAAAGTTTTTTCTTACTGGTCCACCTATCCTATCTACAGGCTTTCGAAGATGTAAATAAGCGAACATCACGCTTGAGTTGCAATATTCCATTCATTAAACAAAACTTATGTCCTTTGAGTTTTACCGATGTGTCACGCGAGGATTACACAGCTGCACTACTTTCTATTTATGAAAAAAATGATATAACAGCTATGCTTGATCTTTTTTACTGGGCTTATGTTTCTTCATGCGAACAATATGGCGTGGTAAAAAAATCATTAGGTGAAATCGACGCGTTTCGTATTCAAACAAGACAGCAACGAAAAGACGTCATGGGTCAGGTAATCAAACAGGGTCTACATGGAGAGTTGGCGATTGCCTTCATCGAAAATTTTTGTAGTGAACAGGGCATAAATGATGAGGACAAATTTACTGCAATGACAATAACAGATTTAAGCACATTACATGCGGGTGCGATTGTCGGCTTGGGTATTACGCAAGCACAGCTGGAAAACTGGCTGGAGAAAAAAACGCAAAATTTCTTATAACAATATTTTCTACAGAATAATAGGGGTCAGAGCCCTTTATTGTTGATTCCAGCTTGATATGTCAAGTTGGAATCAACAATAAAGGGCTCTGACCCCTATAAGGCCAAAAACTTTCTATAAAATCCGAATTTTCAATTTCTAATTCGCGAGCTAATGCAAACAACATTTCTTATATTTTTTTCCACTTCCACATGGGCAGGGATCATTACGACCAACCTTTTCTGTTTCACGAATAAAAGTCTCTACTGGTTCATAGTTTTTCATCCAGTTGTCATATTCCAGCTCAGGTGGAGTATCCAATTCACTACCCTCTTCTGATTGCCAACGTAATTGGCGAAGTAATATTTCCTTACGTTCGTAAAATTCCCAGGGATTGAAAAATCGTTTATATTCAGGTTGGTCACCCTTTGAATAACTGGATTCCACTTCGTCAAGCGAAAAACACCTCTCGACTGCGTCCATCTTATCTTGTTCTTTTGCCAATTGTTCTAGCAAGTTTCGATGTCTATCTCTGGGAGAATCTAACAATATATTTGCCAGATGATATGTCAAAAACTTATTTTTAATCAACGACAAGCGTTGCGCTAACAAATCAATAATGGATTCAAATTCTTCTGGATTGCTTGTTTCAGTGTATCTCAATAAAATGTTAACGTATTCATAAATACTGTCGTCTTCACTATCGGAATCTGTGATTAGCGCCATCAACTCTTGCTTAACAAATTCGGTTTTGCTATCGAACAATGCTGGCCAATAAGCCGATACCCAATCCCAGCGGCTATCGAAAATATCTTTATTCTGATTTGTTAAATAAACCAGTAATTGCCTTGCGGCTTCTTGAGAACGCATTTTACCTAAGATAAAGATATGATGGAGTAATGGCCACAATTCTTCGGACTCATCATCATCAACAACAATCCAATTGCCATGTTCATCAGTGTATTTTGCCATTAATGGTAACATCTCTTGTTCACGGTGAACAAACTCATCAATCACAGTTAATGGAAGACGGTCATCATATTCAAAAACTAGGTCGTAAAGTTCAATACTGGAATAACTCGCAAGGTTTTCGGCTGATAATATCTCATGCAATTTGTCAATCGCTTCAACTAAACTAGTGTCATCAAACGGTAACAAATCCATATCCATATTCATTTTTACATCAAACATTGCTTTAGCAATTGGCCCAGCCATAAAACGAATTTCCTGGAGAAACTCCAGTGAGTGAGGATCAACTTCATCACCATATTTGAGATCAGCAAACTTTTCCGGATGACTCAGAATATTCATGTCCAAAATGTAAGCCGCGAATTCTAAATCATATTCACTAATTGCTTCCCATTCTTCTGGTTGGATGGCAATAACCTTCAAAAAACCATTTGCCCATTCATGTGTGTCTGGCAGTAATTTACCTTTGTAACTGGATGTTGTGGTTATGGGTACAAATTTTTCTTCCGCTAATTGGGATTCTATCTCTACCAAAGCTAACAGCAATAAATCAATATCAAATCCGAAAATATCGGCCTCTTTTGTTTGCGCTGGCAATCCTAAAACAACTTGCACCCAGGGTAACCCTATAAATGTTTCTTTAGGTGTAATATTCGCTGCCGTCAGAAAACCATGCAGCTCATTGGCGGGCAAACTTGCGGGAAATTTTTCAAGTTCAGTGAGTAATTCAGTAAAATGTGTCATAACAAAATCTCTCGTGTTTCAGAATTATTAATATTGATTTGATTTAAACGGTTTAACTTAGCGCCATCTGGTTTAACGATTCAGTGACATGTTGCAATAAGCCCTGCCCCGCTTTTACCAAGTTGAGCGCTTGCTGTTCCTGACTTATGTTGGCGTTTTCACGTAATTGAGCAACCAATGCTAAAGTGCTCTCGGGTACTTTATTACGCTTTATTAAATTTGATTCAATATACGGTATGCTCAATGGTGAATCATTCTTTCCGTCCAGTAATGCAAGGGATTCCAAAGAACCCTCTACAGCTTCACTCAGTGCAGGAATGGCTTCAATTGCAAAGCCACCCTTACTGAGGACTTCTGCCATGTCGTATTTACGTTCTGCCTGGCTCATATGTTTTCGTGCCTTGTTTAACAGGGATTTTTGCTTCACCCGTTGTGTTTTATTCAAAGAAGGGGATTGATGGAGTGTCTGTAAGTCCTGGTTTAAGGTTAACACGCCAGCCTCAACAAGACGTTGAATGGTCTCATAGGTATTGCGATCCAGAATTTCCAACGGATGCTCGGGCAGATGTTCCTTCACTGTTTTTGTTAATGCGTCTTTTAAGGTTGAATCATTATGATCAATAACGGCAACCACCGATTGCTGTTCATTTTTTTCATAAATTTGCAATAAATCCAGACGATCTCCCCAAAGGGAAACGCTTTCATCCTGTAGTTGTTGTATCGGTGGCGTATCCGTGGATTTTTTTGTTACGTCTGATGCTTCAACCAAACCGGAATCACCCATGAGTGATTCCATACGTTCCATGAATGCAGCACGGCCCGAGGGCAAATCCATTGTGTTTGTTTCGCCTACGCCATCCACCACTTCCTCAGCCAGATTTTTCTTTTCACTCAGCAAATGTAACATGCGATGTTCAATGGAGTCTTCACAAACCAGGTTAATGACTTGCACAGGGCGGGTTTGATGTTTGCGCCATGCTCGAGCAATACGTTGTTCCAGTTTTGCGGGATTCCATGGTAGATCAATATTAATGACCACATTGGCGTTTTGCAGATTCAGGCCGGTACTACCTGCATCGCTTGAGATAAACAATTTACAATTTGGCGATTGTTTAAAGCGATCAATTTCGGCTCGTCGTTTACTTTGTTTAACTGCGCCGGTATGCAGGGCGTATTCAACTCCTTTTTTATCTGCCAATTGGCAAACCAGTTCCAACATGCGTGTCCACTCGGAAAAGATAATTATTTTATTGTCTTCATTGGAAAGTAAATCGTTAAAAATATTATCCAGTTCATTGAGTTTTGGCGAGTCGGTGCAGTCGGGATCCAGTATGTAAGGTGTATCACACAACATGCGCATACAGGCCAGCCATTTTTGTAATTTTTCCCACTCTTCCTTACGTAATGGTCGACGTTTGGCAGCAGCCATGAGGCGGGCAACGCGTAAATTGTATTCTTGATAACGCAAGTCCTGCTCGTCAGTCATTGGTACAAAATAGTTTTTATCCGTTCGTCCGGGTAGCTCCCCTTCCACATCATCTTTGCGACGACGTAACATGACAGGCCGCAAGCGCCGATGTAATTCGTTTAGATTCTTGTATCCTGAGGCATTGCCTTTTTCATCTAATTGATAAAAATCACGATTGAAACGAAATAATGGCCCGAAAAGGTGGGGATCAAGAAATTGAACAATGGAATAGATTTCATCGATGCGGTTTTCCAGCGGTGTGCCCGTTAAAACAAACGCATAGCGACTGTTGAGCTGCTTGACCGCGTTTGCAGTTTTGGTTTGCCAGTTTTTTATTCGTTGCGCTTCATCTAGAATAATAACATCAGGTAAAAGGTGTTGCTGTATGTCTGCCTGGTCAAACAGGATTTGTTCGTAACTTGTTAAATAAAAAAATGCTGGTTGATTGTATTGCTTAAGTCGAGCTGCACGATTGCCTTGAACAATAAGTGAATCTAAACGGGTAAATTTTTCAATTTGCTCTTGCCATTCTGATTTGAGGGAAGCCGGTGAAATGACTAAAACCCGACTAATATTTTTTAAGCGTTTTAGCAATGCGCAGGCAGCAATCGCCTGAACGGTTTTGCCCAATCCCATTTCATCTGCAAGCAAGGCTCTTTCGGTAAAGGCGAGATGCATCATCCCATCTTGCTGGTAGGGATAGAGAGGAACATTTACGTAATCTAAACTGCGCTTGCCCTTTATAATATCCTTTTCAAATGCCCTACGCTGTTTTTGTTTTTCACGCTCGGCCAGGCGACGTTGCAACCAGGATTCAATTTGTTGTGAAATTCTGATTTTATCCCGTATGGATTTAGGCGCGCCACTCACTTTACGTTGTAAAGTTGGTATTGCGCTGCACGCGTCGTTAAGGAGTGTATTATCGGCCGAAAAAAAAGGATCTAACAATTTTCGGATTTTAGTACCGGATCGACTTTGTTGTGGCCATTGAATATGAATACGGTCATCGCGTTGGTTAAGAAAAATTTCAACCAATGGACTATTTTTATTTGCGGCTACATTGAAACGACGCTTGCCTTGCTTTGACAATTTGTGCAAAACAGCCTCAATGTGTTTACAGGTTCCCAATTGGTTAACTGCGTAATCCGGGCAACCGCAACTATTGTTGGTCTCATGTAACGACCGAATTTCTACGTCATAATCCCCACCGGATGATGAGCGTACAGAATAATTTCCATAATAGGGATGGTGCGATGTGTTTGCTTGGATCGAAAACGATTCAGTTGCGCCACGATGACGACGACGTGCGATTTCCTCTTCATCAGTGGTGCGCCAGCCCTGAAAAACAGGACTTTTTTGCTTTTTACTTGATCGTTTTTTCGCTCTCTTTTTCGTTGTCATTGTGCTCTGATTCTTCCTGTTTCATCAATCAGGATATTATCCAACAAACAGTGATGAAAAAGAAAGTGGCACGCAGGGATGATTCAACAATATTCGCTAGCAAATTCAGAATTTTATTATTTTATTCGTGTTAGGTTGTTTTTCAGCTCATAACCTATGAACTCATTTTTGGATTATTCAGGGCGCATATTTGAATGGACGTCATGCTAAAGTATTTCGAAATGGAGGAAATCAGGCATTGCGAATTGCTTTATGAAATTGAGAAGAATTCGAACTGAATAAAGATGAAACAATCATTAGGAAAGAACAAACATCACTCCTCCCGAACAAACACCCCCGCTTCATCATCCCAACCCCAATAGTTATCCGGCGTTAAATGCACACCACCAATCCAACGGTTTAACCTATCCCGTACTGACCAAGTTTTTTCTCCATTCAACACTTGTTTCCCCAGTTCGGTGATCGTGAGGATTTGATCCGGTGAACTAGGTAGCGTTAACACAATTCCCTCGGGTAACGTTAGCAATGGCGAATCGCCTTCGAGCATGAGTGCAATGTATTTCCAAAAAACAGTGTCGCCCATAAATCGTCGTTCTTCGGTTTTGATGTATTCTCCAAATAATTTGCCCGGTGGTAATGCATTTTCACTGATGATTTTTAATATCTCGAATTGGGTGCGTGTTAAACCCGTTTTTGCGTTGGGATATTCTTCAATTAAGCGTCGAAATGCACCATCTAAAAACGGTAAACATTTGGTATCTTGTTCCAGCATTTGTAACAAGGCATTTGGATCGTTTAAGGTAAATATTTGCCACGCGGTTGTAGCTATGACAATTTGCTCATACCCCAAAGGTTTGGCCTCTGCGGTGATGGCTTTCATATCCTCTACGCTTAACATACCAAGATAGCGATCAATGCAACACAACATGATGTTGGCATCTTTAATGTCTTGTGTCGCTAAGTAAGACAAAATTTGAATTAACTGCAATTGATCATAAAGATCATGTTCGAACCACAAAATTAACCCATCGTATTCGTGAAAGCGTTCGATCAAACTGTCACGATAACGAAACCAGGTTTGTACTTCCGATAAGGTATCCCATTTTTCATCTGCAATGAATTTTGCTCGTATCTCAGACATTTCCTGCAAGGTTTTACCCGCAGGCACCGGGCCTTCATGGAGCACATCCTGCCATGGTAAAATTTCGCCGCTGAACTCCGCTTGCTGCATGATTTCCGCCGCGCTACCGCCATTGGTTATGTGTAAAAAATTACCTTTCATTAAACACCGCCATAAGGGGAGAAATTGAATAACCTATGCTCATTCTGAGACGCCCAATAATATATTTATATCTAGTGTTTCATTAATCAACAATAAAGTCTAAAATACGTAACATACGTTCATTTTAGCTGCTTAATTGGTGTTATGTTCAAATTTTATAAAATCAGTCTGTTGTTTATCACGTTTTATCTCTTATCCGCTTGCACTATCCATCGCATTGATGTGCAGCAAGGGAATATCATTAAAGATGAAATGGTGGAAAAATTAAAAATCGGCATTAGCAAACGACAAGTCGAGTTTATTATGGGTACGCCGCTTATCCAAGATCCGTTTCACGCCAATCGATGGGATTATGTGTTTACTATGCAACCTGGCGATGAGAGACGAATTACAGAATACCGCCGTGTTACGTTGTTTTTTGAGGGTGATAATGTCGTAAAGATTGATAAATCATAAGTTCACCGATTCGATCTAAGTTCTCTTATTCTACCCGTGTTTTGCTCACATCGCCTGAGCCCTTTTTCATTTTTTTCCCTTCCGCTGCTCTTCTCCGTCTGACTTCTTTCGGATCGGCCAACAACGGGCGATATATTTCAACGCGATCTTTGTCTCTCAGCGTTGTGGTCATTTTAGATATTTTTCCAAATATACCGACTTTATTTTCCTTGCCTAAGGTGATTTCCGGGTGAGATTCTAATATGCCGGATAACTCAATCAACTCTCCCGCCGTTGTACCTTCATCCACATCAAACGACTTTAAATATTGAGTGTCTGGTTTCGCATAGGCGAGTTCCACCAAAATTTTATTTTCCATGAATTTCTTTCGCTCGTTTTACAAATGAATCTACCAGGGAATTACAAATATGCCCGAATATGGGTCCAAGACTTATGTCCATTAACTTGTTGGAAAACTCGAATTCAATATTTAAGTTAACTTTACAAGCAGTTTCATTCAATGATTCAAAAACCCAAGCACCGTCCAATTGTTTAAATGGTCCATCCACCAAGGTCATTTTAATTTCTTTTCCGGGACTATTAAAATTTCGGGTTGTGAACGTTTTGTTTAAACCAGCTTTTGCAATGTCGATACTTGCCGTCACCTCTGATTCTTGTCTATCAATTATTTTTGTACTTTTGCACCAAGGTAAAAATTGTGAGTAAGACTCAATTTCATCCACAAGATAAAACATTTGTAATGCACTAAACGGCACAAGTGCAGATCGATTAACACGCATATAAACTTCTTTAAATTATCCCGACGGCATTTAAAAAAACAATGATGACAGCAATGGGCGTAACAAACTTAACTAACACCAACCACGTTTTAAATAACTCAGGATGATTTGAATCGAGTTCATGCTTAACCATGGCTTTTGGTATTATCCAGGCCGCAAAAATTGCCATAAATAAACCACCCAGTGGCAACATGATATTTGCCGTCAAATAATCCAGTAAATCAAAAAACGTTTTATCAAACAGCTTAACATCACTGGCTTTATTAAATGACAATACCGTGCCCAAACCTACTGTCCAGGTTATTACACCGGCAATAACGCACGCACGAAAACGTTTAATACCTTTATTTTCCACCAACCAGGTAACCGCTGGTTCTATTAATGAAATCGCAGAAGACCACGCAGCAAAGGATAATAATATAAAAAACAATGTACCAAAAATTAAACCACCGGGCATTTGACCAAAGGCAATTGGCAAGGTCACAAAAATTAATCCAGGACCAGAACCCGGTTCTAATCCGTTGGCAAATACAATGGGAAAAATGGCAAGGCCAGCGAGTAAAGCAACAAGCGTATCAGCAATAGCGATGATCACACTGGTTTTCGTTATGGAAGCATCTCTTGGTAAATAGGCACCATATATCATGATCGCCCCCATGCCTAAACTCAGGGTAAAAAAGGCATGACCCATGGCGATTAAAATTCCATTGCCGGTGATTTTGCTAAAATCCGGATTGAATAAGAATGAGACACCCTGCATGAACTCACCCATATTCATTGCGTACCCCACCATGATAATGAGCAAAACTAACAGGGCTGGCATGAGGAAGCGAACGGCTTTTTCCAAACCTTGTTCCACACCCCGCGCAACCACTACCATGGTCATCACCATAAAAATGGTGTGCCAAAAAATCAATCCGCCTGGCGATGCGAGCAACGAATCAAAATGTGCGCCCACCACCGCAGCATCTGCACCATTGAAGGTGCCTGTCATACTTTCCAGTACGTATGAGAGTGCCCAACCAGCAATTACACTATAAAAAGATAAAATCAGAAACCCCGCCAACATGCCGGACCAACCAATGATTTGCCAAGCCGGATTCGCATTGGCTTCGGCGCACAATCGTTTCATCGCATTGATTGGAGTGCTGCGTCCTCGCCGACCCAATAAAATTTCCACCATCATAATGGGAATGCCGATGGCAGCTATGCAAACCAAATAAACGATGACAAAAGCACCGCCGCCATTCTCACCGGTGATGTAAGGAAATTTCCAAATATTCCCTAAACCGACAGCTGAACCCGTTGCCGCGAGAATAAAAGCCCAACGACTTGACCACATTCCATGTATAGATGTTGATTTTTCGCTCATTTACTTACCCAGAATCCCTATGATTAATGTTATCAATGCAAGTGAGTACGTGTGTGATAAAATTATAACTGCATTGTGGCTGACCCCCAAATTCAAATTGACATTGGTAAAATATCATCAAATGAAACATTCAATAAATGCCGCCAGCATTTACTGGCACGACTATGAAACCTTTGGAACCAACGCCAAAACCGATCGCCCGGTTCAATTTGCCGGTATTCGAACAGACCTGGATTTAAATATCATTGGTGATCCATTAGTAATTTATTGCAAACCAGCAATGGATTTTTTACCCGACCCGCGTGCCTGCCTGGTGACGGGAATAACGCCACAGCATGCCTTAGAACATGGCTTATTAGAAGCAGATTTCATAAAAAAAATACTCGCAGAATTTTCAAAACCCAATACCTGTGTCAGTGGTTATAACAGCATTCGATTTGATGATGAGTTCACTCGATACACATTATACCGAAACTTATATGATGCCTATGCCCGTGAATGGCAAAATGGTAACTCTCGTTGGGATATTATTGATTTAGTACGAGTGTGTTACGCATTAAGACCCGATGGCATAAACTGGCCGATGGACGACAACGGACAAGTGAGTTTTCGCTTAGAAAAGTTAACCGCAGAAAATAATATTCAACACAGCGATGCCCACGATGCGTTATCAGACGTTAAGGCAACCATTGCCATGGCGAAACTCATAAAAGACAAGCAACCAAAATTATATGATTACTATTTCCAGCATCGCAACAAACGACTCATCGCAAACCTGTTGGATATCGAACACAAAAAACCTGTGTTACATACCTCATCCATGTTTCCGGTTGAATATGCCTGCACTGCGCTTGTCGCACCGCTAGCGTCCCACCCTACCAATACGAATGGGATAATTAGCTATGATTTGCGGTATAATCCAACGGATTTATTAGCACTTCCCGTTGATGATATTATCCAACGACTCTATACCCGCACACAAGATTTACCTGAGGGAATGAATCGAATCGCGTTAAAAACAATTCATTTAAATAAATGCCCTGTTGTTGTGCCAGCCAAACTGGATGACTTTACCACCAACCGATTACAAATAAACAAACAACAAGCCCATGAACATTTGCAAATACTGCGTGAAGCCAGTGGTTTAAAAGAGAAGTTAATTCGCATTTTTGAGCATAACCCATTTGACGAAGAAACCGATGCAGATTATCAACTCTACGGTGGCAACTTTTTTTCCAATACCGATAAAAAACAAATGGAAAAAATCCATCGGACCAAACCAAGTGAGTTACAGAATTTACACCTCTATTTTGAGGATGAAAGACTGGATAGCTTATTTTTTCGTTTTCGCGCGAGAAACTACTTTGACACCTTAGGCGATGAAGAAAAACAAGATTGGTTACGTTTTATTGATAAAAAACTGGCGGACCTCAACTACCCCATGAATCGAGAAAATTTTAAATCCATCATTGAAACAATACGAAGTGAAAATAGCCTAGATGAAAAAAAGCTGCAAATTGTGAATCAACTTACAGCTTATGAAAAAATGATTTCCACCCGGTTATCTGATCAACTGGAGAACGTTGAAACGTTAGGGTAAAATTAAGATTTTCTTTCCAATCGTTCCCGACAAAGTTTTTGTAAGGCCAGTACAGAATCAGACAGCTCTTTTGAGCTAAATTTTGGCACATATATGTCTGCACCCAAAGTTTTACCCATGGTGACATTGGCATCTGCAGATAATGAAGAATGCATTAATATGGGTAATTCAGCAAGATCCGGATCATTCTTGATTTTTTTCGTTAGTACATAACCATCCATTTCTGGCATTTCTACATCAGTTAACACACCGGATATAAAAGTTGTAATGGGTTTTTCCAGGGCCTTAGCTCTTTCTTTCAATTCTAATAACTTATGCCATGCTTCGCTACCATTTCGCGTTGCAACAAATTGCACACCAAGATGATTCATGGTTCGTTCAATTTGTTTTCTCGCCATGGATGAGTCATCCGCGTAAAGAATTGTCATGTCTCCATCGATGCGATCAATGCCTTTCAAATCATCAATGTCTTGACCAAACTGATCCGTTTCCGCTAACACGCGCTCTACATCCAGAATCATAACAATTCTGCCATCTGCAATTTCGGTAACCGCTGTTAACAAGCCGCCAAATCGATGGGCTAACATTGGCGGTGGCACTTTTATTTCGTTCCATTCCATACGCAAAATGTGCTCAACGGAATCAACTAATAAGGCTTGAGTTTGTTTGTTATATTCTGTCACGATCAAGATACTGGGTTCACGCTCCACGGCCATGCCACAAAACGCTGCAACATTAACAACGGGTACCATTGACCCACGTAAACTCACTAATCCGGTGACTGCCGGCGGCATGTCTGGCGCATGAGTAATTTCTGGTGTATTTAGCACCTCTCGTACCTTAAATACGTTGATTCCAAATACTTCCTCACGCCCAGTATTTTTGTCAAACCCTAAACTAAATAACAAAACCTCTAATCGATTTGCGCCAGCCAATTTAGTCCGCTCATCAACCGATTTTAATAAGGTATCACGTTGTTGAGATTGTGCAGTATTTGATGTCATTCTATTTTCCTGTGCAATACGGGTTAAAATTTAATGTGCCCTTTTTTATCAGTAAGGAATACACATGGGTTTGACTTAAATACCTTCGGCAGCAGGTAAAAATTTCTTTAGAAAAGCTCCTAAAAATACTGACGAGATAATTGATATCAGCCTAAAATCAAAATTAAAGAATTCATCAACACAGATTCAATACAAGAAAATTCACAATTTATTGATATTTCACATATAATTAGTCTTACTTGAAATTGAATGTACAATCGGTATTAATTCAACCAAATCTGGCTACTCATTAATTGGACCAGTAAATGCCCGCTGAAAAATCAAGCATTTCGTTAATTATTGGAATATCTGTCACCGTCATCATTTCTATCGGCGTGTTAAGTACCTATTTTTTTATAAAAGAAGAAGAATCAAGCAAGCCAATTAGTGACATTAAATTCAAGAAGGCGCTAGAACAACCAAAAAAAGAGCAAGTGGAAATCCCAACGGCTCAACCACCAGAAGCCATAACCCCCCCCAAAAAACCACAACCACAACCAGCGGATCTCAACTTATCAAGTCACATTACTCCGGAAGAATTGAAAGCCTTAAACAAATTCAACAAAAACCAAGATCAAGCGACAAATAAAATTGTGTTAACTCGTCAATCTATAGCATTGCGTGTGTTGAAGGAAGATTTGATCTCAGTCAATATCGATTTTCAAAATAGACCAGCGTTACGATCTCAATTCATTCCCCCACTCCAAAATATGCAGTACCACAAACTGCCAGCGATCTTAAATAGTTTTGGTAAAAAAACAGATTCATCAGCTTATATTTTATTTTGGTCTGCTTTAGTTCGACAAATGTTGCAAACAGATAAACAAGCAATAAAAGCGTTAGTTTTGGCGTTGGAGACTGCCCAGAAAAACAATATCAATGGGGAAAGAATGTTAGATTACCTCGTTAATCATGTTTTAGTTTTGCCAACGAACGAAATATTGCTAGAAGACATTAATCAAATTATTAGCCAACACAACACGATTAAAGGTAAACACCATCCCGATTTAGCATTATTATTAGATTTACGTGCAAGCATTTTTTACCAAAACAATAAGCTCTCTCTCGCGCGCGATAATGCAGAACGTGCGTCTGACATTTGGCAACGTAGTCGTTTTCCGAAAAAACCTGTTTTAATGTCTCATTACATATTACGTAGCGATATTTATTTGGTATTGGATGACGAAACAAATGCAGACCTTATATACGATAAACTAATTCAATTGTTAGATGCTGATTCTAAAGAAGATGACTTAACGAAAAAAGTCATAATGAATAAATACTCCACGTACTATTTACAAAAAAAACAATATGCTAAAGCGTTACCAATGTTCAAGAATTTGTTGAAACAGCTCGACAATACAGTTGATATCGAAGATCCTCAACGTATCCCTTATCTCAAACAAATCGCCGACATTCATCAACTTCTTCACCAGACAAATCAAGCAATTTCTTATTATGATGAGTTATTAACAATTCAGGAAATCGAATTTAGCGAGGATGATTTACGATTCAAAAAAACAGCGGTTATACTGGCGCAATTATATTTATCCACAAAAGATAAAAACACAACAATCACATTATTAGATAAAGCTGAAAAGAATTGGACTACGCAAGGCACGCCAGATGACACTTATCTCGCGAAAATATATTACATGAGAGCGCGCATTCATTTTGACGATGCTGAATATCATTTTGTAAAAACCTTTCTCGATAAAACCTTAAGCATTCAAGAAAAATTTCTCACAAAACAGGATTCTGCTCTGGCTGATACCTATGCTTTGGTTTCAAAATATCACTTTGTCATGGATGACTACACAATCGCGCACAAAAACATAACGCAAGCGATAAAGATTGCTAAAGTAAATAATCCATATAGTGTTCAAGTCATTTCATTTTATACCCTGTTAGCAGACATCTATTTTATAATGGGACAAGTGAGTACAGCAGAATCTTTTTATTTGAAATCAAACGACAGTTTAAAAAAGTCCAAAATCAAGGATAAAAATTTATATATATTAAACCAAATTGGCCTGGCAAATATTCTCATTTATCAGGCAGGTTATTCGAAAGCAATACAATTATTATCTGACAAAAATTTATCGACAGAAAAACGTAACCAAATTACACCACCCACACTCATTAAACTCAAGTTTACCCTAGCAAAGGCATTGATTGAAATTGCAGATTACCGCTCGGCGCAAAAATTACTGGATGAAAGCAAAACACTGGCAAGTCACTACTATAAAAAGCCACATCCAGATTTAGCATCCATTGACGCTTTATCAGCATTATTAGCGACGAGACAAGGAAAATATAAAAAATCACAAACACTGTCGCAAGAAGCACTCAATTCGCGTATGAGTTTTTTTGGAAAAAAACACACACTCATTGCAAAAAGTTTAAATGAAATAGCCGATCGACTCAGTTTCAATGGCAAATATTCCCAAGCGATACCATTGTATGAAGAAGCAAAAAAAATATACGCAAATAAACTGGGTGCAGCTCACAACAAAGTTGCCGAAGTGTTAATTGGCCTTGCCAGTGCCTATTTAAAAACTGGACAATATGATAAAGCACATATTGAAAACACCAATGCAGCAAACATTTTTAAAATTTCCACCAATATGAACCATCCAATCATAGCCATTAACCTAAACAATCAAGCAATTTATTTTCGCCATATTAATAATTTTGATTCTGCATTTAAAGCCTATATTAAAGCACAAGATATTTTGGCATCGTCCTTAGGAGACACCCACCCACAATACGCAACCCTATTAAATAATATTGCCATTTTACTCGCTGATGAAAATAATTTTCCTGATGCAAAAAAATACTTTGAATTATCCTTGGAAATTTTACAAAAAGCTGTGGGTGATAAACATCCGCTTTATGCTGTCACAAGCCACAACTACGGAAATATGTTATATAAAGAAAAACAATATGCTGATGCAGAACGACTATTCATCATTAGCTTAGATATCAGAGATGAAATCCTTGATGAAAACCATCCAGATTTAGCTGATAATTTAACGCATTTGGCAAATTCTTATCAAATCAGAGGAAAATTTGATGTCGCAGAGAAACATCTAAAACGGGCTTTAAAAATTAACCAAAAAATCTATGGCGCCATACACCCTAATATCGCAATTGCTACGGCCAACTTGGCAAAGATGTTTCAACTGCAAAAATTATATGAGAAGTCTGATCAATTTTATCAGCGTGCAATTAATTTGATGGAATTTAATTTTGATGCAGACCATCCCGTTTTACTACGAATCTTGGATGACTATAAATTGTTGTTAAATGAAATGACGATTCAATAACACTGGAGAAACAAAATGTCACGTGCTTCAATCTCAACTGGAAATATTCAAATGGGTAGCCAATACCAAAAATCCAAACAACAACCCGTTGATCCAAAAGCCGCCTGCCATCTTTTAATTTTGGGAAATTTTTCAGGAATTAAAGAAGCTGAATCCACGGTAAAACCAATTCAAGTGGATCGTGACAATTTTGATGAAATATTCGCTCGACTTTCACCCTCGATTCAATTTGAGATTAAGGATGAAGGTGCGATAAAAACGGCAATCAAGTTTTCTGAGCTTGACGATTTTGAACCTGACGCATTGTTTGAAAATGTTGAATTGTTTTCTAAATTAAAAGCTCAACGTCGACGACTCGCTAGTGACGCCAGTTTTGAAGCGACGGCATTGGAACTGGGATTGATAGCGCAAGAAAAGCCAGCATCACCCACGCAAACATCGGAAGAACCTGCAGCCACAGGACTACTGGATTCGATCTTATCCGAAACACAAAACCGTGTTAAACAGGATTCAACAAGCACAATCGCAAGTGATTTAATACGAGACATTGTGCGACCCTACAGCCAACCTGCATCTAACCCTAAAAAAGCAGATTGCTTGTCTACTATGGATCAAGCAATTTCCGCGCAGCTAAATAAACTGTTACATTATGCTGATTTTCAAAACTTGGAGAGTGCATGGCGTGGACTTTATTTTTTAGTGAAAAACCTCGATACCGATGCAAATTTGAAAATATTTATACTAGACATTTCGAAAAATGAATTACAACATTTAAGCAATACTGACGACATAAAATCCAGCCAACTTTACAAACATATTATTACCCCTTTTCATGACACACCGGGTGGAAAACCCTGGGCTGCCATGTTAGGAAACTATATTATGAATGATGCAGCAGAGGATATTATGTTGATGGAACGCATGGGAAGTTTAGCCTCAGCGGCCAACATCACATTTATTTCCGCCGCATCACCTCATTTTGTAAAATGCGAAAAAATCAGTAAAACGCCTGACTTTGATGACTGGTCATTTTCATCAATCAATGCAATAGAACAAGCATGGAATTATTTGCGACAATCCCCTCAAGCAAAACATTTGGCGTTATGCTTTCCTCAGTTTTTGCTTCGCATTCCATATGGCAAAAAATCTCGTCCGGTAGAAACATTTGATTTTGAAGAAATGCCCGAGATGCAACATGACAATTATTTGTGGGGAAATGGAATATGGCTAGTAGCTTACTCACTTGGGGAAAGTTACTCTTTGCACAAGTGGCAATTTTTACCAGGACAAGTCTCTGAAAAATCTAATTTGCCAATTCATGTTTATGTCGATGATGGAGAGCAAACAACAAAACCGTGTGCTGAAACGCTATTAACAGAAAAAGCGATTAACCATGTGAGAGAATCTGGTGTGATTCCATTAATCAGTATTAAGAACCAGGATCAGGTCAGATTGGGACGATTTTTCTCTTTATTTGCAGAACCAACCTTAATCGCGGGAAACTGGTCAGGTTAGGGCTAACTACCGGCACGGCTACCTCGTAAATCAAGGACAAATTTTCGCAGGTTTTTTTTCTGTTCATCACTGAGTCCAAGAAAAGCGACACCACTATAATATTTATCCGCGCGTACATGGCAGTGCATGATGGTACCTTTTATATCAAATTCCTCCGCTTTTTTTCCCACTTGAATGGAAAAGCGGAATCCCAATTTTGCTCCTTTTTCTGCTTCGATATGTGTCATTATTCCCATGCCAATTTCTGAAATATTGACAGTAAACGCATGTACTTTTTTGCCACTACTTAACACAATAACAACTGGCCGTGCTACGGATACTCTGAGTTTTTTACGTTTTTCTGTTGACATGTTTTTTATCGAGTTTTAACTATGGAATTATAACGTCACGAACAAAATTTCCTTTCATCTTAATATCAAAAATTGTGAATAATTTTGTATTGATCAAATCCCAGACTGATTATACCGATTGAAATGCTTGATTTCGTCTAAGACAAAAATCAGTAATGCGCGATTTATACCAAATTAAAATTCGCAATTTGACGCTTAACCGGCGCACAAACATTAAACATTGCTTTACCTGGTTGGTATACTGCCAAACACAATGCAGCATAAGCGCGTTGTTGTTGACGTCCACTTTTCAGTGCAAATTTGAACTGTTGCGTACTCCATTCTTGACCAAGAAAATATCGTTTGTTCAAGTCAAACCGATTGTGATTTATTTGCCACCAATGTTGAATCTTATTTTTATCGGGCCAAGGCAAATCGACTAGCGTCTCATTTTCAGATTCGTTCTCATCTTCTTCTGCTTTATTGATATACAGCCCTTGCGCCAGCAAATCGACACCGGTGATGAAACTAAACGCATTCCCTGCTGCTTTTGCCAATTCATCTTGCTCCATCAATTCCATCAAACTGGGAATTGATTTCACATTGCCCAAATAAGCCAGGCCTTTTATTGCCAATAATATTGTTGCTTCGTCCTGATACAATGTTTTTAAAAGATCAATTGTATTTTGTGAATCTTTTTGCATGCACACATATTGTAATGCTGAATCACCAAATTGGGGATGGTTTACAAAGGATTTTAGGCGTTCCATTGCAGCTGCATCGGAAAATCGAATTGCCGACCACGCTGCATAAAACTGAATGTCTTCATCATCATGATCCATCAGTGGTTTGATCAAATCATGCAGTGGATTAAAACCATTTTCCGCCGCTGCTAAGACTGATGCGAGCAATATTGGTTTTTCTTCTGATTTAAATGCTAAAGACAATTGTTCCATAGAAATTTTTCTACACTCACTCAATACACGAATGACGAGTGCTTGTAAATTAGGGTTTTCACTGGAATACAATCGACTTAATAATGCATTGATGTTATCACTGTGAATCCATATGAGTGCATCTACCATTGCGTTGACTAAATGAGGTTGCGGCTCGGCAAGTTCATAAATTGAATCAAATTCTTCCTGCATATCACGTGATGCACTAAAGTGTGTCGCACTAAAAAATTCCCCATATTCTTCAAAGCTCAAATTGTCTTCCAGAAAAGGCCAACATGCCTTACCGGAAACTTTCAAACCATTTAAATGAGCGTGCAACCTATTTTCTAAGACCATTAAATCCGCGAGAGTTTCACTATCTCGTTGGTGTGCTTGATTGCGTTGCATAGCAAGAAACGCTGAATCATCAGCAAACTGTTGGACAATTTCGGGGATAATTGGAGTTTCTTTCATTGAAGTCGGTTTCTCATTCTACTTTATCAGCATAAAATTTTGTGGTGAGAATTATGCGGAAATAATTCAATTCATGTTGTACAAACTGCCTTCGGCCTGATCATTTTTCAAGTTGCTTGAAAATATTTCTGGATTCTTCATACAATATTTTTTGCTCTTGAAAATTATCCAATATTTGACCGGAAAATGTGTATTCTTTTCCATCAATTTTTTTCTGAAACTGTTCGATACTGACGCCTACAATATCTGTCGTAAACTCAAAACTCTCAATTAATTTCTTCCACAAGGTAAAGTCTTTTGTGTTTTGCTTAAGTATTGCTTGTACCAACAATTTCTCATTCTGCAAACGTTGGCAATCAACCTCTAATGCTCTATACCAATCTGGCTCAGGCTGTCTACCTCTTGTGTAACTAGGCTGATCTTCAAACCGCCTAATTTCATCACCCAATACATAAACCAAGGCATTTAGTAAATCATAATGGTCTCTATATTGTGTTTCCAGTTGAATTTTCCATTTATCAACTTTTTCATCGATTGAATCTAATCGACGGAGATTAGTTGTTTTCTGAATTTCCTTGAGAAATTTATCAAATTTTTTCCAAATTATTTTGTCTTGCAAAAACCTCGCATCCATAGTCAGGCTTCCGTTTTTCGTATTAGTGAATGGTAGTTCTGGTAAATCTTGCGCGTAGATATAATTAACAGAGTTTGTTAGCAAAACAAAAAGAATGGAATAACAATAGGTCACAATTCTTTTTTGCTTAAGCAAGACAAATTTTAATCGTTTTTGATAAATAATGAAATGCACTCGCTTGCAAATAGTGACAACCGGAATCTAGTGGCGTATTTAATTCAGTGGACAACTCGAATTGAACATCCATAAAATGAAATTTATCTTCGCCAATTTGAATTATCTTAATATCACCACTAAACAAAATCCTGTCTTTCAAGAAATTTTGGTTAATCGCTACCTGATCCGCCTCTGAAATACATGTTAAATAAATACCTCTCATATACTGAAATTGAGATAATTGTTCATGTTCAGTTGAAAGCCAAGCTCTTAAGCGAACCCAAGCTTTATCACTAATTTGATCTTTACTATCTTGGACACTATCAATATGTAATCCAACGCCATCTGCAATCATTTCATTTGATAACGTTTGCTCAATCATCGTCATCTTCGCCTGAGAGTAAAATAGGCATAAATTCGACGCTGTTTTTCCAACTGGTCATGGCCCCTTCTTCTGATAAATCAAATGCCAATATATTTGAAGTAGTTTCTTGAAGTAATGCCCGAATAAACAACGACGGTCCCCAACCTGGATTTTCCAATTGCAATTCCAGCGGTATTTCAACATAAGATGTCATATCAAACGTTGCTTGATTCTTTGTTGATTTTGATGGATCTGTATAATTTTGCTCATCATGGGAAGGGTATCGCTTGTGGGGATCCTGAATTTCAAAACAGCGAGATTGACCATTTGATGGATTTTCAATTACTATTTTTATAGCCAACTCAATGTTGTTAAACAACTTAATGAAGGTATTACTAAAACAATAAGAGACCATTAGACGAAGAAACAAGGTGTTCTCCAAATAATTAATTCCATCAGCATAAATCACTATGCCGTGAACATCATCTTCAAGATCTGGGAATCCTTTTCTATCTTCGCAACTAAATAACTCAGGAAATTCGAGTTCTACTGGATTATCCCAAAGTGTATTCATTTAATATCGATTCCACCCTTGTCTTTTCATTTGACGACTACCAATGTTAACGCGTTTCAGTCTTGGCTCACAACTATCGCAAAATTCACCTTTGGCATCAACTTGATCATCAGATCGGAAAAACATCGTACAAAGCGTTCCGGAATCGTGAACATACCATTTACCACTTGATGTTCGTTTTTTTCTTGTCTTCGGGTGTCTTGAACTAACGAGTTTTGCATTTGTAGAACAGTGTGGTCCCTGTCCACCGTGTTTATTCGTATGCCATTTATCATTTTTTTCCCACCCTTTAGCTGATCCCTTGGCATTGTATAAGCGTTCTCGCTTAACCACTTGCTGCACGCCATGGCCGACCTCATGGGTTAACGTCTGCAATACCGTCATTTTTTGCTTATCTCGTGATCCTGGCTCATTTATTCTAACGCAACAAAAATTGCCAATACTATGTCCTAAATAATGACTTCGTTCTCGCGTTCGAATTTTCACATTAATTTTTTTGCCGTCATCAAGCGCTTTTTTTATTCGATCATGTTCATCTAATTTGACTTTTATTTTTTTTTCACCATCGAGTGTTGCATGTTTTTTTACATTGTACCAAGATCCACGTCCATTTATTCTGGCTTTTACTGAGCGTATTGCCTTTTTTTCAGCGAGTGGTCTATCAGTGGCTTGCTCATACTCCGCGGCTGTAGAGTCTCCCTTATATTTTGCGTTTTTAGGCTCATATATATCGTTTAGTACAACCAGACGTAAATGAAAAGGTCGGTCAGAAAGCTTTGGCTTTTTTTTATATAAATGTGTTAGTGCATTTGAAGATTTCGTGTTCTTCTCATCAACCAGGGTTTTCGTCATTGCTTTATTTTCTAATTCAATGAAACCTTTATCGACACCAAATGCTTTCTCAAAATCTCCCTTTAATTCATCAAAAAAAGTTTTGCAATCGGCATTCATGTAATGCACGGTGTAAAATAATTTTCGCCATATTTCAAATTCTTCCAATTCCACCGGGCTAGATCGATCACCACGTTTTGAGCATTTTACTGTGTATTTATCGCCACCTATATGAGGTAACAAAATTTTGTTTTTAAATTTGTCCTTTTTATTTTTCGTTACCTTTTTTCGAGGTCTCGCACGAGATCGCCTACTCAGGTATTTTTCATCTTGATTATCACCCCCAGGCTCCACCCACCACTCGACAAGAGCGACGTCTTCTTCACCTAAGCTGCTTGCCTCTACCTCAACAGCAACCCGATTTCCGAAATTTTTATCTGCGTCATATGGCAAGTTAACATATTGCTTAACCATTGCATTACTCCTCTGGAACCACGTTCATTTTTTTCAAATCCCAGTTTTTATCTTCGGTTTGCTCAGGCGCATCTATTGCTATCACAATTAATGGTGCTTGCAGCACAGGAAAGGGAGGCGTGTTTTTATCATTATGTAACATAATATCAAAGGAACGACAGACATTTTTCCCTTCCGCCTTTACATCAAATGAATAGAGTACAAATTCTGCTTTACCTTTGGTTTTGCTCGAGACCACACCACCTGCACTGCCTGGCTCATCACCGGTACTCATTTTAAAATTTGAGTCTTTCACGCAAAATGGATTTCCATCGGCTTTGACTTTTTTCGTGCCTTTATCCGTATCACTCGACATAGCAATATTTGGATAAGGTATCGGCACTGGTCCGGCGGGAGGAATTGGTGTTTTACACACATCTGGAAAAGCAATGGTGACACCATTACTACCTTGATGAACCACACTCATAAAATTTGCACCGACAGTTACTGGCATAACAACTCCTACTTATTCTACTATTGCACCAACATGTATTGCTGATCTCATTCCAGCCTCATTTCCGGAATATATGACTGCATGATCACTGGGACCAGATTCTTCCGAAAACGCTTGTGCAGCACAAGCCAATTGAATACCTGCTGTTGCCGCACCAACCTCACCCACCGTATCCGCAAAATGATTTAACGTAAGATCATCATCAAAAAGTGAATTTAGCCGAACATTAATCAAACCCCATTCATATGCAGGATACGACTCTCCGTTTAAATCTGATATGACCCAGTTAACAGGTGATGTACTATTTTGATCTAAATTCAACGCTTCAATTGCTTGAGTTAATCCCGCGCCGGTACTGCTTTTATCACCCTTTATGGAATTTTCTTCTAGGCCGGTGCCGATGTTACCAATTCCCAATATGGGTTTAATTTTTCGTTGTTTTGCAGCTTTTACCTTTTCCAATAAAATAACTGTACCAGCTTCACCAGCGATAAAACCAAATGGATTTCTGTCTGTTTTTAAGCGCCACAAATCATCATAATGGGCTAAACGATTATCGATAAAATACGAATCCGGAGAAACAATCAAAACATGCTGTACTTTCGACTCTAATAAAAATTGTTTTGCATTTTCGATTAGTTTATAAATTCCCGTTGCCCCAGATTGGATTCCAGAAACATCAAGAAAGGTTGGCAAAACCATGTGTCGTATACATTCATCCAGAAAATCCTCACCTAATTTTAATGCATTTATGGCGGGATCAACTTCGGGTAGTGCAAACCATAACGCGGTTTTTCCCATGTCGGCGCGACTTAGTTTGGCTTGCTCCACAATATCAAACAAAGGGCGTTTGATTAATTCATATAACCGCGATTTGCCGGGCAAATCCAAATCAATATAATTACAAAATGCGCCTGCAAGCACTTCGGGATCCTCATCATTTGGATCCCGAGCAATTGGAAAATAATTGGGAAAATCAAAAAAACCAGCCACATCAGCGTTAATCGCCGCTACGGTTTGAGCACAATTGACGCCAACTGCTGTTTGAAGTGTTATTGCGGAAATGCAAACGGAATCATCATTAAATTGCAACATCACATTGCTCCAAGCCAAGTTTTATCCACAAAACTTTCGCCAAATTCCAATGGCAAGGAAAACTGCCACGCCAGCAAAGCATCACTCGATTTTCATCAGGGTCAATTACAACAGTATCCAATTGTACTGTGTGATATTGAGATTGGTTATCCACATTGGCTTCTACCGAAAATCGAATGGTTGGTAATATACAATCTACTGGTCCGTTTTCACTTGCATTCACCACTTGCAATATTTCACCGCCTTGCAGAAAGGTTGGGGTTTTCAAATCACCTGCCGCGTTGTCGTAATAACGCGTATTAAAATCTTTGGGCAATAGGGGATTACGTGTTTTCAACCAATTTTCGTCATAGGTGCCAGCAAATTGTTTCCGCGGTAACCAATTGCGACCGACCGTACCAAATCCTGCCGGAGCAGGTTTGTCTCGCCAATTGCTGATCAAAGTAGAACTGTATTCTATATTGGGTAATGGAAAATCCTGAATACGATCCCCACCGGATAATACAAAACCCTTTCCTACGGGATTACGTTGTTCAAATCCGGGAATTTTGGGGTCTGTGTGTAATTCGTCTAGTCCACCATACGCATTTTCATAATTAAGCGGTACTTTCTCAAATGCTTCCGGCGAAGAAATTTGCCAGCCTTTTCCCAACTTATCCCAATAGCGATCACCAAACACTTTTACCACTTTTGACATCAAACCGATTTTCACTCCAACATCCAATGCGGCAGCGGGGCCATTGATTGCCCATGCATGGCCAACCATTGATACATTTGTGGTGGTACGGGTATGAACTAAATCGGACTCAAATTTCATGCTGGATTTTTCCGGTTCGCCCCAGTGCTCGTCTTCTAAAAATATTTCCGCTTGCTCATCCGCTAGCGTAACAACAGATTTGGATTGATTTAATTCAAATGTCCCTTTGATAATAATTACAACGTGGTTATTGTCTTGATGACAAACCACTGGCATTGCGAATGCAGAGAAAGGTGTATCGTTTATAATATCTAACATGGATTTTTTAATTGATTTCCGAATTAATTAAGAGAAATTGAGCCACCTTTTAATTTATTTGCCCCGCTTGATCGGCTAACAATATAGGTACCGCGAAGCATAATTTTGCCATTTTCTGTTAGCGTAATGCTGGCTTTTCCACACTGAAGTTTTATTTCTCCATTTGTAGAAATGAATTGTTTTTCTATCGCATTGTTTGCCGTATTAGCATCCAAGCTTAATGTTTGTATTTTATGTAATAAAATCGGCTTGGTTACATCTCCTCTATCAAAACAAACTAAAAACTCATTACCCAAGTCTTTTTCTGTTACTGCGCTAATTGATTTATTCACTTCAATTCTCACGTGAGATAAATGGGGATGCTGTACAAAGAATTGATTGCTTTCTTTTTCATAACTTAAGGGTGAAACGTAGTTTCCGGAAAATCGATTATTATCCGTTAGTTCTCGACGTATGGCATGTTCAATAGCATCATCCAGTACATCCAGCGCTTCATTTTCTAGTACTACAGTTTCCGTGTCATATTTCATGTTTTTCATCTTAATTAGTTTTGTGCTATTTTACTGCCTTTAATGGTAATATTTGATGATGCTTTAACATTAATTTTACCAGATCCTTTTAAATTAATATCTTTACCACTAATCGTGATTTCACCATTTTTCTTCATCACGATGCTAGCTTTACCGGTTTTTAATGTGATTTGATCACCCGCTTCAATTGTTAACTTTTTACCAACATCCAAATTGTCGTCTTTGCCAATTGTTGTGGTTCGTTTATCTCCCACGTTGAGTGTAAGTGCTTTTCCAATATCTTCTGTTTGATCCTTTCCAACTTGTAAGGATTGATTAGCGCCAATGGATACTGTCTCATCTTTACCAACGTCTTCAACTCGATTGGCGCCTATGGAAATTTTCTCATCTTTTTGAACTGATTCAGTTCGGTTGGCTTCTATGGTAATGGTTTCGTTATTTCTCACAGTTTCCGTACGATCATTTCCAATCGTTATGGTTTCGTCATTGCCAACCTCTTCCGTCCTATCATTGCCGACGTTGGTAGTTTCATCGTTTTCCACGATATTGTTTTGATCTTTTTCTGCGTGAATATAAATTTCTTCACTGCCCTTTAAGTCATCAAAACGTAATTCATTAAAATTGGCTGTGCCGCCTTCTTTAGTTGAACGACTTTTCCAGCCACTTTGTGTTTTTTTCGCTGGCAAATCATAAGGTGGTACGTTATCGGCATTATAAACACAGCCAGTTACCAATGGTCTGTCGGGATCACCTTCCAGAAAACTCACCACCACTTCATGGGTGATTCTCGGCAAGAAAAATGCGCCCCATTGTTTGCCAGCCCATTGTTGTGACACGCGAACCCAACAGGAGCTGTTTTCGTTATTTTCACCCACACGATCCCAATGGAACTGAACTTTAACTCGACCATGCTCGTCAGTATAAATCTCTTCCCCTGATGGCCCAACTACCACTGCGGTTTGCGGTCCCTGCACAAATGGTTTTCTGGTTATTTGTGGTGGCCGATACGCTACCTGACTGGGAATGCAAGTAAAACTGTTACTGTATTCATTTGCACCACTTTCACCTAAATCATAACTGTTTTCACGTGCATAATGTGTTACTGATGTTAGAACGTATTCTTTGTCTTTTTCAGATTCTATTTCATGTGTCGCCAACACAAACATGCTGCCAGCGGCAAATGTGCGGTATGTACCAGCGGATGAAACGACATTGTGCGCCGTCTCACATTCTTCAATTCGGACTTTTGTTAGGCCATCTCCATCGCCGCGATTTTCATATAACCCAGGGTAATCATATTGTTCAAAGTCTGTTATACCAGGCAAGTCTACAATGGTATCAACTGTGGTGGATACGTCCGTGCTCGGCGTTAAATAATTGTAATCATCCTGGCTCCATTTGCCAGTGATAATATTGTATTCATTTGACCATTCCGTGAGTTGATCATCAGATCGTCCGCCATCGTAAAAGTGTGCATGATTATCCACGCAAGTCCCATAGGCATTAATATCATCCGCGATCACCATGGTATGTTTGCCATTTTCATGTTTGAAAAAATAGAATATGCCTTCCTCTTCCAACAACCGTGATACAAAATTAAAATCGGTTTCTCGATACTGTACGGTATATTCACGTTCTTTTAAATTTCGACTGACGTTAATATCAAAATCGGAATATCCGCGAGAATTAAAAACTTCTTCTATAATAGCCGATGCTGTCATATTTTGAAAAATGCGACAATCCTGTATCAAATCCAACAATGTAAACCAAGATACAATTTCTGCGTTGTAGATTCGATAACCATTTCTGTGGATTGGTCCCGCGACGAACTGGGATACATAACCATTGAAGATTCTCGGTTGGTCATTGGCAACTTCAATCTGAAAATCGACTTTTTGGCCTATTATATCCTTAGCCTTTATATTCTTGTTTATGGATAGTAACTCTAAATGAAATTGAAACGGTTTGGATATGTACTCTGTACCCGAAATTGCTTGCAGTAAAAGTTCATCTGCACCCAATGAGGAGCTAATTGAAAGAAATTTTTCGTTTTGTGTCAGCAAACCCATATGACTTCTCTTTTAAATTTTAAAATGTTAATTAGCCCGTATTTCTTACACGATTCACGGATTTTCACTTGATCCTTGATTTAATTATCATTTTTTTCAAGACAAAAAATCATTGATTTAACCGGTTCATTTTGTTCGTTTCGAATGTCAAATTCTTCACAGCTCATCATATTCAACGCAGCATCTTTTGCGCAATCCAGTACATATTCTTTACTATGCTGATAACGTCCGGTGTTCCGCAAACAATTTGAAACAGTTGAATTAAGCTCAATACTAAACAGGAAACGACCACCCGATACGAGTTTCGTATTTACCAATTGAAATAGTTTATCTAGTTTTCCTATGTAAATTAATACATCCATAGCAGTTATAATTTGATATGTTTTTTTATGTTGTTCGAGAAACGAAAAAATATCCTCGTGATATAACTGCTGATAAACCGATTTATTTTTTGCCTTTGTCAGCATATCGTCAGAAATATCCACTCCAACAATTTGCTTTATATTTCCTTGTAATTGTTCTGCAACCAATCCGGTACCACAACCAAGATCAAGCAGTGTGGAATCATCGGTGATAAACGTTGGATCACTTAAGAGAGTTTGTTTGGCTTTAATCGCACCAACGTATTTTAAATTGCCTACTAATTGAGAATCAAAAATATCGGAATAACGATTAAAGTGTGCTCGTAAAAATTCAGCTGGCACACGACCAGGTGCTTCGGCGTCACCGGTTTTTGCTAACATGAAATCAACAACCGCTGGAATATCTGATTCTGCAATATCGTATTGTTTTGATTCACTCAAACACTGTTGGCGTCGACAATGGCGCGCCTGATCATGATTACCCAGGGTTTGATACAGAAAGGATAAGCCTTCCAACGCTGACTGATTTTCCGGCTCTTGCTCTATGAGTGCAAGATAGGCGTCGATTGCAGCTTGTTTGTTTCCTAGTGGATTGACAAGTTGCGACCAATGAAATGAAACTGGCGGATTACCAAATGCAAAACCTGCGTCTGCCATTGCTTGTCGGCATTGTTTTTCCGCCTGCGAATCAGATTCATTTAATGTACTCACTTTATTGATAAACACGCGTCCTTTCCTTATTTGCTTTGGTCAATATGAATAAAATCGTTTTCAAATTAAGATAGGGGTCATTCTACTGTAGATAAAAAAATATCCTTGTGACTTAGATTACAGATTGCACAACTTCAGAAAGGGATGTTTCACTTTTTTAAACCTCCGGTGTCGATAAAGTGTCAAATGGTATATTAATCATTTTGTACCATATGCCAAGAACTTACACATAAATTATTTGATCCTTGGCCAATATTAGTTCGATATTTTCGTTACATGCAGAAAATTATAAAAATAATTGATTCACGTGCCGAATCGGTGCGTAAAATATACATTATGTTTCTAATTTTTTACGCTAGTTAAAGGATAAGCATGGGAAACCAGTCTGTATTTCAATATCCCTCCTCTACAAACCAAATACGTTTATTGGCTAGTTTTCTTTGTGCAATTATTCTTCCCCTTAATCTTTTCGCATCTGAGATGATTCAAATTCCAGCAGGCGAATTTATTATGGGTAGTGATACGATTGATACCGAAGATCGTTCACAAAAATACGGCTCCCGAGATCCCTGGTTTCTCAATGAGCATCCTTTGAGACGAATTAATTTACCCAGTTACACCATTGATAAATTCGAAGTCACAAACAAAGCATACTTACAGTATATTTTGGATTCTCCACGATCTCTCCCACAAACTTGGTTAGAAAATGGTTATGCCTTAAAACTGAAAGCAAATAAATTATCTCAAATGGATGAGACCAATCTACGTCAACTGGTTCTTGATGTATTTAAGCTGGATATTGATACTCGACGCATGAAAGCAGATGCTCTGTACAAAGCCATTAAAATACGTTGGGAATATCTCGATAATTTACCTATTGTGAAAGTCACTTGGTTTGAGGCCAATGACTACTGCAATGCAATGGATAAGCAGTTACCAACAGAAGCACAATGGGAAAAAGCAGCTCGCGGACCCAATGGAAACGAATTTGCGTCTGGTATGGAGTGGTCAGAAGGCATGAGTAATAATGGCGAAGAATACTGGCTGGATGGGGTTGCCCCCGTAGGTTCATATCCAAAAGACAAATCATTCTATGGTGTAATGGATATGATTGGAAACGCATTTGAATGGACAAAAGATTGGTACGATAGTAACCCTGGCTCAAATTATAAAAGTAAGGATTTCGGAAAATATTTTAAAGTTATCAAAGGCGCCGGTTTTGGCAAAGAAGGCCACTACTTCCTCAAGCATTATTTACGGGCAGCATTTAAAACCAGATTATTACCCGATGATACCAATCACGCTCAGGGTTTTCGCTGTGCATCAAGACTAAAGTAAATCGAATTTCTCTGCTAATTTGACTTCATTTTCCCATCCACTATAAGCAAAGACTATTTGCCCATCTTATTGTGGAATAACGAAAAATTAACGTTTTTGATGATTAGACGATAAGAATAATTGGGCACTACTGATGAAGCGTTGTTGTAGATCAATAAATTGGACAAGGTTTAAATATCATCCTGATTCAGGTGTAATGCGAAACAGCGTAACGCAAAAACGGGGATAAAGAATGATTCCGGAAAAATTGGACACTATCTTAGACACACACACAATTTTGCAAAATGTTGCAGAAAACATTGCAAAAATCATTGTTGGAAAAAAAACACAAATTGATTTAGCGCTAACTTGTTTGTTAGCAAACGGACATTTGTTAATTGAAGACTTACCCGGTGTTGGCAAAACCACACTTTCATTGGCAATGGCGAAAACCTTTGGCCAGGCGTTTCAACGAATTCAATTTACAAATGATTTGTTACCAGCGGATATTCTTGGTATTTCAATTTATGATAATAAAGCGCAAGAATTTCAATTTCATTACGGCCCAATTTTCACACAAGTTTTATTAGCGGATGAAATCAATCGTGCAACGCCCAGAACGCAAAGCGCTTTGTTAGAAGCGATGGAAGAAAAACAGGTAACACTGGATGGTAAAACCCATGATTTACCCAATCCGTTTTTTGTCATTGCAACACAAAATTCAGAAGAACAAATTGGTACGTTTCCATTACCAGAATCACAAATGGATCGTTTTCTTATGCAAATTGAAATTGGTTATCCTGCGGAAGAGGCGGAAAAATCATTGTTATTGGGAAAAAATCCTCGGGAAAAAGTCAATGACATCAAGTCAGTTTTAACAACAAAACAATTGCTTATGATTCAAAATTCAGTTGATTCAATACACATTTCTGATAAGTTGTTGGCTTATCTTATTCAACTCATTCGAAACACACGAAATTCTTCATTTTTTACTACTGGTTTGTCGCCTCGTGCAGGTTTAAGTTTGCAAAAATGCGCTCGCGCTTGGGCAATGTTAAAAGGTCGAGATCATGTATTGCCAGAAGATGTGCAGGCCATTTTTCCCTATGTTGCTATGCATCGTTTAACACTGAACTCAAACTACAGCGATAAAAACAAAATTGATATTCTAGATGAATATATTAAACAGGTTGCTGTTTAATGTCATCGCAGTCACTCTCGGTATCAAAATTAATTCTGCAACAAATAGATCGCTGGGCGAATAAAAAGCTTCAACCTGAAAATGACACTATTACAATCAACCGTAAACGGCTATATATATTGCCAACTCGATCGGGTTTAATGTTTATCGTTTTATTTTTGGCAATATTAGCGGCAGCCATAAATTATGAAAATAGTTTAAGTTATTTACTCACATCGTTGTTAGTATCCATTGGTATACTGTGTATGATTTACACACATCAAAATTTAAATAATCTTCAGTTTTTTGCTCAACCACCCAATCCTTGTTTTTGTGGAAATAATGCTGATTTCCCGTTAAGAGTTTCGTCAAGTGACAAGCGTCTTCATTTGAATATTCATATTGTTGATAAAGAAGGTAATCTAACCTTCGCGCATTTACCGGCTGAATCCGAATCAATTACTATTCGTTTTTCTATTCCCACAAAACAAAGAGGCAAACTTTCTTTAGGAAAATTAAAAATTCATACCGAATTTCCCTTAGGATTATTTCATGCTTGGACCTGGATTCACCTAAACATCAATTGCATCGTTTATCCCAAGCCTATGCCACAATTACATAATTTTCATCGTTCGGGAGAAAAGAAGACCGGTAGTAATTTAACATTAAAACCCGGTGTTGATGAATTTGCTGGTGTGCGAGAATATCAAAAAGGCGACTCACCAAAATTATTTGCATGGAAATCCATTGCAAAAACCAATCAATTGCAAACTAAACAATTTTTCGCAGAAGCTGGCAATGATTTGCATCTCGATTGGAATCAATTCCCCAAACACATTCCAGTAGAAACACGCCTCTCCATATTGTGCGAGTGGATTATTCAACTCTCAAAGCAAGACGTTCGATACGGGATAACGATACCCAACACACATATAACCCCTAACCACGGTAAAGCCCATTATCATGCGTGTTTGACTGCCCTTGCGATGTTCCAAAAACCCACCACAATCTAACATGTTTAAACGACTCGAAAATCATCCTGCGAACTGGGCATTAATCTGCATAATCCTTGTGCTATCGCCACAAGCAATGGTATTCCCTGGGTGGATTTCCGCTTTAATCATTTTATTTTTATTGTGGCGCTTTTTTATAAACTTGAATCCCAATCATCAACCATCAAAATGGTTATTGATATTAATTCTTTTTTCAACGACGTTCTTGGTTTTTATCGATTATGGAACAATTATTGGAAAAACTGCTGGAACCGCGTTTATCGGCATTTTACTTTCAATTAAATTATTGGAAAGTAAAGTTAAGAAAGATTACATGGTAGTCATCGCATTGTGTTTTTTCTTTTTAGTGCTTAATTTTCTTATCTCACAAAGTATTTTAACAGCGATTTATTTATTTTTAACGGTTATCGTTTTGATCGCAACAATGATCCTTATCAATCAAGAAACGGCTCCTTTCCAAACCAAAGCGCGATTTAAATATGCAACAAAGTTGACCTTACAAGCGTTACCACTTATGTTAATTATTTTTATCTTATTTCCACGCATTCCTGGCCCATTGTGGGCACTACCGAATGACGCAAAATCCGGAACAACGGGATTAAGCGATAGCATGACACCGGGCAATATTGCTGAATTAATTCAGTCCAGCGCCCTCGCCTTTCGCGTAAAATTTGAAAATAATATTCCGTCAAGAAATGATTTATATTGGCGTGTTATGGTGTTTTGGCAATTTGACGGCAGAACGTGGCGAAAAGGGCCTAAAAATCAAAATAGAAATATGACTATTTCAAATCAGGCAAAAGTCGTTGATTATACCATTACACTTGAACCCAGCAAAAGTAAATGGTTACCGGCACTTGATATCCCATTCGGCGGTAAAAATAAGGTCATTTTCACAAATGATTTCACCTTAGAAACCAAAGATGATATTGACTCTTTATTTCGATATAACTCAAAGTCATTTTTAAAATATACCGTTAACAAGGATATTTCCAGCTGGGAAAGTTTTGCAGGATTAAGCGTACCACATCAAAAAAATCCAAAAACAATAGCCCTTGGAAAAAAATGGGCGACAGAGTTTTCAAACCCAGTCGATATCGTTAATAAAGCACTCGATAAATTTAACAAGCAAGAATATCATTATACGCTGCATCCGCCGTTAACGCTGAGCGATCATCCTGTTGATGAATTCCTATTTGAAACGAAAAGCGGCTTTTGTGAACACTATGCGAGTGCTTTTACTTTATTGATGCGTTCAGCGGGAATTCCATCACGTGTCGTTGTTGGCTATCAAGGTGGTACTATCAATCCTTTTACCGGAGACTATTCCATAAAACAATCCGATGCCCACGCCTGGGCCGAGGTATGGATTGATGGCAGAGGATGGATACGAACCGATCCCACTGCCGCTATCGCACCCGAGCGCATCGAAAAAAATGTGAATGCAGCTCTGGCTGAAAATGAATCACGGCCATTACATATGCGCTTGGATTTTGGTGTGATAAAACAACTCAAACTGTATTGGGATGCAGTGGATAATAAATGGAAACAAATGGTTTTAGGCTATAACTTTAAACGTCAAAAAGATTTTTTGTCTGATTTATTCAAACGAGACATTCAATTTCAGGACTTGGGCTTGATGTTGATATTTGCGTTTTTTGTAACGACATTTTTGATTGCGTTATTAATATTTAAGCCTTTTTCATTCCACAAAATTGATCCTATGCAAAAATTATACAACCGATTTTGTAAAAAAATGCATAAGTTAAATATTATAAGAGTGCAATCTGAAGGCCCTCAGGACTTCGCAAAAAGAATCATTAAAACAAAACCGGAGTTAAAAGATAAAGTGGAAAGCATTACCAATTTATATATAGACTATGAGTACCGTTCCGTTATTTCTGATGATAAGCTCATTTCTATGAAAAACTTAGTCAGTCAGTTGTAAATGTTTTTAGTAATCGCTAGCCTGTCTCAAACTTATCTAATGTTAAATAAATTTTTAAATCATCGATTCTGATTAATATCGCAGTAACGCTATTGCTAAAAATTGGCTTTTACGGGTTTACTTTCTTGCTCAATTTCCACACCAATGGTCGATCTCGCTTTGACACAAATATAAATGACATCTCGACCAATGCGATCATTCATCGCGGCACAAGGTAATAAAAAATGACGACTAACGCGTTGTAAATGTGCTGCATCCACAGTGTGAGTATCAAACGCACCATCGCCGAGCAAACGGTCACCCAGTAATTCTTTTCCCCATACTTCTACCCAAACGGAGAATCCCATAGAAGCCGCAATTTCTGCATTATCTGCATGCAGCACATAAGAATAATTTATACTGCAAACCGATCCGGCCGTATGTGTACTTCGGTCAATGCTTAACGATACATTGTCAATTCTTGCCATACATCACCTAATTAATAACTTACTGTTTTAACATAGCAAATTTCACTAGCACCCAGCAACATGCATTTGATCGATGCTTAAGTATTAGACTAAAGAACTTATCGTCAGATCCCGCTATATGTTCAATTCCCTAATTTATGGATTTAATCTTTAGATCTAATTTTCAACTAGATTATTAAGCCGGCTATGAAACAAAATACCCTATTAATCGTGGATGACAGTAAAACATCTCGTTCAATGACAAACTCCATCTTAAAGGAGTTAAATCCTGACATTTCAATTTTACAGGCAAAGGATGCGCAGGAGGCACTAAACATAGTTGCAGCAAATGACATTTCTTATTTATCCATTGATTTTAATATGCCAGGTATGAACGGATTAGAACTAGCAAAAAAAATCATTCCAGCGTATCCCGACTCAAAGATTGCGTTATTAACCGCTGATATCCAGCCTGACATTCGTAGAAAATGTGAAGAAATAAATGTAGCGTGTATCAACAAACCCATTTCTAAAATCAAATTGCAAAAAATGCTGGAATATTTTGATGCGTAATCTCGATTCCTTTTCAGAGCTTGAGGAAGATTGGTTAAAAGAACTGTTTAATTTAGGAATAGGTTCGGCTGCCTTATCACTAAATCAAATGATGAAACAAGAGGTTTCATTATCCGCACCTCGTATCAGCTTTACTCTGATTAGTCAATTTCTGGATATGTTTAGCGATGATGAAAATATTGTTAGCATCACCCAACAAATTCGTGGACCCTTTTCAACAAACTCAATATTATTGTTTAAAGAAACACATAGTCAAAAAATTGCAGAATTGTTGCTTAAACAGAAATTGACTGAAGAAAGTATGTCGGTTTTGGAGGAAGAAGTATTATCCGAAGTGGGAGGTGTGGTTTTAAAGTCTTGTATTGACGCAATTGCACAATCGATTGATGCGTCTTTTAACATTGGAATTCCGATGTATCAAAAATCGAAAACCCATGAACTGCTAAAGTCAAACAATCTTTTACCAAACGATATCATATTAACACTTCATTTATCCCTCACCTTAAAAGAAAGCGATATCACGACTTACATCGCATTTGTGTTTACTCCTGAAGCATTGCATGATTTTTTTGTTCATCAACAACAGTTCCTCAACACAATCGACATGAGTAAATAAAAAAAAATGTTTATTTTGGTAAATAGACAATTTTAGAGTCAATTTCCAATCTTTCGATTGGATAATCATAAAGTCTTTCTAACAACGCTTCTGACATTAATTGTTTTTTTTCTCCAACGTGGCATTCACCGTTTTCGAATAAAAATATTACCCGATCACAATATTTTTCTACTAAATTGACATCATGTAAAACAATTAGCGCTGCCTTGTTCTCTTGTTTTACGACTGTTTGAACATGATTTAATATATGATGCTGATATTTTATATCAACTTGACTCACTGGCTCGTCTAATAAATAGAGTTTAGGTGATTGCACAAGAATTGTCGCAAATGCCACTCGACGCATCTCTCCACCTGATAATTGTGTGATATTTCGATTTGCCAGATGCGTTACACCTGCCCACTCCAAAGCCAAGATTGCTTTATTTGTATCAATTTCTTTATCAAAGATTTGGTTTGATTGATAAGCATATCGACCTTGTTTTACGTAATCCAAAACTTTGATGGGGAAAATATTATCGTCTTTTTGTAACATTAATCCGATTAATTGAGCAAATTCTCGTTTTTTAATGGTTTGCAAATTGTTTGAATCAAATAAAATTTCTCCGTCGTATTCGTTATATAAATTAGCGATAGCGAGCAACAACGTGCTTTTTCCTACACCATTTTTACCTAGCACACCCCAACATTCACCAGCATTCATGGTAAAACTCAGGTTTTGATAGAGCAATTTTTTATTTCGAAACAGCGATAAATTTTTTACTTGTAACATTTTTTTAGCCAATGGATGTTCTTCGTAATAAATAAAGAAACATTGGGACACCCAGTAGCGCAGTTACCACACCAACTGGAATACTATTTGGTAAAAATATCACGCGAGAAAGTGTATCGGCTAATAATAAAAATGAACCACCAAATAACACACACGCGATCAATAAGACACGATGATCTGTACCAACAAACATTCGCATTAAATGAGGAATGATTAATCCGACAAAGCCGACGCTTCCAGCAAGACTGACTGAAAATGCTGTTAATATTGCTGCGGAAGAAAATATGAGTATTTTTAGTTTATTAATGGAGACACCCAGTGAAGCAGCAGATAATTCGCCTCGCATTAATAAATTTAACTCACGGGAATAAACCAACAAAATACAAAATACGACAAATAATACAATATACGCCCAACCTGGATCTGGTGCATGACTTAAATCTCCCATCAACCAAAAAAGCATACTTGGCAATTGCGTATTCGCTGACAAAGATAACAATAAACTGATAATTGCACCCCAACCGGCGGCAATAACGACACCACAAAGTAATAAGTTTTCTGCGTTGTTGTGATAGGAGCGATAAGCGATAACAAATACGAGAAATGTTGAAACACTGGCTCCAATTAATGCTAATCCATCAATTAACCAAAATTGGACACCCAAAAGCATACCACAAAGTACTGCAACCGCAGCGCCGCCGGATATCCCCAATATGTATGGATCCGCGAGCGGATTTCGTAAAAGAATTTGCATTAGCGCGCCAGAAATTGAAAGCATTGCACCTACAACAAACGCACTTAGCATTCTTGGACCTCGAATTTCCGTTAAAACGGAATGAGCGATGGAATTATTTTCATTTCCACTTGTGAGAAATAATGCATCAATTGGAATGATGACACTGCCTTGAGTTAATGAAAACAACACACTGGCAATAGTAAATATAACTAATATGACTAATTTTACGCTGAGTGACATTAGCGAAGACTAATACATGGCCAACCATTTTCCAGAGCGACTTGAGCTAATGTCTTGTCTGCATCGACGACAATTGGGTTTTTAACAATTTTTAATAAGGGTAAATCGTTGTGTGAATCACTGTAGAACCAACTTTCTGACATATTTATATTATTTTCCGCTAACCATGACTGCAATCGAGTCACTTTTCCTTCTTGAAAACACGGTACACCGCTAACCTTTCCAGTATATCGATTGTCGATAATCTCAGGATCGGTTGCGAGCAAATTATCGATGCCTAAAATATCCGCTATTGGTTTGGTTACAAAATGATTTGTTGCAGTAATGATAAGCAAAGTATGACCTTTAGAACGATGTTGTTTTATTAATTCTTTTGCTTTGGGCAACATCAGTTGGTGAATTTTCTCTTTTACAAATTCTTCTCGCCACGAATATAAGTCAGTCATTGAATTTTCACTTAATGGTTTAAAACTGAATTGCAAGAATTCGAAAATATCCAAATCACCTGTTTCATACTCTTGATAAAACCGTTTATTCTCCCGTTGATAATATTCCCTATCAACAATACCCTTTTCTACCAAAAACTGACCCCATAAATAGTCACTGTCACCAGCAATTAAAGTGTTGTCTAAATCAAAGATCGCTAATCCCAAATCTGCACCTCTCGTCCATTCAATCCAATTATTCTTGACATTATATCACTATTTTTTTGCCTATTTTTTCAACCCAAGACACAGTAACCTTACATCTACTTATTGTTTTTTATGGACTTTTTATGAATTTCCAGCCACAATATACATTGATATTGTTGATTTATAAAATCAGCATCCTAAGCAATAAATTTGATGTTTATGGAGTAATCGTTAAAAATAACCCGATGATTTAGTGATTTAAAGAGATTTATTGTGATTGATGTTGATGGTTATCGATTAAATGTCGGTATAATTTTGTGTAATAGCAATAATGAATTATTGTGGGCGCGACGTATTGGTCAAAATGCATGGCAATTTCCACAAGGCGGGATTCGTAAAAACGAAAGTTACGAAGATGCGCTTTTTCGGGAATTATATGAGGAAATTGGACTTTCTGAAAATGACATTTCCATTATTGGTGCCACCTCAGATTGGCTCTACTATCAGCTGCCAAAAGAACTTATCCGCTATGGTACCAAGCCCCTTTGTATTGGCCAAAAGCAACGATGGTTTTTATTGCAATTGGAATCAGGCGAAGAAAATATTAACCTTGAATCCTCATCCCGCCCAGAATTTGATGATTGGCGTTGGGTAGATTTTTGGCACCCATTGAATGAAGTTGTGGAATTTAAGCGGGACGTTTATCACGCTGCCTTGTCATCGTTTGAAAAAATTATTTTTGGAGATCCTTAATTTCAAATTACAAAAATCATTTTTCCTGAGTAGCAACTATTATGGAATTTGTCATCCTGACAATTATTCAAAAAGTGATTTTATGAATATTGCAATCGTTCCGTATATCAAGTTTTCAAGCCTATCCACTGTAAAGGATAATCAATGCTAGATCATCTTAGACGCATATTACTAGAAGTTAGTACTGCACCTGATCTACAGCATATGCTTGAAATTATTGTCAAACGCATTAAGCAGGTAATGAACACCGACGTTTGCTCCATATACCTTGTTGATAATTCAGCACATCGACATGTACTGATGGCGACCGATGGTTTAAAGCCCTCTTGTGTTAATAATGTCCGTTTAAAGCTATCGGAAGGATTGATTGGCACAGTTTACCGGCGTGCTGAAGCAGTTAACGTAACCAACGCACCTGATCACCCGGATTATAAATTTATCCCCGGAACGGATGAAGAACAATATCATGGCTTTTTAGGCACGCCCATTATTCATCATCGAAAAGTATTGGGTATAATTGCTGTTCAGCAATTCGAAGCACGATCTTTTCTAGAAGAAGAATTAACTTTGTTAGTGACTATCGGTGCTCAACTTGCGGGAGCAATCGCGCATGCAGAAGCAATGGGAAGCATCGATGGATTACACAAACAAGCAGTCAATCGGGATAAACCCATTAAAGGATTACCCGGCGCAGCGGGTGTTGCGATAGGTCATTGTGTTGTCATCTATCCACCAGCAGATTTGGATGCTGTCCCAATTCGAAAAACAGAGAATATCGAAGATGAAATACATGCCTTTAAAGCAGCAATAAATGCAACCAAAGACGAATTAAAATCGATTCAAGCTCGTGTTTCACATTTACCTGCAAGCGATAAAGCCTTATTTGATGCCTATTTAATGATTCTTGAAAGCAACAACCTGGTCACTAAAACTATTGAAAGAATTAAGGAAGGTTATTGGGCATCAACCGCATTGCGCGATACTGTCATCTCACACATTCATATTTTTGATTCCATGGAAGACAGTTATTTAAGTGAACGTGCAAATGACATTCGTGATCTGGGTCGCCGCATTTTAATGCATTTGCAATCAACATCACGGGGCGCACAGGTTTATCATGATCAGACGATTCTCGTTAGTGAAGAGCTCACTGTATCCGCGTTAATGGAAGTTCCAGAAGACAAACTTGCAGCAGTTGTTTCATCTTCGGGCTCTGGCTCCTCACACGTTGCCATCTTAGCAAGAGCGTTAGGTGTGCCAGCGATTATGGGTGCTAACGAATTGCCAGTTGGTAATATTGACGGTAAACGATTAATCATCGATGGTTATCAAGGTAATGTTTATGTTGATCCTAGTCGACGTGTTCGCTTTGAATTTGAAAAAATAATTCAGGAAGAAAATGAACTAACGAATGAATTACGCGAATTAAAAGATTTGCCCGCAATAACAACGGATGGAGTTCATATTCCGCTTTACATTAATTCAGGGCTGTTATCGGATTTATCGTCAACAAACAACAGCGGAGCAGAAGGCATAGGATTATATCGAACAGAATTTCCTTTCATGATTCGAGATAGATTTCCCGGAGAAGATGAACAAGCTAAAATTTATCGAAAAGTATTACAGTCGTTTGCACCAAATCCCGTTGTATTAAGAACTTTAGATATTGGTGGTGATAAAAATCTCTCCTATTTTCCGATAAAAGAAGATAATCCGTTTTTGGGTTGGCGTGGCATCCGTGTAACCTTAGATCACCCCGATATTTTTATTACACAATTAAAGGCGATGCTTAAAGCCAGTTCTGGCTTAGAAAATTTACACATTTTATTACCGATGATTACTAGCGTTTCAGAAGTGAATGATTCACTAAACCTAATTCAAAAAGCACGTAACGAATTAATTGCTGATGGCGAAATCAATATTAAAATGCCACGCATTGGCGCTATGATTGAAGTACCTTCCGCGGTTTATCAAACTAATATATTAGCAAAACGAGTTGATTTCATATCGATTGGTACTAATGATTTAGTCCAATATATTCTCGCTGTCGATCGAAATAACCCAAATGTTGCCGGATTATATGATTGTTTACATCCAGCTGTCATTCGAGCGGTTAAAGATGTCATTCGTCAAGCAGAGCATCATAACGTACCTGTCAGTGTCTGCGGGGAAATGGCGGGCGATCCCGCGGCAGCTATTCTATTACTCGGAATGGGATTTGACTCTCTTAGCATGAGTGTCATCGCTTTACCTAAGGTAAAATGGGTCATACGAAAATTTTCTCAGCAACGTGCACAAGAAATTTTATATGAAGTTGAAAATTTTGAACATGCTCAAGATATCAGGAAATATCTTAACAAAAAACTCTTTGACGCTGGCTTAGGTGGATTAATTCGCCCAGGAAAAACCTAGTTTATTTCAGTGACGACCGCGTCTCAACCAAATAACTCAAAACCAATTTACCGAGGCCGGTTTGCCCCCTCACCCACAGGCCCATTACATTTTGGATCTCTATTTACTGCTGTTGCAAGCTATTTGCAAGCCAAATTCAATAAAGGAAAATGGCTAGTCAGAATTGAAGATGTCGACTTAACTCGAATACAAAAAGGAGCTAGTGAAAATATCATTAAGACGCTAGAAAAATTTTCATTATTTTGGGATGAAGACATCTATTTTCAAAGTAAACGCTATCCGATTTATAACGATTATCTAAATTTTCTGGTTGAAAATAATTTGCTTTATGCTTGCACGTGCACTCGTAAGCGTATTCAAAAAATTGCCCAGATAGGAAAAATGGGTTGGATTTATCCAGATACTTGCCGTGATTTACATCGACCAATTTCAGATAAAACAACCTTGAGACTAAAAACAAATGAAATTGAAATCAAATTTAATGATGGTATACAGGGGCTTTACCACCAAATTTTACATAGTGATATCGGAGATCAGGTGCTAAGGCGGGCAGATAATATCATTTCATATCACTTAGCCGTCGTAATAGATGATTTTTTGCAAAATATATCTGAAGTTGTTCGTGGATCAGACCTGTTGAGTAATACACCATTGCATCTGATACTACAGCAACATTTAGATTTCCCTTCTCCGCAATATGTACACTTACCAATTATATTAAATAAAAATCATGAAAAACTCAGCAAACAAACTGGCGCTCACAGCATTGAACATGAAAATACGCAATTTGTGTTATTTCAAATATTACGCCTATTGAAACAAAATCCCCCCGCTGATTTGGTAAATTGCTCAAATTCTGAAATTCTAGACTGGGGTATAAAAAACTGGAAAATTGATAATATTAAGTCACAAAACATATCAATAGATAATACTAAGTGATTTTGTAAATACTCTTGGTATAATAATACTCAGTTACAAAATAATAAATCAATAGACGATTCGTAGTAGACCTGTGTGGGGTTTAAGTTGAAATTTAGATTAAGTTTTGTTGCAATATTGCTGCTTTTTAGTCTAGCGTCCGCCTGTACGCCCCAAGTCCCGCCTGCCAATACCAAAACCCAAGCAATAGCTAAATCTCAAAATACCTATATTGCCAGATGTGACAAAAATTGTAAGGAACTTGAAAATGAGATCGATAGCGCCGGGGGGCACATTCGAGCTCGCTACGCCAATCTTGATATTCTCGCTTTCGAAATGCCAGCGGATAAATCGACATCCGTTTCCACTCTATCTCGGTTCCCTATTTTCAAAGACAAAACCGTTGCACCGCCAAGCCCCGTAAAAGATGCGTCCGTAAATATTACATTTTCTGATAAGGCTATTGTTACTGCGTTTTCCCCTCGCGCACTCGCTGCCTCCAAACCAAGCAATTACTTATTTAACAATCGTCTCACTGGAGCAGCCCGTGCACATAAAAACAATATTCTCGGTACCGATGTCATCGTCGCTGTAATTGATTCTGGGACCGCAAATAATTCGGAAATAGTGCCAATATTAGCGGATACCGTTATTGGTGGGGAAAATTTTGTATTTGAGGATAATGAACCATCCGCCACCAGCACACTAAATGATGACCACGGAACCTGGGTCGGTAGTATGATTGCTGGCCATGGTGTCGTTGTCTCAAATGTGGATAGTGAATTTGTCCAGTCTGTCAGCACGCATGCACCAAATAGCGTATTCCAAACTAATGAGACAGAAGTCGAAATTCCAATGACAGGCACTGCTCCAGCCGCAAAAATTTACGCTTTGAAAACATTTGGTGTTAATGAATTAGGCGCACCAACCTCTCGAATAATTGCAGCAATGGATCGTGTATTGACATTAAAAACTAACTTTAACAACGGTATGCCATCCGAACCAATTGCTGGCGACGGAAGTGAAGAAAATCCATTTGTTTTTGATTCACTAAATATAAAAGTTGTAAATTTAAGTTTAGGTGGTCCTGCACTTTTCCCTGGACAAGAAATTGAAGATCTCATCAGTACTGCATTGTTAGACGCTGGAGTGGTAGTCATTGCATCAGCAGGAAATGAAGGGTTCGCCGCAATGACAGGTGGCAGTCCTGGAACAGGATTGGGTAGTTTATCCGTTGGTGCAACAAATAACGCTACTCATGAGCGAATTTTACGGGATATGCGTATTGGTGCTGGCGTTGGAAAAGACTATCGACCCACCACTCACTTACAAATTGCCCATTTTAGCTCAAGAGGACCGACGGCAGATGGTCGACAAGGTGTCGATATCGTTGCAAATGGATTGGGTGTTTTTGTTCAAAGTGCAGGCGGCGAACCAGCTCTTGTCTCAGGTACTTCATTTTCAGCACCCACGGTTGCGGGAGCAGCAGCATTATTGTGGCAAGCATTTCCGGATAGTTCTGCATCCGATATCAAAGTTGCACTCGTCCGTGGAGCAACAAAAGAAAACCTTAAATATTCAACCACTAAATTTGATACAGGATTTGGCGTATTAAATATCCCGAATTCTCTGGAAGCGTTAGAAGAAAAAGAATTACAAGATCCCTTTCCAAAGAACACGCTGGCCGAAGCAAATACAAAAGTTGTGGACAATATTCAGAATAGTAATATTACTGTACTTAAAGAAGATCAACGACAAATTACCGAGACTGTATCCCTTGGTCCTGGAGAGGTTAAACAGTATTTTATTGAAACCAATAATAATACCGCAGAAATTGAAGTAGAAATCGAGAGATTTAGAACAGAACTTCCCACCAGTCAGCAGAATTTACTCTTTGGCGATGGTTTAGCAATAACCGTTCTGGATGCTCCATATTCCTTTGACGATACATTAGCCCAAGATCTTCTTTATGCAGACACTGAATTTTCAATAGTAAATCCACAACCTGGATTGGTTAGAGTCGCAATAATGGGTGATTGGACCAACAAAGGAAATGTCATGGCCCAAATATCCATTGAAAATGAGGGGATTTTAACGCCTCCTACCCCTACAATAATCAATACAATAAGCGATGGTGAAGTTCATCCTTTTCAGTTTGACGTTGCCCCTCAGACTACGCTTTTAAATTTCCACCTAAACTGGCGAAGTTCTTGGGCTTTTTACCCTAGCCATGATCTTGATCTAGTAATTACCGACCCAGATGGTAACTTGATTTTTGATGCTGCAACGCTAGCAAGCCCAGAAATGTTGACGATTGAAACCCCTATACCCGGCATTTGGACGGTTAATGTTGAAGGATTTTCCCTTCATAGTTCAACAGATACATTTGGGCTAATCGTAAGCGACCAAAACAATATCCCTTTAGTTACAATAAATTAAACATCTCTTTAAAAGTAATATCTTGGATATTAAAAAGCCCCGACCGGGAGAGGAGATCTTAAGGGCGGGGCTCATTGACAGGCAAAGGAGCATCTGCACTAGTCAAAAATTACGACACATAATCATGATAAATAGTTCAAATCCCAAATCATTATAGAAAAATTAATTTTCATTAAAGGTTTCCTACCTAATATCCGAGATTTTACATCAGAAAAGATAGATTATAAGTACACGAAATTTGAGCTTAATTAATCCTGAGAAGTTTACTATAATAAGAATAAATATGTATTTAATATAAGTCTACGATTCGATAGACAAAAAAATATCAAATGTGGAGAGGGAAAGGCCAGGCGCTTTAGGCAAAAATTCGCCCCGCTTTGTCCCCAATATTAACCAATACAAGTCTTTCACCTAACAAAATTTAGGTGTATTTACGCTTTATAACGTGGGTAACAGGGGTAAAACATGATCCATGGAACAATCCATGTAAGATGGTTTGCAATATTTGCGAGTTGGGTACAATTCGCATTGGCTATTCGCCACACCTCAAAAAAGACTCCTTTAATTGCTTTTCTCTTCACAAGCTTATTCAGTTCCCAATTTGTTTTTGCAGACATCAATGAATTACGTGACCCAGCCAATAACGAGCGAATTGATACTCAATTTATTCATAATGAAAATAGTGCCGAACAATGCCAAAGCTGTCATAACGGATCAGTCGCTGTTGGACAACCGTTTGATCACATTGCTGCATTAACCAGTCACGAAGCGATATTATCAGAATGTGATTCTTGCCATGTTACCTACACATGGACTCTCGCTAAACAAGATCTACCACAACCAACAGCACCAACAATTACTGGTCAAGTGGATTTATTTAAATCTAAAATCAGCGGTCGAATTCGGGTTTTGTTTGACCATACTGGACTCGTTGATAATTGCGTAAGTTGTCATGACGGTGTTTCGGCGAGTGCGCCAAGCCCCGCTCACATAGCCGTAACCAATAATACCTGCGAATTTTGTCATGTGACCGTTGCATGGGTACCACCAAGACGTATGGATCATAACCAAACTGTTGGCACTTGTGTTGATTGCCACAACGGAACAATATCAACGGGTAAAAGTTCCATACACATCAACACTACTGACAGTTGTGGTGAATGTCATACAACGTTAGCTTGGCGACCTATTCCAAGCGTTAACCACGACCAAGTCGTTGGCACCTGTTTAGACTGCCACAATGGTGTTATTTCTATTGGCAAACCGCCAACCCATTTTCCAGCAAGTGATCTTTGCGAAACCTGTCATACCACCGTTGCGTTTAGAGCCGGTACAACGGTAGATCACACCCAACTTACGGGTACGTGTATCAGTTGCCATGACGGTACCATCGCAGCAGGAATGCCAACATTTCACGTACCGACAACTGTCGAATGTGGCGCATGTCACGCATCCACGCACTGGCGCCCTGTACCGACAATTGATCATAACCACGTCATTGGAAGTTGTGGTACTTGCCATAACGGCACAACAGCCACTGGCCGATCGTCTAGCCACGTTCCATCAACGGGCAATTGTGATGCGTGTCATAACATCACTGCTTGGGTGCCTGCAGCGCAGGTTGATCATAATGAAGTATTGGGTAGTTGCGGTGTCTGTCACGACGGCGTAAAAGCAGTCGGTCGATCATCCAGCCATGTGCCGTCAACGG